>Ga0182001_10000010_pt1 | contig 50801 bp, 49 predicted proteins | sample BulsoiFelSFmetaG_FD_120485 | JGI IMG/M metagenome (GOLD analysis project Ga0182001, IMG submission 120485) | Bulk soil microbial communities from Mexico - San Felipe (SF) metaG | ecosystem: Environmental > Terrestrial > Soil > Agricultural land | place: Mexico: San Luis Potosi | collected... | reverse complement strand
TGCGGCAAGCTTCATTGGCATCGGCATCTCCGCGCTCTCGCTGATAGTCATGCCTCTGCTCGCTCGTGCGAAGCGAAGTGTTGCGGCAACTATCAACAGTCGCGCGATGAAAGCCGATTCAAAGCAGACCGACTTGTGCGCGTACCTTTCAGCAATCACGCTTGCAGGGCTTGGCCTCAATGCGCTGTTTGGCTGGTGGTGGGCTGATCCGGTCGCGGCTCTCATCATGATTCCTATCATTGCCAAGGAGGGGATTGAAGCTCTGCGCGGTGAGGCGTGCGATGATTGCCACTCCTGAAATTCCCAAAGTGAAGGTTTCTGACCGGGACAAATAAACTCCTCTTTGTTTACGTCATAGCTCACCTGAATAATTGCTTGGCACAGTTCTTTTGAGCTATTAAAACATATTGAGGTGAGGATTATATGGGACACGGGCACGATCACGGATCAGGCCACAGTCACGCGCCTGCGAGTTATGGCGCTGCCTTTGCCATTGGCGTAACACTTAACCTCGGCTTTGTGATAGCCGAAGTGATTTATGGGCATCTGGCTCATTCGCTCGCGCTGGTAGCTGATGCCGGACACAATTTGAGTGACGTGCTCGGCCTCGTGCTGGCCTGGGGAGCCATCCTGCTCTCGCGGCGGACTCCCACGAAAGAGAGAACCTACGGCTTTCGGCGCTCGTCCATTCTAGCCGCTCTTATTAACGCTGCTGTTTTGCTCATCAGCGTCGGCGCTATCGCGTGGGAGGCCCTCGGGCGGCTCTCTACTCCCAATGCGGTTGAGGGAAAGACTGTGATCTGGGTAGCCGCCATCGGCATCCTGATCAACGGGGCGACGGCTCTGATGTTCATGCGCGGGCGCAAGGGTGATTTGAACATTCGCGGAGCGTTCATGCACATGGCCGCCGATGCGGTGATCGCGCTTGGTGTCGCCATCGGCGGCATCGTCATTCTCTATACTGGTTGGCTGTGGCTTGACCCTGTGGTGAGTCTCGTCCTCGTGGCGCTGATCGTTTACGGCACGTGGGAACTGCTACGAGATTCCGTGAATCTCGCGCTCGATGCCGTGCCGGAAGGGATAGACGTAGATCGCATCAAAGAGTATCTGGCGAGCTTGCCGACCTGCGCTGAGGTCCATGACCTTCATATCTGGGGGATGAGCACGACAGAAGCCGCGCTCACAGCTCATGTAGTCATGGGACAATCGGTCTGTGATGATGCACTGCTGGCGAAGACGGCGAAAGAGCTGCACGAAAAGTTCGGCATTGAGCACACGACTTTACAGGTAGAGTTCGGTGATCCGATTTACCCGTGCCGGTGCAAGTTAGTTCCCGTATGAAAGTAATGGGCACTCTGGCAATGTTGCTGCAACTATTTTACCGACACTGCCAGAAACATCCGCTACTTGGAGCGTGTAGCAGATCCATGGCCTGATTTCAGTGACCCGAAAGATAACCTAGAACAAGACGTCTTAAGACTTCTGACCTGCTGAAATGGTTGATCAGCGCATGTCCAAGGTCTAGAATAAGGGTGAGAGGCTCCAAGCTTTAAGAAAGATTATGTCCAGCCTAATAATTACAACTGTTTCTGCGGCGCGCGCGACGGCTAACGACTGGCTCGTCTCTAACCTGCCGGATCGATTCGCCACCGGAATCCCGGAGTATGACCAAACCTTACAGGGTTGGCGCATTTCGGTGTGGCTCTCCTACCCGCAACTTGATCCCCTCGGCCCCGTAGGCGAACTCGTCATCGACGAGGCCACGGGAGACGTGCGCGACCATACTTCCATCAACGTGATGAAGGCGCGCGCCACCTCCCTTTACGAAGAGCACCGTGACGAGATCGAAGCCCCCCTTCTTTAAGCAGGAGACTCGGTACTCATGCGCGCCGGCGTGCCTCAGGATGGTGCTCGGCAGCTTCGGCCTCGAAATGGACGAAGGCCAGTTGAGATCTCTCACCGACTGCACTCCTCTGGGCACAGACGCCTTCCAATTAGTTGAGGCCGCGCGCCGTCTCGGTTTTACAACCAGTCGTAAATACACGCTCTCGTCAATAGATGAACTGGACCGCCTGCTCGGTGAAGGATTATTCCCAATAGTTTATCTCGATCTCTGGCCGATCAGGGGAGGAATTAGCGGACAATTCCACTCGGTGGTCGTCATCGGTATGGAGAGGAATGACATTTCGATTCTAGATCCTCTTATAGGCGAGCGCACGCTGGCGAAAGAGGATTTTCAGGCGGCGTGGGCCGAGATGCGCTTCCTCACGATTGTGATCCTTTAAAAAGGTATGTCTAACTTATCCTTCTGAAGGTCTTTTCTAACTCGCTCGATGATTCAATAAACCTCTTAATGTGCTCTGCAAGACTTTGTAGTTCTTCTACGCTTTCAATCTCCATTGCCGTAGAATACCGCTCAATCTACGCTCGTGTTAAGTCATGTACACGTCGGGGCCACTAAAGCGAGGAGATGTTAGGAAACTGATAACAATCAAACCAAATTTCGTAAGGGTCCGATAATCTTATGTAACATCTATTGACTTCTTATCAAAATGTGTTACATAAGATTACCATTCCTCTCTTGACCTTGAGGCTAGAAGTCGTGGCAATCTTTTTAATTTGAGACTTGATGAATCTAGGCCAGTTTAAAAAAGCGGCAAGATCACTTTCTCGCGAGCAACTGGGGCGGCTCGACGAGTGGCTCCACGAACTGATTAATAATACCGAGGCCTCCGAAACGAAAGCCGCGCCGGCAAGCAGGAAGATCTTCGAAGAGCAGACGCTTGAGAATAAGACCTACCGTTTGGAGGCCGTCCGGTGCGGGAAAGAGAAATGTAAGTGCGCCCGCGGGCGGATGCACGGACCTTACTGGTACAGCTATGCCCGTGTGGACGGCAAGCTGAAATCCGAGTACGTGGGGAAGACGCTCCCTCGCAAAGTCGCAAGAAATCTGAAAAAAGTGAAGGACTAAGGAAGGCCGCCGGCAATACTCGCGTGAGGGTTTTAAAGGGGGATGCGGCCTCCGACAACCCCCTTCGTCTCGCACACCCTTCACGCGTTGCCCTGCATGACTTCGTCGCTGAGCAGTCGTATCTGGCGAGGTGGCGGCGCTGGCAGCAAGCGCAGCTTCTTCACCTTTTGCGGCCGGGCGTCGCCGCGCCGCTTGCGCCCGGTGAGCGGACGGGATTCCTTCTCCTTCCAGGTCTCCCTTCGCTTCTCCATCTGCTTTCTGACCATCGTGCCGTAGACGATCTTGGCGCGGTAGGTCTCAAACCCGCAGGTCCTCGACGCCCTTAGGATGTCTCTGATCTGGCGGTTGGCCTGCTCGGTGAAGGCGTTCGTGTAGCGGTGGTCGAAGTAGTTGAAGATGTACTCGCCCCAGTTCTTCATCGCGCTCGTGAGCGGGTGGAAGTCTTTTATGAATTCCGGGGTCAGCATCTCCAGCCAGTTCTCGTACCTTTTGCGCGCAACCAGGCTTGACGGGGCGTTCCAAATGTCGAAGTAGGCTTCCTTTATCTCGTAGGCCCGCCCCAGCTCCGGCAGGTACTCGAACCAGCCCTTCAAGTTCTCCTGCTCCTTCTTGCTCAGCTTGCCCCAGTGCTTCCTGAGCAGGTCCTTGTCGCACATGACTGACCCTTCGGTCGCCTCGTCGACATCTTTCCGCAGCCGTCTTCTGACGTTATCTATGCTGTCACTCGCATACCTCTGCACGTGGAAGCGGTCGATCACGATAACGGCGTCAGGCAGGGCCTCCTGGACCGCATTGCGCAGCGTGTGAGACATGTCGATGACGGCGACCTCTATCTTCTGGTGATTGGGGATCGCCCTGATCGCCCGCACCATCTCGTCCCTGGAGCAGCTCGGGCGAAGGTCAATGACCTGGCCTTCCTCAATGTCGGTAATGATCCCGCGCTCCAGGCGAGAGAGGCGGTCGCGCTTCACCTCTTCGGGCGCGCCCTCAAGCGCTTCCTTGCCTCGCTCCGCGTCCGGCCGCTCAATATGGACCCCGTCGAGCCCTAGCACGCGCGGGGTCTTGAACTGGAATGCCTGGTCGAGCGACTCCACGTAGTCTCGGAAGATCTCCCGGACCGTTTTGACTGAGAGCCCGGTCCTCAGGGCCACAAGCTGGAACTTATCGAGCAGCGCGCTGACCTGCGTGTAGCGCAGGAGCCTCGTGGTCATCCTCCTCTTCTCGTCGACGCCGTGGAGCGGCTGCAGCACGGGCTTCCGGCAGGACGCCTGTGTGCATATGTAGCCCTGTCTGCTGATCTCGACCCAGACGCCCTGTAAACCGCGAGGCTCATCCCGAACCACCTGAAGACGGGTGCCGTTGCGCTTGAGCGACCCGCCGCATTTCGGGCAGAGGATCATCCAGCTGGTCTGCTCAGTCTTAATGGTGATGCGGTCTTCGGTCACCTCCGGCTCCCGCACCGTCTTGAGCCCCGGCAAGCCGCAGTAATCGAAGTGGTTGTTTTCCACTGAAGCGAACTTCGCACGCAGTTGCTGTTGACGGTCAAGCCCCTTCGTCTGGTTGAGCACGGTGAGTACGTCATTCTGTCTAGCGGACATAGTTTCCCCTTTCGACGCCCGAGGCGTCTCCAAGAGCCCCCGCGGGGGCCGTGAGTTGTAGTGGGAACTCGTCCGGAATCTACATGGGCGAGTGGGAGGCTCGGGTTGTTTTGAGCCTCAGCCGCGATACCTGCTTGCGGCGTTACCGTGTTGCCCTGGTAGTTCCGGGGAGCGGGAAAGGTGCGCGAGCAGAATGAGGAAAGCTGTTGCCGGGATCAGGGCGGTGAGTAGGAGAAGGTGGAGATTTGCTGGGCTAAAGGGCTGGTGGGGAGAGGCGATGGGTCAGTTATCAGACGGTAGCATCGTGATGCTACCGTCTATCTATCTCAACCTCTGTCTGCTCTCGACAACACCAAGCTGCCAACTCAATTCCACCTGCGTGAGCTCAAAAACATCAGGCTCTAGCCGCGTATCCATCAGAGGTAGATAGACGTCTGATAAAGCACAAACGCGGCTAGGGATTTAGGTCCCTAGCCGCGTCACGTAGGCCGCCTATCTCAAGATTCAGCTCAAAGCGAAATCTTCACTCTCGCCGAATCCTGATCCTCATCTACTCACCTTACGTTCCTGATTCCTCCTCAATTCTGCTGATTTGCAGTCGAGCATCAGACTCGAACAAATGATTGTTTTCTTCTCCGCTTTGGAGTACATTTGCCCCGAGCAAGCACCCGCCTGCTGGCTTCTTCTTCTCGAAGCGATTCTTTACTGACCGCTTCTTTCTCACGTCCTTTGTTTAAGTCGGATGAACGGTAGGCGGCCGGTGCGAAGACTCACGGCCGACTGTTACTTTCGTTAGAGGGAAACCCGGAAAGCATTTTCGGTGCTATCTGGGGGTTACCCAGGGTGACAGTTAACAAGCGATCAGGATGGCCTCTATGAGCCGTAACCGACCTCCTGATCACCAAACTACAGTCTCCCTAAATCCTGGCTTTAAGATGAACTGCCACGACACTCATATTCATTCCACAAACCTTTATCTAGCGAAGGTAGGGGGTGGGATCCTTACCTTCCTACCAGCCGCTCACTTTTTCTCTCTAGCCGGTTACCACTCAACTCGAAAGAGAGGGACGGAGGAGTCGGATTTTATAAATATACAGAACAAAGGGGCAAATAAACGATCTGAGGTAAGTAGTTTTATTTCAACACTTACCTAAAAGACAAGTAAGCGCATATGATTACTGAGTAAACGAGCATGATTACTTCTGGAGCTTAAAATCGTGAGCCGACAGAGCAGATACAAGTCGAACGAAACTGAGGAAGAGGGCGGGCCCAAAGGAAGGAACGTCTACCACGTAGTTAATCCCCAGAATAAAGAGGGAAGGCTCGCCGTCACCTGGTTTCGGAAGAAATGGGAAGGCGACATTTTCTTCATGGGGTTCCAAGCTGCCTTCTCCGAACTGGCGCGAAAGCCCCTGGGTGGTGAGGCAGCCAGGGTATTACTCCTGATTCTTGGCGAGATGGATTATTCCAATCTGGTAAAGACACCCCAAGTAGAGATCGCCCGAAAACTGGGCATCAGGAAACAGAATGTCTACAGGGCTATCGGTGTATTGGTAAAGGAGAAGATCCTTCTGGAAGAGAAGTCTGCGGTTACAGGTAGGCGCCAGTTGAAGCTAAATCACCTTTATGCTTGGAAAGGGAAGCTCAAAAATTTAGGTCTGCAGCCAAAGGAAACATCTAAGGAAGGTGATTAAGCTCGCTCATCAGCTCTTGAGGATTAGGGGATGTAGGCTTTGCCCGAAAACCCAACTATCTAACTAACATTTCGGACAACCTCACTGTCTGTCCGAAAAGTCGGTTCAATGCCTAGCTCATACAAGGACTGAATCACACAGCACAAGTTATGCGCCAACACTTTGCGCAACGCCTCATTGAACTGCGATCGCTCGGTCTTACATCTTAACCGCTCGCCGAACTTCGCCTTTATCATACTGAAGGTTGATTTACTGTTGCTGCGCTTATGATAGTGCTGCAAGAACTCGCCGGACTTGGGTTGAAAGCATGGCTTTGGTGACCTCCAAGGACTTGCGACCCTAAGGTCAACTCAGGACTGCCGATCAGACCCCATCAGTCCTTTATTTCGGCAGTCCGAGTTCAACTCAAGACCGGGGTTTACTCAGAACCCGCGCTATTTCCCGTATGCCGCGGCGATCCGAGTGCCGCCTCCACCCCAGTCTGAAATAACATCAACGACCACCTTGACAGCGTGGGCCTCCCAGCTTGGGTCAACTAGCAGGAACTGAGCCATCGGCGAAAAGGGCGAGAGGAAGTTCGTCGCCAGTGTAGCATTTGATGGCGTCGTGACTGCGTTCTCCCAGATGGCCCCGCCGAGGTTGATGGCGCCCAGGGTCGTGGCTATGAGCTTACCAACCACCCCCATTTGTCTGGTTATCCTCCGGCTACTATTGGGGAGAGGGGGGAGAAGGAAGAACCCCAGGTCGCTGACCGCATAGCCGACTGTGGGAATCCAGTTCATCAAACGGGCAGGCCTATTGGTGAGGGTTACACCAGGAAATGTAAAGAAGCTTATAAGCATCTCGCATCCAATCGCCAACAGCTGAAGCCCGGTCGTATTTTTCTCCGATATGGGAAGACCAGAATCCAGTATTATGTCCGGGAATCCGAACAACACCTGTGCAATCCCTGCGGTCAAACCATCCGAATCTACAACAGGGTCGTCTGCGCCCTGGCTCCCGGCCGGTGTGATGAGCTTCTTGGCCAGCGTAACCGGAAAGGCCATAATCAAAGAGAGCAATCCTGCCAGAGTCAAGGGCGGCGGCGTTTGTCCCGCATGCCCCTCCTTATAAATCCAGTTGACTATGCTAAGGATGAACTCCGATGTGATAGGCGTTTTCAGGAAGTTTTCGGCATTGGTCAATGAAAGGTTGATCATGTCGAAGGACACTTCAATGACGCCGTCTATGAACTGGAATATTCTGTCGATCAGGTTGTTAATTATGTTGACGAAAGCGTGCAGCGTGATTCGGCCGAACGACTCCGCATCAGCCGGATTGAGAAGCCCCTTCAGATCCTGATCCAATTTCTCCTTGAAGCCGGAGTTCGTGCCGTCGAAGCCGCTCTTCAGGCGTTCCCAGACAGGCCCCAGCCCGTTGACCGATTGAACCCCTATGGACGAGAAAGAGGGTGACACCATATCCAGAAGCCAGTTGGACTGGGGACCTTTAATATCCCCCCGCGTGATGGATCCGTTCGCCGATGCGAACAGCACGGTTTCGGGCGCGTAAAGCCGTCCGGGTCGAAGTGACTGCTCGCCAGTCAGATCCAGAAAGGTTCGGCCCTTGTTCTGGTCGTCCCTGAGCCAATTGGACACCTGTGTTTTGAGATCGGTTCTGTAAGTATTGAACTTACCCTTGACACTCTCGCGGGTGATTCCATTACTCTGCATCTGCCCCTGAAGGAAAGTGGGAAAGCTGATGAGCTTGTTCTCGATCACCGTCTTCGTGTCCCAGATGGCCTTGAAGTCGAAGAGGCCCGTGAGCCAACTGACGACGTCCTCCACCTTCGCCGCAAGCTCATTGAAGAACGCGGTAACGACGTTGGCGGCGTCCTGGAGCGTCTTGATGACGAAATTTTTAAACTCCACGATCGAATCGCCGATTTTGATTGCCAGGTTAATAACGCCGTTGACGACTTCGACGACGAGGGACGCGAGCTTTGCCGCACCCCGCTTGATCCCGGTCCACAGGTCGGCGAGAGCCTCTTCCATATCCTCGACGAAGCCGCCGTATTGTGGGTGCGCCCGGTGTGCGGCGAGCGCGGCGTCGAGTTCTTCGTGTGTCGCAAATTCGACGAAGGCAGGGCGGCTTTGGTCGAAGGTTTGAAACATGAAGCCGATCGCCCCCGACGAATCCGCAACGCCCCTGGCCGCTCCCGCGGCGCCCATTATTTTCTTTATAGAATCGGCGGCCTGTTGCTCGGTGATCCGCCCCCATGTCGCAGCCGGCACGAGCGGCGGTCCGCCGGGCTTCGCGGAGGCCGCCTTGAGCACGGCGCCGCTCAGCGGCTTTCGACCCGGAAGTGTGCCGCTGCCTGCGAGGTATTTCTGCACGTCGACGTCGGGCTTGACGACGGAACCGGCCTCGAGGCCCGGCGCGTTAAAGACGAGACTCGGCGTGGTCAGCCCTGAAGCGGGGACGGACAAGGCCACTCGCCCCGAGGCGTTCGTCATGACCACGGCGGAGGCCTCGGGTCCGACGATGTGGACCTTGTCACCGACCCTGAGCTGTGCGAGCGACGTGGCACTCACGGAGAGCTTCGCATTCGGAACGGGCGCGCCCTGCTCGTTGACGAGCGTGATCTGCGTTCGGTAGACGCTGATGGCCTCGAGCGTTGTCGTCGACGAGAGATTCACCTGCTCGGTCTTCCATTCGCCGCTCGTGAAGTCCTGGGTGAAAAGAGTAATCCCGCCGTCTTTGTGAACGATCAAAAGAGTCGGGCTCGAGTCGGGATACGCATCGAGGAAGATGCGTTCGACCTTCGTGTCAATCGGCGCGGCAAAATTCCTGCGCGTTAGCGAACCGTCGAGTTGTTTGGTCTCGACCTGCGCCCATGTCGGAACGCCCCACGAGTGACCGACCTGCTTCTCCTCGCGCCATCCCGTCTGGTGCAACACCGACAGCGTGCCGTCCGTCTGCGTGCTGAGCGAGGAGGCAATGCCGTAGACATGCATTAAGTTGTTCCAATCGACCATCACTGCCGCATCCTGGAAAGCGCCCCCGTCGACCGGATACCAATAGAAATTGTGGGGATCCGACTCTATCGAGCCAAGCAGGTTCAACGTACCACCAGGTTTAGTTTCGATCACGAGTCCCATAAGGCCCATCGAGCAGGCGGCAACTGGTAATAGCCAGTTCGTACTGGGTGTCATTAGAGACACCAAGGTAATCTTCGAAGGATAGCCTTCTTTCTCATTTGGGACGATATTGTAGGACGAAACCGTAGGTCGTACTTTCGTCGAGTCGACTCCGAACATTCGGTAGGCCCGGGTGAACGGAAAGGGGCTGTCGTCGGACTTCGGAAAGATGACGACCTCCTCCCACGATTGCGACTTGTCCGAGGCCTGGGCGGACTGATATTTCCACTCCGACGACGCGAACTGCCACTCCCACCAAAAGACGACCGTTTTATACTGGGTATCCAGATGGTAAACGACGGGGATTTTCATCGGCGTTCCCGATGAATACGCCACCTTGAGGCTCTTACAGCGCGAATTGCTGAGGGGACTTGAAATCCATGTATCATTCTCGGTGAGACGCATACAGAAGAGCTCGTCCCTGTCATCAATGTAGAACCCCCAGACACCGCCACCCGGAACGACGGCGACGACGACCTCCTTAGCTTTGGTGGGCTGGGGCAGGACCGGGACCGTCACCCATCCCGCGCCGCCCCGCTTGAGATGTCGGAGCTCGCCGTCGCCCGTGATCATGAGGGCTTCTTCGACGCCGCCGTGATTCGGATTCGCAAACAGCGCAAACGGCGAGGGGCTATTCTTTTTGAAAGGGAGGTGTTCGACCGGCCAGACGTCCTGCATCAGGGCGCTCGCGGACTGAAGAGTGAGATTGCGAACTGCGACGGGCGACGGGTCCTGCGGGGTGGCGATATCTAATTCCATGGGTGATGCCTCCAGTTGATGTGAGCTGCGTTTATCTACAGATGTGCGCTCGAATGAGATTCCCAACGCGGGGCGGGAAATGGCCTCCGAGAGCCGAGGGTTGCTGAAGCTGAGGGATGGCACGAAGTCTACAATTTTCGAGCCATTACAGAGAGGCCCCGCTCATCTGCCGGGCCTCTCTTACTTGGTAAGAAAGAAATGTCGGGAAATTTGTGTTAACCGCAGGAATTAGGTTTCCAATGCTGGTGGTGTAATGGGATGCCAACATTCCTCTTCATGTGATGTGCTACTTTTAATCCCATCCACAGCAAAATGCAACGAATATTTTGAGATATGTATAATTCCACAAAAAAGATTCAAGTGTGGAATTGGAAAACTATCCTTACAGCACATAAGAAATCGAACTAAATTTCTCAGTTTCTGCTCCGCTTTTCGGACAGAGCTTAGACTTTTCGGATAGAGCTACCTTTTCGGGCAAAGCCAGGGATGTAATGGAGATGTTATCGGACACGATCAACAATAACGCTGGCGAGATACTGATAGCTGACGACAGCCGAGACAACATTCCGCAAAAGCTTCAGAGTGGTACCGAATAAGAACTCTCGCTTTTGCCTGGTCATCGCAATCTCCAACTGTGCGTGCAGTTCGTCGTCGCAGGCGAGCGATGCTATAACCTTGAGCAGCACGGTGATCTTATCTGAGCGGTCCGTGCCCTTCGGAATAGCGCTTTGTACTCCTTTATTAGGTACTAATCAAAACGGCCGAAATGCTCGTCAATCAATTCCTGAGGCAGGGTGTTGCAGAATGCTTCAAATTTACTGAGCCCCTCGTTGTACCGCCTGGTTTGCAGTATTCGGTCGGCGTACCATTCAATAATGTGAGATACCGGCCTGAACTCTTTGACTAAATGTCTCCACTCTTTATCAGAGAATGTCTCAAAGAAGGGGTTCGCCAAAGCATTACGAATGAATTTGGGTAACCATCCAGCTTCCGTCGAAAAATATTCCGGCAGCACGTTGGGGAAATGCTTGCCAGATCGGCGAAGATCAGTCAGCGAGTCAAAAGAGCGTATCGCTATGCCGTAACGCCGTGAGATCTCATTCCTTTTCTCCAGCCATTGCTGAGAGTTCTCGCGGTTCCCGATGATGATCGTGAAGTTGAAATGACTCTCCCAGTGACCGGAGACACCGGGGAAATATTCCTTGATCATTGAAGGATGTTTCCCGAGCCAGCTCCTCCAATTCTCCACCTGGTCAATTGCATGATTAAGTCGGGCGCTCTTATCCCCATTGCTTTTAAAAGGTGGCTCATAAGGATGCTCGACTTCTATCATCTCGTAGTCGAATCCCCTGCTCATGTCATCGCGCGGAACGACGAAATCGACCTTATATTCCGTGCCTAAGTAGAGTTCTGAGATTACAAAGAAAGACCAATGGAGGTTGGCGAGGAAGAAGGCCGGGTATTTGGCCAGAAACTGAGTATAATTTCTTTCTTTAAGATTTTTATTATCCAGCAGGCTGAGCCATTCGGACCTAATTTCGTGGTGGATGCCGCTGGCACGATCCCTGAGCCACGACCAGGGGAGCATTCGGTGACCCGGTTTATATGATGTAATTTTTTCTAATCGTTCGGTACTGAAATTCATACCTTGACCCGTGATTTGATATCGTAATGAGCCTATAGCAAAAAGGGTATTTGAACACGCCGAAGTAGGCTCTTAAACTTCTTTATTGAGCCTACTCCCTTGGTCATATTATGGAAGATTTTACCGCGCGGGGCCTAGTTAATAAATCCAGGCAGGGTTAAGGAGAGGAGATCAAATAGAGTTTTTTAGCACCTTCGCTGTGCATAAACCACCAAGTGTAAATGGCCAGTGCCGTTCCTAGCGGAAAAAGCAAGACTAATAGGCCTGCCAGTATGAGTGTAGATATTCTCGCCCAGTTCCTTCTCTTGAATAGTCCGTATGACGTGGCAATGAGCACGACCATTAATATCAAGCCAGCGATGATCATTGTCAGCAGCGCTGAGTCAGACCGTACGTGATTCAACTCTTTGTCGAGCGTGACAATTCTCACCAACTCTACGGCGGCAAGCACCGCTAAGAGCCCTCCTAGTAAGCCATAGATGATGCCAAGCGTCTTGTTATGGTCGTGAGGCGTCATGTTATCTTTTCACCTGCGAGTCATCCTTCCACTTCTTCTGTAGAAATCTCCCGCAGTTCGCGTAAATTATTGAATTCGATCCCCAGGAAATGCTTCCTCGCCGGCCCGATGGCATTAATGAATCCCGGCGGCAGTTTCAGGCCGACGTGCCTCCGCAGTCCCGACAATTCCCTGAGGAGCATCCTCGGCCTCATCCAGTAGCTAATTAATAGCCTCTCGAAATAGGGGTGGAAGAGGTTGGTCCCCTCCGCTTCGGACGAGCGAGGTTCAATTAGGCAGTAGGCAGTCTTGAGGTACTTATCTATTGCCTGCTTGACTAGCAGCTCTGACTCCTTAGATTGTGGCCATCCCAGCCACTCTATGACTTCGCTCGTGTTGAAGACAACTGTGTCATCCATCGACCACTGCTCGCGGAACATCGAGAGGAGGACCGAGAGGACCAGTGGCTCTCGTCCGATGGCCAAACCTTCTGGAGACTCGCTGATCACTTCGAACCTGTAAGCAACGCCTTCATCAGAAGAGGAAGAGCCAGAAGCGGTGAAGACTCGACGGTGTATGATCTTGTCCTCACCTAACCCTGAAAGTAAGTAGTCGCCTAAATTATCGCCGAGCAGCCGACGCGCCGAATCCAAAACCTCCCGCTCGGCCTCAGTCTGATAGAAGTTGAGACTCACGGCGTACGAGGCTCCCGTTCTTAATTAATGCTGATGACGACTCACAGTTCTTTTGGTATCTTCTGCCAAGCGCGTCTTTGAAATTCGAGTGTAAAGGCATATTTGAGATGGTACCGTCCATCTATAGGAAGTGATGCAAGCCGCCGAGGGGCTAAGATGGAAAAGCCTCCCGGCGGTCAATAGGTCTGACGAATTATTGTTAACAATTGTTACTCTAGCAATTGTTGACTCTAAATACAAGGCCCTTAGAGAAGTCCGTCTGACAAGTGAACTCTGGCGCCGTCCGGCTCAGTCAGGAGGTGATTCCTGACATGGGTTCGGCGTCAAGACAGAGCCCCAAGTTTTTGGCTCAGAAGTTACTCACAATACGAAGGGCACTGGACGGCGGAATCTCGCAGGAACAGATGGTCAGCCGGCTCGGGCTAACTGGTGATATTGACCGATCCTACATCAGCCGGTATGAGGCCGGAATCCTAGAACCGCCGTTGACTGTTCTTCTGCGCTACGCCGAAGTGGCTGGGCTCCATTTAGAAGCCCTGGCCGACGATGAGATTCTTTTACCTGATCGACTACCAGCGGTGCCTAAAAGCGCGGGTGTCAGAACACGTCAATCTAAAAGAGCGCAGAAACGTAATTGATCTACCGGTTTAAATATAACTGGCACTGCTGCTTCAATCACCCGTAGTGATGAATATTTAATGTCGGCTCGGCATGGATGTGATGAGTAAAAAAGAGAAGAAACCCTGTAATGAGATCGGGATGTCGAAGTGCGAATCCGCTAAAGCTCACATGCTGCACTCCTTCATGTAGGGTGTAACGCAATAGATGGCCCATGCGTATTAAAGGATCCGAAGCCGGGCAATAGAGTACCCAGGTACTGCCGGAGACCAAGGTTGGCATTGGTGGCGTTGGCCTTCTGCTGGGCGCAAGTCGTGAGCGAGTGGTTGAGCGCGCAGCGGCCTTTGCCCATCAAAAAGCATGGGTGTCGAGCAGTGAGTCTGTTTCGGTATGGGTTGGATCATCTGCAGCGTATATTATGCAACCAGCTACGCAAAGCTGAACGTCTTGAGTTCCAACGAATTATCAAACTTTTGTCCTGTACTTAGATTTTATTCACTATTCAGATTTATCTCGCAATGCCCCCTCATCACACTATGGAACTTTCGAAGATGCAACTAAGCTCCAGACTCGCTCCTCATTATAAAAGGATCGAAGATCGTGGTCCTGCTCCTTGCAGTTCTCGTAGTCAGCTCCCGCCACTACTCTCGCATCATCCACGCAGTACAAAAGTCTCGTCCCTGGCATCAGTATAGAATTGAGTGAGCCATCATTTTCCAGCCGACGACAGTGACGATAAATCTTTCCTTTATCTTCACCAAGGGCATCTGCTAGAGCCCTTGTTGACTTGGAGCTTTTTTTGAGGGCATCGAGGATATTACTTTCGAGGACCAAGCTAGCTTTTGAGCGAGCCATGTTATTCCTCCTACAGGTTCTAACCCCGCAACCAATAAATGAGCATGAGCTCGAAGAATTATGGAAACAAGATTTACGAGAACCCTTATTAGCTGCGACAAACGACCATCGTATTCTTTCAGCGAGTATGGTTGTAATATTCTCTGGTTTAAGGTCGTGTGACAGGAAAATATGGTGACCGTGGTTTACGGTATGGGCTAATCAAGTTAGGGCACATGGCACAAAATATCAGCGTGGTTGCTCATGCTATCCAAAAGGATTGCTATGATATGGGTGGATTCACTGATTCTACTGTAAATACCTGATTAGACATCAATGGTCTTCACTAAGTGCTGACATCTAAAGATGCGGATTCAAGGTAAACGCCGAGTTCATCAAAAAAGCCTTCGAATGTGCCAGTGAAGCTGATTCTTCTTACACCTACTTCATTAACAGCTTCAACCAAGATTACCCCGGAGAAGTCGGTCCGTCCCTCACTTTCCATTTTGTAGTTGATATCTATTACATTGATTTTATCTATCCTCGCACCGCCGGTTAGATCATCAACTTGACTGTATAGTCTATAAAACTCAGTCCTACTTAGCAGGTGACTCTTTATAAAAGAAATAACTTCCTGGCTTTCCATCGATAAAGACTCCCTCTTCCTGCCTTAATTCAATTTCGCAAAGCAATTAATTGTGATAGCATCTTGGGTCGCGGAGTCGCCGCCATCAAAAATTTAACAGGAGGGCTCAATAGTGAGCACTAACTTCGCCCGACCGCTGAGCTGGGACGAGTGTCAGGACCTTACGGACATCGGTGTTGAAACCGAATCAGCACTCGCACGTGTTGCGAAGCTGGATTTTAGCATGCTGAAGCATAAGCTCGGCGAGGAAAAGGGCTGGTCGCCCGAATATCAGGAAGAAGTGGAGAGCCTTTACCGTCGCTATTTGGCTCTCAACATCGTTTATCCGGATCGGAAGATCTGCCCAACCGGACCGATTGACGAATTCTGGCACGCTCATATTTTAGATACCCAGGCATACGCGCGAGACTGCGATTACCTGTTCGGCCATTTCCTTCACCACTTCCCATATTTCGGGATGCGAGGTCCTGACGACTACGCGGCCCTACAGACTGCATTTGATGATAGCCGGGAACTCTTTATCCGTCACTTTGGAATTGACCCTTGCGGAGGAGAGACGCAGGCGCGCGGCTGTTCGCCGCAACGTTGCCCCTAACCATTATGTCGGGACTTGTCCCTGTGCCGCATTTGCCGGCACTCGAAGATGATGCTTCACTTGAGCAAGCGAATCAGATTTTCTGGTCGAGTCTGCTTGGTCATATTCAAGCCGAGGTTCGCGGACCAGTAGAGAGTATCCTCGATCTCGGCAGCCATCATGGTGGTTTGCTCGTTCGACTTGCCGCCGTCTTGCATCCCAAGAGCATAACCGGAATAGAACCCTCAACTATCTCACGTGAGCGGGCAATATTCCGGCTTCGAAAACTTGCATCTGCTGTAACAATATTGTCTCCTGAGCGCTGGGGTGAGATACCGGCTTCCAGTATCGATATTCTCACATGCCACGAGGTCCTCCATCTAGTGGAAGATCTTCCGGCGCTGTTTTACCAAATTTCGCGTACGTTACGCCCGAACGGGACAGCTTTCGTGGTAGCTGGCTGTCACACGGAGAACCCACTATGGCCGCGCTGGAGTGAACAGCTTCGCGCCGGCGGTCAAGCTGTTGTGGATCGCACACCCTTTGATATTCTGCGCGCCGGTATAAATGCAGGGTTAAGCGGTGCGTTGCGGCCTCTTCGACGTGACGGGTGGATTATTTACAACCCGGATCACGCCCTTTTTACATATTCTTCTACTGAAGAGCTTCTTGACCATCAGTATCGTCACAAGTTGCTCTTCCGCTTCGTGAAGCAACCGTGAGCAGCTTCCAACCTCCCGTCCTGATAGCTCCACCGGAGATCGCAGCCGCCTTCGATTCGATTTGCACTGCTCCCGCCGCGTTGGAGATGCTTGAGCAGATGGCCCGCGTAGACGATCTCAAAGGGCTGCCAATAATAGCATCGCCCGAATGGTCAACTTTCTCAGCCAGTGCGCGCCAGGTATTTGCGGATCGAGATTATCTGATTATCAAAGGGTTACCCGTGAATGCGGACGGCGCTACGTTGATCATCGCCGCACGGACGATCGGGTCGATGTTCCGCACTTACCGTGGTCGGCAAATCATCAAGCACTTCAAGATGTCGCCCTGGACTAACGAGCTTTCACACACCACGCGCGAAGGTGAATTCCACACCGACCTGAACACGGAGGCTCTTCCCCCGGCTATTACTGCAATGCAATGCCTCGAGCCCGACCCAGGTACGCCACGCTACGGCGTCAGCCGCGCAGTCCGTCTAACAGATATGCTCTCTCACCTGGAAGAGTGTGATGATTTGGAAACTCTTCGCTTCCTGACAAAGGATACTGTCACGATGTTGAATGACCGGTCATCGTCCAGTTGGTCAGGGCATATTGTCGAAGAAGGTCTCATTCGTTACCATCCAGAGACGCTGCGGGCTGCTGCTAGACGCTCGGGCCATCCAGCGCCAGCGCTCGAAGATCGAATAGCGGGAATTGCGCGAACAGCGTTAGCTGTCTCCGAGCCATTCTTCTTAGATCGTGGAGATGTATTGCTACTCTCCAACCATCGGACCCTTCATTATCGCGGCGAGTGTTCTGTGGTGTTCAATCGCTATCCGACCGAGTTCGTTTCGCGTAGCGTTTTCATCCTCCATGCAAACCAGGAGTTAACAGACTAAAGATTCATGAGCAATGAGATCGAAATCGTCGGAGCGCGCACGAACAACCTCCAATCTGTAGATGTCGTTTTGCCATTGCACAAAGCGACAATGGTTATTGGAGTTTCCGGCTCGGGCAAGAGCTCGCTTCTGGCTGACACTCTGGCGACCGAGGCCAACGCCCGTATGCGACGCTTCCTCGGAGTGCATCAGCCTCACTTCGGCGATGAAGACGTGCCAGCTTTCGTGGGTCCTGTGCCAGCGTGTGTTCACTTCAGCCAGGGGGCTTTTCGCGCGTCACGACGGACGACTGTGGCTACTTCCAGCGGCCTCTTATCGCTCTTACGCTTCTATTTTCGACGACATGCAAAGCCCTGGTCAGAAGAAGTAAAGGACTACGTGCCGTCTCCATCGCCTTCGAGTTACGGTGATTGGATAAAGAAAAATTATACAGGCCAGCTCTCTATCTGGACCGTCGTGGAGCGTTGGGAGCGCACCGACGGCGTGCGCGCCGCTAATCTCCTACTGCGTCACGGCCTGAAGCGTGCGACCGTTCGCAGCGAAACGGATTCGGCGGCCCGCAGCGAGCGGGGTCGCGAAGTCGATCTCGAGAATTTCCGTCCCCTCTCTAAAAACGTAAAACACCTAATCGAGGCGGAGGTCGGGTACACCCGCGTACCCGAATCGGGCGATGAGTTACGATCACTATTACAGAAGGCATTTGAGATAGGCGGCGACGTTATTGTTGAGTTCGAGCAGGGAAAGGCTCTACCGGAAGAGCTACACACCGAGCGTGGGATTTTGCTCGACAGCACGCAGCACTGGATACATCCGAAAGTTCAACTCCCCTTCGCCCCTCCCAGCGATGCGCTGTTATCTTTCAACTCGCCATCAAATCCCCGGAGCGGTGCCTGCCCCACCTGCCAAGGCTTAGGGAGAATGCGAACGGTAGCAGTAGCCACGCTTGTCGCGCACCCCGAGCGCAGCATGCACAAAGGCGCCTTATCGCTGTGGACTGAAAAGAATTACCGCTACGTAAATATTCAGCACGAGACCATTGAAGGGTTGCGCGGCTTGCATGGCTTTAAACCCGATGTCGCATGGAAGAGCCTTGATGAGGACGCGCGTCATCTCGTTCTCTACGGTTCAGGAACAGAGGCCATTCCCGATATCGATCTGAAGACAGGGCGCAAGATAAGTTCGCCACGCCCATTTCCGGGTTTTATACCTACAATCCTCCGGCGGGCGGAAGGAAAGGGCGCTGCAGTGCTTGCGCTCGAAGCATTAACGACGGAGGGTCCATGCCCCGATTGCGAGGGAACGCGATGGTCGCGGGCGGCCCGCGCGTTACGATTGGGTCAATGGAATATGCCGGCTTTGCTCGGGTTGTTATTCGACGAGCTAACGGAACTCGCCGCTCACAAGGGAAAACTGGAACGTGGCCTGCCTGAGGAGGCACGCGCGCTTGCAACTGGACTGCACGCGGCTTCCGAGGCCTTTGTTTCGGCTGGTCTCGGTCACCTCTCGGGCGAACGCGGGATGACTACGCTCAGCGAGGGCGAGAGTCGTCGCTCTAGGCTGGCGGCGATCCTTCGCGCCCGCGGGCAGGGTCTGGGGCTGTTGCTCGACGAACCCGCGCGAGGCCTTCACGAAGAGGATGTCGCGCGTCTCGCTTGTGCCCTCACAGAACTGAAACGCCGCCATACTCTCATCATTAATGAGCATCGTCTCTCCCTTGCTTCAATTGCCGATCACGTCCTTGAGATCGGTCCAGGGGCTGGTGACCAGGGCGGTCGAATCGTTAACAGTGGGCCTCCGAAGCATGTTTTTACACCGGGCTGGTACCCGAACATTGCGCGCACACAAATCCCAACCACTGCAAAAGACCCTTGTATAACTGTGCAGGGTGCGCGGATCCACACACTCTCAAATGTCACATGCCGGACCCCCCTCGGTCGTCTGGTTTGCATTACCGGCGTATCAGGCTCAGGAAAATCGAGCTTTATCCGTGGAATACTCCTACCTGCTTTGGCTGAAGCCATGCCCGAACGCGTTGAAGCTGAAGGATTCACTTGGCCTGACGGTAAGTGGGAGAACATCACCGGCGTAGAAAGCATTCGTTCAGTACTGGCTCTGGAGCCACGCACGCCAAGCGCTCAGAGGCGTAGCACGATTGCCACTCTCCTCGGGTTAGCAGAGGACGTACGGCGTATTTTTGGCAAGTCGGCGGAAGCGAAAAAGGCAGGGCTAAAAGCCACGGATTTCGGTTGGAACGCGGGCAATGGGCGTTGCCAGACTTGCCTTGGTTTGGGGGAAATTCAGGACGGGGACAGGTGGGTCTCTTGCCCGCATTGCGGCGGCCGCCGTTTCGGTGAAGAGGCACTGGCGGTAAGGGTTGAAGGACTAAGTGTCGCCGATCTTCTGGAACTCCCGATCACAGAACTGCTCAATCATCCCTTCACGAAACTAGCCGCGTGGCAGCCGATGATTGAACAATTGGCTGCGCTTGACCTCGGCTATCTCACGCTGGGCCGGCGAGTCGACCGCATTAGCGGTGGTGAACACCAGCGACTCCGGGTGGCGAAGACGCTGGCGGGAGAGCAGTCTAAGGGACTTCTACTGGTGCTCGATGAGCCTTCTGCAGGACTCCACCCGCATGACGTGGCCCAATTGTTAAGCGTGTTGGACCGCGTGGTGGCCGAGGGTCGTAACACGGTCGTCCTGGTGGAACATAATCTCGACCTCATTCGCGCCAGCGATTGGGTGATTGACTTCGGACCAGGCGGCGGGCCCGAGGGCGGTAGAATTGTGGGTGAAGGTCCTCCCGATAAAATTGCCAAGCTCAATACGCCGACCGGGCGTGTGCTCAGTAAGAAGAAGGTCCGATCCTCATCTAACTTCAGCAAGACCCATACGCGGAGTCCAACGCCAAAAGCCGTCGATTCTGGGGATACGGCACGTAGCGGGAGACAATGGCTCAAGCGTCTTTTGGGCGAGGAGACATCTGGTGGACAGGAGCTTGACCCGGTGGATTTTGAAGGCCTGGCCGTGATGTTTGATGCCGTTGCAGTGATCGCACGGCCATATGAGATCGGGGGCCTCGACGTTGAGATCGCGCGACTACTACTCGATGAGCCTGATGATGTGTCCGAGCAGCCAAAGCGGTTAGCCGAAATCTGGTCCAAAACGCCTGAAGCGCAATTACGGATTAACCCACTGATTGAGGAGATACGTGTTTGGGGAGATAAGCTTCCGTCTTCGGTCCTTCGTGCTGCGGAGCAGCGCCTCAAACATATGGGTCTTGAGAGCGATCTTCCGATTAAAAACGAAAGTAGGCTGGGGGATGCTCGTGCGACAGGGACTCGTTTCCAACCAGCCGAAGAAACTCTGGTCGAGCGCATTCGCTGTGTGCGGGACGCCTTAGGGATAGGTGGCGGGTACGTTGAACTGTTCAAAGCAAAGGGTGGCATCATCGACACCATCCAGAGGCGGCATATCAACCTTAAAGTTCCGGCGGTTGCGCCCCTCGCTCCTAGTTCAGCGTTCCTTGTACGATCGCACGTAACAGGGCGTTGCCCCAGTTGTACTGGCGACGGTACGGTGACCGTCTTCGATGAGGCTCTAGTCATCGCGCACCCAACGGTCGACCTAACAGACGAGCACCTACTCCACCCCGAAGCGCTTAAGATCTTGCGCGGTGTGCGTAGGAGCATTCTCCTTCCATTCTTAAAACGAATGGTCGTCGAGGGCCTCTGGCCTGAAGGGCGGTCATTCGCAAAGCTCGGAGCGGAGGAACGCACAATTCTGATGCACGGGTACTGGCATCGGCCCGGCCCCGGCAGCTTCTTGAAGAGCCCGAAAGACGATCCCGAGGAGGTGGGCTCGTGGCTGCGGTGGGATGGTCTTTTCCGCGTGGTGTTGAACGAATTGGATAGGAGCGACTCGAAGGACTGGGTTAAAGAGGTACAGGCCTCGATGCGCAGTATCAAATGCCCTGTCTGTGATGGTACTGGACTCCAGCAGCACTCACGTGCGATTAATCTGGGGGCCGAGTCGTTCTTCAACTGGGTACGCAGCGGTAGCATCGGGGATCTTGTAAAAGCGCTGGAAGAAATGGTTCCTGTGAGCAATCGATCTAAGAAAATGCAGAAACGGATACTTTATTGCCTAAAGCCCCTGAGCCAATCTACCGCCTCCGAATTCAAGCTGCGCGAGCGCGTCGGCGATGCCAAATTGCTTCGCTCCGTCTTCGAGCGTACCGTCCACAGTCTTACGAGGCTCGAGGTCATTGGTTGAATGTATGACATACGAACTCTTTGGTCGGCTGGCCGATCGCTACGACTGGCATACTCCGCCGCACCATTATCAGCATGACCACGCTTTCGTGCTCTCACAACTTCCGACACCACCGTGCAGAATTCTCGACGTAGGCTGCGGCACGGGTGTGTTCCTTGAGAAAGCCGTCGCCGCCGGGTTCGACGCGACCGGCACTGACGCTTCCCCGGAGATGGTGTCCCTCGCCTCTAGGCGTGCCAGACCTGCCCGCGTCCGCGTTGAACGCATGCAAGAACTCTCGGAAGCGGCGAGCTACGATGGCATCGTCTCGCTAAGCTGGTCTTTCAACTATGTAATTTCGTTTGTTGAGGCGCGGGAAGTATTGGAGCGTTTCTTCAACGCGCTTAGTCCGGGCGGGCGACTTATTCTACAGATCGCCCACGCCGCTAACGCTACGGGAACGCTCAACGAAGATCGAGAGCCTGGGCCTGATGGTGAAGCCGACGACGTACTTTTTCTCTATCGCTTCCACCCCGCGCAGGCTCATAGTGACGAGTTGCGGGCGCAATACGTTTATGGCTGCAAGAGCCGCAAGGAGCTAGTATTCGAAGAGCATCACCTCAGAGCTGCCGACGCCCGCGAAGTCGCGGACTTGGCATTCGTCGTAGGTTTTCGGAATGTTGAACTCCTCGACTCTTGGCGCGGCGAGCCCTTGAACCAGTCGCTTAGTGCTTTCTTATTGGCGAGCCGCCTTTAGGCGATAACTCCTAACGATTACCATCTAGCCTAAGCCTGCTATATCGGAATAAGGTAATTATTGTTTCTGTATAGGAGCTACATCAAGAAATAGTAAACGGCTAAGATGGAATACTGGTAGCAGATAAACTTGAGGTGCTTAGAGTAACAGCGTGCTCCTTGAAAAGGTTATGTGAAGCGCGTTAGCAGATACAAAGATCAACACAAAATCACATAAACAGCAGCGTTACCACAGCACATAAATACCTATCTGCTCTCATCGTCAACAATCTCTTTAAAGCGTGGATCATTACGAATCGATTCAAAATCGGGATCCTTCTTTGCATAGGGGCGATCGAATTCGGGGCCCTCGGCTGCGCGTTGTAGGTTTGCTATCGCCGCCTCTTTATTGCCTAATACACACTGTAAGGACGCAAGGTGATACCAAGCGTCTGGCGGTAATAACTTACGTGCGTCCGCCGCATACATATCTGCTTCGCTAGTGTTTCCTAAATCCATATGTATGGCTACTAATGAAATGAAAGTCTCGTAAGACGTTGCCTTTCTCTTCAATGCTTTTTCACCAATTTCTAGGGCATCGGTATTCCGACCCAGTAACCGAAGTAATTTCATGAGATTGCTGTATGCATGAGAATCTTCGTTATTATAATCAATCTCCTTTCTATAAGCTTCTTCAGCTTCAACTTGGCGGCCCATATCCTCTAGTACAATTCCAAGATCATTATAAGCGTGCTTATACTCAGAATTGACTTGGATAACCTCTCGGTATAATGCCTCGGCTTTTGTACTGTCTCCACCTAGCCTTGCGTTGCGTGCTTGGGTAAACAAATCCAGACAGCGCACATTATCAATTCGCTTCTTGGCACTCTCTTCAGCCAATTTCTGTTCCTCCGTGAGTGCCTCCACAATTTCAGCTAAAATATCTACTGAGTATCTGTATGCAAAGTCTTTTATCTTTTCGATGATATAATCCTGACGCTCTTGAATTGATCCAAACATTTTTCCTACATCAAAACCAACTATCTTCCGAATCTCATTCATCATTTGGTCAAACCCTTTAATCTGAATGATAGAGCCGCGCTTCTCTTCTAATAACTTTTTCACAGCAGGGTTTACTAACTTCAATAAATCTTCCACAGATGGGTCAACTAACGAGTCATCCTGGATGCACCAGTAAAGATCATTCTTAGGGGATATGTTGCTAAGAGTTTCCATTACGGACTCGTCGCCACCACTATAACCAACCACGACAAGACCATATTCGTCTAACACTCGAAGCACCTGTGTCTTCATATTAGGGTCTTGGTCTTTTAATTCATTGTTCGTATTCTTGAGCGTTGAGTAGAAGTAATCTCCATGAAGTTTCAATATCGTAGACTGTTTAGGAGCGATCCGCATTTCTGATGCAAGAAGCCCGTGGGCATAGATGATAGGGCGAATGCCTGTGTAGATAGAGCAGGCACTGTTTACCAAGTCATCAAAATTAGTTGTGATGACTGTATTGATATATTCACTGGCGAATAAATTCGCCAGAACTGCATACTCAAAAGATGGTTCTTTTCCGTCAATAATGCGCTGAACATATCCACGTCTGCCATACTCCTTGGGCTCTAATTTTTCAAATAGTTTGCAATACTCGTCTTTACTATCTTTGGGATACCAGTCTTGTTCGCGTAACCACACATCCTTTTTCTCATCCGTGTCCAATTCATATGGACACAGTTCGTCTTTAAGGCGCTTCTTAAAATCATCAATCATTTCGCCAGCTGTGATAATGCTGGATTGACGAGAAGCCCCCGCGCCAAGAAAGAAAGCAAAGCGCGGATGTCCTTTTGTATCTTTGATCTTATACGCTAGCTGCTTAACAGTAGCGTCAAGAATGTCAGACATGTGTTTATCCCAGATAACAATTAAATTATGCCATCAATCGTGCTACTGATATTTTGCCTCTATGACCATTGTATAGGGCTGAATGACCAACATTATGAGTTGCCTATTGTACCCACATCTGAAAAGTAATTGATGTATATACTTGTAGAACAATGCTTGGGGGTTAAACCTATAAGAATCGATTAAACGATTAATTACCATTTACAAGGCACTAAGACGTAACTATGGGCTGATGAAGCCGCTTGACGAAGCATAGCAGTGCCTGTCGGCGTTGATTACCTGGGCCAGTGACCTGTTGCGCCATACGGTCGTGTAGACTGAGCCGATTGTCTACAATCAGTAGTGCTCCTGTCGAAGCGCATAACACTTCGCCAACCGCATCTGCAGCTTCTTTTATCCGCGCTACGATGTCACGCGTGCGCTCAGGTACTCTACCAAAGCGAAGCCACGCTCCTTCTTCGAGCGCTGGCCCATAAAAGCGCAGTCCTTGACGACACAATCTCTGATCGGCTCCGACGATTACTCGGAAAAGGCGCCAACTACCCGCATCACGGTAGCCGAAGGGTTCTGCTCGCGCTGTGAGGTCTGTGCATAGCCGTTTTCCTTCCCGAGTTTGACGAAGCTTGGCCAAAATGGCAGAAGCCGATGCAACCCGCCAGGCCCCACTATGTTGACCATCCGGATCTCCTCGGCGAACCCACGACAGACTTAGTTCTGGCCTCCATGAACGCGTAGAAAAATCGTTGTGCCAGCTGATTGCCGATCGCCGGTCGAATGGCCGCCATTGTGGGGCCGAAACTGATGGCTGCGTAAGTATGACCGGGCTACTCGGATCGGTGCCTGAAGGGACGTGTAGATGCCCCAATAGTCGAGCTGCGTCCAGAACAGGCTGGGCGTCGCCGGTTTCAAGGCAAAACTCTGGTTCGTAGTAATAGCCGTGCGCACGCAGGCCGTCGCGCACTCGCTGGACCCATTCTATCCGGATTGTGTCAATTCGCAGGCGACTCATGGCGGACTGTTAGGACGATCCCATCCCAAGAGGTTCGGGGTTTCCAACCCCTGAGAAATCTGTTCAACATTCGGTGGAATAGTGAAGCGTGCCTGCATACCGGCATCCCGAGCTGTGTTGATCCACTTCATAGCTTCTTCATGGGAATGTCCCATCAAAATAAGCGCATCGAACAAGAGTTGGTACTCATGTGGCAGAGTCGTGGCGAAGGTTAGCGGGTCGTCGCTGCCGATGCAAACCGACAACGGAGATACGTCCGTCAGAACCATAGGCCTTAATCGCCATAGCGGATGTCCCACGAAATTACCGAGATCGCCGACCAATAGGTTGGAAGATGGGTTAACCTCGATTGTAAGGCATAGCCTTCCTACTTTGCGTCGCAGGCCCTCTTGAAGTTGACTAAGCGCCACCTGTTCGTGCTTGATGTTGCGCAAATCGATCGTTTCAGGGACTCGCCCTTGGCGCCAAACTTTTTCATCACTCAGGTATGCTCTCAACAGTCGCCGACCATCTGGCTCAATCTCGTTTCCTTGCTTCTTAGCTTGCTCTGCCTGCTGTAAATTATGAGATCGTAGCGCCGGCTTGTCAGGAAATCCCTCAGCACGCAGCCTTTGCTCATCATGAAGTTGGTCAACAAAAACCATGAGGTCTTCGGGAGCGTAAGACCGCCCGAAGATAAACCGGGCAAGTCGAACCATCTCAGTCCTTACGTAAGCCAATCGCTCGCTAGCTACCCCTATACCCTGTTTAGCATAACAGCTCCATTCCCATACTAAATCGAAAAACCGTTCCTCGCACGTCTGAACCACACGACCGATGCGGGCGCACCAATTCGAGGGATCTACGCCAAGGGATAGGGCATGTCCCAGACGATCACCTTCTTCGAGCCTAAGGTAATTCACGGTAGCGTCCAGCCTGCGAAGGCCAGTCAGCAGATGCACGAAGTCTTCGCCGGCGTGAAAGCTGACGCGGAGCGGCGGTATCGTAAATTCTCCTCGACGTCTTAGCTGAATAGCAGCCTGTTGCCCGGCATCTCGAACCCAGCGGACCAGAGGTGCCATGACCCAGACGGGCACACCCGCTTCATCGGTGCAGAGGTCGATACCCCGAACGGTACGCAAAGCGAGCGGATACTTCTGGAAGACACTGACCAGCGCCTGAGCATGACGACGCTGTTCGAGATAGAAACGCGCGAACCGAAACCCGGTAGGATTCCCCGCGTCTTTGAGAGGCTTTGAGCCTGTCGGAAGCCGAAGCATTCCCGGGTAGGAGTGGTCCAAACCGTAAGCATTCAGTTTGCCGTGCTCCCACCCTCCACCACGCTTGCGGGAGAAGTGAAACAAGGCCCCTACTTCAAGTCTAGTCGTTTTGTCCCTTTCTTTATTAACCTCATCGCTCTTTTCCTTATCAAGGCGAGGTCGAGGCGCGCGCCATCCCGAATTCTTAATGATCGGAAACATCGCCATTTCTACTTGGCGAATCTTCTCTAAGCAATCAGATACACCCTCTTCGGTGCCAAGGCGAACTTCAAGCGAGCGTAATCCATCACCTTTACCACAGATTCGCGCCGCTGTACTCGTGAGCACTCTTTCAGAGATGTTTTTCCGCAACGGCTTGATTCGCGCGAAGAAACGGACGAACCATTGCAATCCGGGAGTTAAAGGCCTTTGAACCACATGCCGATAGACAAGGCAGCGTATACGTATTACCTGCCAGAAAAGAGAGATAAACTCACTGCTCTTGTTATCTTGCTCGATATAACGGAGGGCGGCCCTGACGAACAGGGTTTCAGGGCTGACGGCCTCAGTGGGATGCCAGCCCACGACCCGCGCAAGAGGGTCATTTGAATAAACATCGTATCGGTCTTCGGGGTTGTGTAAAGCGCGTAGGGTGCGTCCCTCCGTATGACGATCGCGAAGCAGGTCAGGCGGGCCGATTAGTCGGCGGTAGAGCGCACGGGCCTGGGAGAATCGTTTGGTGTGATGTTCCTGAGCCTTGATCGCAAGTTGAGATCGTTTCAATTTAAACCATCTCCCACGCCTGAATTCAGAGAGTAAAGTGGCGAGACGATGGCACTCCACAACATCAAGTCGACGGCCACGGCGGGCACAAGTAAATCCTAGCAGGTCGTTTGTGGAAGTGCTGGAAGACTGACCATCGAAGAGCCATTCTGCGAGGACGAGTCGAACAACAGCGGCATATAAAATCCAAGTGCCGAGATCACGCCCGTGCTCAAAGCATGCCCCAAAGCTCTCGAAATCGGAATATCTACTTTCGTCCCTAATTAGGCCGCGCATCAACGCCGCCCAAGCGAGAGAGAAGTCCGGAGAGGCTCCTAAATGGAGGTGAGTCTCTGCGAACCCTTGATCTCGTAGCATCTGTTGTATGACGGGGTTGAGAGGAAATGGATCACCGTCTGCATCCACAACGCCTCTTGCTACACGAAGAAGGTCGGGAGGCAGCGCCCGGCACATCCAGCTCCAGCGAAGACGTGCTTCCGGCGCGGTGCGTCCTCGGGTATCAGCCTCTGACGCAAACATCTCGACGGGCCTCCCACGCTTATCGAGATAGCTTGTTGCTAGTCGCCGCAAATATTCGTGCAAGGAGACAGGCTTAGAGATTTCTTGATTTGGATTGGAGCTATCGAACCATAGCTTGTCACGGATGACCACAGCCTCGTCCGGCGGGACAGAAGGAAGTGTGTTTAGAACATGTTTTTCTGCGGCACGCCACAACTCATCCTCACGGCTGATGAGCGGATTCAACGAAAATGTGCCCAGATGAAAACTCGCTTCTGAGGCAAACGGAAACGCAGCCAGCTCAGCCTCTACATGCTCAAACGGTATTGTGGCCAGACGTGGGGTGCTCACCGGCTACCTTTTCTCGGCTTTTTAGACTTAGAGGAGAGAGCAGGACCTGTTTTTAGGCGGAAGTCTTTTATTGTATCCATCCAAGCTTTACTTTGATTATTGTTAAGATCTGCCTTTTCGTATATTTTTATTTGGTCCTCAAACCAGTTCGTACCTCTTGACTCGAATTGCTCAAATCGTGAATCCATCACGATCCAGCCCGCAAGTTCCCAGAGATCGATAAACTTGTCCAACAATTGTTCAGATCCTAACCACTCAAGGCCCAGACTCCAGATCCGCAAGAAGCGATCTAAGTCTCGAACGGTTTTAAGCTCTGGTATTGGGAAATGCTTGTAGGTTGGCCCGTCACGCCAGACAGCCCATCCTGGAAAGGTCACAGAGGGGTCGAGTTTTTGGTCAGTCTCATGGGGATTCGGCCATGTCCACCCTGTAAATTCCCTACACAATCTCTCGACGAGATTTCCAGTCACGCTATCATTACTCCATTCCCATGCAAGATCATGTAGAAGAACAATCCAAGCTGCTGGTCGTGGAGGAAGTTTAGCAAAGGGGCTGGATTGCACCTTAGTAATCAATTCTTTGAACTGGTGCTCGCTCGGTTCCATGCGCTTGGTCTTCGAGCCTTTAATGAAAGTCCTGTCCACAGTTAGGTCCCATGAACGATGCTTTCGGACCCAAAGCTTATCTGTGATTATATCTTTCCAAGGCCATGGAGCTGGTTGCAAACGCAAACGATTCATTTCGAAATTTATGTCTTCGAGATAATAATGGCGTGTGGGGAGAACGCTCATGAGGATTTCTTGCTCACGCTCATTGAGAAAATTCTGTTCCTCTGTAACAAGATTTACGAAATCCATAACACAGGAAAGGAGTATAGGCGCCGCGTCATCATCACCAGCCCCGCGACCTTCACCCTCCTGCTGCTTCCTTATCACCTCACGGAGGGCTGATCCAAAATCCATCATCTCCCGTGGTGTAGCATCGAGAATCTGAAGGGCTGTATATGCTGACCTGTCCTTTTTTCGGGCGCGTTCTTCTGAGGATTCATTTGCTCCTGGCTCATCTTTAACTCTTTTTTTCCTTTCTTCTCTTTCTTTTTCGTCAAAAGGAGGCGAAATTAGAAAATCGAGAAGAGTCTCATTCTTGGTTTCGGTAATGGATGTCAATGAGGCATCCAGTTTCACTTCATCTAACAACTGTTCTAGTGTCAAAATAGAATCAGAACTGCCATCGGAACGACTAAGTTCAAAATCAAGGGCTTCGTACCAATCCATTGCTTCAATCGTCGCTCTCTGTCCCGGAGGCAACAGTTTACGTAAGTACCTTGCCCGCAGTTCCCTTGCTCTCGATAGAGCATCGTCTAGACGATCTGATCGGTTAGCAAAGAGGCTAGTGCCAGCAACGGCGGTCCAATCAGCGAGTGACTTTTCGATAAAAAGTGCTTCAACAGTTGTAATGTCCCCCATAACCAGGAAGAAGAGGCGCGGTATGGAAATCATTCTTAAGAGGCGCAGTAGTTGAAGGGAGGCATCAGGTTTTAGATAAAAATCATCTACTGGAAGAACAAAGAGAGTTCCTGAACTACAGCCGTAACATTCCTTCTTAGCAAGTTTGTCGAGTGCACTCCTGAGGCGCTCATTTATACCCAGTCGCGCCCTTTGAGTGCGCATTACTTCCTCGGAGTATGTGGCGGGATCGAGTGCACCAGCGCGCGCTTGTAGATTGCCTTCCCATGCTATTCCAATATCCGATGCTAGTTCTTCCAGTTCTTTAATCGCATCTTCACAATTCTTTGAATGGACGGTGCTTGATTCGTCAAGCGCACGAAAAAGTCTTACTAGTACTGCAGCAAGTAGGTTTTCCCCTTCGTCACCGGCAACCTCTAAGTCAAGCGGGTCAAGCCAGCGAACTTCTTTCAAGTCATTGAGATTTACTCTATCCTTGCCTTTGTATCCAACCCGATAATTTCCTTTGTCTTTAGCACTGAGCATTGCTCTCAAAGTTAAGTACAACGTGCTCTTGCCAGAACCTGGCTCGCCAGAGACGAAGACTATCCGGCTGGCGCGGTTCGTATCGATAGCAAGGTCGCCATCGCCTTCCTTGCTCTCCTGCACAGTGTCAGCTGCTGCCTTTAAAACCCGTATGATAAAGTTTAGGGCTTCTTTCGCCCTTTTATGATGTTTCCAATACGGGACCGGACCTGCCTCGGGCCGCAAAGAATATTTGTTGATTTCAGCCATTACTTAGTCTCCTAGAATTGAGGCTGGGTTAGATAACCCAGTATAGGTCACTTGTTGATAGCCGCATAGAGTTGATTAGCCAGTTTCTGATTAAGTGTAACAAGAGTTGTATGTTCCTCCATCGCTGCTGCCTGATCCCCGGCGGCCATATACGAGAGGCCTAATTCATAATGCGCCACTGCGTAATCAGGCTTCAGTTTTATCGCTTCCTTGTAAGCTGCGATAGCAGAATCGTTGTCTTTCATCTCTTTGTAGACTAGCCCGAGATTGTAATAGGTCACTGGGTGGTCAGGTTTGATCTCTATCGCCTTCAGAAAAGCTCCGGACGCATTACTCCACTGGCCTACAGCCTTATAAGAGAGCCCCAGATTGCTGTACGTTTCCGCATTCCTCGGCTTAAGTGTCAGTGCCTGCTTGAAAGCAACAATGGCTTCCTCATACTTTCTAAGTTTGAATAATGCAAAGCCCAATTCATGTTGCGCCTCAGCCAGATCAGGCTTTATTGAGATGGCTTGCTGATAGGCTTTGACTGCATCTTCATATTTCCCAGCTTTAGTGAATTTGACTCCCTGATCATAAAGAGCTTTCGCCTGCTGTTCTGGAGTTAGAGCGGACGCCACGTTGTTATTCTGGGGCTGTGCGGGTTGAGATCCAGTAGTTGTCTTTGAAATGTTCGATGGGGAAGAGCTGAAATTATTATTGCCACCTTGGCCTGTAAAATCTGATTTGAGGAGTGCGGTAGTTATTAATGCCGCAGCCAGCACGGTAATGATCGGGGCTAAGCTCAGAGCAGAGGAAGAGCTTTTTCCCAAATCCGCTTCCGCTTGGGCCACCGCTTTGAGTGAATTGTTGATGATGGGTCGCATTGCATCCCGCGTCGCCGTAATCTGATTGCTGATTTGCCGGAGTTGTGCGGGCCCTGATTGCAGTTCCTGCTCGAGTTTTGCGCGCGTGCTTGCGATCTCTCTCTCGACGGCCTGGCGATCCGCCGGGTCAACACCCTGCCCCGGATTGAACACGAATCGCTGTTCGATTGAGCGTCGCCAAGCCAGCAGTTTCGCCGTGTAAGACGGTCCGAAGCCGGGCACTGCCAGGATCGCTTGCTCGTACACGTCATCAGCCGTCTCGATCCCGTATGATCTCAGAGTAATCTTACGGGCATGCCCGATACCGTTGATAGAGGCGTCATCAATTCTGTGCCTGTCGAGGAATTTATGGCGCTGACGCTCACGTAGGTCTGTTTCGAGTCTATGAAGCTTTTGCAGCCGCAGCTCAGGCAGCTTCTGGTGATCCACTTTACTTGCTTCGAGATCGCGAAGCTTTGCTGAGAAGCATGTCTCGTCGCCCTGCGCGCGCCAGCGCTGCTCAACGTCTCGCCATCTCTTCTCAGCAACTTGCCTGGCGTTTTCGAACTCACGCTTCGCTTCACCTGAACCACTGCGAACAATACCAATAGCAACCAAACCGGTAATAATGATCGACCATGCGGCCGCCGCCCCAGCGACTGGGGCAGCTATCAGTACACCGGAGATTATGCCGAGCAATCCAGACGCATAAAATGCGTACAGGCGTCGTCGCTTCTTCATTTGAACGGCCTTCGGCGAAGCCGTAACAACCAGAGTAGACTTCTCTGGAAGTGCTGGCAGGGGGTCTGGCGATGGAACAGCGATGATTTGAGCCCAGATGCCGGTAATGTTGAAGGTGCCCTGTGACCATGTGCCGGCAATGTAGATGGGGCCGAACACGATGATCCCGGACCGCGCTTCGATCTCGCACCAAGAGCATGAAGAGAGAGTCTTGAGATAGTAGTGCCCGTTGTTGTGGGCGCACTGCTTGAGATTAACCGACAGCTCGCCTAGCGCCGTGATCCATTCCTGCGGTTTCGGGCGAGCGTTTCCGGGCAAGAATGCGCGCTCGAATAGTTGCGCAATCAGTTGCGAGACCGCCTCGAGCGAAAGCGTCCCCGGCGGTTGCCTCATCTGTCTCGACGGCGCACCAGGACCGTAGGCGAAGCGGTACTCTTTGATCGCCTTCTCGATCGGCATCTCACCAGCACCAAGATACGCACCCGAGAAGGGATGGCGCCCCATGAAGAGAAGCTGAAAGATGATAACCGCCAGTCCGAAGGCGTCATGATTCGTTGTGCGGATGGTGCCCCTGAAGGACTGGCCCTGTAGCTCGGGCGGCGTATGTGTAGCAACGCCCACCTCGCACAAGAATTGATGGCCTTGCGCCGTCACTTGAAAGCTATCGCAGTCAACCAGCCTAACAGTCGCTTTCTTTGAGACGACGATACCGCCGTGATTGACATCCCCTATCACGTGACCGTGTTCATGGATGACGTTGAATGCGCGGGCGACGTTTGAGGCCGCCTGAATCAGGAAAGGCCAGCAGGCTTCCGGGTACTCGGCTAGTCGGCTTTTCACTCCGTAGAGGACATGAATATCCTTATGCTCAGTGACCCTCGGCATCAGAAAGCCAGCAACCATCCCGCCGGGCCTTTCGTGTAGGGTGTCGACGGGCCAGGCAGAGAGTTTAAGTAATCGTTCAGTCTTGAGGCCAACCATCATCGCAAGCTTTGCGGCTTTCTCTTGATCAACGCTCTTGAGGTAGACCTTCGCCACGAGGCCCGAGTGGTCACGGATCTCGTGAACGCTTCCCTCACCTCCCCGGCCAAGTTCCGGCCCGAGTGCTACGGGTCGCCCCTGTCCATCATAGAGTTGTGGTTTGACCTTCGCTACCATTAGCTCGCTCATCATTGGCCTGAGGTTCAACGCTCGGGCGCCTTGTCGCAAGGATCAGAGTTTTATCGTCGTCCGTGCAGTCATTTACTTTTTGCGAATCGAGATATGAGGCTAAAGAGAAAGAGAGCTTCTCGGAGAACCCTGCGGGAGCGGGACGCAGCCACGTGAATATGGGCTGAAAGAATGGCGTGTGTGCCATCCGACTTTCGTAATGAAGAGCGAGGCTTTGTAGCCCGTCACTGAATATAGCAACTTCATCGATACGACGGTTGACCAGCGAATGCTCAAGCTTCTCATGTGCTGTGGGGTCCGTGGCGAAATTGGTGACGTTCGCGTACTCCCCCTGCTGCGGCCAGAAGACATGACCGTACTCGTCTGGCTCTTCTTGTGATAAAACTACTATGGCCCCATCCCCGATTTGTAAGAAGACTGCGGAATCTGTTCCGACAACAGCGGCTAAAAGCGTGCAGGCAAAATCTCGGGGCTTAAGCTCTTCGGCTTCTGCTCGAAGCATAACCTCATTGTGGAATCGCGTGAGCCAGCTTTTAACGAAATCAGGCGTGATCTCTCGAACCGCTCCACCGAGATCGAAAAGCGAGGACATCTCTTCGACGAAGAGAGAGCAGGCGAGTGCAGCACCGACTCCCGACTTCCTGGCGCTCCCCGCCCCGTCCGCGACTACAGCGACGAGCACGGATGATCCGTCGGCAGATTTTAACAATCGACAGGCGCTCGCATCCTGACATGGAGTACCCGCTTTTGTATGTGAGGTCCCGATGACGGAAGCGAAGATAAATTTCCAGGGATCTAAACTCATCCGGCCGTAGCCCACCCGTAAGGACTATGTAGGGGGACTTCATCACCTGGAGTTGAGCGAGAAACTGAACCCAGCGAACTAGAAAGCCATGAGAAGAGATCACGAAATCGGAGGCCCTGGAGCATGAGAGGCTCGCGCACGGCTATCTGGCGTAAGGTGTCCATATTCGCGCCTTCAACGCCAACTGCAAAGAGCATAAACGACTTCTTCTCTTCGCCCTCACGGACCATAGCAGCAGCGTTCTGCCACTTGTCAGTGGGCGCGCCATCGGTAATCAGAAAAATCCAAGGGCGGAAAAGTGAGATGCCATTCTCCCTATACTTCGCCTTGCGCTGGCGCAGCATTTCGAGACCCTGCTCGATAGCCGCACCCATCGGGGTGTCGCCATTAGCAGTCAGCGTAGGTGGCTGAAAGCTGTCGGCCGTCTGAAAATCGATCTCTGTTCTCACTGGACCGAATGCCACAATTGCAACCTCAACGCGCTTGGCTGCCATTTGGTCAGCCACTAGCTCATCCTTAAAAGTTACGAGGCCGTTGTTCAATTCTGCAATGGGACGTCCCGCCATTGAGCCAGAGGTATCGAGTAGCAGGATACACGGGCAGCGCGGCTCGGCATTCAATGCGAACTCAGGGTCGGCGAAAGGAACTTGATCATCATGTTCTGTCATTCTCGTCTTATCCTTAGGAGTTGTGAGATTCTCAGGAGTGCATTTGAAGGTAACAACTCAAGAGACGTTTAACACGCTTACATTAAATAACAAATCGTTAGCTATCATCAAGGCCGCTTGGGCAAAGTCTGAAGATATGCTGTACTACACAATTACTTAAAGCGACTGAGTATTACTGTATAGTGCTAGTATCAGCTTCGCTGCCACAATTAAGTTGAATTAGTGGAGGTCTTTAAATCTGACCTTCGCCCGCATTGAAGGAAATTCCTAATGCGATCCGCAACACGGCATTTTGGAGAAGCAGCGGAATTCAAATCAGCAGATTACGCATGCAAAGATGGTTTTCAATGGATTGCGTTCTACTAGAGCTAAAGTCTTCAACGGGCTAAAATGATTACTCAGCTCTACCAAATATCTAATCAACATTTCGATCGATAATGTCTACATGGACGAAGGGCATCTTCTTCATATAAAGGTCTCGCGACTCGATCTCATTTTCAACCAAATACTGTTCGGGAAGAAATCGCGGTCCTGGATATATTTCGTTAGCAGGATAGAACTTCGCTGATATTTCAGAAACCGCTATCTCTTCAATCAGAAATTCCAGAGATAGTTTTTTTCTCTCTTCGTTTAATGATCTCTTTGATTTGTTGAAATAGGATTCGATCTCTTCATCAAGGGCGTCACGAAAGCCCGCGTTACTCACAGATAACTCTTTAAAAAACGTCCTCATTTCAGGGAATTCTTTATGCTGAATCCAGAAGTCCCATCTTGAAATTGAGACTTTCTCGAAGTTTTGGAAACAAAGTTGTATAACTGGAAAATTCTGTGAAAGCCACTGCTCACCACTATGGATCGCTCGGGCACGCGCTCTTCCAGGTGACAGTTGGTCGCGCCACATGAAATTATGACGTTGTAGCGTATCTGATAGCTGGTACTCAATTGCAGGAAATCCCTGTTGATTGATCCAATCAGACAATGCAGTCAAGTGCTTACCTGTACAGAATGGGTTGAACATACTTATCTGCACTCTAGCTGGTTTCTCAATATCCAGTTCACCAGAAATGAGTTGAACAGTAATGTCGTTGAACATATTAGGCGTTGTAGCTTAAGTTTTAGTCACTTCTTCTTTATCGAAAAAAACATCTACTGCTTTGGCTGCAATTGCTGAAGCTAAGAGAGCGATTGCCATTGAGCCGCTGGTAAACAACTCGGACCCATGATCTTCCGGCACCCGAAAGAATCCATATATGCCAGTTAGAAGATAGACTATAACAAGTGGCAATACACAAGCTAAATCTACGAAAACCAGAAACTTTATTGCGATTGCTTTTTCTTCATGGGTTCCTTTCCGAATGTATGCAATATACAAATCTAAAAACGCATAAGCGACTAAAGGAAAGGCAGAAATCCAATACATATTTCGATGTGAAAACGTCAGGATATTTTTAAACCAAGATGATATGGATGAATTGTCAAGATTAAGATTAAAGAATTTAATTGCGCTAATTATAGTAATGAATATAGCGATGGCCAGTGTCGAATGATTAATTAGCTTAATGTCTTTCTGGTTCCTGTCAATTTCTTTTGCGATATCTCCATTGACCATAATCAGGATGAATAATGAACATATTTTGCAAGCAGTGACTATATCAACGAGGCTTGTTTCTTGTTTAGAGGCGATCGCAAGTAGTGTTATTAATGTATAGCCCACGAGCAGCTTCGCTATATAATAGTAAAATCTCTTTAAACTTTTCATATAGGAATCTGATTTTAGGGGCAAATTAATGGAACTAAAAGTGCTAACTTTTATCACTTCCTAGATCGCATATGCCTTCGACTTTGATGACGAAAGGAGATTATTCCTTACTTGCTACCGGGCGCTAGCCCTCAAATTTTATATCTAATCTTGACCTTCCTATCACTCTTAAATCTAAACGGTGTATTTGTTCCACAGTATTTGTTAACACAAGCTGTAGTACGGCAAACTGTCGAGCAATGGCAATAAACCTGAAAGTATTAACCTTCTCTGTAGAATAAAGGCTTGGAAAGGGTGATTCCATTACCTTGAAATATGGCCCAAGTCTTGGAGGCTATTATAAAAATAGCTCGTTTCCGAGCTATCGAAATCTTCGCCATATGAATTCTGAAGCTTTTCATTTAGAAGTATTATACGGGCGCGGGATGTGTTGCAAGAAATATTTTGAGGCAATCGAAGTTGCTTGTAGGTTTTCGCTATGCGGCCAGTTGGAAGAGGCTTACGACGAACTTCGCCTGCCCCACTGCGTCGTTTCTGTCTAATCTTTTGACCTGACCTTTGCGTATCATGTTGATCGATTCAGTCCCCTCAAGAGTTCGTTCAGCCGTGTGAAAACTTTTGAAGCATTGTGAGGCTCGCACCTTCTTCTTAATGAATCTGTGGTCCTGCTCGATCACATTGTTGAGATACTTAACGCGCCTCAACCGGCAATCATTCGGCAATATCTTTTCGTCTTGGAATGAAGTGAAAGCGTCAGGATAGGCTGCATTCTTATCGACAGAGATCGAGAATGGAAGTCGGCGATGGTCGGCTCTCATCATCTTCCGAAAAAACCGTTTTGCTGCCGCTACATCACGTTTCGCACTAAGCATAAACTCTATAGTATTACCTTCTTTATCGACAGCGCGATAGAGATATTTACAAATCTTCCCTACTTTGATGTAAGTCTCATCAATACGATAGGAAGTGCTGCTCATCTTCGAGCGCGGACAGATGCGCTTGTTGATTTCTGGTGCGTGTCGTTGGACCCAACGAAAGATCGATGTATGGTCCACAGTTAGCCCGCGCTCTTTCATCATCTCTTCAAGATCACGATAAGAAAGTTGGTAACGGCAATACCAGCGAACGCACAAAAGAATAATCGTTGGCTCAAAATGACGCCACTTAAAGGAAGATTTGGGTTGTTTCAAGAGTATAATTCCTGGCGAGTGATTGTCGAACTTAATGCAATTTATTGTACTGATGTAATTCTTGCAACAGAACCGAAGTTCGCGCAGCATTACTCGGCAGCAGAAACGAGAGTCAGGTTCTAATGGGATGGACACTTTAGTTATGTCTCAACTCGAACCTAAAGAAGTCTGCAAGGTTATAACGGTCGAAGACGATACCGACTTCCGAAGCTATTTAGGGGCAAACCCTAGTGGGCTAGTGATGTTGGCGGAGCCCTGGGGAGACTGGCCGGAGCCAGTTCAGCGACAAGACGCCGGCGATTTCGTGAAGTGGCTAAAGGTAAATGCTCCTTCTATTCCCGTTGAGGTCCGTAAGACGGAGCAGCGATTGTTCCTGCAGTCCGGCGATTACTGGTTACCTCTCGCGTTTCTTGCCAGTGATGTGTCGGTGCAGATTTATCTAAACATGGTGGCGAGCTATCTCTACGACAAGCTGAAAGGTGCGCTAAAAGGTGAAAAGCCTCGTGTGCATTTTAGTGCCATGTATGAAGACAAAGCCAACGGCACTGTGAAGCGATTTGACTTCGAAGGTGATATTGAGGCTCTTCAGAAAGTTATTAAGCGATTTGACTTGAACAAGTTTCTCGATGACTAATCCATTAACTACAGACCTAGCTTCAAAGCTTTTCCAGAGGCTACAGCTCCAAGCCAAGGGTGTGCTTTCTGCTTTCAACGAGCACGACTTCCCGAAAGGGCAGGAAACAGTGTTAGCGATGCGTAAAGCAGTCGCTAGGGAGCGAGAGACGCTAACAGAAGCTGATGAAGACTACCTGAATGATCTATACGTCCTAGACAGGTACGTGGGCTTTTTGGGGGTCTACGGCGGGCTTTGGGAGAAAGTCCTCAAGCAGCAGTTTGCCGCTTCGTGGTGTTCATTACAGGATGCTCTTGATCTGCTTCGTCTGATCAAGAGATTCTCTCAGATTGATGTGAGCTTCTTTGAATCCCAATTGACCGAATTGGAGCAGCTCTATCCCTACAATGTTTTCTTCAGTGTGGGAATGGTGGTCGAAGGTCTTGAGTGCAGTCTTTGCGGTTTTGATATTGACTCCGAGGAGTGTCTTCACATGCGGGGACATCTCTATGGGGGGAGAATGGCTAGAGCAATCGTTCAAAAGTGCGTCCGCTTTGATCATGCAGCCTTGGTCACTAATCCTGCCAACAAAAGATGCGTTGTGCAATATGAGGATACCGGCGCGCAATTCAACGTGATTCGATATCTGTCGAACCTCATCAAGTCAAATAAATTCCAGGTCTCCGATCAGTTGAACGTGCGGTTCTCTAAACGGAAACTTCCAAATCCTGAATACAGAAAGATCGGACGAAACGAGCGGTGCTTCTGCGGCAGCGGAAAGAAGTTCAAGAGGTGTTGTATGGCCAAAGATCATATTGAAGAAGATCACGTTGATATTGTTGTCCATAGCCGATCTATGGATGCTGCGATTGCGTACTGATTACAGTTGCCGCCTTTCAGTCCGGAAGTCATAACTCACCTGACCTGATAAGGAATCAAATACAGAAAATATAATTGTCACAAAAATGTCACGAAAAGAGGCTTTTGTGACATTTTGGCGGGACTTGACTGCAAATTAAAAGTGCTTATATTACAAAGGTTTAGGGTGCAAATCCGACAGAAAAGGAGTTTGATTGCAAATAAGATTTGGAAATATATTAGGGAACTAGGCCCAAAAAGGAATGTACTTAGCATAGCGTCTAGAGGCTGCGGGATCTTCAAGCTTAATCTTATTAGCCTCAATCGTATCGCGAATAATCCTTGATACTTGATCGATTTTTGTTTCGCTTAGATTAAACCGCTCCCGCAACGACTGGTTCGTCATCCTCTCGTTCATCACCCACTTGAGACAGCAGTGTTGATAACAGGCACGAACTTTGTCGTCCTTGTCCATGTCCTTAAAGTTCTTATGTGCGAATAGAACAGAGACAGTATGTTTCTCGGTGGCTCTAAAGTCTGGCGCGGGTAGTTGGAAATCTTCAATGCTCTTAATTGTTTTGTCGATGCCACTTCCCTGTTCCTCGCAAATACGTAGACGCCGCATCAGATCTGCCATTCTCTCATTTCTGGATTTATTCACGTCGATGAAACGCTCTGTGGAGATATAGGGCTTGCCCGGGCTTGTGATCTCCATGCGGTCGGAATAAATCTCGACCGTAACGGAAGTACCCGTTTCATCAAAATCTTGGTGGATGAGAGCGTTGGCGATGAGTTCGCGGACGGCGATCTCGGGAAACATCTGAATCGTCTCTCGGAGAGCCTTGCCGATGACTTCGTTGGAGGGAAGATGACTGTTGATGTATTCGATTAAACTCTCGAAACCCATGGCGTAGCCTTTCGACCACGACTGGTCCGAGCGTATCACGAACTTGCCTTTACCCTCATAGACGATGACGCGTGCTGCTTTTCGTGCCAAAAGGTCGAAGTCCCTCAAGTTCTTGGCAAAGAGCAGTGCGCCGAGATTTGTGACTTCATACTGCCCTTCCCGCTCGTTAATCAGTTTCTCGCCCGCAAATCTCTCGAGCACGCTTTCGCGGTGCGTCGGATACGGCTGTTTGATCAAATCAAAATAGCTTTGCGTATCGAGAAGGCTAATGACTTGTGAGGCCGACAGATCACTCAAGGCCATGCGCGAAAGGAAGTCAGGGCTACCCTCATCAAATATGCGCCTCAGTTGGTCCGGAGTCATCGGCACTAGACTCTCACCGGCGCGCATCAGATATGCTCCATCGTAATGTAACGGATGGCCTATCGGGCGTGATGGGACGTGAAATATGAGGACACGTCCCCCCGTATGTTTGATAGTTTCCACTTCTATACGTAGATTGAACCGTTCAACGAGCCTGGCTTTGATATCCTCGGTATCTAGGAACGCTTGGGTGCCGACCACGCGACGCGGGCGTTTGTCGGTAACACCGAGGATCAGCTTGCCGCCGCGTTCGTTAGCGAGGGCGACGCAGTACCTGAATAACTTGGTACTTTCCCATTGATTCTTCGCCTCTTTAAATTCGAGGTGCTCATCCTCCGAAGGCAACGCCATCAGACGCTCTAGCTCTTGGATGGTAGTTTTCATAGCATCATTTTCGGGCCGCTGCTAATGCCAGACTATGCTGATCTTGTCATGGAAAACTTAGGTACAGCCCCTTCCGATTGCGAGACGGGTCCGAAAAGTCCTAATTCACACCTAGCTGCGAATTCTATAATCCACCTCAGCCGCTCATCATCAAGTTCACAGTAGGGCGCGAGTAACCACCTTACGGCAGTGGCGAGTTGTGGGGCTGTAGGATGTCCAAAATTCAGAACAGGCAGCTGTAAGCATACGAGAACTCCTAACACGCTATCATCCTTACAAGCGTCGCGGAAGGTGTCTGAATAGTTCGAGACAAAGTTGTTTACTGCCGCCTGCACGAAGACAAGGCTACCAGTAAGGTCGCTGGTGTTAATACACTGGTTAGGATATAACGCAAAAGAAACATCGATGGCTATTATGCCGGGCAGGCCTGATTGGCGGATCTGGCTGGCCGCTTTCCGGCAGTTCTTTTGGATCCTGCGTAAAGAGTGTGGCCGTTTCACTGCTATTCCAAAGGCGTAGTTGTCATCCCTTACTACAACATCCGGCTCATTGAAAATAACCTTATAGCCGCTCAATTCAGCCACCGCCGCGATGAACGACTCGATTTGGAAATCATGTGCAGGGGAGTGTTTGGCCCCAACGGTTGGTATATTTGACCCAGAGATAAGCCTGCGGAGTTGTGCATCCCAGGCCGCCCGAGTCGTCGATGTTGCCGCCGCCTTGACTATTGTCTTTAGCTGAGCAAGCTCGACTGTGGTGTGCAACATCAGTTCGGCGAGTGGTAAGTCAGGGCGGCGTTCCTCGTCGACTGCACGCTTTAGAGCCTCAAACGCACTGCGGTATGAATTGATGCGAGAAGATGAGATCGTGGGTATGCCGAGTTGTTCAAACTGAGCATAGACGTCTTGCATCTCGCGCAGATTTTCGTCGAACGTGTTTGTGGTAAATCGTTCTAGGTCAATGGTCCTAATATTAGTTTGGCTCATCTCTTCCGAAGGGGCTTATTATCGGCGTAAATTACCTATCTCAAAATCTCGTCATTAAATCGTTCCATCTTTTAATTAGAGCAGAAGCCTCTGACAGTAATTTAAGCCTGGCAGTACTGAGTTCGCACCGGGCGTAAGATCATTTTAGGCTCCTTATAAGTCGTGATCTTAAACGAAGTCACTCTTTTCTCGGCTAGTTTTTGTAAATAGTATTATCGCTCCGACTTCTTCAGACGACTCGTAATTCTCTCACTGTGTTTGTCCCTCTTAACGGCGATCCTCTGCACGTAAACGCGTGTCGTACTAGCATTGCGGTGTCCGAGGGCGTCTTGTGTTTCTGTGATAGAGCCAGTTTCTTCCGCGACAATCCTAGCGAAACTGTGGCGCGTCTGATGGAGATGAACATCACCTATACCGGCCTCGCGGGCGTACCTCTTAAGATTCTTGACAAACGCGTGTGAGCTGAGAGCTGCACCCGGCTTCCCTGCTTTATCATGTCGCGTCCACAATGGCGAATCCGTCTTCAGCGCGTTGAGCCGCCCTGCTGAAGATAGGTAGTCCAGTAACGCATCCCTTAAAAGTGGCTCTCGCACTTCGCGGCCTACATAATCGCCCCCTTTTACCTTACCTGTCAGAGTAATCGAGTCGGCTAGTTTGACGTTGCCGCCGCGCAAACTGATCACCTCTTGACGGCGCATACCCGTAGTCAGGTAAAAGAGTAGGAGCGCGTAGTCTCGCTTGCCGACAATGTCGCCACGCGCCGCCTTTTCGCTAACGACTTGGACAATTGACTGTAGCTCCTCATCAGTCCAGGCCTTAACACTCTCGGTCTGGTAAATCTTAGGAGCCTTTGGTAGCGCCATCCTAGCCGGGTTATTCCCGATGACATTCCGGAGAGTCGGGTCGCGCAACGCCCATTCAAAAAATGAAGAGAGGAAGCAGACGCGCGCGTAGATGGTGCTCGGCCTGCGTCCGGCCGCCTCAAGGCTTTTGCGCCAACCCTCAACATCCAGAGGGGAAACCTCATCTGGATTCTTGTTCACGAAACAGAAAAACGAATTAACAACCTTCTGCTTGTAATTCTTAATCTCATCACGGCGCTCAGTTGAGGCGGCAGTCGCTGATTCTGCCCACAGCCGTAAGGCGTTAGAGATGGCAGCCATCTGTAGCTCGGTAACAGGGACGAGCGATGTATTTTGGTCATTTACCCTAGTGTCCACTGACTGCTCACCTCCCGAATAAAAACCGGCGCGCGGCTTCGGCTACACTCACGTCAACCTCTTTCTTAAAGGCCCTGAAATCAGCAATAGTCCCATCAAACAGACCGCTCTTAAACGGAGGCCAGTCCGCTCCCAAGCGGTCCAATTCCTCTTCAGTGTCTTGCACGATCCACACGTTCGTCCGGGGGTATCTCTCTAACCCTTTCATCTGCTCACTCTCCCAAGTGAAGGTGCCCGCTATTAGGCCGTTATCTTGCGCCTCGCTCACCAACGCATACAGGTATTCGAACCGGACGAAGTTTTCCATGTACTGATCGCTACTATGCACGTATCTTTCTAAAGGATCTCTGAGGGTGTTAACAACATGGAAGTTGAATGGCATCTTGTGCTGCTGTTTCTCCTGTAGGTGCTCTTCATCGTAGGAAGACAGAACCCGACCAGGCGACAGCCCGAACGATGGGGCTTTATTAGGACCGTAGCTTCGGACCTGTGTCTGCCGAAGCAGCGATTTCAGGTTACCGTAATTATTTCCAGCTACCGCAGCCACACCGCCAGCGTAGAGAAGTAGCAGCGCTGGGTATCGCCTCAGACGTACCAAGGCCTCGGCACCTCCAGGTCTGTCTACAGGATTGGCGAGGATCGTCAGGGCCTCAGCCCAGACTGGTCCCAGCCACTCACCTCCCCCGTGGCATCCCGCCACGAATAAATCAAGAAAAGGCCTGACCAGTTCCTCGTATTCGGTCATGCGCTCGATTATGGCCACGTACCTGTGGTCCTCGTCCTTCTTGAGAAACTCCGGGTTGTTCAGAACCGCATAAAGCTTCTTCGCCTCGTCGATTACTAATTTTCGAGCTTTGGCCGCCATAGTCGGGTCGGTCAGGTATTCTTCCAACTGCTCGAGCGGCGAGGCCGCAGGCTTTCCCCACTCTTTCTCCTGCATTAACAGAGTCATTTCCTGGAAATTAGCGGGCGCGACTTCGTCTCCTCTTCGGATCGGCACATTGCCCTTTCGCCAGGAGCCGCTCGTGGCGTCCAGGTCCCTTGAGAGTTCGTGCATGAAGGGTGAAGGTGGGATTTCGACGACCCCGTAGTAGTTACCGTCCACCTCAATCTCGGTGTAAGAGAGATCAGGGAGCGAGGGGTGGCACCTAGCGTTGACCGTATCGAGGATGGATTTGCGGCTATAGGCGTGCGCCCGCACGTCGTCACGATCCCTTGAGCCGTCCGGCTTCAGCTTGTCGCCAGCGCCGATCACGAGATGGGCATAATCCTCGCGGTTCCGCCCTGCTGTGTTTGCTAGGGACACTACGTCCTTCGCCAGCTCGTCTTTGTGTTTATTATTGCCCGGGCCCGCCAGCACGTACTTTAGCTTGAATTCACGCCTCGGCGTCTCGTCCTTTTCGCCTAGCCACCTCTTCAATTCCTCAGCATCTATCATCTAATTGATCCTTTTAAAAGCCTCTGAAGACCATTTTCGGACTATAACATAGCTTGCTCTTAGGTTACAGAAATATAGAATTCGTGTAACCTCGAAATTTGAAAGCTATATATTTACTGATTCTACGTGTAAAATTATTATGATGTGAAACGTCGATCATGGAAGCAAGGTTTTTGAGCCTATGCGTATTGCCCGCCGCCGCGCCCGTCACGATGACCCCTTAGTCTCGCCTTCAGCCGTTCGCCTGATTCTGGAGCGCCTGCGTGATTCCCTGCCCCGTCTTATCCCTAACAATGAGAAGCAGATCGTTAAGTTATTAAGAGCCGTGCGCCATATTGAGCGCTACTCCGCAACCGATACAAAGCGGGGACGCCGTTCACGTTGGGAACGGGCAGAGTTGCTTCAGGTGGCCGCTCAACTGCGTCAGATTCTGGAGCGTGAAACACAGGGGCGCGTTTCTCTGGCAAGCTTTATTGATCATTACCTGAGAGTGCTCGACTTTCCTTCCGACGTCGTGGCTCCGCTCGAACGAGGCGTGATCAACCTCTTCGAGGCTGAACAGCTTGCCCGCCTCACACCAGAGCGATTAAAAGTAGGCGCAGCGGATGCACTCCAGCGGCGTGCCGACCTCCTTCAATCGCACTTGGCAATTCACGCATCAGGCGCACGCCTCCGCGCGCGCGTCCGCGAGATGCTGGGCGAACTAAGCGAAGCGCCGACGCCGGCCATACAGGATATGACTATTGTTCCGGGATTGGAGGATTTGGAGAATTTGGAGGAACTGTCCGACCCGACGATTCTCTTTTATGATGAGATCACGCGCCTCGTACTGGCTCTGCGCGAGATACGCCCCGAAGACCTCACGGATGATTTGTCACAACAATTTTTTCAAGCTAACGACCAGCTGTGGAATGTGATCGCCCGCATCCAGCGCCGAAAACAGCCTAAACAGGTTCAGAAACTAAAAGTCTAATATAACAATTAAGTAAGTTAGTAATATTGTCAGTTATATTACCAACTTACTCAAAAAGCGTTTCTTTAATTAAAGCAGGGGTCCTTAGCCGGCCCACCATTCACGCCGATTACTCTTATAGCGACGACGCCCGATGAATCGCCTCAAAGCCAATCCCAAGATCGTAGTCATCACGCCCAAGCTTACAAGAATGACTGCCCACTTCATATTAAATAGGACTTAAGTACAGACCAGCTCTGATTTGCTTTTGCTTTGAGCCAGCACATGAGCCAGCAGCACGAGCATGGATTTATGTGCCCGGTCCAGGTTCATGTCGCCTCCGCGGATCTGTTGAACTTGCGTTACCGAATCGAAGGCCTGCCGCACGTCCATGCCAAGAATCTGACCCAACTCTTTCTCAATCTCGGCCACCAACTCGGCTTTAGTTTTGGATAGCTGCTCACCCAGGGATTCCAGCAATATCTTTTTTTCAGAGTCAATCATTAAACTGTTATCTTCATTTCCCATTGCGATTAAAGTTTATCACTACTAAAGAACAAACGCATATCATTAAAACAAGCCGATTTCCTCGAAAACTAGAGTAATAAAGTAATATAACTTACTAGCCTACAAACAAGTAAGTAAGTTATAAAGATACTAGGGTAGGACAAATGATTTTTATTCTGGGGGTACAGGCATATTTTTATTGCTTATTAGAAAATACTGTGTTATTTAGAACTCCCAAGGGGGGCTTCTATGGCGAAAGCAAGTGCTGCTTTGGGGGGAATGTTACAACAATTCGGCCTATTGGACGCGCCTTTCTCTATTTCACCAGACCCACGATTCCTATATCTCTCACCACAGCATCATCTGGCGCTATCAAAGATCAGATACGTGATCGACAATCGCCAGGGGCTGGCCGTGTTGTACGGTGATATCGGACATGGGAAATCAACTCTCATTCGCCGCATCTACGACATTTACAAGAGTGATGAGGAATTCGAGACTGTTTTAATCACTAATCCGGATCTTCCTTCGGAGATGCAACTCCTCAAGCGCATCACCGATTCCTTCGGCCTGGATCGCAAACGCTCCAAGCTCGACCAGATGGAAGAGCTGGAGAATTACCTGGTTTCCCAATACGCTGCGGGCAAAAACGTGCTGCTCCTGATTGACGAGGCGCAGATGATGGTCGGCGGCATGTTCGAACTGGTCCGCCAGATCACTAACTTCGAGTCACATTCCGCCAAATTGGTGCAGATTATCCTCAGCGGCCAAAACAACCTCCGCAACAAACTGAAGCTCAAGCGGCCACTCCTGTCGCGCGCCGCGGCCGTTGCCACTATTGATCCCTTCACGCTCGAAGAGACCAAAGACATGATCGAATTCCGGCTGACGGTTGCCGGCCGTAAAAAACCGCTCTTCGAGGAAGAGGCAATCGATGAAATATTCACACTCACGAAGGGCATCCCGCGTGAGATCGTCAAAACCTGCATGGACACCATGACCATCGCAGGGCTGAACAACTTAGCGAGTATTCCGAAGGAGGCCGTCCAGCGTGCCCGAACAGAATAAGAAACTGGCCGGTTTCGAAGCCCTTTATAAGGTTGACCAGGACAAGCGCCAGCAGCGTGAGACAAAAGACGCTGCCAGCGCCGGGACGGGGACAACACAAGAATCGGCTGCAAAACCCGAGCGAACGAGAAGCAGAGTAAGTAAGTCAGAAAGTAATATAGTAAGTAATATTACTCAACAGGCTACTTCCGAGGTCTTTGAGCCAACCACATTCAAGGCCGATCGCCGGAAGGTCAAAGCACTGAAACGCCTGGCGCTTGATCTCGACCCGGCAAGAAAACTCCAAGACCTATTCGATGAGGCTTTGGCCGATCTGCTGACTAAGTACGGACGCACAGTTGAATGACGACGCAAACATAGTAGTCGAGAATGAGCTACTCAGAAGAGGGTTCACCAGCATTCCGAACTACATCTTCGGGCTGCCCATCAGCTCCAACGCCAAGTTGATCTACATGGCTCTTTTGAGCTATGCGTGGAATAACGGTGCGTGTTACCCGGGTCTGGCCAAGCTCTGCACGGACGTTTCGCTCTCGGATAAGCCGGTCACCAAGGCCATCGAAGAGCTCTCGAGCGCCTCGCTTTTGGAGGTCAAACGCCGGGGGCAGGGAAAGACTAATCTTTACATCCTCAAAGATTTTGCTTTCAGACCGCAGGGTTCAAACGGCTCCGTTCCCAGAATCGGAGAATCTCCGAATCAAGAATCGGAGAATCTCCGAATCAAGAATCGGACTCCTTCCGGTTCTAGAAACGGCGCTTCTCCGGCTCTAAAATCGGAGAAACGCCGAATCCCTATTAAGAGGATTGAAAAAGACACAGAAGAAGAATCACCAGAAGAAACACACTCACACAAAAGGGCGCGCGTCGGCGGTGTGGGTGTGGGTTCAAAATTTACTCTGGAAGACTGTCAGAAATACGCGGCGTATCTTCACGCGTCAGGGCAGGGCATTACGAACCCCGGAGGTTATGCCACTTCCATCTTCCGTTCAGGCGAGGCCGACGCGCTGATTGAGAAGTTTCTGCACCCTCCGGTATCGCAGGAGCTGCCCGACGCGAGCCAGTGTCCGGACTGCCGCGGCACCGGCTTCTGGTACCCGCAGGGAATCAGCGATGGGGTCAAAAAATGCAGGCACGAAAAGTTACTGGATCATTCCCATCCCTCCGTTGGGAACTCTTCAGACCAGCGGATGACGGTCGAGCAAATCACGGAGCAGGGAGCGTTGATCGCAGACCTGCTCGAGAACGGCTATACGCTTGAGCAGGCGAAAGCACAGTTTGCCTCCGGCCTGCACCCGGATGATTGGCAGGCAATCAGTGAAGCGGCCGCGACACTTCTAAATGACGATCGACATGTGGCCAAGCCGTCCAGCGCTCAACCGCACAACTCCCATCACGATCTAGGAGCCGTCAGCCCCCAATGAATCACAGAGAAGTAATCCCGAAAGCATAATGGTGGGAAACGATCAAGAAGTAGTGGAGTAGATTCTTGACGGAATGCTTGTCACCACTGGCAGAGGATTACGAGGACTTTCTACACGACCTGAAAGAATGCATTCGCGGCATGCTGATCACGGATGTGTACCCTGACGATCAATATGTGCAACAACCTGTTGCACAAAATCCTTGGGGCCATAAACGTGCAGTTCTTGGACGCGATTACTAACAGGGCGGAGCGAGAGTGGTACATACATTGGCATGGGGAATTGGCTTGACATGATTCTTCCTTATTCAATACAGTCTTTGCTTGATGGTGAAGCGGTGTACAGCTCTTATCCTGACCTTAGTGCTCGCCGGCAGCGCGTTTGCCGGTGTTCCTATGCATACGGGTGAGAAGCACTGCCCGATGATGGGCACGGATGATTGCTGCGAGAAAGCAGAATCTCAAAGCACCACGCCGCAAGCCTATGCTGCGCGCCTCTGCTGTTCCCTAAACTGTAGCGTTCCCGGCACGACCACGCCGACAAGCACAACGCTCAAAGCACCGTCCGTCGCCCTGGCGCTCTATAGCGCACTTCTTACTCCGGCCTCGCATGTAAATCTCAAGCGCGGGCTGCTCGCCAATAAAGCGCCGGATCGTAACCAGCATTCGCCTCCTTTCTACATTCAACATCTCGCACTCCTGATCTAAAGAAGATAAAGCCGAAGTGTGCCTACTCAAGCACTGAGGCCTAAGTGTGTCTAGTCTGAGCGGCGTTCTCTATCTGAGAGATGCGCTATATCGAGCACGAATAATCTTCTTTTTGAATTGGGAGAATGAGAGATGAAAAAGAATTCCATTCTAGCGTTGTTGGGTCTTGTGCTGCTCTTTGGAGGTGCAACAAGCTCCAGCGCCGAAGTTAAGCAAGTGCAGATGCACATCGCGGGTTATCTCTGCGGTAATTGAATCTACAACATTCAGAAGGCCGTGAGCCGTCTGGACTTCGCACCTAAGCTGAAAGAGATTCAGCTTACGGACATAAAGAAGGGCATTGGTGTATTCACGCCGAAGCCTGACAAAGTAGTTTCCTTTGAAGCTCTCAAAGCCTCGCTCAAAAAGGCTGGCTACACACTCGATACGGCTGACATAACAATCGTCGGAACACTTGAGCGTGACGGAGAAGCCTGGGTGCTGATCGTTGATCCTACAGGTCAGCGGTTCTCGCTCGACGGCGAGAGCTTGCCTAAAGCACTGGCTGACGCTGCGCCCGGCGAGAAGGTAGAGATTACCGGCGATTGGAAGACTGTCGGAACGGGAACATCTGCGCGCGAGGTCGTCTCCGTGCGCGCGGCGAAGAAAGCAGAGAGCACATCGAAGGTAGCAACTCTCAGCACTGAGGATGAGAGGCAAGCGCACCCGGTAGAGTTCTCGCACGCACGCTTTGCGCCTCCGTCCTTTTCGGCATGGAATATGGGACTAATCAAGCCGCTCGCGCCGATCCGCACGACAAGCCCAGGACTAACTGTTTACAAGGGGGGCGCAGTAACGCCGCGCCTCTACTTCATCAAGCAGCATCTCGGCACTCTCGATGTAAACCGGCAGCTCTTAGACCTGAGCCTTTCCTACACGCCAAGCCCGCGCCTGCAACTGGAGGCGGAAGTGCCTGTCTCACGGACTGCCTTCGATGATGGGCTAACTTCCGGCTCAGGTGTGGGCATGGGCAATATTATGCTGTGGAGCAAGTATCGGTTCTACCGAACCGTGAAGACATACGGAGATCGTCAAGCCGCTGTGCGCTTTGGCTTAGAAATGCCAACGGGCAAAAAGACTGCTCCTACTGCACAAGAGGTCAACGCTCCCGCCTTTGTCCGGCAGCAACTCACGCCGATAAGCGGGGGACTGTCGCCGCACTTTGATCTGGCCTTCTCTCAGGCCGGGGGCGCTTCATCTTCGGCGGCAACGTCGAGGGCATCGTGCGCTCTGAGCGTGCTGGTTTTCGTATGGGGAATGAAGTGCGCGTGAATACTGATTTCGAGTACGTGCTTTTACCACGCGACTATCAAGCTCCTGGCAAAGAATTGTTCCTTATTCTTGAGAGCAATTTTGTACAGCGCGGGCGTGGTCGCTTGGGTGGTGCGGTAGTTGACGGAAGTAAATCAACTGAGTTCTATCTAGCGCCCGGACTTCAATATGCCGCACGTCCGAGGTTCGTAGTAGAGGGGAGCGTGCAGATTCCTGTCGTTCGTAACACCGGGCCGCTGGTGCTCCGCACGGACATAAATGTCCTGCTCGGCGTGAAGTATTTGTTTTGAGGTGAAGGCATGATGAGGGTAATAGTTTTCGCTGTGTTACTGGCCGCGCTGTCGACTGTCGCTGTGGGTCAAAGCGGTAACGCTCCGGCCTTGGCGCTTAAAGATGTGCAAGGCCGGCAGCTTCGGCTCAGTAACTACAAAGGCAAAGTGGTGCTTCTTAATTTCTGGGCGACGTGGTGTCCGCCCTGCCGCGCGGAGATGCCCGACCTCATCAAGATACAACGCGAGTATCAGAGCAAGGGCCTGCAAGTGCTCGGCGTTACCTATCCGCCG
>Ga0182001_10000009_pt1 | contig 51287 bp, 74 predicted proteins | sample BulsoiFelSFmetaG_FD_120485 | JGI IMG/M metagenome (GOLD analysis project Ga0182001, IMG submission 120485) | Bulk soil microbial communities from Mexico - San Felipe (SF) metaG | ecosystem: Environmental > Terrestrial > Soil > Agricultural land | place: Mexico: San Luis Potosi | collected... | reverse complement strand
GGGTGCGCGCCGGGGGGTGGGGTCTGCACGGGGGGTGTGGTCATGGGTCGGGGTCCTCGTCGTCGAGGCCGGGGTCGTCGTCCTGGTCGGCGAGGTCGGTCTGCGAGTCGAGTGCGACGCCGTCGAGGTCGAGGTGCCGGCCGAACCCGAACGAGCTGCTGCTCGTGCTCGGTTCGGTGGGGAGTGCTGCGTACAGGCGGCGTGCGGTGCGTTCCATCTGCCGCAGCAGTGCGGGGTCGGCGGGCGTGCCCTCGGCCCTGATCTCGACCTCGCGGTGTCCGTCGGTGAGGCGTACGCGCATGGGCGGTGTGCCTCCCGGCGGGTGGTGTGTGGGTCCGCTGTCCGGTCGCTGCGCGCGCCCCGCGAGCGCAGTTACGCCCGTGGGGGTGATCTCTTCGATCCGTCGCCGAACAGCGGACGTTGGGCCGCGCAGGACGGGCAGCAGCAACCCGCACTTTGTGTAGTGGTTCCGTCCTGCGCGGAGTGTGGGGGCCGCCGCCCCTCGGGGGGACGTGGGGCGGCGGCGGTACCGGCCGGGGATGGTGGGAGCTCGGCCGGGGTGTGCGGTGGGGGTACGAGAAAACCCCCGGCGGTGGTCCGCGGCGGGGGTTCGTCGGTGCAGTTCCGGTGTCTGGGCAGCCGTTGTCTGCGGTCCCAAGGTGCGACACGTGACTGTCGAAAGTCAAGCCGGGTGGGCGGCAGAGAGTGAGCTCGTCGCGCGCGCATCGCTACCGGTAGTTGCTCTCTCTACCGCCACCACAAGGGGATGGGAGGGGAGGGGAAACGCGCGCGCGTGAGGTCCCGGGGGTGTCCCCCGGGGACAGATCGCGTTGACCTGCGAGAACAGATTTTTCCGGCCTATCTTTTGCGCGCAAAACGTCGACGATTCGTCTTCGTTTTGCCGACGTTTCCTCGTCGAAACGCTCGCGGATCTTGTTCCGACTGCTCGCCGCCTCGTACTCCGGTCACAGAGTGTGAACACGGAAACGCCCCGTCGCGGCCGTACGACGGGGCGAAATCCTTTGCCGAGACTTTACCTAGAGGGGCGGGGGTGCGACACGAACGGGCGCCCCGCGTCGACGCTCGTATGTTCATCGGGCGAGTGGCCGTGTCCCCCGGGCGCCGGCGGGCGTTGAGCGAACGACACCGGGTTGCGTGTCCACATGTCCCGGCCTGTACCGGCGTCGGGCAGGGACCGGTCGGGGGACTCTGTGGCTGTCATGGCCGACGATCACGCCCACAGTCCCCCGACTGCCCGGGGCCCGGCTCGAACGCCGCTGTACGGGCGCTGAGCGCCTTACGGGCGGGGCGGGCGGCCCTGGTGCCGCGCACGACGGCGCCCCGTCCGGGGAATCCCGAACGGGGCGCGGGTGGTGCGGGTGGGGCGTCAGTTGACGACGGGCGCGGTCATGCCTCGCGGTTCTGCGGGGTGCCGGGCACCGGCTTGTCGGGCTCGGGGTAGTGACCGCCGCGGCTCGCCTGGTAGGTCGTCGCGTGCTTGTCCTGGTCGTCGCTGCTCATCTTGTCGCGCAGTTCAGACATGGGAATCGAGTTCCGCAGTGCCATGATGGGCCGTCCTTCTCTTCGTGGGATGGGCGAACCCGGGGCGGTCGCGTGCCGGCAAGCTGTCGGCCGCCCCGGGGGGCATTGGGTGTCAGCCGTCGTACGCGGCGGCACCCTCGGGCGCGGTCCACGGCAGGGGCTCGTCGGCGGTGTGCTCCCACACCCAGCAGCGGCGCGGCCCGGTGTAGTAGCTGTGCGCGGTCCGGTTCTCGGCGAGCAGCTCGGCGGCGAGCTCGGCCGGCGCCTGGTCACTCGTGCGGGCGCCCTTGCTCATGGTTCGACGGTCGTCGTCGGTGTCCTCGTCGGTGCGGTGGATCAGGTAGCCGTACAGGGTCACGGGTCCTCCAGTGATCGGGGTGGGTGTGCCGCTCTACGCGGCCGGAGAGTGGCGGAGAGAGGCCGGAGAGTCCGGAGATTCCCGCAGGTCAGGACCGGTCTCCGCGCCCGGAGAACCGGGCTGCTCTCCGCTCGGGGAGAGGGGCCCGGCGAGCTCGTCGAGCAGCCTCTCGACGGCGGCCCGGGACACCCCCGAGCGGCCCGCGATTCCGTCCACGCGAAGGGTGCGTTCGACGGGCACCTCGTACCGGCGAAGGAGGGGGGTCACGTCGGCCCGTTTCAGGTGGGCGAGGGCGGGCCGCAGAGTGAGCCGGTCGTGCAGCTCGCCGAGGTGGATTCCGTTGCGGCCGCGGGTGACCTCGTCGAGGTACCGCACGAGGGCCGCGCGGTGCTCGTCCTCGGGCGTCTCGGCGGGGGTGTCGACGGGCGTCTCGACGGGGGCCTCGGCGGCGTCCCGGCCGGCCTTCCATGCGGTGTGCAGCCACCACCCGGTGAGCGCCCACATCAGCCACGGCCACGCCCGCACGATCGCCCACACCGCGTATGCGACGGCGCCGAGGACGGCGAGGCGGAACAGCGGGCCGAGGGACGCGCGCCACCCGGTGAGGTCGTCGCGGCGGCCGGCGGCGACCCATGCCGTGAGGGCGTCGGCGCGCTGCTGCCACGCGCGGGAGCTGCCGCGGGCGAGCCGCTCGGCGGCCGGGGTACGGGCGGCCCACACGAGGGCGGCCCGGGTCGCGATGCGCTTCACAGCGCATCACCGCCGCGCTTCGCGACCTCGACCGCGGTCGCGCCCACCCAGTTCACGGCGTCGGGCCACCACCCGAGCAGCGCCGCGATTCCGGGCAGGAACCCGAGGACGGCGAACGTCAGGAACCCGCCGATGATCCGGCGTTTGTCGAGCTTGCCCGAGGACTTGAACAGCGCGATCACGCCCACGAAGATCAGGCACGTTACGACGGCGCCCTCGGGGGTGAGCACGCCCATACGGCCGGTCGGCATGGACTCGGCGCCGCTCGTGCCGGTCACCTTCGATACGCCCGTGCTGCCGGCCGAGGACAGCAGTCCGGCGACGCCCGAGGCGCCCCACCCGAGCGCGCCGCCGATGCAGATCGTCGACAGCGAGCCGAGCGCCGACCCGGCGCCGTACGGGATGAGGTCCTTCGGGTCCCGGTTGCCCTTCCACCACTTGCGGAAGTTGAGCCACAGGATCGCGGCGGCGATGGTGACGCCGCCGAGGGTGAGCCCGATGTTCATCGGTTCACCCCCGTGAGGGCGGCGACGGCGTCGTACCAGTCGAACGCGCCGAGCAGCCCGGCGAACGTCACGACCAGGGCGAACAGCGGCAGCGTGCCGGGGCACCGCGTGAGGCGCAGCACGGCGAGCGCGAACGGGACGATCGCGAGGGCGTACGCGAACCCGACGGACATGTCGCGGGCCGCGTAGACCGTCGACGCCCATGTCGTCGAGACGCTGTATCCGGTCCACGGGATCGGGATCACGGCGGCGGCGAGCGCGAGCAGCGCCTGCCACGGCTTGACCCTCGACGTCAGCCACGACCACAGCCGCGACCAGCGGCCCGGCTCGGGCTCGGGCTCGGGGAACACGACCTCGACGGTCACGCGGTGCTCGATCGGGCCCGGGTCGGGTGCGGCGAACGGCACGGGGTGCGGCGCCGCAGGAGGCGGCGGGGGCGGCGGTGCGGCCGGGGCGGGGCGGCGCCACGGCGGCAGATCGGTCGCGCCGGCCGGGGCCGGGGGCAGCGGCGGCGCGGTGGGGATCGGCGTCCCGGCGGGGTAGACCGCGCTCGGGGTTACTTCCTTCGGCATGGGGTCCTCAGCGGTAGAGGCTCGCGCCGAGCGCGAGAATCGTGAGAATGACGGCGGTCGTCCCGGCGACGGGCCCGGCGTACAGGCCGGGGGCGCGGCGGGGTGCTTGGCGGACGAGGCCGACGAACGCGCCCGCGGTGCACGAGGCGAAGAACACGACGGCGAACACGGCGAGCACGGCGGGCCCCTTCGCGGGTTAGAGGTAGGGGCCGGTCGTCTCGCGCCGGGGCCGCACGGGCGGCTCGGGCACGGCGACGGGCTTCGGCGTCGTCTTGCTGCGGTCGCGCGAGTTGACCGTGCGCACGTAGCCGTCGGTCACGCGCTCGTACCCGCGCCGGTTGAGCTGCTCGGCGATCTGCGTCGAGGTGAGATCGGGCAGCGCATCACGGAGGCGCCGCACCGCATCGGCCGCCGAGGCGGCGCCGACGAGGGCCTCGTCGACCGTGCGGTCGGCCGGCGGTTTGGTGAAGTCGACGCGCGGCTCGGGCTCGGGGTCCGGCTCGTCGACGGGCTGCTCGGCGACCGGCTGCTCGGGCTCGGGTGCCGGGGCGGGCGGTACCGGCGGCGCCGCGGTGATCGCCTCGGGCTGCTGCACCGTAATGACGAGCTGCTGCGGCTGCGGCGCCTCGTAGTGATGCGGCCGCGCATCATCCCGCGTCAGCGTGAACTCGGGCCGCGGCACGCGGCCGAGGACGATAGCGACGTCGAGCTCGGTCACGTCCTGGCCGTACTGCCGCAGCACGTCGGCGAGCTCGGCCGGGCTGAGCTCGGGCCGCGCCGCGTGCATGAGCTTGATCGCCTTGCTCGGCGCCATGCCGACGAGTTCGGATGCGAGCAGATCACCCGCCGGTCGGGCGGCGGGCGGCGTCGCCTCGGCCTCGACCTCGGGCCCGTCGACCTCGGGCTCGTCGTCGGGCTGGCCGGTGACGTGCGCGACCGCGCGGGCCTTCGTCTGCTCCCACGCCTGTTCACCCGCGAGCAGCCACCCGAGCCACCCGAACACCGGCCACCGCATCGGGAGCTCACCGCGGGCGACCCGATGCCGGGCGCGGGTCGCCGCCCACGACTGGTCGAGCAGCAGCAACAGGCCGGCGGTCGGGGCCGCGAACATCAGCGTCGCCCCGATACCGCCGTTGATGTGCTGCGCGTGAAGGTAGTTCAGATACATCGAGATACCGGCTTGCAGCAGCGTCACGAGCCGCGGGCCGAGCGCGCTGCGGCCCTCGCGCACGGCCTCGGCCGCGAGGTGCAGGCAGGCGATCGCGATGCCGTCGAAGCACGCGGCGACGACGACGGCGAGGAACTTCGGCACGCCGTACATGTCGTGCGCGACGACGTACAGGGACCACGCGACCATGCCGGCCGCGGCCGGGGCGATGATGCCGATCCCGATGCGCCACCCGAGCCGGTCGCGCCACTTCGGCGACTCGGTCGGTCCTGGTCTGTTCGGGGGTGGGGCGGTAGCTGCGCGGCTACGATTCTTCACGGATCTGCCCTCTTGCTTAGCGGCTTGGGTAGGTCCGGCCCCCGGCCGTATGGCGTTCCAGCGCCGGGCCGGGGGCCTTGTTGTTGGCAGAACCAAGCTACAGACCTTGTTGCCACGTGGCAACAAGGTCGGACAGGATGGTGCCCATGGCCGAGGCCGAAGGAGGGCCGGACATGGTGTCTTTCCGTGAACTTGCGCGCAGACTCGTCGCCGACGGGATTGTCGAGCGGATCTCTCATCAGCGGGTATCGAAGATCGCCGAGAGCGACCCCGCCTTTCCCCCAGTCGTCCCGGTCGGCAGCTCGAAAGCTGTCGACTACCGACTCGCGGCGCCGTACTTCCGCGATCGCATCACGCGCCCCGGGTGGCGCACCGACCTGCGCGGCAAACCGCCGGCCGCCGCCGACGAGTAGCAGCAGCACGCGACAGCGCCCCCGCCGTAGAGGCCGGCGGGGGCGCTGCTGTACGCGGAGACTACGCCGCCGCGCTCGTCTTCGCGGCCGCCCGCTGCCGGCGCCGGGCCTCGGCCCGCTTGCGCCGCTGCTCGGCCGCGGCGAGATCCCGTTCGAGGGCGACGAGCTCGTGCGGCGCCGCCCACGTGCGGCGCCCCTCGACGACCGGCACCGGGGCGCCACAGTCGTAACCGTTCTCGCAGGTCACGGTGTCCGCATCACGGCCGCCTCGGTGCATCGTGAGCGTGGCGCCGCACCACGGGCACGGCCGGTCGTCCATCGGGTAAGCGCGCCGCTGCTCGATCCCGACGGTCCGCTCGATACGCCGCGCCGCCTCACGAGCGATACGGCCGATGCGGGCGCGCTGCGCCTCGTCGAGCGGCAGGAACGGGCCGGCCTCGTCGTGCAGCCGCGCGAGCAGCCACGCGGCCGCCCGCGGGGCGGTGCGCTCGCCGAGGTTGTATCGCCACCGCCGCTCGTCTGCGGCGTCGCGCATCGCGAGCAGTTCGAGGCCGAGGGCTGCCTCGTCCCCGGCGATCGCGCGGCGCGGCGGGGCGATCGGGGAGCGCTGCACCTCGGCGGCGATCTCGTCGGCGAGCGAGCACAGCGCGACCTCGACGGCGCGGCACGCGTCGACGACGTGCAGGCGCAGCGGGGCAGGCTGCTCGGCGAGCACGAGGTGTTCGCGCTCGGCCGGGGCCGCGGCGACGCGGTCGAGGGCTGCCTCGGCGGCGTGATGCGCGTCGAGGGCACGCAGGTACTCGGCCCCGGTGCGGGGCCGGGCGGTGTCGACCAGGGCCCGCAGGTCGGCCCAGTGGTCGAGGACGACCCGCAGGTCGTCGGCGGTGATGCGGTCGGGGCGGGCGGTGTGCTGCATGGCTTGCGCTCCTGATGGTGCGACGGGGCGTAGGGTGATCACACCGCGTATGGGGCGCCCCGGGATGCTTGCCGGCATGGGGCGCCCCACCGTTGCGTTACGGGCGGGCGAGCCCGTCGAGGAACTGCGCGCGCACGAGGTTGTGCCGTGCGTCGGCGAGGGCGTTGTGCAGCCCGGCAGGCTGGGGCGGAAGATCGCCCATGCCGAGGCCGAGTCGCTGCGCCTCTTGGACGAGATCGCACGTGTGCATCGGGCAGCCGTCCGGCAGATCGATCATGGGGCCGAACAGCCACGCGTACGCGACGTGGTCGTACGCGCCGAACCATGCCCAGAGCTGCGGGTCGGGCGTGCCGAGGATGAACGCGCGCACCGCGTCGGCGATCTCGGCACGCTTGCGCAGCGCGCCGGCGTCCGGGTTCTCGTCGTCCCACAGCCACACGCCGGGGTTGGCCTCGCGGCCCATGGGCCACAGGATCGGCAGCGAGGCGAGGACGTTCTGACGCAGCCACGAGTGATGCACGATCTCGTGGTACGGCGCTTCGCGGTTGATCAGGTACAGCTCGTCGCCGGTGTCCTCGCGGATCATGCCGATCGAGATCAGTTCGATCGTCCGGCCGTTCTCACGGAACTCGGTGTCATAGAAAATGCGGGTCACCTGCGGTTCTCCTTCGAGGGGATGTGGCGGGAAAGGGGTCCGGGGTCGCGTCGGGACGCCCACCGGCCGAGCGGCACGCACGAGACGAGCCAGACGGCGAGCACGACCAGGACGACGACGGTCATCGGCCGGCCTTGTCGGCGAGCGGCCGCACCGTGGCGGGCACGGCGGCGTCGAGCTCGGCGTCGTCGACGACGGCCGCGGTCGACGTCCACCGCAGTACGCGGCACTCGGGGCCCGACAGCGCGGCCGCTATCCGGTCGCGGGCCTCGCGGGCGGCGGCCGGGGTGCGCAGCGCGAACGCGATAGGCACCCACGCCCGCGCGTCGCCGCGGGGATCGGCTTTCAGGTGCGCCTCGACGGTGTACTCGACGTCGCCCTCGGGCACGTCGCTCGGCTGCTCGGGCTCGTGGTGGCAGACGCCGGTTTCATCGTGATCAATCGCGGCGCCGCCCGTGCAGTGCTGCGCCTCGTCGGTGGTGGTCTGGCTCATGGGGGTTGCTCCTCTCTGCGGGGTCACCGGGCGGTGCCGGCGGGCGGGGTGCGCTTCGCGGCCCAATCGGGGTCGAGGCGGGGCGCCTCGGCGAGCGGCGGCGGGTCGTCGCGGTGGCGCCACAGATGCGCGGTGCGGCGCGGGCGGACGGCGAACGCGGCGGCGATCTCGACGGCGAACACGACTTGCGCCGCGTACCAACCGAGGCGGCGCCGGCCGCGCCCCGCCCGTACGTCCTGCGCGCGCCGGTAGTCCTGCGCGAACGCCCACCGGTCGAGGCGGTGCAGCGGCCGGACGTGCGCGGCCGCGTACCCCACCGCGAACCCCGCGGTCACGCCGCCGACCAGGACGACGAGGCCGGTCACGCGGCGGCCCCGAAGATCGCCGCGAACAGCTTGTTCGTCTGCTCGCGCATGGGCCGGTCTTGCAGGCACGGGCCCGCGACACACAGCGGCACCTCGCACGCCCGCGTCACGACGCCCTCGGGCTCACGGCCGGTGTGCAGCCGGAACGCGACCCGGGCCGCCGACAGGGTCGTGCCGCCGAAGTGCAGCGCGGGCGAACCGTTCGACCGCAGCCCGCCCCACAGCACATGACCGTTTTCCACAGGCTGTGTGTAACGGGCGAACGCTTCCTCGACCGACCGCGCCGGCCGCAACCGCGCGATGGTCGGCAGCAGCGCCCGGTCGTCCTTCTCCGGGTACTTGTCGAGGTACTTGCAGCGGGCGCAGTACGCGGTGCCGTCCGGCTCGAACCGGCCGTGCTCGGCCCGCTCGTGCCCGTACTTGCAGCGCCCGGTGAGCGGGCCCGGGTGCAGCTTGGCGCGCGCGGCGCGGCGGCCGGCCTCGTCGTCGACGTGCTCGGGGGCGACGCAGTGCTTCATGCCGCACTCGGCGAACACGTAGCCCTGCGGGTCGCGGCCGGTCCGCATCCGGAACGCGATCGCGGCCGGGCTGTACGACTGTTCGCGGTACCGCATCACGGGCGTGCCGCTGCTCGACCCGCGCTCGCCGGTCCACTCGACATGACCCTCGTCGGCGGCTCGGGTGTTCGCCGCCCACTTCTCGTCGAGGGTCTGCACGCGCTGCACGACGTTCGGCAGCCCGAGGTCGGCCCGGATACGGGCGACCGCGTGCCGGTCGGTGCGCAGCCGGCGCCCGATCGCGCCGTTGCTCAACCCCTCGTTGAGCAGCTCGACAATCGCCTCGTGCTTCGGGTGCTTGCTCATGCGGCGCCGCCGTTCCGGCCGCCGGTCGCGGGCATGAACCGGGCGATCGCCCGGATCGCGTTCGCCTCGGCAAGGTCCCACGCGTGATGCGCGTCGGTGATGATGCGGTGCCGCTGCTCGATCAGGGCGTGATGCGCCGCGACCGCTTCGGGCAGCGACGTCGGCTCGCGCAGGTCGACGCCGAGGTGCGCCTCGATCCGGCCGACGGCGGCCCGGTCGAGGATCGCGTCGAGCTCGGCGAGCCGGGGCGCATCGGTGTGCGGCTGCTTGTGGCGCCACATGCGGATTTGGTCGAGGGCGACGCGGGCGACGCGTTCGACGCGCTCGCCGGTCTGCTCGGGGTGGGTGGTCATGGTTCCTCGCGGGGTTGTTCGTGGCGGGCGGGTCACAGGGGGCGCAGGTCGTTGACCGTGCGGTACGGGTCGATCTCGCGCGGGGTCCCGGTCGCGGGGCGGGCGTATCCGGCGAGCGGGTTGTCGGGGCCGGGGTCCTCGTACAGCTCGGCGAGCTCGTCGTCGCTCATCTCGGCGAGCGCTTCGAGGTCGTCGTCGTCGAGGTCGTCGGGGTCGAACTCGAAGGTCATGCGGCGTCACCGGGCCGGGTCACGAGCCACGGGCCGAGGGCGGCGAGCACGGCGTCGACGCGTTCCTCGGTCCGGTCCGCGATGCAGCGGCACGGCGCGGTACGGGTGCAGTTCGGGCACGGCACCGGCTTGCGCAACGCGTGATCGAGCACGCGGCGCAGCACGAGCGGCGCGGCCGCCGGGTCGAGCGGCGCCCCGCCGTCGGGGGCGGGCACCGGCTGCTCGTCGTCCTGGTCGACGAACACGATCTCGGTCGCGCCCTGGTGACCGTGGATCGTCTCGACCGAGACGCGGCCGCGGTCCCAGAACACGACGCTCGGGTGCTCGCCGCGCCACCGGATCGACGCCGTGCCGTCCGGCCACAGCACGCCGTCGGCGACGTCGCCGGTCCCGCTGATACCGGACACGTCCACGCGGCGGCGCAGGACGAACCGGCGCGGCGGCGCGAGCTGCTCGTCGGCGCGCACGATGCGGGCGCCGACGAACTGCGGGCCGGGCATGATCTGCGAAAGGTCGTCGGTCATCGGGTGCCCCCTTCGGTGGCGGCCGCGAGCGCGGCCGGCGGTTCGGTGGTGAAGTGCCAGCCCTCCGCGGCGAGCGCGCGCACCGCGTGCCGGGCCTGCGTCGCCGGGGTGGCGTCCGGGTAGTCGGCGACCGCGTCCTCGATGGCGGCCGCGATGACCGCGGCGCACGCGTCGGCGATCGGCTGCGCGGGGGCGCTCACGCGGCGGCCCCGCGCTGTGCGTCGTACGCGTCCCGGCGCGAGCCGTGCGTGCCGCGCAGCACGCGGCCGCGCTGGACCGACACGCACGGCCGGTTCGGGCCCGCCTCGCACACCGGGCACTCGACCGCGAGCTCGGGCGGACCGGCGGGCCCGGCCGGCTTGTCGGCCTTCGGGAACAGCGCGGCCTTCGCGGCGAGGTACCCCTCGGTCGCCGGGGCCGCGTCGACGGTGCGCCCGACCCGGCCGACGAGCTCGCGCACCTCGCGGGGCGCGTCGGCCCCGGTCATGACCGCGGCCCGCCCGGCGCGCAGCGCGGCGACGTACGCGTTCCCGTACTGGTCGTCGGGGTCGACGTCGGGGTGATGCGCGGGCTCGAACGTGCCCACCTGCCGCGACATGCGGTCTTTGACCGTGTCGCGCCACCGGGCCGTAATGTCCTTCGGCATGACCGGCCACGCCGACTCGGCGTAGTGCCGGCCGACCGCCTCGCCCGCGAAGTCGAGCGGAACGTCGCGCAGCGCCGACGCCCACATGTGCACCTGCGCGCGCTGCTCGGCCGTGTCGGTCTTCACGACCCGGTCGTCGACGAGGCTGATCTCGCCGAGCAGCCTGATCACTTCCTGTACGTCCATCGTCAGACCTCCCCGGTCTGCTGCTCGAACAGCCGCGCCAGTCCGGCGCGCTGCTGCTGTCCCTTGGTCTGCGGGGCCCCGAACGGCACGACGACCCCGCCCGCGCCCGGCGGCGGGTCGGTGCGCTCGTTCTCGGCCCACTGCTGCCACCGGCCGCCCCACGCAACGGCGCACGTACGGTCGTCGAGCTGCCGCTGCACGAACTTGCGGGTCACGGCGGCGAGCTGCTGCGCGGTGAGCTGCTCGCGGCCCGCCTCGGCGCGGGCAAGCTGCGCGGCCCGCACGTCGGTCTCGCTCGGCTGCCAGTCGGCGGGGATCGGCCGCGGCGGCGGGTTGTGCGCACCGCCGCCGTTCCCGGCCGGCGCCTCGTCGAGGCGGGGCTGCCTCGGCCCGCCGCCCGGCCCGCCGTCGCCCCCGGCGCCGCCCGCGCGCTGCCGCCGCTTCTTCTCCGCCTCGCGTTCCTTGCGGCCCTGCACCTGCGCGCGCGTCGGGTTGTATTCGAGGTAGTCGTGCACCGCGTAGTCGCCCGGCGCGGGCTGCGCGCACCGCTCGTGCGGGCAGTCGTGCCCGTGCTCGTGCCACAGCCCGGCCGCCACGAGCTTGGTGATCTGTGTCTTCGAGCCGTACATGCGCGCGACGGCGCCGGGCACGATGCCGTCGGTCAAGTGCTGCGCCACGTACGACCCGCAGCGCATCCACAGCCCGAGCGCCGCGTTCGACGCGGCGACGATCTTCGGGTGTGTGTGGGCGCTGTCGTCGATGACGAACCAGGGCATCGGGTGAGCTCCTTAGACGAGGGCGATCTGACCCTCGGGAACCGAGGACGTGCGGGCGGTGCGGGGCCGCGGCGGCGCGGCCGCGGGGGCGGTGCATTGGTGGTCGATCACGTGCGGGTGCGGGCAGGCGGCCCGGTGAGAGGGCCCGGACCACAACAGGTCGGGCCCGTCCGCGCGGTGTCGCAGACACCAGTCGAGGCGGTTCGGCTCACGCAGCTCGGCGGCCGCGGCCGCGGTCAACTCGGCGACGTCGGCGGTCACATCCAGTGCCGCGCGACGTCCGACGAGCTGCCGCAGAACCGTTTGGCCGCAGCGGCACCGCGTACGGCGGGCGCCGAGGCTGCTGCGCGAGGGCCGGGTCATCCGTACTGCTCGACCCGGCTGCCGCGCCGCTTGCGGTCGAGGTGCGCCTGATACTCCGACTCGCTCGGATGCTCGGCGAGGGCCTCGGCGACGGCGTCCTCGGCGTCGTGCGCGCCGGGGCCGAGCTCATCCAAGGTCTGATCCATCTTGCGGCGGCGCATCATCGCGCGCATGACCTCGGCGACGAGCTGCGCCTGCCGGTCGTCCTGCGCGACCTCGGCGAGCGTGATCCGCACCTTTACCTGCGGGTCCTTGTCCTCGCCGTCCGCGTGCCCGGTGTACGAGGTACTGCGGAGCTGCACGATCGCGAACACCGACGTACCGGGCCGCTCGAACAGCCCGCGCCGCTGCTCGGCGGTGAGCGCGGCGTGCAGGAACGCGGCGCCGCTGTCGATCTTCACCTCGACGTCGGTGTCGTCGTCGATCTTCGGCATGGGGGTCACTTCCTCTTCTTGCTGGCTTGCTGAATCCGGCGGGCCGACCGCAGCGCGGCCGCCTTCCGCACGCGGGGGTTGGGGCACTCGTCGCGCATGTGCCGCTCGGCCCGGATCACGAGCGACTCGACCGCCTCGTAACCGACGGCGTCCTCGGCCGGCCGCCCGCACGAGCACGCGAAATCGGCGGCCGCGAGGGTCTTCGCCTTCGCGTGATCGAGGCGCACCCGCAGCCCGTATCCCGGGTCGGGGCCGCAGATCGTCGGGCCGATGCCGCTCACGGCTGCGGCATCCCGAGTACGACGCGCTGCCGGGTCATGTCCGGCCACGCGACGACCGACAGCCGCTCGCGCTGCGCCGTCGGCATGCTGAACAGCGGGGCGCCGTACGCCTCGTGACCGGCCGCGCGCAGCCACCACGCGTCGCACTGGTCGCCGCCCTTGTCGTCGGCGAACTCGGCGCCAGCCGCGAGGTACGCGGCCGCAGCCAACTGCGCTTTATCGGCGTTGCCCTTGTCGCACGCGAACTGTTTGAGCGTCGCCGGGGGCACGTACGCGTACGGCACGTCGGCGTCGAGCAGCGCGCCCACGACGACGCCGTGCAACTTCCCGATGATCTTGAGGGCGGCCGCGTGCATCTTGGTCGGCAGATCCTCGATCACCGCGAGGTGCGGCCGGTGCTCGGCGAGGTCGTCGGCGACCGCGTCACGGACGTGCAGCAGCCGACGGTCGCCGTCGCCCGTCCTGGTCTTGATCCGGTACGTCGTGCCGTCCGGCAGGCACACCCCCGTCGACGTGATCGACAGATCAAGGCCGATCACCCGAACCCCGGCCGGGGCCGCGATCGGGTCGGCGAGCGGCGAGACCGCGCCCGGCGCGACGAGCCCGGCGCTCATGCCTCGCCCCCGAACTCCGGAGCGAGCGGCCCCCACAGCGCCCGCACGACGTCGAGCGGCTCGGCGACCGAGCCGTCGCTGCTGCGCATGATCGGCGTTCCCTGCCGGTCGAGGCTGCCGTGCCACCGCCACGACTGGTCGGTCGCATCACGCCACGACAGGGACAGATCCCACGCGTGCCCGGTGCCGTCCGTCCACAGCCGCGCCGCGCGGTCGAGGCTGCCCCCGTGCGCGTGCAGCGGTTCCTCGGGCCGGTCGTGCTGCGGCTCGGGCTGCGGCAGGCACGGGCCGAGCCCGTGCTCGGCGGCGAGCTGCGCCGAGACGAACCGCAAGATCGCGGCCGCCCGCATCTTGCACATGCCGGCGCCGTGCAGCTCGGCGACGCCGTCGACGTCGATCGTGACGACGAGCGAGTGCTCGTCGAGGTCGACCAGCTTGATTCGCGGTGTCATGCGGGTGCCCCCTCGGTGCTCTCGGCCCACGGGCGCAGCGGCCACGCGCGGTCGACGACGGCGTTCGGATCGGTCTTGCGGAAGTGGGCTTCGAGCCCCGCGGCCTGGTCGGCGGCGAGCTCGATCTGCCGGGCGTGCAGCTCGGCGAGCGACAGCTCGGCGAAGTCGCCGTAACGCGGGCGGCGCACAGCACGGATGCGCTCGGGCCAGTCCTCGCGCGGCATGTGCGCGAGCGTCCCGATCCGGTACGCCACCCGGGCCGCGAGCACCGCGTCGTACGCGGCGCCGTGCGCGCCGTCGTCGTCCCACGGCAGTTCGTAGACCTGCGCGAGCGTGACGAGCTGCCGGGCGCCCTGGTCTTTCGAGGGACGCCGCCGGTACGGGTCGGCGTGCTGATCGAGCACCCTCGTGTCGATCACGTACAGCGGCGTCTCGCCGAGCCGGTCGAGCAGCGTCGGCAGCTCGTACCGGCGGCACTCGCGGTCGAGCAGCGTGAGGTCGTACGGGACGTTATGACCGACGAGGGCGACCCCGGCGCGGGCGTACCCGGCGAGCACGTCGGCGATGTGGTCGACGCCGCCGGCCGCGGGCTCACCCTTGGTACGGGCCTCGTCCGTCGTGATGCCGTGCACGGCCGTCGCCCCGGCGGGGATCTCGACGCCGGGGTCGAGCATCCAGTCGTGAGGCTCGACCGGCTCGCCGCCGCCGAGCCCGTACGCCGCGGCGGTCACGATGCGGTCGGCCTCGACGTCGACGCCCGACGTCTCAAGGTCGAACGCGCACAGCCGCCCGAGGTGCCACTGCGTCATGCCGCACCCCCGCCGGGCTGCGCGACGGCCGGCCACGCGGTAGGCGGCTCGTCGTCCTCGACGATCTCGGCCTCGACCGCGCCGTCGGCGTCGAGCTCGTCGCCGTCCTGGTCGTCGTCCTCGACGACGCCGGTCCGCGGGTCGACCCCGGCCTCGACGTCGCGGGCGATCTGCATGAGCTGCTGCGACAGCTCGTCGGACCCGTCGCGGGCCACGTGCCCGGCCTTGTTCGCCCGGTGCCACACCTGCCGCACGTCCTCGGCGGTCGCGCACGCGCGGGCGTCGGCAAGGTAGTCGGGCCGCTCGGCCGGGGCCGCGGCGATCGCCGGACGGTCGAGGCTGCTCGGGTCGAGCGCGGCCGCCGTCGAGATCGGCCCCGACAGCGCGTGCCGCAGCTTCGGCAGCGACGGCACCACCATGACGACGGGGAACTGCTTTGTCTTGCCGTTCGCGACCCGCGTGCGCTGCTCGATCCACATGCGGACCGGCATCATCGAACGGCCCTCGGTCGCGGCGAGCACAATGTCGAGCCCGCCCGCCATGGCGTCGGCGGCGTAATAGCTCTTGGACTCCAGCCGCCACACGCCGAGGTCGGGCAGGTCGGGCAACATCACGTTGATACGGCTCGTGGGGCGGCACACCTCGCGGGCCGACCGCAGGTGCCAGTCGTCGCCGTACTGCGCGAGGCACAAGCACGGGCGCCGGGTGAGCTGCTCGGTCTCGCCATCGCAGCGCCGCGAGCAGCCGCCGCCCGACCACATCTCGTACGACTGCGACAGCGGGTCGCCCTGCGGCAGGATCGCGCGCAGCTCGGTCGCCTCGGTGATCACGCGGAACTGCGCGACGGATTGGTTCTGCGGCGTCCACTCCTCGACGCGGCCGCCGTACAGCTCGGCCGCGGCGGCGACGTAGTCGCGGCTGTGCGAGGACAGTACGAACGTCTTGCTCTTGACCGGGATCGGCCCGCGGTCGGGGTTCGGGTTCGGTCGGGTGTAGCCGGTGCGGATACGGCCGAGCTCGGCGGCCTGTTTCTTCATGGTCATGATGCGGGAACCCACGGGTCACGCCGCCTTTCGTTCAGCAGACCCCGGCGCCCACGGCGGCAGGATCGAGGGGTATTCGGCCGGCGCCTCGTGCAGGTGACGGGAACTGCGCAGCGCGCCGAGGAACGCGCGGAACACGACGCGATCCGAGGGAAGTTCGATCAGTCGGTGCGAGCGCGGCCGCAGGTTCAGCACGGCCGTACGGCGCGGCCGCGGCGCGGGCACCTCGGAGTCGTCCGGCAACAGCGCGACCTCGGCCCACCGGTACGCGGCGAGTTGATACGGCTGCTCGGCGTAGACGACGGTCGCGGGCTTCCGCGCCGACGTCTTGTAGTCGATCAGCCACAGCTCGCGGCGCCCGCCCGGACCGGTCGGCAGCCACAGCCACAGATCGCCCGTACCGGCGTAGCCGTGACGGCGGTTGAGAACGGTCGTCTCGACGGCCTCGACGTCGCGCTCGAAGTCGATCCGCCACAGCCGGAACCACTTCGCGAGCTGCACCGCGTACGGCTCGACCTCGGGGTCGGCCGGGTACGGGGCCCCGATCACGATCGCGTGCGCACGGTGGTGCACCCGCGAGCCGAGGTCGGCGGCCCGCTCGCGGTTCGAGTTGGGCAGCGCGACGAGCTCGCGGCGCAGCTTGGTCGGCTCGGTCCGGGCACGGCGCGCGACGTCGATCGGGTTCGCGATGACGTGATCGGCGACGAGGCCGGCGCCCCACGGCACGAGCGCCGGTTTGTGGACCGACGACCCGGCCGCGTTCGTGACGCTGATCAAGTCCGGGCCCCCGGCGGGATCGCGGTAGTAGCGACCCCGCTCGGTGGCGACGGCGTTCTTCGGGTCGGTCACGCAGCACCGCCCGGCCGGTCGGCGTTGAGCAGCGCGACGAGGTACTCGGCGAGCGCGTTCGACTCGGTCTCGACAGCGGTCTCGGGGCAGCACGCCCACAGGTCGCCGTCGCCCCGCTCGTGCTCGGGGTCCGGGCAGACCGGAGCGATCCCGGTCGGGCCGTCGGTGCCGTCGGTCGTGAACACCGCACGCCACTCGGGCCACGCGTCGCCGCACGTGAGCTTGAGGAACTCGCGGGCGTCGCGGCGGGTGTCGTCGAGTCGGCTCACGAGGACTCACCGCCCTCGGCGACGTAGCGCGCGTACTGCTCGGCGTCGCGCCGCGTCGTCAACGTCTTGGACCGGCGGCGGCCGCCCCGACGCCACCGCACCCGCCAGCCGGAATCGGTCGGCTCGACGCGGATCGCCGTCGCGGGGCCGGTCGCCTCGCCGCTGTCCTCGACGGCCCCCTCGGGGGGAATGCCGCGCTCGGTGCGGAACTCGGCGATCGCCGCCTCGCAGCACACCGGTTCGCCCTCGACGCTGTGCTCGTCGAGCCGTGACTCGGGGTCGGCCGCCTCGTCTGCGGTGAGTTCCTCCCACCGCAGACCGCAGTGCGAGCACGTGTGTGTCTCGGTGCAGGTGACCGTGACCTCGTCGACCTGCGGACGCTGCCGCAGCTCGGCCGCGAGCTCGTCGCAGCGGCGCCGGTAATCGCCCTCGACGTCGCGGCTCGCGAGGCTGTCGCTCATGGACGCGAACCCGAGGTTCCCGAGGCGGCGGGGCAGCACGACGACCGTGATCGGCCCGGGGACGGCGACGAACTCGGCGAGCTCGTCGAGGCCGGTAAGTCCGAGGTCGGCGGGGCGGCGGGGCTTGATGGTGACGAGCACTCGCCACTCGTCGCGGTATGTCTGCTTCACGCGGCCGCACCGCCCTCGGTGCGCTGCGTCGGGACCGGCTTCGGCACGGCGATCTTCCGCAGCGCCTCGGCGAGCCGAAGCACCTGCGCGCCGTACACCGGGATCTTCGTGCTCGTCGCGTCGACCAGATCGGCGACGAGGGACTCGAACCGCAGCTCGCTCGGCCGCTGCACCTCGTGCGGGTCGGCCGGCTGCGCCTCGGCGAGCTCGTCGAGGCGGTCGCCGTACTCGTCGGTCAGCAGCAGCTCGACGACGTCGTGCACGACGCTCTCGACGAACGAGGCGACGTCGAGCGTCGCACCGGCCGGGATCGCCTCGGCGTACAGACGGAACGGGCCGTCAACGGGCATGCGCTGCTCAGACATTGGCCACCGCCCGGCGCACCTCGACGAGCACGGGGTCGCCGTCGACGACGGCGGCGTGCACGAGGATCGGGACGGTCGAGCCGTCGGCGCGGGTCGGGGTGGCGGTGCGCAGCGTCCACAGCGCGGCGCCGTCCGAGCTCGGCCCGCGGTGCACCGTGCCGCCGAGGTGGAACACCCACGCGGCGAGGTCGTCGACGTCGTCGACGGTCACGTGCACAGCGTCGGGGCGGGCGACGAGGGTCGGGGCGGGGAGCGCGAGGTACGCGAGCGCGGCCTCGACGGCGAGCCGGTTGTCGCTCGTCTTCGCGGGGTCGCGGTGGGGAAGGTGGGTAATCTGTGCGATCACGGCGATCGCCTCACTTTCGGTTTGGTGGTGAGGGGTGGCCGAGGGGTCGTGTTCGGAGGCCAGTCCGAAGCGGCCCCGTTTTGCGTCTCAGGCGGTGGCGGCGAGCTCGTTCTGCTCGGCGTGCCACGCGACGACGTCGGCGAGGTTGAAGCGGCGGCCGCGGCCCGCGAACGGGGCGGTCGGCATGCCAGCCTCGATCCAGCGGAGTACCTGCCAGTCGGAGACGCCGTAATACGTCTCGATCTCGCGCTGAGTGAGCAGCGGGACGAGACCGGCCGGGAGGCTGACGACGCGATCACTCTTCTTCGGCATCAGACCTTGACCTTTCTACTGTCACAGTCAAATGTGAGGGCATGGCGAACAGGTCTTGCAGCGGCGCGGAGGTCCTTTCGTGCAGCGCTTCGGCGATGACCCACGCCGTTCGCCAGTCGCAAGGGTCACGGGCGGTCTTCCCGCGCCCCGCGAGGCGTCCGATCGTGGAGCTACTGACGCCCTTGCCTCTCGGGTCGACCTTCCGGGTCGCGTCGGCGAGTCCAGTGATGGACAGGCCGGCGGCCCGCATGGCGTCCCGAATTGGCTGGCCGTCGCCCTTGCGGTGCAGCTTTGGCATGCGTACCTCGTGCCGCGTGTGGTTCGTGGGGCGTCCCCGGGTGGGACGCTGTGACAGTTTTACAGTCACAGTCACAACCGTGTCAACGAGAACGGCCGAGACTCGCCGGGGAACCGACAGGTAACCTGCGGTACTCGAAAGAGTGTTCTACTCTGGTCAGGCACGCATAACGGACGGGAGCGCGGCGGGGAGGTCACGCCCCCGTTAAAGAACGCGCCATAACCTGGCCACGCTTCTACTTTCGCTTGCGAAAAGTAGAAGCGGGGCGGCAGGCTTATGCCCGTGGAAGAGACCGACCCCGAGACATTCGCGCAGGTACTACGCGCCCTGATGGCCGACTACGGCGCCAGTGGCAGCGACGTCGCGCGCGCGATCGACAGCTCGCCTTCCACTGTGAGTACCTGGCTCGCCGGCAAGCGGACCCCGCGCGATGACGCGATTCGGAAGCTGCACGAGGCGTACCCGAAGTACAGCGTGCAGCGGCTCACGGCCGCCGCGGGCCGTAAGGCGCCGGCGCCCCTCTCGCCCGACGCGAAGCAACGGCTGCTCAACGTCTTCGACCAGCTCACGGAAGATCAACAGCGCATCTTGGAGATTCAGGCGAAGGCTCTTGCCGACAGTAATCGGCAATCGTCTTAACGGTCCTGTACAACCATCTCCGCAGGTCGCGAGTCTCCGCTAAGTGGAGCCGCTCACTCACGGTGAGGCGACAGACACGAAAGTCGCTCAGAGTGGGTGCATATTCCACGGGAAAGCTCTACGCTCGACCGGGTGTGCGAGTCCTCCCCCTCGCCCGTTGCCAGTAGACAGCCATGCCTTCGGGGGAGCCCATGTGTATCCGTGTCCGGTACGCACCGCGCGTTGAGCTCGACGAGCCGTACGACGCGAACCGGGGCCTGATCACCATCCCGAGCGAGCTGAACGACCGATACGCACTCTGTGCGCTTCGCGCCGTTCTGGCCGAACTCCACATCGAGCAAGGCCGGGACGGTGCACGCTGCTGGTGTGGGGAGTCGATACCACTGCTTCCCCGCGTTCCGCAGCAGCGACGAAACGCAGAGGTGATGAACCTTGACGCGTAACACTCTGGCCTCGACGAGGCCGAGCACCGACGCGAGAGAGACGAGGCACCGCCATGCCTCGTAGAGCAACGAACAACCCGCGGCAGCTCCGCGCTAAGGCGTGCGGCTGCATGGCGTGCATGGAGGAGTACCCGCCCGAGCAGCACGGGGAGCGCCGTAAGCGGCGTGACTGCATCGGCTCGTGGCAGGCCCGGTACAGGGACGCCGAGGGCAAGCAAAAGGCGAAGAACTTCGCGAAGAAGAAGGAGGCCGACGCGTTCCTCGACGAGGTCCGCGGCCGCGTGCGACAGGGCACGTACCTCGACCCGAAGCGCGGCGAGATCACGGTCGAAAAGTGGTGGGCCGAGTGGTGGCCGTCGCACGAGCCGTCGCGCACCACGACGAGGAACCGCAAGCTGTCGTCCTGGACGGTCCACATCCGGCCGAAGTGGGGCCGGCGCAAGCTCAACAGCCTCACGTACCTCGAAATTCAGACGTGGGTCGCCCAGGATCTCAAGGGGCACGCGACGCAGACCAAGGTTCTGGAGCTCTTGAACATGATGCTCCGGGCCGCGGTACGTGATCAGCGCATCCCGCACAACCCGGCCGAGAACGTCACCAAGACGGCGAGCCCGCCGGCCAAGCACCCGGACGACCTTCGGCCGCCCACGCTTGAGCAGTATGAGCTCGTGCGCAAAGCGCTGCCGGTCTGGTACCGCCCCGTCGTCGACTGGTTGGAAGACACCGGCTTGCGGTGGGGCGAGGGCATCGGCACTCGCCGCGTGTACCTCGACCTCGTCAATGACACGGTCAAGGTAAGGGAAGTGGTCATCGACGACCGCGGCACCCTTCGGCGGCAGGGAATCCCCAAGACGGTAGCGGGCTTCCGCACGGTGCCGTTGACGCCCAAGGCGAAGACTGCCGCCTTGACCATGATCGACCGGCTCGCCCCGGCGGAGACGGTCACGGCGGTCGAGGATGGCATGCATGCCGAAGAACTGATCTTCCGGGGACCGAACGCCGGGACGACCAAGACGGTCAACGGGCAGAAGGTCGACGTCGAGGGCGTGTTGAGCAGGAACAACTTCCGCCGGTTGTGGATTCCTGCCATCCAAGAGGCCGGCATCGCGCGCATGGTGAAGAACCCCGAGACCGGCCGCAAGGAATGGTGGCCGAGGGTCTCGGACTACCGGGACGCGTACGCCTCGCGGCTGCACGCGCAAGGGCTGTCCGAGGCCGAAGTGCAGTACATCCTCGGGCACGACCGCGGCGGCAAGGTCACATGGCTGTACACCCACCGCGGCGAGGAAGCTGTCGAGAACGCCCGCAAGGCACTCGCCGGCGGCCGCCACCTGCGGGCCGTCTCATGAGGCCGGGAAGGGGCAGAGTCCACATGGATTCCACAAACCCCCCTCGGCACCCCTCGTCGACCCTCGGCGAAACTCGGTGTTGATCATGAACACCCGCGCTGAACTGCACTCGGAGCGTCTCGGTGACCCTCGGCGAAACTCGCCGTGCGGTGCATCTGACTTTGCATGGCAGATGTCAGGGGTTCGACTCCCCTAGGCTCCACAGACCTCCGGTGCAGGTCAGAGGCACAAAACGGCCCCTCGAAGTGATCTTCGAGGGGCCGTTTTCATGATCAGAGTCCGCATAGGGTCCACAACCCCACGTAACCCGCTCGCGTTCATCATCTGATCGGCGGAACCGTTCCCCCGGTACGCCCCTTAAAGTGCAGGTGACGGGGGCTGGCGTGACTCCCCGCCCACGCGCCAGACGCGCGCCCGTCGACTGCCTGCGGCCCCGAGCGGGGAGGCTCGGACCGCGGGGCGGCGGCCCCTGCCGGGCTCAACGGCGGGGGCCGTCGCGACAAACGTAACCGCCCCGCCCCCGATACGGGGGCGGGGCGGCTCGCTCTGTCCTGAATCAGAGCGACGGTGCCTCGGGACGGACGCGCGTACGTCCGCGGGGCACCTCTACAGCCCTCACACGAGGCGAGGGCGGTCTGCGGTTGCTTGAAGCGTCAACCTGCGCGCATGACGTTCGTCACGAGCCCGGCGCGACCGGCAGTCGCCAACTCGGGCCGTCCTCGACGTCGCCGAGCCACACCCGCTGTCGGTCCGGCTCGACGCTCACCCCGAACCCGGTCGCGTCCGGCGACCCTGCCGCGTGCCACACCGCGAGCGACTGCTCGACCTCGGCCCACAGCGACACCGGGCCGCCCTCGCGTACCGACCAGCCGTCGCCGTCCTCGGACAGCACCGCGAAGGACTCGTTCGCCGCGTCGAGGACGAACGTGCGCATGCGCCCGTCGTCGCCCGCCATGTCGAACGTGCGGGCGTTCGGCATCGCGAGCTGAGCGACGAACCCGCTGTCGGGCATGCGCAGGACACCGGGCCCGTGCGCCGTCTCGCGGGTCTTGCCGTCGTCGTCGGCCGGCAGCATGCCGAGGTTCGTCGGCGCCTCGTGCTGCCGCGCCATCATGAACCCGGGCTCGGCCGCGATGAACCGGCCCGTCGCGTGCTGCCCGTCCTCGACGACCAGGCGCACGAGGCCGAGCGAGCGCAGCCACCCGCGCAGCGTCGCGACGACGAGCCCGCCCGGTGCGGTCTCGCGGACCCATGCCCACGGGATACCGCGGACGCCCATGGTCGCGATCGTGCGATCGGCCGGCTCGTTACGGTCGGCGCCTGCGAGCCCGTTGCCCGTGATCAGTCGAGGGGCGTAGCCGCAGCGGTCGAGGGCGGCGCGGGCCCGGTCGGCGACCCCGGGGTCGGTCTCGACCGACGTGATCCGCTCGGCGCCGAGCCGGTGACACATGAGAGCGGTCGAGTAGCCGGTGCCCGTGCCGTACTCGGTCACGGTCGACTCGTCGTCGCCGTCGAGGGCGTCGAGCATCTGCACGACGAGCGAGGGCAGCGTCGAGGACGACGTCGGCGAGGCGCCGCTGATCGGCTGCGGGTCCGACCAGTCGATATCCCGGCCGTCGAATTGCGTGATCAGGGTCTCGTCGCTGTAGACCCGGCGCAGCCACGCCTCGTCGCCGACGAGCTCGGGCGTGATCGGCACGTACGTCGTGATGCCCGGGGCGTCGTTGGGCACGTAGAACGCCGGCGTGCACTCGTGCCGCGGCACGGCCTCGACCGCGCCCCGCCACTGTTCGGGCAGCTTGCCCGCGGCGGCGAGCTGCTCGGCGAACTCGTGCCGCAGCTCGGTCGCGAGATCAGGTTCGGTCATGAGTGCCTCGTTCCATGCGGTCGTGCGGCCTCGCCCGCGTACAGCCGTGCAAGGCGCGCGGCCTCGTCCTCGCGGAAGGATGCGACCTCGCCGCACCTCTGGCTCATGACGAACTCGCCGAGCGGTAGGCATAGGTCCATGCGTTGGATGCACACGCCGATCATGAACGGGCCGTCGGTGGCGCGGTACATGCGGACGCCGTAGTACCCCTCTTGGCAGTCGTCGGGGTTGTTGAACCGGCAGTCGGCGCAGGTCTCCGGGAGTCGTACGGGCCGGATGCTCTTTGCGTACAGCGTCCGGCCGTCCGGCAGGCGGTACCGAACCCGCTGGTCGGATGCGCCCGCCGTGATGATCCGGCGTACGGGGACGGCGCCGAGGTGGTCGACGACTTCCTGCATGGCGGCGAGCGACGCGCCGCCGTCCTCCAGAGAGACGAGCATGCGCACCACGACAGACCGGCCGTGCTGCTCGATGATGCGCAGCACTCGCTCGACGTGATCGCTGTCGGGAATCACGATGTTCGCCGAGACCTTGATGCCGTGTTCGCGGGCGGCCTCGATCGTCTTCACGAGCGCGTCGAGCTTCCGGGCCGCGAGCTTCGGGGAGGCGAGGCGCGGGGCCTGGACCGCGGCGAGCTCGTCGGGGGTAGTGCCGAACACGCTCAGGTTGATGCGGTCGAGGCCGGCGGCCGCGGCCTCGGGCAGTACGGCCGCGCCGTTCTCGCCGTTCGAGGTAAGGCCGACAGTCAGCCCAAGGCGGCGGGCGATCTTGATCAGACCGGGCAGCTCGGGGTGCAAGGTGGGTTCCCCGCCAGTGAAGTGCACTTCGTTGGTGGGCAGACTGCCGCGGACGGCGGCGAGCGCGAGTGCGAAGTCGGAGTCAGCCGCGATTCTGGCCGGCAGGAAGTTCGCCCCGTTGGTCTTGAGGTAGATCGACACGCGTCCGGTGCGCCCCGGGGTGCCGGTGAACTCTCCGGCGGCACGCCCCACGTTGTCCGTGGCGACGGGCGTGCCCTCGTTGTGGCAAAACTTGCAGGTGAGGCCGCACGCGTCGATGATCTTGACGCGTAGGGTGCGGTCGGGCCTGACCTCGACAGGCAGGTTCTCGCGGTCCTGCATGGTGCCCCCTCTCCGTACCGGCCGGGGCACGGCGCCCCGGCCGGGGCTTGCGGACGCCGGCCTACTCGAACCGCAGGTCGGCGATGGAGTCGAGATCAATGCCGTACAGGGCATAGACCTTGGTCGTGTTGATCGACGTCAGGCTGTCGCGGTCGATCCCGAGCGCGGCGGCGGTGTCCCACACCTGCGCTTCGTCGTCGGCCTCGATCTCCAGATACGGCGGGATGCGGGGCCATTCGTCGACCTCCAGGCGCACGCTGCCGAGGGTGTAGGAGGTACGCCGGTTTTCCTGGTAGCTGCGCGGCGTGAGACCGACCAGGCCGAGCAGCTCGCTCGCTTCCTCGAACGAGTCGACGGTGACCTCGGTCTCGTGGGTGCCGTCCACGGCGTCCGTGGCGATCTGCTTGACGCACAGGGTCGTGCCCGAGCCGGTGTCGCGCAGCCGGACCCACCGGCCCGGAACGGCCGGGATGGTGTCGTACACATAGCGGCGCATGAGTCGGGGCTCGGCTTGCTGCACTCCGCCCGCCTCGACAATGAGCCTCGCGATCTTCGCGGGGTCGACGTCGAGGGCCTTTGCCTCGTATTCGATGCCTGCCATTGGGTCTCCGATCGACGGGGGCGTTTCTGTGTGAACGATCGTCTGTTACAGGCGGGGTGACAGGGTCGAGAAATGGCGATGTGCTCGCGGCCGCCGGTGCCTCCCCTGGCTCGCCGAGGGGCGGGTGAGCTCGGGTGCCTGCGGGGGGCGGCGGACCGGCAGCGGGTCGAGGCGCAGCTCGTACCGGGCGCCGTAGTCGGTGACGGTGAACGCGTACGGGCAGCCCTCGGCGAGGGTGCGCATCACGCCCTCGTACCGCTCGCGGCTGTCGGCCCACGCGTGCAGCCGGACGTCGGGCCGGGGGCCCTCGGGCGGGGCCTCGATCAGAGGGGCGCTGCCGAGGTACGGCGCGGGCGGCGCGGGGGCGAGCAGCTCGGCGTACCGGCTGACCGTCTCGCGGGCCCATCGGGCGGCGAGCCGGGGCGTCGTCGCGCGGTACGTCGCGAGGATCGTCTCGTACGTGCCGTCGAGAGACCGGGCGAGCAGCTCGCACCGGTAGGCGTAGCGTCTGGACACCGGGGCACCTCCGCAGCGGGGCGGGAGTCGTGGGGGCGTGCACATCGGGCAGTTAGTCGGGCCGCTCGGCGGGAGCCACGGGGGAGGACTCGACCGCCGAGCGACCCTGTCTCAGGGGCGCGGCAATTCGGCCGGCGCGTATATGAGTCGGGCAGAGTCGGCGACGCTCGCAGCCGCGAAGTGCAGCCGGTTCGCCTTGACCGATGCGGTGATGTACTCGTTCACCTCGGCGCCGTTCGCCGCGGTCGACAGCGGGTCGAGGCCGACGGCGAGCAGCACGTGCCCGATCTCTGTGATCACCCGTCCCCAGTTCCCGGCGCGGGTGGTGAGCGCGTGCGGGGTGCCGTCGAGGCGGACCAGGACGACGCCGTTATGCACGGCGACCCGCTCGCCCGCATCGGGCAGCGTCTCGTGCGCCGGGGCCGCGCCGAGGGCGTGGGCAACGCTCAGCATGCGCGACTCGATCGCGGCCGCGGTGTCGGCGTCGCGGCGCGGGTCCGGGTGCGTGATGAGCATGGGGGCGAACCCTTGGTCGCCGATGCTGTCAACCCACGGGCGGACGGACAGAGACGCGATCACGCCGGGGGTCGGCACGGCCGGGGTGAGTTGCTGCATGCCCGTCACTTTGCGATCACCTCGGCCCATACGACTTTCCCGAACGCGGCGTCGTCAACGCCCCAGTGGCACAACCCGTCGAGGATGAGCAGCCCACGGCCGCGGTCCCGCTTGTGCGACTCGGGCCGCGGCTGTGGGCGCCGGCGCACCGGGTCGCGCACCTCGACCCGCGTGCGACCGTGGCGGGTGTGGAGCGTGAGCGCGAGGGCGTCGCCGGGCTCGGTGCCGTAGCGAATCGAGTTGGTGACGAGCTCGCTTGTGACCAACACGACCGCGTCGACGTAGTCCTCGGCGGCGCCCGGCTCGCTGCGCAGCACGTACTCGCGGGCGAACTGCCGTGCCTCGCGGGCCGATTGCGGCTCGCCCGCCAACACCAGCTTTCGCGGCTGATCGGGGTTCGGGTTGAGCTGCCGCGCGCCCTGTCGCTTGTCGACCATGCGTGTCCTCCCGGTGACGGGTAGTGCGATCACTCAACCCCGCGGCATCCTGTAGGGGCCACGAACTACCCGCAGACTGCATACGACGATTCGCGCAGCGCATACCGGTGCCGCACTTCCGGCTCATGCCGCGTAGCAAGAGGGGGAGAACAAATCCCGTGAATTGGTCCACGCAAGCAATCCGCGACGCTGCACGAGCAGGCGACTACGGCCGGGTGGTGAAACTCGCTCGGGTCGCAGCCAGCCTTTCGCAAGGGCAGCTCGGGGAGGGTTGCGGGATGAGCCAATCAGCGATCTCGCGCCTTGAAGGGAGGGGCGCGGGATCGTACGACACGGCTCAACTGTCGCGGGTGGCAAGCCATCTCCAGATTCCCCCGCACCTCGTCGGCTTAGCCGACCACACGGCGGCGATCGTCGCGCGGGGGGATAGAAACGGAACCGATGTGGAACGGCGCAGCTTCCTCGGTGGGGTCGCGGCGGTCGCCGCAGCGCCGGCGCTCTCCATGGCGCCCACGCAGCAAGCGCACGCAGCCGAGACCGGGCAAGCGGCCACGCTTCGCGTGGCCACCACAGCATTCCGGCGGCTCGACGGCACGACGCCGTCGAGACAGCTAGTCGACACGGTCATGTCGCATCTGACGTTGACGCAGTCGATCGCGCAGGATGCCGACAGCGAAGAGGAAAAGGCGAGACTCGCGGCCGTCGGCAGCGAGGTCGCGAGCCTCGCCGGGTGGCTCCACTGGGACATGGGCGACAACGGCTCGGCCCGCACTTGGTACGGGGCGTCGATCAAGGCTGCCCGGCGCGCGGCCAACCCCCTACTTGCCGCCTATCAGTTGGGCAGCCTCGCCCAGTTCGAGGCGCACTCAGGGAACGCGGCGCAGGGTCTCAGCCTCGCGCGGTCGGCGCGCAAACAGCTCGGCGAGCACCTGCCGGCCATTGCCGACGCGTGGCTGTCCGGCGTCGAGGCTCTTGCCCATGCCGCGGCCGGCGCCGAGGACCGAGCCGACAAGGCACTGCGAGCAGCAGCTCGTCGAGCGCAGCAGATCGAACGCGAGGATGCGCCACCGTGGCCGTGGGTGTTCTCGTTCACCGAGGCCAAGGTCGCGGCGACCCGGGTGTCGTGCGGCGCCCGGCTCGGGCTGCCGCGGTGGGTGGCCCGTGAGCAAGACTCGACCGCCGAAGTGATGAGCTCGGGCCACGACAAGCAACGGGCGTTGCTCATGCTCGATATGGCCTCGGGGCACCTCGCCGCGGGCCGCCTTGACGGTGCATTCACCATGGCGACGCGGGCACTCGAAGTGGGGTTGCGCTACAAGTCGGGGCGCATCGTGGAACGGGCGCGCGCCGTGCGCCGCTCGTACTCCGGTCCCACGCCCCCTAAAGTCGTGCGCGACTTCGACGACCGCCTTTATGGCGTGTTCCTGTAACGGAGAGGGGTAAGGGCTGTGCGTTTGGGGATCACCGGGCACCGTGGACTGTCCACCCAGGTTGAACGGACGGTTCGCGACGCCCTCGACGCAGAGCTGCGGAAGTACGACCCGGCCGAGCTGCTCGGGGTGTCGTGCATCGCGGACGGGCCCGACGCATGGTTCGCCGAGGCGGTACTCGACCGCGGCGGCCGGATCGAGGTCGTCGTGCCCGCCGAGCAGTACCGCGAGGGTCTGCCCGAGTCGCACCACCCGACGTACGACAAGCTGCTCGCGCGGGCGGCCGAGGTGCACCACACCGGCATGCGCGAGTCGACCTCTCAGGCTCACCAGGCGGGGAGCGAGATCCTCGTCGGCTTGGTCGACCGGCTCGTCGCGGTGTGGGACGGGAAACCGGCCCGCGGGTACGGCGGGACGGCCGACGTCGTCGCCTATGCGCGGCGTACGGGCGTGCCCGTCGATGTGGTGTGGCCAGAGGGTGCGACCCGCGACTAGCTGCTCGCAGACATGACGAATGCGCCCCTGCCCGGCCGTGAGGCCAGACAGGGGCGCAAGTCGTCATGAGCGGCGGCGGTCCGCCGGTAGTCCGAGGATGCTCGGGCTCGGTGTGGGGTCCGGGGAAGGTTCCGGGGTGGTGCACTCGTAACGCGGGTCGGCGGGGTCGAACCCGTCGACCGGGCGGCAGGTGTACGTCGCTCCCCCGTACTGGAACGTCCAGCTCGACGGGGGCTTGCCGTCCTCGCCGTTCTGGCCGTCCTCGCCGTTCTGGCCGTCCTTTCCGTTCTGGCCGTCCTTCCCATTGGTGCCGGGCGTTCCGGGCTCGCCGTCCTGGCCGTCGACGCCGACGCCGTCCTCGCCAGGCTTGCCGTCCGTTCCGTTACGGCCGTCGACGCCGTCCTTCCCGTCCTTCCCCGGTCGCCCCGGCGCCCCGCTTTCCCCCGGCCGGCCCGGGGCGCCGGGCACCGACTCGACCCGGTCGGGCAGCCCCTTGACCGCCCGGGACGGGTCCGGCGCGGCCGGTGTCGCCCCCTCGGCCTTGACTTGCTCGCGCAGTACGCGCACGTCCTCGGCGAGCGTCGTCACGGCCGTGCCGCGGCGGGTCGCCTCGGCGCCGAGCCGGTCGGCCCGCTGCGCCTCGGCGTCGATCCGCAGCCACACGAGCAGCACCGCGCCGGACAGCACGAGCAGCACGGCCGCGAGCATGAGCGAGCGCCACCGCCGCGCGAGCAGCGGCGGGTGAGCGTGTTTCGTCACGTCGGGGACCCTCCGAGTTCCGCGACCCGTGCGCGCAGCCGCTCGACCTCGGCCCGTAGAACCGTGATCTCGGCCCGTAGCTGCGCGTTGTCCGTCTGAGTGGTGGCGAGCTCGCGGTACGCCTCGGCGAGACGCTGCTCGGTCTCGGCGAGCTTGGTCTGCGCCTTGTCGCGTTCCTCTTGGAGATCGCCGACGAGCGTGCCGTATCCGGTGAGGACGGCGCCGGACTGCGCGGCCCGGTTCTCACCGCGCTTGCCGACGAACGCGCCGACGGCCGTCGCGAGCCCGACGAGGATCGTGCCGACCGCGCCGAGCGTCGCAACGTCCACGTGCGCCCCTTCTGATCAGTGCATGGGCGGTCGCGTCAGATCGACGGCAGGCTCGGGGTGTCCCGCTCGGCGACCTTCTCTGTGATGCCGGGGCCGTTCGTGCCGCCGCTCGTCACGATCGCGGTCAGCAGCGCAAGCACGGCGGCGAGACCGCCGACCGACAGTGCGCCGCCCCAATCGACGTCGACGATCCCGAGCCCGTCGCCGCCGGCCACGCCGAGCACGGCCTGCGCGAACGTCCTGATCATGCGCTCGACGGTCGCCTTCCAAAACGCGCCAGTGAACATGTCGTTCCTTCCTGGGAGTTGTGGGCATGGGCCCGTGAACTGCGCCTACTTGGCGGGCAGCTTGAGCTTCTGGCCGACGCTGATCTCGGCCGGGTCCTTGAGCCCGTTGAGCTTCGCGATCTCCGGGTTCCGGGCGCCGCTGCCGAGCCGGGCCTCGGCGATCGACCACAGGGTGTCGCCCTTGCGCACGGTGTACGTGCTGCCGCTCGTGCCGCCCCCGGTGCTGCCGCCCGGCGACCAGTTCGCGGGGTGCTTGAGCCGCTCGGCGACCCGCTTACGGATCGCGTCCATCGTGAGCGCGGGGCCGCCCTTCTTACCGATCGGGCCGCGGGGGTCGATCTTCCCGGGCTGCCATTCCTTGTGACCGATCACGCTGGTCGGGCCGTCCTTGCCCCATCCGTGGCGGCGCAGCAGACCGGCGGACGCGCGCACGATCGCCTCGACCTGCGCCTCGGGCCACGGGTCGCGGTTGTCGCCGAGGTTGATGCACTCGAACCCGTAGAACCTCGCGTTGCCGTCGGTGTTCGCCTCGTTGACGGCCGGCAGCTTGCCCTCGGCGATCACGGCGCGCAGCACGTCGTCGTCGCCGAGGCCGGCGTGATTCGCGCGGCCGTACCCGACGACGTGCACGACGCCCGCCTTATCGATCACGCCGTGACACAGCGGGCCGGGCAGCGTCATGTGTCCCGACCGGCACAGCGCGACCGAGCTGTCGGTGCCCGACGTCACGGTGTGGTGGATCATGACGCCGTGCACCGGCCCCCATGCGCCGTGCCCGGCGCGGTTGTGGTGCTTGGCGTCGCCGACGACCTTGACGGTCACGCCCTCGTCGCGCATCGCGTCGAGGAACGCCTCGAACGACAGCGGTTTTGCCATGGTGAGCCCCTTTCCGGGCATGAAAAAACGCCCGGCGCGGTGCGCGGGGCGTACAGGATGAGCGGGTGCCGAGCAGCCGCTACGGGGTGCCGGCGTCGTAGGGCGACAGGTTCTCGTTCGCGGCCGTCGAGGTGACGGTGCCTTGCCCGAGCCAGTCGTTACCCCACCGCCGGATATTGGTCGGCGCCGACGAGCAGTTGTAGACCGACGCGGCCTCGGTGCCACTGCCCCACTTGCGGTAGGTGTTGTTCGTGACCGTGATCCGGTCGCCGCCGGTCGACAGCCGGAACCCCTGCGCGGTCGAGTCGCCGCGGCCGGCGCCCCGCAGGTAGTTCCCGGTCCACTTGAGATCGGTGTTCGACCAGGCCCAGAACCCATGCGACTTGCAGTCGCTCGCGTTGTTGTCGGCGACCGTGAGCCGCACGCCCGTGTTGCTCGTGAAGAACGAGCCGCCGCACGTCGTGATGTGGTTGCCGGACAGCACGCCGTCGGCGCAGTTCTCGGTCGACAGCGCCGTGCCGCCGATATCCGTGAACACGTTGCCCGTCGCGGTGAACCGCTCGGTGTGCACGGCCCTGATGCCGTTCTCGGTGCCGCCCACCGTGGCGACGGTGTTGCCGGTGATCGAGACGTCCCGCCACTTCCCCGTGGCCTCGCCCTCGACAAAGATCGCGTCGTTGAACGAGCCGATGTTCCGGAACGTGTTGCCCTCGATCACGAGGCCCGTGCCGGTCTGCGACGCGGCATGGTCGACGCCGCCCATGTCCGTACGGTCCGCGGTCTTCGAGCTGTCGAGGGTCCGCGCCCACACGCCGGCGCCCATCCCCGAGACCGTGTTGCCGCTGATCACGGAGTTTTCCCAGATGTACGGCTTGACCGCGTACTGCGCGCCGCCCTCGAACGTGTTGCTCGCGATCTTGATGCGGCGGTGCCAGACACCCCACGCCGCCGAGTGCGAGCCGACCCCGGCCGGCCACGCCACGGTGCCCGCGGTGCCCGAGGCGCCGACGTAGCAGTCGCGCATGACGACGTCCTCGCACGGTGTGCCGTCGTACGGGCCGAACCCGCCGAACACCGAGACCCGGAACGCGCCGTCAAGCTGCACGGCCTCGGAGAACGCGCGGCCGCCGGTGTCGAGGTAGCCGCGGAACGAGCAGCCCGAGACGACCGCGTGCTTCGTCGAGTTGAGTTCGATCGCGTGATACCCGCCGACGTCGCGAATCTCAAGATCGCGAATGACGACGTTGCGGGCGTGCCCGATCGAAATGCACATGTCGGGGTCGGTCGGGGCGTCGGTGGCGCGCATGTCCCACACGCCGCCCTCGATGACGAGATCGCCGTGCCCGGTGTACCCGCCGAGCTGCTGTGTCGCGTCGCCGTTGAGCAGGAAGGTGTTCGTCGAGCCCCGGCGGAACACCGCGCCGTTCATGAGCGTGAGCCGCGTGCCGCGCCGGATGCGCAGCGGCAGCGTGGCGCACCGGTAGGTGCCGGGCGGCACGAGGACCCAGCCGCCGCCGGCGTTGTACGCGGCGTCGAGCGCGGCCTGCACGGCGGGGGCGTCGTCGGCGACGCCGTCGCCCGTCGCCCCGTACGTCTGCGGTACGTACATGCCGGGCAGTGTGCCGCCGCCCGAGCCGCCCGTGACGGGCTTGCCGTCGACGGTGAGCGAGTCGACGTCGAGCGTGTCGACGTGCCCCTCGCCGTCGACGGTGAACCCGTCCCGGACGGTGATCCCGCCCGCGAACGTCACGGGCCCGTCGACGGTCCCGCCCGCGCTGCGCGACAGCGCGCCGCGTGACGCTTCGAGGGCCTCGGCGGGCAGCTCGCGGGCCGACTCGAACCATCGGACCGGCCCCGTCAGACCGTTGTACTCGTATTCGATCCCGGTGATATCGGCGATCTTGAACGGTCGTATCGCGCCCGGCGAGTTGCTGTCGGCCGGGTTGCTGCGGAGCTCGCCGATCGGCGTCGTGCCGTCGGCCTCGTACAGGGCCGTGACCGGCTGCCCGGTGCCCGCGACGCGCACGATCAGCGGGTAATCGGGGATCACGTTCCCGGCGGCGTCAGTGAGGACGGCGGCAGCGTTCCCGCCGTAGGTGTAGAGCGGCATGGGTTCCTCTCAGTCGATCCAGTAATCGCCGGAAATGTCGATCCACGAGGTACCGGCCTCGCCCTGGTACCACCACAAGAGGTCGCCGGGCTGCCCGTACGCGCTCGCGGTGTTCTCGGCGAGGACTTCGAGGCGGCCGGCCGCGTGCGTCGTGTTGCCGCCCATCGAGCACGTGCCCGGCCACGTCCGCAGCCCGGTCGGCATGCAGTCGGCCGGCACGCTGCCGAGGTTCACGGCGTTCGGGTTGTCGATCAGCGCGCCGTCGGTGCGGGTGATCCGGCCCTTAAGCGACACCCGCACGCCGTCGCGGCGCCGGATGCCGAGCCCGACGTCGCCCGTCTCGAACCCGCTCTTGAGCGTGATCGGCCGCCAGTCGGGCAGCGGTTCCCACAGCGTGAGCCACGTGTTCGCCGTCGGCGAGGACTTGAGCCACGTCGCCCCGTTGGCCGCGATCGCGAGGGTCTGCGCCGGAGCGTCCGACAGCCGGTTGTCGCGGTCGGCCTGGTCGTCGACGAGGTGCAGCAGATGCGGGTCGACCGCCTCGGCGAGCTCGGCGATATCGGCCGGCACGGTCGGGCTGTCGCCGCCTGCCGGGACCGGTAGTTGGGCGTATCCGATGGTCGCCACGCGGGCGCCTCCTTACGCAGAGAAAGTGATCGTGATCGTGCCGCCGGTAAACGCGGCATAGTCGCTGCGGCCCGAGGCGTAGATCGCCAATCCGCGGGCCGAGCCGGACGCGAGCGCGTTGCGCCACGAGGCGGGCAGAGTCGCCGTGCCCTTCGCGCCGACGGACAGCGACAGCAGTTCCTCGGGACCCGAGCCGAGGTTGAGCTGCCCGCCGGGCGCCGAGGTGTAGTCGTGCAGGTACAGGTGCATCGGCCGCTTCGCGTTGACGCCCGTACCGCGGCGGCGGGTGAACTGCACGGTCATCTTCGCGACGGTCTTGCCCGCGCACGCGGCCGCGATCTTCGTGCCGTAGAACCATGCGCCGCGGCGGTTGCCGCCGCCCGTCCAGTCGCCTTGCGTCGGCGTCGAGGCGTAGTCGTCCGGCCGGCCGTTGCGCCACGAGCCCGAGTCGGTCGCGGTGACCTTGACCGCGCCCGGGGCATGCCCGGCCGGCTCGTCCGGCGGGGTGTCCGTCGGGCTGTCGACCTGCGCGTACAGCTCGACCTTCCCCTGCGACGTCTTCCGCATGAACATCGCGTTCACGGACTGCCACCCCGAGCCCGGGGGCGCCCCGGTGCCCCACGACACCGCGCGTACGACCTGCACGTCGTGCGCGACGTCGTCGGCGATCTCGCGTATCCGGCCCTCGTCGACCTCGGCCGGGTCGTCGCCGAGCCGCCACATCACGACCGGTTTCGAGCCGGGCCGCATCGCGACCCAATCGCCCGCCTGCCGGTTGCGGTACGCGTCGGTGCACGGCACGTCCAACAAGAGCGCGCCGCCGTAGTCGACGTTCACCGCGCCCGTGTCCGTGACGTCGACGACCTGCACCGTGACTGTCTTCGAGGCGGCCGCCGTGCTGCGCGCGAGATCCTTGCCGAGTTCTTCACGAACCCCCATGTCACAGCCTCCGTGCGGCAGTTCGTGTCTGACAGCTCATCGAGGCGGCGCCGAGCTTCCGCGAGACTGAGTCGATGATGTGGCGTTGCCACACGCCGGGTTCGAGCTCGACCTCGACGACGTCGCCCGGCTCGATCCCGGGGTGCGAGTAGACGTCGAACGAAAGGCTCGACTGCACGCCGAGGCTGTCGGCGAGCTTGGCCTCGCCGACGGTCTGCGCCTGAGCGGCCCCGGTGATGAGCGCGGATGAGTACCGCTCGACGCGCAGCCGCACGCCGTGCAGCCCGAGCCGCTGCGGCGCGAGCGGGTCGTTCACCGGGTCCGGCCCGGCGTACGTGAGCGAGTTCGGGTTGTCGTCCCACACCGCGACCGGGCCGACGGCCGGCTGCCCGTCGCCGCTGTCCCCCGAGATCACCCAGCAATTCACGAGCCCCTCGGCGGTCTGCTGCCGGGCCGGGTACGCGCGTCCCTGCCCGTACGGCAGGCGCCACACGACCGGGTCGTCGAGGGTGGGCACCGGGGCGAACGTGATGATGCCGCGGGCGTCCGCGTACACCTCGGCGCCGAGCGCGGGCGCGATGCCGGTATCGGTGCCCGAGCTGTCGGTGCCGCCGCTGAGCGCCTGCCACCGGTCCTCGTCGACGAGGAACGCCGGAATGCGGGCGTCGGCGTCGACCCGCGGCCGCCACGACACCGGGGCCCGCGGCAGCGCCTCGGCGATCAGGGTCGCGGCGATCGCGCGGGCGCTGTCGGTCTCGACGGACCGGGCGACCGGCAGGCTCGCGCCGCGAACGACGTCTTCGAGGCCGAGCAGACTCACAGAGACCGCGGTGCGGCCCTCGCTTACCTGGTCGACGACGTACCAACCCGCCGGCACCCAGAACACGTCACTGCGCGGGGCGGCGATCCCTTCCCACAGCCGCACGTGTGTCGCGGCGACGTTCACGCCGTCGCGGCCGGTGGGGACGCCGACGAGGTCGGCCGAGCCCGACCAGCGGCACTCTGCGGTGCGGTCCGGCTTGACCTCGGCGGCGCCGACCTTGCACGACTCCCACGACTGCCCGCCGTCGTTGGACCACTCGGCCCGCACGGTGCGCCGCGTCGCCGTCGGCAGCGCGTCGAGCACCTGCGGGGGAAGCTGCATCATCAGGTGACCCCGTCGGTCGACAGCGCCGCGTACGACGGGTACGAGGCGGCGACGCTGTCGTACGTGTCGAACCGCTCGGCGACGCTGTCGTACGACCACCCGGGCATGCGCATCGGCTGCCGGGCTGTAGCGGGCCGCTCGATCGGCTCGATCGTCCACGCGAATTGATAGCCCTCGGACGACCCGAGCTTGCCCGTCGGCGTCGGCCCGCTGATATCCGCGGGCACGTGGAACGCATCGGGGCTGTAGTAGCCCGGCCGCACCTGCGCGAGCAGCACCCCGGAGCGCAGCAGCTCGCGCACCTGGTCGACCCGCGCGGGCGGTACGTCGATCTTGACCTGTACGGTCTCGGCGCCGTGCTCGTCGTAGGCGACGACCCGGTACGCGCTGCCCTCGACGTCGAGCGCATCCTGCCGGGCGGCCGAGGTCGGCCCGGACCACTCGACGATCATGACGCGCAGCGACAGACCCGGCTCGTCGACGCTCTTGATCCACAGATCAAGGTCGTCGCCCGCGACCGGGGCCGGCACCGTGACCGATAGGGACGAGGCGGGCCCCTCGGTGCCGTCGGCGTAGATCGGCGTCGCGATGTAGATCACGGGGACGCCGAGCGGCGCCTCGTGGTCGTACGCGGTGCCGATGCCCTCGACGGCCCACGCCGCGTCGCCCGACCGGACCGGTACAGGCGCCGCCGCGCGCGGGTCCTGCCGGGTGATCCGCACCTTCCGAATGTCGGCGGCCCGCGGCGCAGCGGGGGCGGTCGTCGCGTTGTACGACAGCACCACCCCCGCCCACTGCTCGTCGACGAGCGCGGCGAGCCACCCGTCGGGCGAGGTGACCCGTTCCGGTGGCGTCACGGGCGGCGCCGTCGGATCGACGATCATCGGCATCGGGTTACCTCCCCTTCACGCCCGCGCGGCTGCGCTGCCGGGCCGTCGTCAGACCTGCGTCGACTCGGGTGTCGACATAGGCGTCGAGCTGTGTGCCGTCGGCGAGGACGAGCGCGAGCTGCTGCCCGTCGCGCAGCCCGGCCGGGGCCGACTGCTGCCCCGCCGCAACGGGGGTGACGGACGCGGCCGCAGTGCGCGCGGCGGTCGCCTGCGAGAGCGTCGTGCGCAGCCCGGCGACCCGGGCGGCGCCGACCTCGTCGGCGAGCCGACTGGTCGCCGTCGTGAGCGTCTCGATCCCGCCGAGCGACGTACGGCTGTCCCAGACGCGGGCGCCGCCGCCGAACTTCATGAGCTCGGGCCCGCGTTCGCCGACCCACGCGAGTTCGCCGGGGCGCGGCCGGCCGCCCGCGGCGTAGCCGCCGGGCCGGTTGTACGCCCGCGACAGCGAGCCGTACCTCGACAGCGCGTAGCGCATGCTCGCGTAGATGTTGGCCAACGGGTCCCAGATGCCGCGGCCGCGGAGCTTGCCCGCGTACGCCGCGAACGTCGGCGGGATCACCTGCATCAACCCGCGGGACGCGACGCCGTTCTTCGCGTTGATGTCCCAATTGTTGATGGCTCGGGGGTTACCGCCCGATTCCTGATTCATGCGGCGCAGCACGGTCGGCAGCAGACTCGCGGGCTGCCCAACCATCTTGAGCGCCGTGAGCACGACCTTCGACCAGCGCTTGACGCCCTTGCCGCCGATATCGCCGCCGCCGCTCCCGAAGAACGACGTCGCCGCCTTTACGACCTTGTCCTTAAGGCCCGTGAGCATCTTGAGCGGGATCTTCCCCGCCACCTGCGCCCACCGCGATTGACCGATATCCGCGATCTTCTTACGGATAAAGCCGGTCGCCTTTTCCCACAGCTTCCCGGGGTTCGACAGGAAGTCGACGCCGTCCATCACGACGCCGCCGATCTTCCGGGCCTTGTCGCCGACCCAATCGACCGCCGAACTACCCCAGCCCTTGAGCGTGTCGACGACGCCGCCGCCCGCGAAGCGCTGCACCGGCAGCTCGCCGTGTTCGTTGATGTAGTTCAGCGTTCCGAACCCGACCTTGCGGGCGCTGCTGCGCTTCACGACGAACTCGTCGGCCATCATCAGGGCGGGGATCGAGTCCTTGCCCGGGGTGCCGCCGCGCGTGCGGCCGCCGTCGGCGAGCAGCTTCGGCGCCTTCGGCAGCTTGCCGAGCCCGACGAATCCAGCGACTTTGTCCCAAACGGCTTTAATGCCCTTTGTGTAGACAAATTCGATGATGAAGTTCACGGGCTTCGCGGCGATCTTCGAGACCTGCGACCATGCCTTGCTGATCGCGTCACGCGCGGTGCGGAACGCCCCGCCGAACAGCGAAACGCCCCGCTTTCCGGCGTCGAATACCGGTTTCAGCGCCTTTGTCCACAGCCACGACGCGACCGAGCCGATCCCGCGGAAAGCGGGCTGAATGGCGTTGCGGTACAGCCACGAGGCGACCGAGCCGACGGCGCGAATCCCGGCCTTGATCAAGTTGAAATAGACCTTGACCCCGGCCCACCACCACGAGGCGAGAGAAACGATTCCCCGGAAAGCGGGCTGAATCGCGTTCCGGTACAGCCACATCGCGACCGAGCCGATCGCCTGTACCCCGGCCTTGATCAGGTTGAAATACACCTTCACGCCGGCCCACCACCACGAGGCGAGCGCGACGATCCCGCGGAACGCCGGGCCGATCGCGTTGTTCCACAGCCACCCCGTGACGGCGCCGAGCGCCTTGAACGCGAGGACGATCGGCGTCACGACCGCGACGACGACGACCGCGAACAGCACCTTCGCCGCCGTGCCGATGAACGAGAACACGGGCGACAGCACGGTCGACCACAGCCACGAGGCGGCCGAGCCGACCGCCTGTAGCCCGGCCCAAATGCCGTCGAGCGCCGGCTTAAGGAAGCCGGTCCACGCCGCCATGGCGGCGGTCTGGATCGCCTGCCACGCGCCCTGAACGATCGCCCGGAACGTCTCGCTCTTTTGGTACGCGACGACCAGGGCGGCGCCGAGCGCGAGAATCCCGACGATGATCAAACCGACGGGGTTCGCCGACATGACCGCGTTCAAGATGCCCTGCGCGACCGCCCACCCGCGCGTGACCGCGGTCGTCGCGAGGATGATGCCGCGGTACACCGTGAACGCCGCGGTCATGGCCCACGTGCCGATGGTCGAGGCGCCGGCCACGACCGCGATCCCGCCGATAGCGATGCCGAGCGGGGCGAGCCACGCGCCGTAGTCCTTGACCCACTGCACCCCGCCGGCGAACGCCGAGCCGACGCCCTTGACCGCGGGCACCAGGACGTCGACGAGCTCGCCGCCGACCACCCTCGCGGGCGGCAGCACGTACCGGTTGAGGAACCCGCCGAACGCCGACAGCGCGGGCAACGCGTACTTGTCCGCGAACGATGCGAGCCCCTGCAACGCCTGCCGCTTGAACACCTCGATGTTGTTCGAGGCGGTGTTGGGCAGGGTCTTGCCCATCTTGTCGGCGGCGCCGCCGACCGAGCCGAGCGCGGCTGTCGCCTTGCTCGGGTCCATCGAGTACAACGCGTCGCCGAGATCCTCGGCTTGGGTGCCGAACAGCGCGACCGCGGCCTGCCCGCGCTTCACGGGGTCCTCGATCCCGCGCAGCTTGTCGAGGGTGAGGTCGAGCGCGGACGACGCCGAGGCGCCGCCCTTGCCGATCCGCGCGGACATGTCGGACGCCGACAGTCCGAGCATTCTGAACCCGTCGGCGGTCGTCTTGCTGCCGTCGACGGCCCTGATCGAGAACTCTTTCAGGGCGTCCGCGGCGACGTCCGAGTCGCGCGCACCGGCCTTGATCGCCTGCGAGACGAGGCCGAGGGCCTGCGACCCGTCGAGCCCGAGCTTCCGGAACTGCGTCCCGTACTCGTTGACGGTGTCGGCGAGGTCGCCGGCCTTGTCGGCGCCCGACTGGTAGCCGCGGGTCAGCAGATCGAACGCGCCCTTCGCGTCCTTCGCCATGCCCGTACGGATCATCTGCCCCGCAGCGCGCGCCGAGTCGGCGACGTCGACGCCGAACGCGTCGGACAGGTTGAGCGCGGCCTTACTGAGCCCGGCGAGATCCTTCTTCGGGGCGTTGACCGCGACGACCGAGTTCTGCGCGAGTGCCTTAAGCGCCTCGTTGACCTGGTCGACCGACTCGCCGTAGCCCTTGGCGTAGACGCTGCCGGCGACCTTGCCGAGCCGGGCCGACTGCTGCTCGTTGAGACCGAGCTGCGCCGCGAGCTTCGCGTTCGACTTGTCTTGCTCGACCGCCTTCGCGAACCCCGCGGCGAACAGCGCACCGGCACCGGCCGCGACCCCGACGATCCCCGCCTTAAGGGCCTTGCCCATGCCGCCGACGAACCCCTGCCCGGTCTGCTGACCGGCGGGCGGTCCGGCGCGGCGGGACTGCCGGCCGAGCTCGTCGTCGAGCAGCCGGCCGAAACCGCGCATCTCCGGGACGATGGACACGTACCCGACGCCGACCTCGACCGGCACGACGGATCACCCCTTCCCGGGGAGTACCTGCGAGGTGATGCGGTCGTACGCCGCTCGCGCCTTCGCTCTCTTCTCTTCTGCTGCCGCCTCGACCTCGTCGGGCAGCGGGTCGCCCGGCCGCCACCCGGGCTCGGGCATCGGGGCCGCCGGCTTCTTCGGGTCCCTGTGGGCGTTCGCGAACTGCGTCACGAGCAGCGCGAGCAGATCGACCGTGTCGGCGGCCGCGTAGTCGACGTGCGACCAGTGGTGCCCCGCGTGCGCGCGGCCGGTCGCCGAGTCGGGCGGCAGCGCCTCGACCAGGACCCGCAGCAGCCGCAGCGTGATCTCGCCGCGCCAGAAAGCGGCGAGCGGGCCGCCCGGTCCGTGGGCGTGCCCGTAGTACCTGATCAGGTCCGCCTCGACGGCCTCGGGGTGATCGCCGAGGACGTCGAGCACGGTGTAAGCGGCGTCGGCCGGCTCGTCGTCGGCCGCGTCGTCGCCTACCTCTTCGTAGGGCGGTGCTTGTTGAGCGTCTCCTGCATCTCAGAGCGGGCCGCGACGTAGACCAGGACGAGCCCGTTCGCGTCGCCGCCGGACTTCACGAAGTCGTCCCACTGCTCGCCGAGCAGAATGCGGGCCCGGTGCTCGTCGCCGTCCGCGGCGTCGATCTCCTTCGCGAGCGCGTCGGCGGTGAACAGCGGGTGCGGGAACGTGTAGGTCTTGCCGTCGTCGGTCTCGACCTCGACGAGCTCGCCGCCGACCGCTTCGGCGTAACTCGCCTTGACGGCCGACAGCTTGTAACGGGCCTTGCCGGGCTTCGACATGGTGGTGCCTTCCTCGGGTGAGCAGCGGGTGAGCATGAGAGAGGGCGAGGGGCGGTCGGGGCTCACCCAGAACCGCCGCCCCCCGCCCGATCAGGGGGCGGGGGTCAGCCCTCGGCCGGCGGCGTCGCCGGCGCGAACTCGCGCCACCCGGGGCCGTCGACCCAGTTGCGGCAAGAGGTGTTCAGCACGGAGTCGCGGAACGCGTTGAACGTCACGGGGCGCTGCGTCTCGGTGCTGCGGGCCCACTGCTCGTCGTCGCGCGAGGTGAGCCGGGCGCGCGGGAAGAACTTGACGACGTAAATCTCGGCGCCCGTGTCGCTGTAGTCGAGGCCGATGAACAGCAGCCGCCGGTAAGGGTTCTTCGGCGTCGCGGCCCGGTCCCACTGCCACGCCGAGCCGACCGCCGGCAGCGCGCCCGTGCCCGACAGCGGCAGACCCTCGAACAGAGCGACCGTCGCCTGATTCGTTTCCTGCGGCGCGAACTGCGCGCTCAGCACGTCCGACTCGACGTCGGACCGGGTCGGCTCGACCGACTGCGAGCTCGTCACGTCCGCCATGGACAGATCGCCGGTGAACGTCAGACCGTCGTCGGTGGTGTAGCCGACCGGCACGTACTAGGCCGGGATCGCGGCGAGCGTGCCGTCGGCGCCGACCGGCGAGGCGATCGCGGGGGCGGTGTAGTCGGCGGCGTACACCGCCTGCATGAGCTGCTTACGGATGTACTCGTTGTGCAGCCCGGATTCGAGCGACACCGGGGTCGGTGTGGACATGAGTCCTCCATGAAGAAACCCCGGCCGCGACGCGGTCCGGGGGTGTGGTCTGGGGAGGGTGAGCCCCGATTCAGGCGAGGCGTTTGCCCCGCAGCTCGATCTCGACGGCGAGCGCGACCCGGTCCTGCCCCGACGTCGGGTCGGGCAGCGTGTTCGGGCCGCCGACCTCGGCGACGGCGTACGCGGCCGCGCCGCGCCATCCGGGGATCGCGAGCAGCAGCGCGCGCACGAGCTGCGCGAGGTCGTGCGCGTCCGCTTCGCTCGCACCCCAGCAATGCACGTCGAGGCGGGGCCGGTCGGTGACGAGGTCGAGGCGGGGGCCGCCGATCCGCTCGACACGGACGAACCGCGGCGGCCGCGGGTTCGGCACGCGGGTGCCGACGGGCACCGGCATGCCGCGGGCGACGAGCTGCTCGCGCACGTAGTCGCAGACAAGCGCGGCAGCGTCCGGGAACACGATCGTCGCAGCCATCACTCGGCGCCCCGGGCGGCGTCGAGACCGCGCAGCAGCGCCCGCCGTGAGACCTCGGGGTACGGGGTCGAGTAGTCGCCGATCACAGCGCCACGGGCGCGTGCGTCGCCCGTCTCGACGTCCGTGCGGAACTGCCCGCCCCACCCGTCGGCCTTAGCCGCGTCGGACGCGGCCGCTTCGGCGGCGCGGGTCTTCCGCTCGATCAGCGCCCGCGTCTCCGGGGAGCGCAGGAACCCCGCGATGTTCGCCCGGTTGGGCCGGAACGAGGGCCGTGCCATGGTCGGTCACCCCTCCACTGCTCGCAGCCGGATCTCGTAGTGGTGCAGCTCGATCGGGGTGTACGCCGGGCCCGCCGGTCCGATGACCTCGAACCGGAGACTCGACCAGTGCACGCGATCCTCGCCGTGCACCGTGAGCGGGCCGCCCGCGGTGTCGACGGGGTTGCAGATCATGAGCCATTCGCCGATCTGCGCGTTCCGCTGGTCGGTGTCCTCGGCCCCGGTCGACTGCTGCACCCATGCCCGGACAGGCGTCCGGGTCGAGGTCGACCAGTCGTCGACCGTGTTGCCGTACCGGTCCGTCGCCGTGCCGGGGTGCTCGACCTCGACGAGGTGCGGCAGCAGATCGAGCCCGATCACAGCCGCCCCCGCGTCCAGCCGAGCGGCTGCCAGTCGCACGGGTCGGGGCGCCACCCGGGCAGCCCCTCGTCGCGCATGCCGAGCGTGTACGCCGCGTCGGCGTCCGGGTCCGTGCTGTCCTCGGGCTGTAGCGCGGCGATCTCGTCCTCGGTGAGGTAGAGCCCGCCGGCCTCGCCGAGCGTCTCGGAATACTGGCCGATCGTCCGCTGTCTGTACCCGCCCGGGTTCGCCATGACCCGGCGGACGACGGCGACCGCGATCGCCCTCGTCGTCGCCGGGTCCGGCGTGAACCCGGCCGGGATGTGCCGCCGCATGAGCGCCGACGCGTCGTCGAGGTACGCCTCGACCTGCGAGCGCTGCGGCTCGACGAGCGTGACGCCGGCGCGGGCCTCGTAGTCCTCGACCGTCGCGAACGGCGGCGCGGGCGTCGGCGTGCTCATGGCTGCTACTCCTCCGGGTCGATGACGCCGGCCGCCTCACACGCGGCGATCACGTCCTCGCGGGTGGCGTCCGCGGGCACCTCGACGTCGTGCTGCTCGGCGAACTTGCGCCATGCCTCGACGCCCGAGCCGCGGCCCGAGCGGGGCGGTGCCTCGCTCGGGGCCGGCGCCTGGTCGTCGAGCTGCTGCTCGCCGCCGTCGTCCTGGTCGTCGTCGGCCGGCGCCCACGCATGGGCACCGATCCGGCGGGCGGCCTCGGGCGGCACGTCGTCGCCGGGGCCGTAGACAGCCCCGGCGACGTGCACGTACGCGATCAGGCGCCGCCCGCTCATGCGAGTACCTGCGCCTTGAACGTGAGGTTCGGCTCGCGCAGGATCGGCAGACCGACCGCGGCCGCGTGCGTCCACAGACGTACGGGGTCCTTGGTCTTCCACGTGCCGGCCACGATGCCCGGCTGATCACCCGGCGCGAGTGAGTAGTCGTCTTCGAGCGCCTCGGCCGTCGTACCGAGCAGCGTCGCGCCGAGCTCGGTCGGCGACGCCGCACTCGGCGCCCCCGCCTCGGGCAGCAGCACGAGCGCGTTGCCCGGCGTGATCCGGGTCGAGGTGCCGTCGACCCGCACCTGCGCGTCGTACAGCTCGATCGGCGGCAGACCCATGGACTCGATCACGGTCGAGACCTGATCGGCCGAGACGAGCGGCGTCTGTCCCGCGGGCGCGAGCGGGAACGCGAGCCGCTGCACCTGCTCGCACTGCCGCATGTTCTGGAACACCTGCCGCGGCATGAGGATCACGGCCGGCGCCGACCCGTTGGTGTCGATGTAGGTCTGAACCCACGCTTCGAGGTCGTCGATCGGGGTCGCGGTCGCGTGCTCCGACCACAGCACCGCGGCGACGACCGAGTGCTCGGGCGACCGGCCGAAGTCGACGGTCTGCTGCAACTCGGGGATCGGGGCCTGTGCGTTGACGAGGGCCTGCCCGCGCACGAGCTCGAACCGGGCGCCGATGTTCCGGGCGAGACGCTGAGCGTCCCGCGCGATGAACGGCAGCGCGTCGTCGCGGGTGAGCTTCCGCAGACGCAGCCGGTCGTACTCGTTGAGCAGAATCTTCTCGGAGATCGGGGGCAGCTCGCCCATGACCTTTCCGAGCCCCTCGCGGCGGCCGATCTTGCTCTCGGCGTCCCACGAGCGGTACGACGCGGTCTCGGCGAGCCCGCCGCCGCCGCGCACGAACTCGTACGCGATGTCGTCGACGGACACATTCGGCAGCCACCGCGACAGGGTGAACCTGTTCACTTGGAGATCGGCGAGGGCCTCGCGAATGAGACCCGTGAGCTCGGTCGGCTCAATGAACTCGGTGTCGAGAGTCCAACTCATGATGATCTGTCCTCTCAGACGAACCGGATCGAGCCGGCGACGTCGGTCTTACCGTCGGCGTCGACGGGAACGGGCAGCCTCGCCTCGCGCACCTTGCCGTGCGTGAGCAGCGCGGCCGCGGGGTCGAGGGTGTTGTCGGCCGGGGCCTTGACCGCGGCGAACAGGAACCCGACGAGGGTCTCGCGGCCGTCGGTCGCGGCGCCGTCGTACGGGCCGTACTTGCCGCCGGCCGTGATCCGGCCGAGCGGGATACCCGACTTGAAATACCCGTCCGGGTAGTGCGTCGCCGGGGTGAACGTGGAGGTGTCGAGTGCGATCGTCTCGGTCGAGTCCGTGCCGTGCGCGGACCCGAGCCACGACTGATCGTCAGACCCGAACTGCTCGGTTACCTGAGCAAGGATCATGATCCGTTTCCTTCGTGTGGTCAGCTCTTGTCGGCGCCCTTGCCGAGCAGCTCGCGGTACAGCTCGCGGCCGGCAGCCACGCCGCCGCCCGAGCCCTTGCTGCCGCCGCGTCGGGCGCCCTGGTCGAATCCGCGGCCGCGGCGCCGGCGCGTGTCGCGCGAGCCCTCGCGGTCGTCGTCCTCGTCGTTCTTGTCCTTGCCGGACTTCGGGGCGAGCCGGTCGACGAGCTCGGCGATCCCGTCCTCGTCGACCTCGCCCTCGTCGTCGACGTACCGGCGCAGGTTGACGTCGTCGGCGACGTCCTTCGCGTTGTCGAGCCGTCCCTTCGCCGCAGCGAGGAATGCCGAGCGGGCGACCCGCTCGCCGGACTTCACGCGCTCTTGCGCCACGGCGGCCGCGACCGCCTCGTCGACCTTCTTGTCGGCCTCGCTCATGCCCTCGCGCTTGAGCTTCGCGAGCTCCTTCGCGGCGGCCGAATTCGCCTTCGCACGCCCCTCGTGCTTCTTGGCGAGCGCCCGCCACTTCTCCGCCTCGGCCTTGTGGTCGACCGTGCCGTCGCCCCCGTCGGCGTCGTCGTCCTGGTCGCCGTCGTCGTCCGTGTCGGACTCGTCGCCGTCCTGGTCGCCGCCGTCGCCGTCCTCGGCGCCGCCGAGGATCGGCCACACCGGGTACAGCTGGTCGGGGTCCTCGCCGGGCCGCGGCTTACGCCAGCCGAGGGCGAGCTGCCCGGTCCGGGCATGGCGGGGCAGAGTGCGCGTGCGCATGGTGGTGTCTCCCGTGTCGGGTCAGGGTGAGCTAGTGGGGTGCGCCGTGTCGGCGCCCGGGGTCACGACGAGACGTCGTCGGGCCCCGTGAACTCGTGCCGGCGAACAGCGAGCAGCGGCCCGTACTCGCCGTGCTCGCGGGTGATGATCACTTGCCGGTAATCCGGGGTGCGGCCGCCGGCATCGGACTGCCCGACGGCCTTCGCGACGGCGTCGTGCGCCTCGCGCAGCAGCGCCTCGTCGATGATCTGCCCCGGGTCCTTGTTGCCGACGAGCGGCTCGGGCTTGCAGTTGCAGCCCGGGTGAATCGGCATGAGGTTCTCGACCCGGTATCGCTGCGTCGAGGCGATCGTGCACAGCGCGCAGTTCCCCGGGCCGCGCAGCGCGCGCCGGAAGTACCGGACGCCGCCGCGCTGCATGGACTGCCGGGCCGCGTGGGTCCGGGCGAGCTGCATGTCGGTCTCGGTGATCGACAGCAGTCGCGTACGGCCCTCGGCGACGGCCTGCGCGTACGCCTTGCCCTGGCTAAGCGCCGTCCACGTGGTGACGAACGGGCGGGCGTAGACCTCGGCCGGGTCGACGCCGCGCAGCGCCTCGTCGAGGGCGACGCCGGTCGGCGCGGCCGCGCCGCCGAGCATGTCGGCGATCATCGCGGACAGATAGGCGTCGGTGATCTGGCCCATCTGCTGCTGAGCGGCGAGGACGGTCGGCAGTACGTGCTCGATGAACGCGGCCGCGTCGCTGTCCCGGTAGCTGCCGAGGCTGTCGAACGCGTCGAGCACGAACTGCACGACCCTCGACCGCAGCGACGTCGACAGCGCGTCGTACCGGTCCGTGAGGGCGTTCTGTAGAGACTCACCCATCGGTCGCCCCCGCGTCCGGCAGGTTGCCGGCCGTCGGCGCCGTGGGCGCCGGCAGCAGCGACGCGGCGAGCAGCTTGTCGGACGCCGCGGCGGCCGCGATGCGCTGCACCCGCTGCGGCGTCTCGCCGAGGTCTTCCGCGATGACCGCGAGCGGGTAGCCGATGCTCGACAGCTTGGTCGCCGCGTCGGCCTTGACCGCCGGGGACAGATATTGCGGGTCGGCCCACCGCACGGTGGCCTCGGTGTAGTCCTCGGGCATGCCGGCCTGCGCCGCCGCGAGGCTCATCACGTCTTCGAGCCCCTCGCCGAACGCCGCGATGTGCTCGCGGCACTTCGCAACGTGCATGAGGTCGAGGGCCGCGACGGTATCCGCGCTGATGTTGATCAGGTCGCCCGCGTAGTAGTACGCGGGGGTCTGAGACACGATCAGCATGTCGCGGACGTCGGCCGCGTGCTCGTCGAGGAACGGCCGCAGGTCGGTCGCGTCGAGCTGCCCGAACTGCGCTTGCTCACCCTCACTGGCCCAGACCGTATTGGGGCCGGGCGTGAACGGCTGCTCAACGACCGTGATGCCGGTCGCCGGGTCGGTGCGCTTCGCGAACCGGTGCCCCTTGACCCACTTCTGCCGAAACCCGGAGTACCGCGACGCCGCCATGCGGTTCAAGATCCCCATGTTCACGCGGTCCTGAATGTCGAGCACGCCCGCGAACTCGGGCTCGGGGTCCTCGCCCAAGTCGGGCATGCGCGCGAACTCGACCAGGGGCAGCCGGCCGAGGTCGTGCGGCTCGCCCTCGTCGCTCTCGCCGACGTACACCCACGAGTCGGGCCCCCACGGCAGGCGCCCGCTCGTGCGCTCGCGCGTCCGGTACGGAAACGACCGGTCGTCGTAGAACACGCGGGCGTGCCCGTAGCCGTCGACGTCGTCGTGCCACGACTTGAGTCCGACGTACGGCTCGCCCGTCTCCGGGTCGTACTCGACGATGCACTCGCGCGGGTGCTCCGGGGTGATCAGCGGGCTCGGCCGGCCGTTGTCCTCGACCTTGGTCGGGTGCGGGCCGACGAGCATGTACCCGACGCTCTGCGTCATCGCGACCCGCCACACGAGCTTTTGCCGCGAGTCGAGCCGGTTCGCCTGCCACCACCGCGCCGCCGCGGTGTCCGGGTTACCGTCCGGGCCGGTCACGCCGAGGGCGAGCAGCCGGTGCGTGGTCGCGTTCGAGATCATCCCGCAAAAGTTCGTGCGGCTCTTGCGCTGGAAGTCGATGAACGCGGCCTCGGCGTTCCGCGGAAGCTGCGGAAGATCCGGCTTCCCGCGGTAGTACCGCCACCAGTCGTCGAGCTGTCCCTGCCGCTTGCGCAGCTTCCGGCCGAGCCGCAACAGCCACCAATCCGGCGAGTCCGGGGTGTCGTCGAGCACGTCGTCGCCCCCTTCCCGGGCTCGTCAGAAAGTGCCGCCCCACATCTCGGGTTCCTCGGCGTTGACCCCGGCCGCGATCGCGTCGAGGCGGCACTGCCACGCCAAAACCGAGGCGACCGCCGCGTCGATCTTCTTCGCCGAGTCGGGGTGTTCCTTCGTGATCTGAATGCCGCTGCGGGTCTTCCGGCGGCGGGCGTTGAGCAGATGCCGCACGAGGGCCGACGACCCGTCGTGCGTCAACTCGCCCTCGGTCAAGGCGGTGTGGAATTTCTCCAGTGCCCGGACGATCAGCACGGACCGGCCGCCGGTCATCCACCATTCGATGGGGTGCGCGCGGGTCGCCTGTACCTTGAGCCGCCGCCCGTACGCCGCTTCCCAATCCGCGACGTGGCTTTCCCACTTGGCGGGGTCGGCGTACATGCCGACGACGTCGTACCGGTCGAACGCCTCGTGCACCGCGGCGAGCACCTCGACGACCGGCACCTGCCACTCGGCCGGCTTGCCGTCCGGGCCGACCGGCATCCGGTCGGGCTGCTCCCACACACCGATGGGGAACACGTGCCCGTCGGACAGCCGGCAGCCGACGAGCGCGGTCGCGTCGGTGACCTTGCGGTTCCGCTTCCGCGACCCGTCGAACCCGAGCACGATGCGCTCGCCCGGCTGCACTTCCTTGCCGAGGTCGGACGCCGCGCGTACCTCGGGCTCGGACAGCCACGAGTCGGCGGCGTGCGTGATCTGGTTCAAGTAGTCGGCCCGCAGCTCTTGCGGGTCGTTCGAGGTGTCCCAGAAATCCGCGGCGAGCCGCTCGATCGGCGACCACCCGGGCGCGCACGGCGGGTCGTGCAGCACGCACCCGTCGGGGTGATCGCTGCTGTCGCCGTACGCGACCCGCAGCCCGTATACGAGCGACTGCTCGTCGGTCATGTCGGTGTCGGCCGGCGCCTCGCGGTGGTCGTACAGCAGACCCGAGCCACGCGACCGGCCCTCACGAATCGCTTTCCAGTCGGCCGCGGACTGCTCGGCGACCGATTCCTCGCCCGGCGTGAACGCGTTCGGCGTCTCGATCAGGCTGCCGCCGATCTTGCCCGCGTTGAACCGCATGGTCTTCGCGAGCTTGCGGCCGCCGTTCGCCGGCACCCAGTCCTCGGTCTGGTCGAGCGACGCGAAGCACGCTTTCGCGCCCTTCGCCGACACCGCGCTCGCCGTGATCGGCTCGATCTTCCCGCGCCGCAGATAGACGACCGTGTCGAGCGGTTCGAGCCCGTACTCGTCGAGGACCGGGCCCGAGCGCGCCATTTCGAGCAGCGGCATCCAACTGTTCTCGGTCTGCTTCTCCGTCGCCGCAGCGAGCTGCACGAGCGGCGTACGCACCCGGTCCCAACCCATGCCGACCGGCTCGCCGTCCGCGTCCCACCCGTTGGGGACGACCGGGCCGCACGCCTCGGCAAGCGCGATCGCGGACACGAACGGGGACTTCCCCCACCCGCGCGGCCGCGAGATCACACCGCGCCGGATGATCCGGCGGCCCGTGATCGGGTTGAGCTCGTAGTACCGCAGCACGAACTCAGCCATCTCGGCGGTAGGCACGTACGGCTCGTACTCGGCCCGGTCCGGCGCCGCGAGATACGCGGTCATCCAATCGAGTACCTGCCACCCGAGGGTGGGCAGCTCGCCCTCGTACTCAGGACCCCGCCACGGCATGACGGACCCCCGAACTACTCACCCGAGCCCGTGCCGGTCTTCCCGCCGGGCAGCGACCGCAGTTGGCCGTAACGTTCCTTCGCCGACGGCCCGCCGGACGCGCCGCGGCCCTCGTCGGCGCCGTCCGCCTCGGCGAACACCATGCGCAGCCGTGCCCGGTCCGCCGGCGTCGCGCCGAACGCGGCGACGCGCAGCCGCAGCTCGGCGGCCGCGGACAGCTCGCCCGACCACAGCCGCGCGTGAATCAGGGCCGTGTCGAGTAGGTACTGCCAGTCGGACGAGCCGAAGTGATCACTCTGCGGCGAGTCGATCCACATGCGCCACCACTCGCGGGTGCGCTCGGGCCACACGAACTCGCGCAGCTCGCCGTCGCGCTCGATCCGGAACTCGGGCAGCTCGGGCGGCGCCGCGCGCTCCCACCGCAAGACGGTCTGCGGGATCGCATCCTTGTTGCGCCGGGCCCGACGACTCGGGTCCTTCGGCGCAGGTCCCATGCCTGCCATGGCTGTACCTCCCGTGTCGGGTGCGCCGCAGCACACCCGTGTCGGGCGCTACAGCAGCGAGTCGATTACGTGCCGCAGGTCACCGAGCCGACGGGGCGTGTCGCCCCACGTGTCGCCCGTGACCGCGATGTACCGGCCGTCGCCGTACAGCTCGACCGAGCCGCCGCCGTCGACCGTGATGCGCCGCCCGCGCGGCAGCACGCCCGTGCCCCACACGTGCAGCCCCTCGCCGGACACCGACCGCTCGACCCACGTCGGCCCGGCGTCGTCGAGGATGCGCTGCGCCCACGGCAGCGCGGCGCCCTGGTCGTCGAGGGCGTGATCGAGGTCGAGGCACACGACGCCGTCGCCGTCGAGGACGAACCCGAGCCCGGCACCGGCCTTGCTCGCCGCGGCCGCACGGTACGTCGACCACGTCTCGGGGGCCGTGCTGCTCGCCGTGCCGCCGTCGACCGTGACCGGCACCTTCGCCGAGGTGCGGCGCACCCACCGAGGGCGCTGCGCGAGCTCGGCCGGGACCGTGCGACGTGCGCGCGACCGGGCCTTGCGGCACCGCGGCGAGCACGTCGCCGCGTGAGCCCGAGCCATGATCGGCATGGGCCCGCCGCACTGCTCGCACGTCCGGTTCGTCATGAGTCCAGTGTACCGGAGTGTCACACTTTTAGCGCTGTGACCTGCGTATTCATCATTCGTGTAGTGAGGTCGGCAGGCTGAGAGGCGATCTGCGGCCCCTCGTCCGCGCGCCATCAAATCAGCCTGCCGACCCGCTGCTCGCCCGCCAGCGAGCCGCCCACGCCCCGCAGCGTGGCCGTTTTGGTCAGACCCGTACGGAACCCGAGCCGCAGCACCTCCCGGGGCCCCGATGGGGGCGGGGAGGGGAGTCACCCCCCAGGGGTGGCACTGAAATTTCGGGCTCGGGCTGTCGGGTCAGATGAGACCGGGATGCCGTTCGGCCGGCCGCGTCCGCTTGATCGCCCACCGCGCGGCGTTGCCCTCGCGGCTGCTCTTGATCGCGTGATGGTCGCGGCACAGTGCTTGCAGGTTGCTCGGTCGGTGGTCGTTGCCCGGCTTGATGTGGTCGACCTCGGTCGCGTGCTTGCCGCACACCGTGCCGTGCTCGCGCCATCGGCAGCGGTGACCGTCGCGGTCGAGGACGTCGGCCCGGATCACTGGCCAGTCGGGCGGCAGCTCGGTACGTCGGTCGCTGCCTGCCCATCCGCCGCTCATGGTTCGTCGCCCTCGGCGTCGTCGTCGGTGCCGTGCTCGATCACGTCGGCCACGGCTCGGAGGAACGAGGCGAGGTCGGCGCGGTAGTGGGCGCCGTCGGTGGTGAGGTCGCCGAGGTGCACCTCGTTGTCGCCGACGCGCAGGTGCACGGGTAGCGGGGTGGGGGT
>Ga0182001_10000008_pt1 | contig 51906 bp, 40 predicted proteins | sample BulsoiFelSFmetaG_FD_120485 | JGI IMG/M metagenome (GOLD analysis project Ga0182001, IMG submission 120485) | Bulk soil microbial communities from Mexico - San Felipe (SF) metaG | ecosystem: Environmental > Terrestrial > Soil > Agricultural land | place: Mexico: San Luis Potosi | collected... | reverse complement strand
CAGACTGCGACTGCGCCAGCGGCGATAAGACTCGTCTCGCGGCTGCATATCAACCGGCTCAGCTTGAATATCAGACAAACGATTGCAAGATACAATAGGGCATTGATCGGCTCTGCGCTCAGTATCGTATTACCGAATAGCGGACCAAAGATGGCAAAGGAAAAGGAATAAAGTTTGAGATGAAAGGGAGACGGAATGCGAGCGTATGCGAGGATGCCTTCATCCCTAAGCACTTTCGCTTGCGAGATTACTTCAAGATGAAATTTAAGATTGTCTGGGGATATAACGATTCCATTACTATCAAGCACGCGAGGCGCGAACGAAAACTTTCCGGCTAAACAGACCGCCGTAGTCACCGCTACATGTATGCCGAGCAGGATGATTAGTGCGCGCCTACGGTTCATTCTTTGTCGCAGTCTCCACGGCTGAGTTTAGCTGAGCGGGTAAGAGACACTTCATCGTACTTAGCCATCATAGCAGCCTCTTGCTCGAATATAATATGTTTAGATGATTTGGCCGAGCGAAGGAAGCAGGGGCGATCATGTGACCGCCATCAACTCAGGTCCAATCACCAGACTCTTCTTTGAGATGATAAAAAAAGTCAGTGTTCTAGGCGGGCACTCATGCTTCTGCTGCGGCGAGAACGCGTGTGTGATCCACCCACAGCCCACGCCTGAAACCCATATTCTTTCATGTGCCAGTGAGCGGCATTGATGTTTGCCAAAGGGTCTTCACGACGCCGCCCGGCTCGACCTTCGGGCGTGTTGCGCCACGTTGTCAGGTCGAACTGGTAGATGCCCACGTATCTGCCGCTCTTGCTGCGCGCCTCCGGCTTAAACTTTGATTCGCGCCAGGCAATGTGGACGACTTTTTCTTCAGGGAGTCCGTATTTGCGGGCTGATGCCCGGATGATGGCTTCGATCTCTTCGGGCGTGTGTCCGGCTTGGGCACTCTGCGCCGTGCGTACGGCGGGCAGCGATTGAATCCGCTCAACACTGCTGGAGATGCCTTGCGCGTGGAGGTTGGTGTAGATTACTCCAGTCAGCGCGACTAAAAGGATGGATTTCAAAAAAGCGATTCTGGCCGCGACGCGGCTCTTCCGTCTCTTCAACATAAGGGCAGGCAGTTTACAACAAAGGCGTGCCTTAGGCTAGTCGCCTGCCGCTCACACAACCATGCAGAAATGAACTCTCAGATACTCGGCAATACTGAAAATAAACAGGCGGATGAGGACTATCTAAGATTTGTCAGGCACTCTTCAGATTTCTGGAATCAAACATCCCGCTCTCTTCCATATTGTACAAGCCGGATTTGACTATCAGTGTCAGGTGATTGAGGTCAATTTCGTCTGCGCCTGTGAAACGCGCCGCAAAACCCATCTCGTTAATCTGGTACACAACTTCACCCCAGATACATATCTGACCGTATTCATCTGAATGGATTGTGATGCGAATCAACTCGCCCACTCTGACTTGATCGTCGGAAAGGATGAAACAGCCGCTCGTGCTCAGGTCCACGATGCTGCCTCCAAGCTGCGTTCGCGCTCCTTCCCAGGTAACTTTTAGATCAGTCTTGATTCTGGATTTTTTCCGCCGTTCGTTCATAGAAAATTGCAGGCGCGCCCCGCTCAGTATCAGGCAGCAGACGTAGAAAAAGTCAAAGAGGCGCGACAGTTCACAAATAAGCAATCGGCGAAATCTTAATTGATTTCACTCTCGTGTTAACTACCGGTTCTTCCTGTGCCTTCTTCAAGTTCTCGCGAGCTTTTCCTTCTGTACAAACATCTGCCAGAAGGGTTTCAGCATCCTCAGCCTCCAAAGGTTTGGAGAAATAGTAGCCTTGTCCGTTCTCGCATTTAAGCTCTCTTAAACGTCTCAACTGCTCTTTCGTCTCGACACCTTCGGCGATCACGTCCATCCCCAGGTTTTGCGCCAGGATGATGATCGTGCGGACGATCTCTATGTTCTCATTGTTGTCAATCATCTTGATGACGAATGACCTGTCAATCTTCAGCGTGTCAATGGGGAAGCGATGCAAGTAGCTGAGCGATGAATAGCCCGTGCCGAAATCGTCAATGCTGAGCTGAACGCCTAAGTCTCGCAACTGATAGAGCATCTTGGTGGTCGTCTCAACATTTTCCATCACCATGCTCTCGGTGATCTCTAGTTTCAGGCAGCGCGGATTGATCCTCGTCTCCTGTAGAACATCCTTTATCTGTTCGACCAGGTCGGGCTGCGCAAACTGTTTGCCAGAGAGATTGACGCTGACGAAGAGAGGTTTGTCTATCCCGTATTGACTTTGCCATTGGGTCATTTGCTTGCAAGACTCTGTCAGCACCCACTTGCCGATTTGTATGATCTGGCCTGTGTCTTCGGCTATCGGGATGAAGTCGAGCGGAGAGATAAGTCCGCGTTCAGGATGCCGCCAACGTACCAGAGCCTCGAATCCGCGAAGGCTGAAATTGTCCAGGCTGACGATGGGCTGGTATTGAATGAAAAACTCTCGCCGCTCAAGAGCATGGCGTAAATCCGTCTCCATCTGCAAGAGATCAATAGCGACTTCGTGCATCGCTTTGTCGAAAATCTCGTAGCGGTTTTTACCCATCAGCTTGGCGCGATACATGGCCGTGTCGGCGTCTCGCAAAATATCGGATGGGTTCTCATAACCGGGAGAACTCGGGGCAACACCGATGCTGACGGTCGTGAAAACCTCACGGCCATCAATCATGAAGGGAGCGGATAAATCCTTCTGTATTCTGTTAGCGATTGAGATCGCTTCGGACTCGTCGAACAAATCTTCCAGCAGCACGGTAAATTCATCGCCCCCGACGCGCGCGATTGTGTCGCCGGGTCGCAGGCACTGCTCTAACTTTCGCGCAATGTTGATTAGCAGTTGATCCCCGACCAGATGGCCCAAGCTATCGTTGATTAACTTAAAACGGTCCAGGTCAATGAAGAGGACTGTGTAGATGTGCCCTTCAAGACGCTGAGTGCGATTGATAGCAAGTTTCAAGTGGTCAATAAAGAGCGCCCGGTTGGGGAGTCCCGTGAGAGCGTCGTGGAAAGCATTGCGTAAGAGAGCTTCTTCTGATTCCTTGCGCTTGGTAATGTCTTGAACCTGGATCAGGAGATGATTGACAGCAGAGTCTTCAGACGGAACGCTTGCCGCGTTGCACAAAGCCCATACCTCATGACCGTTTTTATTCATCAGACGCCTCTCAAATTGAGAAGCGTTCGTTTCTCCTTTGACTAGCTGAGTCAAGGAGATTTGAAACTCGCTTGCATCGTCTGGATGAAGAAATCTTTGAACGGTGAAAGACTTGAACTCATCTGGCGTGTAACCTAAAAGCTCTCGCAAGGGCTTGTTGACAAACAGGCATTCGCCTTTGGTCGAGATTAAAGTGGCTGCAATCGGTGCATGTTCAAATGCCTGGCGAAATATGTCAGAGCCTCGCTCCGGCAGTACCGCTTGTGGCGTCACCGCCGGGGTCTCTGCTGGCATCAGAGCATGAACTGGATGCGCTTCTGACAGATTGACTTGAGGCGCGGCCTGAAGCTCGACAAGCTCGACTTGAGGTTCGGGTTTAGTTTTGACTTCGGGCTTGAGTTTGATTTCACTCAGAGGAGTGATTGTCATCTCAACATCCGGCTGAGCTTTCATCGAGCGCGAGTCTCTGGACACCAAGAAGAGATAGATCAAAAACGTGCCCATGCAGATGGCCGCGATGACAGTGAACTGAGGCAGCTCAAATGTAGTCGTCAGCTTAACCAGGAGACCAGCCACCGCCGCCAGAGCGACATAGCCCACGAAGGTTTGCAGAAAATCTCCGAAGGAGAATTGCCTCGCAAGCTGTTTATCCGCTTCAAGAGTCTCATTGACACGGACAGTTATCGAATGAGCGATTGTTTGGATGAGGCAGATAAAAGATAAAGAGATGAGCAGGTTGTTGGAGAGGAGAATGTTTGCCTGAGAGCCGAAGTAGAAATGCAGCGCCTGGTAGATAAAGAAGATTGGAATGACCGGGAAGAGGGAATTGAAAAGAATTAAGGGCGCGGACTCATGCTCTCTGATTGAAAAGTAAATGGCAGCCAGAGCCGCCATTAAAATGACAGCCGGATGGTCAAAGAGCAGCAGAGCAATAAAAACGTTGAGGTGGAAGAGGGGAATGTGTCTGCCGCTACCTTTTACTTTGAGTCCGGCATGGACTCCGATCCAGAGCGATGATAACGACAATAATGCAAATGACACATCGAGAACACTCAAGTCTATCTTCAAAAAGGACAAGGCAATGAAGAAAAGAGAGACAGCCGCAGCGAGTAAAATAGCTACTTTGAGAACTATCTGGGATTTTATTTTCATAAGAGTTAGAGACCAGTTCGGGGTGTGCTTCAGGAAACCCGCTGTGGGGTAGCTTCGCGATGTCCAAGCGGCTATCGGACTATAGTCCACCAGCCGCTAAGCGATAATTTAGATGGTCTCACCTTATAAGTCAAACAATATTTTCACAAGTTTAATCTTGTCAAACCGAAGTTTATCCTATATATTATGGCGCAGCGTGGCCTGGAGAACGTCCGGCACTGCCTGCTTCTCCCTGTAACCTGCAAGTCGAAGCCAAAGAATTTCTTACCGGTGGCAACTTCAAAGTCTCTTTACGAAAGCCTTAGTGATCTCTTCAAGCTGGTCGGCTCATCCGTCCGGCTCCATAGGTAAATTATGAAAATAATTTGTATGGACTGCCAGAATGAAAGCTATTCCGATATGGAGAGCTTAAAGGCTAACAGGCGTTTCGTCTGCGCTCGTTGCGAGGAAAACGCGCGTGCCTACTCTGACACACAAGTCGAGGCGTTTGAGCCACTGGGTATGCATGAGCCGCTTTTAGCTGATGCAAGCCCTCTCGATGAGCCTTCAGCGAATTCTCAATCGGATTCTGAATCCAGGGCACAGGATGAAGAGGTCTTAGAGATTTCAGACGAGGTATTTATCCACGAGTATCCGGGCGATGTGACGGACAATGATCTCATCCTGCTGCCGGAAATCGAGACATCAGCCGTGCCGTCTGAGGAAGAGAGACACTTCGACGAAATTGACGAATCATTCCAGAGTGTAGTGCGCCCAATTTCGGAGAGCGGCAGCGACCCCGTTTCATCTGAAGCCGCTGTAGCCTACGCCTTACCGGAACAGGAAAGAGAACGGTTAAGCGACTATCAACTATCAAGTGCTTTTCCTGTCCAGGAAGCAGAAAGCGCGACAAGAGCCAGATTGATAACGTTCTCGATGCCAAAGCAGATCGCCATTGCAGGAGCTTGCGTGCTCTCTATAATTTTGATGCAAACTTTTCTGACACCATCTGGTCAAGTAGGCATTAAAGCGGAGAGTTCCAGTAAAGCAGAGAGTTTCAGTAAACCAACCTCTTCGCCTGCTCCGGTAGTTGTGCAAAAGGAAGTCAAGGAAGTTTCACCGGCTCCGGCGACTATCCCTCAAAATAGTCCGACGCCTGCGCCCTCGCCTGTAGTTGCTGTGGAGGAAAAGCCGCAGATCGCCACTCCACAGGCAACAGAGCAACCAGCCGAAAAACAGAAAGGTCTTTATACGTTGCAGGTCGGTTCGCATCAGGACATGGCTGAAGCTAACGAGCAGGCCGAAAAATTTAGAGCGGCAGGTTTTGAGCCGCATGTTGTAAGCGCGGAAATTCCCAAACGTGGCACTTGGTATCGGGTGCAGGTTGGAGACTTCGGCACGCGGGACGAGGCCAACAGTTTCGGCGCGATGTTGCGCTCGAAGGGCCTGGTCGAGAGCTTTATAGTTTCCGGCCTGTAACCTCACCTAACCGGATATTCGAAACGATTAACAATCTTCTCCCCAAGCTCGGTTAAGTTCCAGAGCATCCAATGAGCCAGACGATCACACCCGATATCACTCTTGCATACACTCGAATCGTCGAGCGGTACGCGCATCTGTTCGTCCAGCCAGAGATACGTCTGCGTTACCTCAATCATACTCTGACAAAACATATTTCTTGCTGCGAGAAGTTAAAGGCTTCTCTTGAGCGATACAAATTCTTTGAGCAAAGCGGATTTTATAAGCAGATAGTTGATTGGTGGTTGTATGTTCTAATTATCAAAGAGGTGAAAAAGTTTTCCCGCACGGAAGCGAAAGGTTCTGGCAAGCGGGTGCGCATCAATAATGTCCCTTTCGGCGCACGAGTTCTGTTTCTTGTCTATCAGTTCCGTTACGCCTTTGGCGTCCTAACAATTCTGGCCGGTATGGTCATCACGACCGGCCTCTGCTCAATAGTCCTGGATTCAACACAACGCTCCAGCGTTTCGTCGCTTGTGCGCAGTGATGATAATCATTCCTCAAATCGCAATGGCACGACGGGGCTGGTCCCTGTCAAATATTTACCTGATTACAAACCCGTCAAAGTCTGGCTTGTAGAGGAGCGGGATGATGTCGAGCGATTCAGTAACGGACTCAGAATCCTGAAACTTTATGAGACGACGAATCACCAGCGCGGCTACAATCTTTTTCAGCCGGATGGAACAAAGCTGGATCAGAACCTTCACCATGATCCCGTCGGCATCGTTTATCACACATCCGAGAGCGAGCTGATCCCTTTCGACTCGGCCAACAATGCTTCGATTGAGAACCACAGCAACGGGCTTTTGAGCTACGTGCGGACGCACAAGTCCTATAACTACCTGATAGATCGTTTCGGCCAGGTTTACAGAATCGTCCGGGACGACCAGGCGGCCAACCATGCAGGGAACTCAATCTGGGCTGACCAGAAAGCTTTATACGTCGGGCTTAACGAAAGTTTTCTGGGCATCTGCTTTGAAACCAAAAGCGAAGCCAATCAGGATGATGAACAGCTCACCGAAGCACAGCTTCTGGCCGGACGACTGCTCACACAGGTCCTGCGCAGCCGCTACAACATTGATGATGCGAACTGTGTGACGCACGGTCTTGTCTCAGTTAATCCGAAGCAGATGGCAATCGCCTACCATCACGACTGGGTGAAGAATTTTCCGTTCGAGGCGATGGGTCTCTCCGACAAATACAAAGTGCCGACGACGAGCATCAGCGTTTACGGTTTCACCTACGATGAGAGCGTGGTTGCGCTGGCGGGCGGAGAGATATGGTCCGGCGCAAAACTGGCCGAAGAGGAGTTTCAAAATCGCGCCGCGCGTGAGCAAGCGGCTGTGTCCGAGCTGCGCAACAAGATGCGCGATCTCTATAGCGCCGAACTGGCTGAACAGAATGCCGCGCGGCGCACATCAGGCATGGACGACGAGGGGGCAAAAGGTGATGGCATGAAAAATGAATCCAGCCAGCCTTTTGATAACGAGCTTGCGGGTAACGATGGGTGAGCAAAAGAGGGTTGACGATAGTTCACCAGCAAAAGTTTACGGCTTTGCACCTTTAACCTAGGCAAATGGCCGAATGGAAAAATTGCCCAAGACAAATTTAGAAGGAGAAATGATGGAAACGAAAAATCAAAATCCACCGGCGAAAACTGAACCAGGAAATCAGAAAACCGGGGCCATTGGTCTGGACATCGGGACAAGCCGGATTGTTGTTGCCGATAGCCCCAGCAAACACGATTGCCGCTCTGAGTTGAATGCTTTCGTGGCCGTGCCCTCTTCGGAGATGGCCGAAAATCTGCTCAAGCAGAGAAACATGGTCTATGAGCGTAATTGCAAGAATCTTTACGTCTATGGTAACGATTCTGACTTCTTCGCCAGCTTCCTCGACACGGACGCCCGCCGACCGATGCAGTATGGTCTGCTCAACGGTCAGGAAGAGATGAGCCAGCAGATCATCCAGTTGGTCATCAAGCGTCTGGTCCCGCCCGCGCGCAAAAACGAGGCGCTCTGTTTTAGCATCCCGGGCAAAGGCGATGGCTCAAACGGCAACCTCGTTTACCATGAGGCCGTCTTGAAGAGTTTCCTGCGCTCAATCGGTTATAACGCCAAGGCTGTTAACGAAGGTCAGGCTGTCGTCTTCTCCGAGTTAGGGGAAGAGAACTTCACGGGCATCGGTATCAGTTTCGGCGGTGGGATGTGCAACGTCTCCGTCTCGTTGATGGCGATGCCGATGATTAGCTTCAGCGTCCCGAAAGGCGGCGACTACATAGACAGGAACTGTGCAGAGGTCCTGGCCGAGACGAACACCACCAAAGTGCGGCTCTTTAAGGAAGAGAATCTGGATTTGACCCGACATCCGAAAGATGATCTCTCAAGAGCGCTTCACATCTTTTATGAAGATGTCTTGCAGAATCTGATCGAGAGGCTGCGGCTGGAGTTCACGCGCTCGGGCAAGCTTCCCAAAATTGATAGACCCTTGCCGATTGTCCTGGCGGGCGGCACGGCCAAACCGACGGGTTTCTTGCAGAAATTCGAAAGCATGCTCAACGTCGGCGGCGAATTCCCGATCAAGGTCTCAGACGTTCGGATGGCGAAAGACCCGCTGACGACGACCGCGCACGGCTGCTACATAGCCGCCATGTCTGAGGCAGTCTAAGCGGACTCAAGCTGGCTCTTAATTAAACCCTCGCCTTGACAAGCAGAATTTGTGGTCTCGGTTAAGCGGATTCAACTCGTAGCGGGCAACAATCCCTTACGAGTTGAATCCGCTTAACCGAGACCGCTTTGGCATGAACTAAATCCTTGCTCTGAGGAGGTCATTTGCCAGTCATCTGGCTCGCGCTGAGCAAGAAGCTGAATCATTCAACCCCTCGCTTGTATCAATATGAAATCAAGCGCACAAGAAGAGACAATAGACCTCAGTGAGCTAACACAATTTCGTCCTGCTCCGGTCCAGTCTCCTGCTCCTCCTGCTCCAGTGGAGACAACCGTTTCGGCTGGCGGGAAGAGCAATGCTTTGCCCGCCCCGCTCAGCGAGTTGATCGAGCAAATTCCTTCGACTTTACGCGGTGATACACACTACTTCTTCGTCGAGTTGAATCACCTGCTCGCATATTTGAACTTGATTAAAGAGGACATCGAGCGAGAAAGAGAACTGCATAAAGCAATTCTCATCTTCGGGTCTATAAAGGTGCGCGCCGAAACTCTCTTTTACAGAGTAGATCAATTTGCAGTTCAGGTGCGCGCAAAGCATGAAGACCTGTACAGCGCCCTCGAAGGAATTAGCTTTGCCCTGAGACACGAATTACGAAGAGTTTTTGAGGGTAAGATTCTGAATCTGAAAGGCTCTGGGACGAATCAATTCTCGCGGGCGGAAATAACTCGCGCCTACGGCATTCTCTACAACTGCTTCCAACAATCAACTATCGTCTTGGCCCAAGTCTTCGATCCCGTGCTTGACGGAAAGGTGATCTTTGAGGATTATAAAGTCAAACATGAACAGTCCGTTATTTTGTATAGAGAGTTAACTCTGCTGTTGCAAAAGCTACGTAAGATTGGTGAAGGCGCGGGCATTCTACAAAAGACCTATTTCATAAATAGCTTAAAGCAGTTTCAGCAGGAGACGATGCACTTTCTGATGCACAGGGACTGGGAAGAATTTGAAAGCCATGTCAACGAAGTCGTCCAAGCTTATGATGAGATGGGAGACCTCGTTCCAGTATTCCACAAGCTCGACATCTATCTTGAGACATTGCTCAGGCAAATTAGTTTGCGAACCGTTTTACATGAAACGAACGTATCTATTGCTGAATTGACATCTTAAAGTATCGCCGCAAATCCCGGCACGCGTGACCGACGAAGAGAGTTTGACCCGGCGCTTAGTCGAAAAAAATTTTTACTCATAGCGAGAATGACTGAAGATAAAAGAACAAACCTCCGGGTCAAAATATTCATTTCCTGTACCTTTGGCCCCAACCCCGATACTCCGCGCAGCGGGACTGTCACCAGCATTAGCGTGTCGGGCTGCTTTGTGAAGACCAAAGGTTGGGCGACCAAAGGTCAAAAAATGTATCTCAGATTATGGTTACCGGAAGGACAATGGCTGCCGCTTCAGGGAACTATCCTGTATCACATGGAGCGCGTCGGCTTCGGCCTGACGTTTGATGAGTTAAGCGCAGATGAAGAGACGAAAATCAGGGAAGTGGTCAGTCAGGCAAAGATAGCCCAACAACGTCCTCAATAACCTTCGACAACCCGTAACAAAGCTCGTTCATCAACTCTACAAAAAATTTTTCAATCGCTTCTGAAGCCTAAACATGCTGGCCTGCGGCATGGCCTGAGGCCCAAGCCCATTGAAAGTTGTAGCCGCCCAATTCTCCTGTCACGTCCACTACTTCACCGATAAAATAGAGGCCGGGAATTCGTCTTGCTTCCATCGTCCGTGATGAAAGCTCAGAGGTCGCCACGCCGCCAGCGGTCACTTCCGCCTTCCTGTATCCTTCCGTTCCCGACGGCGTGAGGCGCATCCGGTGAATCTTTTGCGCGATGTCGTGCAACTGATCTTCAGAATATTGCTTGAGCGGTCTGGAGTCGGCATAAAGTTCACACCACGCCTGGGCGAAGCGTTTCGGCAAGAATTGTGAGAGAAGATTCCCCAGCTCCATGCTTGAGTTTCGATGCTCAATGAGTATCTCGAACATATCGTCTTTTGGAAGAAGATTGAGAGAGATTGATTCGCCCGAGCGCCAGTAGGTCGAGATTTGCAGAATCGCCGGACCACTCAAGCCCCTGTGCGTGATTAGAATATTTTCGTGGAACTCTTTGCCGCGACAGCCCACGAGAGCGTCCAGAGAGATACCGCTGAGCGTCATCAACTGCTTCTGAATCTGCGAGGCGAGAGTTAAAGGAACAAGCGCGGGTCTGGGTTCTTCAATCCGCAGGCCGAACTGTCTCGCAATGCGGTAGCCGAAGTCAGTCGCGCCGAGCGTGGGGATGGACAAGCCGCCCGTTGCGATGACGAGCGACTGTGCGATGAAAGCTCCTTGATCCGTTTCAATCCTGAATGATGCATCCTTTCGCACCTCCAGCACTCGGCAGCGACAGCTTATCTCCACGCGAGCCGCGCGACATTCGCTGAGCAGCATGTTGATGATCTGCTGTGAACTCCCATCACAGAACAACTGCCCAAGCTTTTTCTCGTGGTACGCTATCTTGTATTTTTCGACGAGCGCAATGAAATCGGCGGGCGTGTAACGCGCCAGGGCAGACTTGCAGAAATGCGGATTGGCTGAAAGATAGTTTTCGGCGGTCGCGTCAACGTTAGTGAAGTTGCAGCGGCCTCCGCCGGAGATGCGAATCTTCTTTCCAATGCGGTCATTGTGTTCAAGCACGAGGACTCGACGCCCGCGCTTGCCCGCCTCAATCGCACAGAAAAGCCCGGCAGCGCCTCCGCCAATGACAGCTACATCCCACTCCTCTCGCATCAACATCTCGCTTTAGCATTCTATCAAATTAAATTTGGGATGAGCGCGACCGCAGAAGAGAATGTAAGACGCTTCCCCCTTCAAGGGCATTCATTTGTCGTGTAGATTTTGATTGCCGATGGCATCAGATTGAAGATAACGGGCAGCCCTGGTCTGCTGCCCATTATCTTTAGAATGCCGGATCAATGATGAGAACAGGCTCCAAATAATAAGGAGACGATCTGTCCTCATCCGGCCACGCTGTTGGAGGCGAGCGTTTCGGGGGCGCTCTTTTTGTCGGAGATGGATTGTGAAGAAACGTCTCGCAGAGAACTCTCTTTCGGGCGCGCTCGATCCGTCCGTTCAACGGCTTGCTCCGTACTCACAGTCTTCATGCGGCAGTTGCCTTCAAAGGTTGCGCCCTGCTCGATTATCAAAACGGGTGTTTGGATGTCGCCGCGCACCTGGGCTGCGCGTCCGAGTTCGAGGCGTTCGCGCGCAACAATATCGCCGTTGATGATTCCGTTGATCTTCGCCACGGCGACGTTGATGCTAGCGTCAACGCGCCCGCCTGAGCTGACGATTAACGTCCCTTCATCCGACTTAATCTGTCCAGTCAGATGACCATCCACGCGCAGCATCCCCTTAAAGACGGCCTCGCCCGAAAGAGTCGTCCCGCCGCCGACAAAGCCGCTCATCGTTCCATCTTTAATCTCGCGCGCGAGGGATTCCGTCTCAAGAACGGCGCGCGGGGTTGATGGTGTCTCGACAGCGCGAGGCGCAGGCGTTTCGGCGTAATTGTAATGCGTGGGAGGCGCAGGCTGCACAGGCGTTGTGTATGTTGGTTGCTCTGTCTGCTTCGCGTTCTCGTTCGGTTCTTGTTTCGGATTCTTACCCATTCTTAGCATAGCGTTTCTCCGTTTCGTATTAGGCTTCGGCTAGCGCACGGTATCAGCACAAGGAGGCCGATTGCCAAAGGCAGATGACCTTGAGAGCAAACCATGCAGCCAATTAATCGCTCTAGATTAAGTGAGATGAGAGGCAAGAAGAGCTTCGTTCTGAAAGCAGATTCATAGTAAACAGAAGCGAGGCTCTATGTAAACAGAAGTGAAGGCATGGCTCGTTATAATTCCGTTACATTCGAGTTGCAGACCGATGTATCAAACCCCCGCTTTGAGACAAATTTTCGTTGACAGGCGCAGCCGCGTGAGCGTATAAGCCGTGCTTGGTTTCATCCACGAGCTTTCCTGAATTTAGTCTTCCGCCAGAAATGTGTTCTGGCATTTCATGCAAGACCTCATGGCTCGCTTTCAAATAGAGCCGCGACGTTTCGAGAAGCGTCTCAAGTTTGAGGGTCAGCATTTTTAAGCTGCTATTAATCGAACGGGCATGAGAGCGCGCCGCACCATGTTGTGCGGGAGCGTTGTCGGCCTCTTCCGCAGAGAAGCTTCAATCCTTTGAGCATTGGGAGAATGTCTATGTTTGACGAGCAAGCCTTCATCGCGCAGGTTGAGATGGCAGATACTGAGGAGCTGCTGCGCATTCTGGATCACCCGACGGTCGAAGAAGAGAGGGCACTGCGCGCGCACCTTGGCGACGAACGTTATCAACGGATGCACGGTCTGGCCTTGAGGCACAATGTCACGCGCAGTGTGGGCCAGCCACCCAAAGGCAACGTCGTCGTCATTCACGGCATTATGGGCGCGGAGCTAAACGTCAGCAGCGGTGGCGACGGCGACCTCACATGGGTCAACATCTTTCGCATCGTGCGCGGCTGGCTCGACCGTTTGCGTCTGAGCGACGACGGGCGCTCCGACTACAACTCCAAATTCAAAGTGCGCGCCAGCGGCATCATGAAGCGATTCTACGGCGAGCTGTTGCTCTCGCTCGCCGAAAAGTGGAACGTGCGCGCTTTCTGGTTCGACTGGCGCAAGGATATGCAGTTGGCTGCCGACAATCTGAACACACAGATTGACGGTTGGTTCGGCACTAATGCTCCCGTTCACATCATCGCTCATTCGATGGGCGGCCTCGTGGCGCGCACCTTCATGAAAAAATATAAGGAGCGTTGGGAAGCGATGTGGGACAAAGGTGACTCGACCCGTCCGGCGGGCACATCCGGCGGACGACTCGTCATGCTCGGCACGCCGAACTATGGCTCGTTCGCCATCCCGCAAGTTGCCACCGGCATCGAAGGGCTTGTCAAAAAACTTGCGCTCGCAGACCTCCGCCATTCCGTCAGAGAGTTGCTTGAGACTTTCAACTCCTTTGTCGGCTCGTACCAAATGCTGCCTTCGCCGTTCGTGATGAAGACGATGGAGCGGCTTTACCAATCCGGGACTTACGGCGGATACAACGTGCCGCAGCGCCACCTGGATAACGCCAGGCAATACCATCAATTTTTGAGCGATGCGATTGACGCCAAACGCATGGTCTATGTCGCCGGATTCGGCCAGCCGACTTTCAACAATATCAAGCTCGATGCGGGCGGCGTCAATTTTCTGCCGCTCGACAATGTGGACTCTTATGAAATGACTTTGGACGGTGACGGGCGCGTCCCGCACAGTCTCGGTCTTTTGAAGACCAACGGAAAACCGGTTGAGACCTATTTCATACGCGAGGAACACGGCAAGCTCTCGTCGAACAGACAAATCCTCGAAGCTCTCGACGAGTTGCTTGAAACCGGAAAGACCGACGACATGTTTGCAGACTTGAGCGAGGCTCAAGCCGCCTCAGCGCGCGGAGCAAAGGACGAGGCGCAGAGCGCAGAGGAGATTAAAAAACGCTGGAAGGAGGAGCAGGATGCGGATGAGCAGCGAATACGCATCTCTCTCCGCCGGATGATAGGGCGCGGCATTAACATTAACGCGCCCTCTTTTACAACAGCAGATGAGAGCGTGGAAATTGATGAGGACGACGCGGCGGGACGCTTCAGTCCAGAACAGCGCAAAGTTGAAGAGGCTATCACGCGCGGCTTTCTAGCTTCTCATGATGGCGACGAAGACGCTGAAGAGAGCGAGATTGAGCGCGGCAACGAGATAGAGGGCAGCGAGATAGAGATAGGTCTGATTTACGGAGGCATCGAGACCGTTCATCAAAAGATACACGGGGCGCAGGTCAGCCCTGTTGATGCCATCGCCGTCGGTCATTACATAGGCGTGCAGCCGCAGGCCGCCGAAAAAAAGATTGACGAGGCCATCAGTCGCGCTCTGCTCGGCAAGGACCAGAATGACAGCTCGGAGGTTCATGAAGCTGATTTAATTCTTACTCAATACACAGAGCGAGGCATCATACACGGCAAACTGGGCGAACCCTTCTTCATGCCAGACCCTCGTCAGGAGAGAGAGCGTGGCGCGGACGTGGCGAAATATACGAGACTGATTGTGCTGGCGGGAATGGGCGAGTCAGGTCGCTTTGGTGTGCCGGAATTGACCGTTCTGGCGCGCGAATTATGCTGGTCGCTCGGTCGCATGGACAAACGCCACCTGGCGACAGTCATGATCGGCATCGGCATCGGCAATCTTTCCATGCAGGAGGCCATCACCGGTTGGCTGAACGGCATCCGGCGCGCCATCACGGGTTCTAAGTTCGATGCGAGCAGACGCCTTCAGCGCGTCACCTTCGTCGAGATTGACCCGCGCAAGATAGAGCCTCTTCAGAAGGTGCTTCAAGAAGAGTGCGCGCGTCAGGAAAAACTTGGGCTGAAAGTGAAGTACAAGCCATATAGCGAGAAACAGTTGAGTCAGCTAAAAGACGATGAGTTGAAATGGGATCGGGCAGATTGGGCGAAAAGAAGGGCAAGCATTGAGCAGACGATCAACGTCGCGCCGACGCGCATTACACTCAGCCTCGACAGGAGTCGAAGGACCTATTCCTTCGGGGCGATTACGGCGGATGCCTCAGTTCCTGAGCGCGAGGTTAAGATTGATCCAGAAGTAGTCATGCAGGCCAACGATGAGCTGGCTGGCGAGCAGAATATGGTCATGCAGTTGGAGCGCGGTCGCTTCCTCGAAGAACTGTTGATGCCCAATGACCTGCGCCGCCAGCTCTACAGCCGCGCGCCCCTGGTGATGATGCTGGACGCGACGACCGCACGGATACATTGGGAGATGGTCGCTCAGCCTTCACTGTCGGGCACAGCCGAGCGCAGCAGTAGCCGCAGCGCACAAGACATCAAGTTTGAGTATGCAGATGATTTTCTCAGCACGAGCCGGGGCTTGACGCGGCAGTTGCGGACCACGTTCGCAGCCCCGCCTGAGCCGCCACCGCCGCCCCGTCGCGTGTTGCGCGTGCTGGTTGTCGCAGACCCTGCGGAAGACGGCCACCTGCCGGGCGCGCAAGAGGAAGGCGCTGCTGTCGCAGACCTCTTTGAGAGCTACAACACAGTCTTCAAAGATAAGGCGCAGGAGAGTCGCGTCGAGGTGAAAAGGCTCTTTGGACCTGTGGATGCGACGCGCACAAACGTTCTGCGCGAGCTGATGGTGAGAACTTATGACGTGCTTCACTTCGCAGGCCATTGTGTCTATCAGTGGGGCGGCCACCCGGACTTATCCGGCTGGATATTCAACTTTGCGCGCAGGGAAGTCTTATCCGCAGACGAGTTGAATCGCATAGACCGCGTGCCGAAGTTCGTCTTCTCGAACGCCTGCGAGTCCGGCATCACGCCGGATCGTTCAGGCGAGCGCAACGTCAACCTCGCTCCGAGCTTTGCCGAAGCTTTCTTTGCTCGCGGCGTCGCCAACTTCGTTTGCACTGCCTGGCCTGTTGACGACGTGGCGGCGCGCGTCTTCGCCCTGACGCTTTATGCAGGCTTGCTCGGCTATGATGATGAGGCTGCGGATAAGCCTGATCGTCGCCCATCAAGGCGCGAGGATGGACCGAAGCGAATGTTTGAAGCCATGCGTGACGCCCGTCTTGCCATCGCGCGGACAGCCGATGGCAGAACGACGTGGGGCGCGTATCAGCATTACGGCAACCCTTACTTTCAGTTCTTCTATTCGGCTGAACAAGCAGGCGAAGAAGAAGAAATTAAAGCGCGTCCCGCTAAGCGCAGCGGTAAGAAACAGAATTCAACAAAACGCGCGACAGCAAAGAGCAGAGCGAAGAAGCAGAAGTGAGAGCAGACGAAGGAAGCTCTTAGAGTACGGGGAAGAAAAGCAAGGATAAAGGCGGAAGGATGAAGGATGAAGTGAAAGCAAAAAGCGAAATAGGTGAGTACTTCCTTTTCTTTCATCCTTCCGCCTTCATCCTTCATCCTTGCTTTTGTGTCCAACTTTAATTCGCTCTCGGCCTGAATCCGTAAAAAGAGAAGCTCGACGGCTGTAATTTGTTCCAGAGTCGGACACTTGCGGTCAAATTGCTGGTTGTCATAAGGCTTTTCATTGGTTAGACTTCAAAATGTCACTGGCTTGCAACCTTCCGGCAAGCCTTTAGCAATAATCAAATAAGTTAATCAAGCATCTTTCGACACGCTCCCACGTGCGAACTGTTGCTTTAACGCAAGCCTTGATGCATCCCCTGTCGGTCTCTTTTTGCGTCAAGAGCTTGTTAAGGAAAGGATCGATGATAAAAAACAGAGTGCGTTCCCCATTCCCCCTTCTTAATCTATTTTCGTCTTCATCCATATTTCAATTCGGATTCATCTTTGCTCTGGCCTGTTTACTCTTGAATGTCTCTTCGGCTTCGGCGCAGACGCGCGGGAAGCGTGCCGTCGCCAAGTCTGAAGAACGCTCGCGCCGCGTTGATAATGAAGACCTGTCGGAAGAGGATGAATCGGATGAGCCGGATGATGCAAGGCCCGCGACTCCGCCAGCGAATCCTCAAGTCAGGAAAACTTCCTTAACTTATGCGCCGCGTCCCGGACAGACGGTCACGGATCGTCCGGCACTGACAAACGACATCGTTATTATCTCGCGCGCCCCGGAAGTATCAGCCAATCGTCCGACGCTCAAGCCGAACATGACAGGTCCGGCCTCTAATTACATGCCCTCGATCTGGCCTGTGATTGGTCCTTTAAGCAGTGGCTTCGGCGGGCGTCACAATCCTTTCGGCGGCGCAGGCTATGAGTTTCATAAAGGGCAGGACATCGCGGCCCAGTGGGGAACGCCCGTCATCGCGACCGCCGACGGCGTCGTCGTGAGCGCCTGCTGGCACAAGGGCTACGGCAACGGCATCTACATAGATCACGGCAATGGCATCGAGACGCGCTACGGGCATCTCTCGCGCATAGACGTGACAGAAGGGCAGCAGATCAAGCGCGGTCAGCAGATCGGTCTGGTCGGCTCGACGGGTCGCTCGACAGGCCCGCACCTTCACTACGAAGTGCGCATCAACGGCGAAGCGACCAATCCGCTCCAGTACCTGCCGTCAACACAGCACCCGACCGAAGTTCAGCCACCGGCTGCGCGGCCAACGCCTCAGAATTAGTTTAGAAGTTAAGGCGCGAAGAATTATTCTCCACGCTCTTCAATTTGAAGAGCGTGGAGAATTTTCATTTTGGCATTGATTGGATTCAATAGCAGCTTGCAATTGACTGCGACCGTTGCCCAAGAATTGTAGGGGCAAAGGCTCACTCCCTGCCCGCCTTGCCCTATGGAAATACGGGCAGGGACAAGCTCTGCCCCTACAGATTTAATCTTGTTGCTTCCGAATGTAAAAGCTGTGGAACTTAAAACTTGAACAAGGGTCTTCTGCGGACCTTTTTCAACTCACGCCAATTCCTGCTTATCTCTTTATTCAACTCGCTCGGCAGAGTATCGAGCGGAATCTTGTTCTCGGCGCAGAACATTCGCCAGAGCATGAAGCGCGGGTCCAGGTTTCCGGTCGTGTCCGAGATGACACCTTTTGAATCCTCTGTTGCAGCCGCTGGCTTCGCAGTCTCTTTGGGAAGAAGGGTGAGAATTAAGTTGCTGAGCCGGTCGAAGTCAATCGGCTTGGTCAGGTAGCCGTCGCCGCCTGCATCGCTGGCCTTCTGGCGAAAGTCCGGCGAATCGAAAGCCGTGATGAAGATAACAGGCAACTCGTTCAACTCCGCATGCGAGCGTAACTGCCTGGTCGCGTCCAGCCCATCCATCACAGGCATGGCGATGTCCATCAGAACCAATTGCGGCCTGGCGATGTTGACTATCTCAACAGCGGCCTCACCGTTCACCGCAGTCACCACGCGATAGCCCAGGTTTTGCAGCCAGAGGCTCACGAGCACCAGATTATCGTTCTCGTCGTCCGCCACCAGAATTGTTTGTTGATTAATCTCTTTCATCTCTTCAGGGTGAGAAGCTAATAAATTGAAGTGATATTGGAATAAGCGCGATAGATTGGTTTTGTTGGTCTTTCGGCTGAGACAAATTCCGCGCTGAAACTATTTGCGGCTGCAATGTGGAGCGCGTCTAATGCCCCCAACCCATATTGACAGGCAACTGTGTGAGCAGGCGCAATTAATGCAGAAGCATCAGCCCATCGCATAACATTGCTGAAGAACTTTTCGTAGAAAGCGACCTCGCGGCTCTTCTTGAAATAATTAGGGATTGGTAAGACTTCAAGCCGTAGATACTCACTTGCGACAAATTCACGGTCGGGGTCACTGAGAACCTGTAAAGCGCGGAGGCGTCTGGCGAAGGTTGCAACAGTTGACTTGGCGGCAGCATAAATTAGAACAGATGCGTCAACGTATGTGAGGATTTTATTCGCCATCTTCCGCGTAGCCGCCTCTGCGCTTCTTCAATTCCTTTTCAATGTCTTCTTCGTCGAGTCCGCGCTCATCGGAGGCTTCAATCTCGCGCGCAATCTTCATCAACTCTCTACCGAGCGGCGACATGGTCTCTTCGGTAAGCCACGTTTTAACCTTTGTGCGGCGCACAGGAAATTCCGTTGGTTGGTTGGGAGTAATGTTTTGATGTGACATCGTCTGCTCTCCGAATTTGAATTGTAACACCCTCTAAAGAGTTTATTACAATCGTTATCTATGCGGGCGCTGGTTCATAAAGCTTATAAACGATAGCCCAGGTTTTGCAGCCAGAGGCTCACGAGCACCAGATTATCGTTTTCGTCATCCGCCACCAGAATTGTTTGTTGCTTGACCTGTTTCATCTCTTCAAGAGAGTAGGGTATTTGATTATTCGTCAACTCGTAAAGCTCAGAGGATAGCTAATCAACCAATGGGTCAAACGCGCCGGTTGCGATGAGGTTCAAGGCCGTCTCGGACATTCAGAAGAAGCTTTACCAACTCCCTTGCACATGCTAAGCTGCGCGGCGTTCCACCTGACCGAGTCCGGGACGAAAAACACTTCAAACCTCTTTACTTCAGAAGTGTAGCCTGTGCAGAACAAGAGACTGCTGGTCATATTCCACTTTGTTAATAGCTGAGGCTTTCCAACTCCGGTTGGTCACATCTTGATGCCTTGCCTAAATAGTGAGGATAAAGCGATGCCCGATAACGCGCTCAACCAAATCGAACATATCGTCGTCTTGATGATGGAGAACCGCTCTTTCGACAACGTTCTTGGGTGGCTTTATGGCGATGACGTTCCGCGCGGGCAGAGCTTTGAAGGTCTCTATGGAAAAAATTTGTCAAACCCGCTCCCTGACGGCAGCCTCGTCCCCGTTGGCAAGGGAACTGTGATGACAGACCCTTTCCCAGACCCGAATGAGCCTTACGATCAGGTCTTCGCGCAGATGTACAACCAGAATCCGCCTCCGACTCCGATCCCGAACATGACAACTTCACCGGACATGCAGGGCTTCGTCATTAATTACGTTGCGGCCATTAACGAGGCGAGTAAAAAGGCTGTCGGCGGCGCGGATGCTGTTGATCCGGCCATCATCATGAACTGCTTTACGCCGGAGAGCCTGCCCGTCATCAATGGGCTTGCAAACGCCTATGCAGTTTGCGATCACTGGTTCAGCTCAGTGCCCACACAAACTTTCCCGAACCGCTCCTTCGTTCATGCGGCGACCTCTTCCGGTTATGTTTACAACAACTGGAAGACCGGCCCACACTTCTGGGACATCGGCATGTTGATGAACAAGACGACGACGATTTACAACCTGCTGCATGATGCCGGAATCAGTTGGAAGATTTATCATGGTGGGCCACTGCTGCTCTGTAATGCGCTGATTATTGAAGAGAAGTTGAGAGAGTTTATCCTCTTCGGCCATCACTTCGCCGAGATGGAGCAATTCTTTGAAGATGTGCAGCAGCCCGGCGGCTTGCCAGCCTACACCTTTATCGAGCCGAACATGATGTGCAGCAAAAAATATGGACCGGAGAACGATATGCACCCGGCCTATGCCATCACTGACACGGGAGCGCCGACCAATGTCCTCTACGGAGAAGAGCTGATCTACAATATTTATACTGCTCTGAGAAACAGTCCCGATTGGAACAGCACACTGTTCATCATTACCTTTGACGAGCACGGTGGTTGTTATGACCACGTGCCGACGCCCCCGCCGCTGGCTACTCCGCCGGACGATCAAATAATTGCCGAAGGCCAACCCGGATACAGCGGCTTTATCTTCAATCGTTACGGCGTGCGTGTTCCGGCTGTGCTCGTCTCGCCGCTCATCGAGCAGGGCACTGTCTGCAATACAGTTTTCGACCACACATCAATCATCAAGACGGTGACGACTCGCTGGGGCTTGCCGAGTCTCACAAAACGTGATGCTGCGGCAACAGTCTTGAGCGAAGTGCTCACCCTCAGCGAGCCACGCACGGACACGCCATCAATTACGCCGATTCCGCCCCCGCCATTCACCGGATGTGGCGAACAACCGCTCTCGGCAGGCCATAAGCAATTACTTGCGGGCGCAGCCCTCGTGGTCGCTAAAACTGCCGGTCAGTTGGTAGACCTGCACGCCATCCAGACGACAGAACAGGCAGTCTCCAAATTAGTTGCTTTAGAGAAGATGGTTCGCGGGATATTCTGAGGGCGGAGAGCGAAGGGATGAGGGCGGAGGGATGAAGAGAAGGAACATCGTTCTGCTTTCTTTCATCCCTCCGCCCTTATCCCTTCGCTCCAAGCTTGATTCTGTCAATAAGCGTACAGATATTTTGCAAAAACCTCTGGTACAATTCAGATACAACCGAAGTCCCCCTTGCTAACTAGCGGTTGTCACCTAACCCGATTTCCTGAAAGTAGATTGCCCTAAAATGAAACCTCGCATCCTGTTCGTGGAAGACCACGACGACACTCGCCTCATGGTGACCCGTCTGCTCGTTCATAGGGGTTACCAGATCGAAACAGCCGAAACACTGGACGAAGGCTTAAAGATGGCGCAGGCCGAAGACTTCGACCTCTTCCTGTTGGATTACCAGTTGGACGACGGCAACGGCAAAGAACTCTGTAAGAAGATTCGTGAGTTCGACGCCGACACTCCGATACTCTTTTTCTCCGCCAGTCACCCGAAGATTCAAGAGGAAGCGGTGGAGTGCGGAGCGCAAGGCTATATCTTAAAGCCTGACATTGACGCCTTGCAGAGTGAAATCAGTCGCACTCTCAACGTGTAATAAAACTTCAAAGTTAAAAGGTCTCTTTATTGACCACTCGCCCAAAATAGAGTCTGTTTCACAGGCTCAGATTGCCCTATACTCTGTCCTCAATATGCAAAAATTTAATTCTGTGGATTCAGATTTCGAAGCGCGCGTGCGCGAGGGGTTCGAGAGGCAGCAATTGATGGCATCAATCGGGGCACAGTTAATAAAAGTTGCGCCGGGCGAGGTTCAGATAGAGATGCCGTTCAATCAGGCGTGGACTCAGCAGCACGGCTACATTCATGCGGCGATCATCACGGGTTTAGTAGATAGCGCGTGCGGGTTTGCTGCTTACACCTTGATGCCTGCGGATGCAGGAGTGTTGAGCGTTGAGTTCAAAGTGAACCTGCTCAGCCCCGCGAAGGGAGAGATGTTCAGAGCCGTTGGCAGAGTAATCAAGTCGGGACGCACGTTGACCGTGTGCAATGGTGAAGTCGTTGCAGTTGAAAAGGGAAACGAGAAGATAGTAGCGGTGATGCAGGCGACGATGATGTCGGTCTCAAATAAAGATTGAATCCAGCAGTAACTGGTCATTACCGGCCTGTGCTATTGCAGCCGCCAGGGAAGATGTTTTGGCTTTATTGCATAAATTGAGGACACTACGATTTTGTACGGTTTGAGTTGATTTCAAACAGTACCATCGGTTTTCGTGAATCGAAACAGTGCGTTTCTGTTGCCGATGACGCTTCTCTTTTATACGGTTTTGATCAGATTCAATTAATTCAAAAGGTAAGTAGAATTAAAGACCGGTGCAGTTACTAAGCATTTTCATCGAGTCGTGCTTCATCGCGCCTCTCCCTCGTGAGAGGCGTTTTTACTTAACCTGTTCGTGGCATAAGCATTGCTCATTAGCTGACAACGGCGAAGATGTAAAGCACATTGAGCCGACTTAAAAGGCGGATTGGAGGAACGAACATGCTACCCGGCATCACATTTGTCTATGGCTTTCTCGGAGCGTTTGCCGTTGACTTCCAAGCTTTTTATGAGGAGGTCAACGAACTAACTCACATCGGCATTCCGCATAAGTACGTCCGCCCCGGTTACTGGCTCATACGCTTAGTGCATGCGGTTATCGGCGGCTCGCTGGCTCTTGCATGGAGCCAGTCATATTCGGAAGCTAATCCACTCTTGCTGGTTGCCGTCGGAGGTTCTTCGCGTGTCCTCATTCTTAAGTTCGGTCAAATCGTGGCCGGAAAATTTAATAAGGAGGTCTAGTAAGATGAGAACGCCTTACGATGGTAAAGTTTTGATTGCAGAAGATAATGACGATGTGGGATTGATGCTGCAATGTATGCTGAAGTCCGAAGGCATTGCTGCCGACTTGGTTGGCAACGGCGAGCAGGCTTTAGAGGCGATCAGCAAAGAGCGTCCTGACGTTCTCGTGACTGACATCTTTATGCCCATCAAAGACGGCCTCGATTTGATTAAAGAAGTGAGAGATCAAGAGGCCGCGAGCGGCGGGCATAATCTCCCGATTATTGCTATGAGCAACGCCGGACAGGAGAAACTCTCCAAGGCGCTTCGGGCGGGAGCGGCATACGCTCTTGATAAGATCAATTTTCTGGGGGTCATCGAGAAGATAAAGCAGACGCTACGGGAGCGTAGCGTCTCGCCGCCGCTCGCATCTGCGGTTTCTTTCACTTAATCACGCCTCTAGTTAGAGCGTGGCTTCGCTGTTGTCAGTACGGAAAAAGCTGCTGAAAGCCATCGTTCATAATTTATACCTCACAGAAGGAGTCTAAAGTCTTGGATGAGGGGATTGAACGGTTACCTCCGCGTGAGGCCGCAAAGCAACTCGGCGTGGCATATCCTACGCTGAAGCAGTGGATTTATAGCGGAAAGATTCGCACGACTAAAACGCTCGGCGGTCATCATCGCATCTCCAGAGCAGAGATTGAGCGCATCAATCGCGGAGAGCCAATAGAAGTCTTAGAGACCGAACAGCAGCAGCAGGAGCCAGTAGAGAAAAAAAAGGCACAGATCCTGCTAGTCGACGATGTCGATGATACGCGCCTGCTACTCGCTAAGTTGATGAGGGACTGGGGGCATCAGGTGGCACAGGCAAGTACCTGCACCGAAGCATTAAGCTATATAGAGGGCGAGGCCTTTGATCTGTACGTGATTGACAACCGTCTGCCCGATGGTAATGGAATAGATTTGTGCCGTCGCATCAGAGCGCGCGATCCGGAAGCCCAGATCATCTTCTACTCAGCAGTAGATATTGACACGCAGAAGAGGGAAGCTATGGAAGCGGGAGCGCAAACCTACCTCATAAAACCAAGTGATTTCGATCTACTACAGGGGACGATCAAACGTTTGCTCGATACCCGGGCTATAACCGCCAAGGCGTCCGATATCTGATAGATGTCCTATTATTACGGGTTTCAATCGAATGCGACCGGACTAAATCTGTAGGGGCAGGGCTTGTCCCTGCTCGCCGTTTCGATTAAAGGCGCGGGCAGGGACAAGCCCTGCCCCTACAATTATTTGGCAGCAGTCGCGGTCAATTGTAAGCCGCTATATGTAAAGGTAGAAGGCGGAAGGCAGCGAGTAGTTATAACTACCTACTGCCTTCTATTTCGCAATCCACGAGCTGACCGCTTCTGCTAATGGCGATTAAGTTGCTATCGCTTCACTACAGGCAAAAGGATTAAAGAAGAGTTTGCGCCCGTGTGATAGACGCGCTCGGTTGCTTTCTGGAAATCCGCGTCCGTGCCCTGCTCGTAATTGGGCATGAACTTTTGCGGGTTGCGCGCGACGAGCGGGAACCATGTGCTCTGTATCTGCACCATGATGCGATGCCCCTTCTTGAAGGTATGCACGACGCCGGGCATCACGTAAGAGATTTTGGCGACCGCATTCGGCCTCAAAGGTTCGGGCTTCTCAAAGCTGTTGCGATAACGCGCGGGAAATGGCTCAGCCCTCAAGAGCATCTCGTAACCGCCAGGGTCAAAGACGCAGGCGGCTGACCCTTCGGGCGGCTTCGCGCCTTCCGGGTACTTGTAATCATCCGGGAAAACATCTATCAGCTTGACGACGAAATCCGAGTCCGTGCCAGATGACGAAATGAAAAGCTGCGGCTTGATGTTTCCGGCCACTGTTATATCTTCTGTCAAAGGCTCTGTCTGATAGACCAGCACGTCCGGCCTTGCGGCGGCGAAACGTTGGTCCTCCGTCATAAAATCGCGCGGGTAGTTGAGCGTGATCTTCTGCGTGTAAGGCACAGGATTCCAGGGGTCGCTGACGTATTCATCATAAGTGGCGGCTGCTCCTACGCCTGCTGCTCCCGCAGGTTTATTGAAAGAGAGTTTTCCTCCGGCTTCTAAATAGAGCGGTGTGTCTGCTCCGGCCTTCGGCTCCCAGGTGTCGAAGCTGCGCCACTCGTTCGCGCCGGTGTCGAAGAGATTGACCTCCTTAATCTGCGAGATGTCACCCTTGTCTTTCAGGAAATAGTTAAAGAAGGGAAGCTCGAACTTCTGCCTATAAGTCAGAGAGTTCTTCTGTCCGAAGTAGGCAGTGCCGAGCCAGTCGCCGTCGGAGCGTTCCCAGCCACCGTGAAACCAAGGTCCCATCACGAGCACGTTGTAGATGCCCGGATTCTGTCGCTCTATGGATTGATAGGTGTTGAGCGCGCCGTAGAGGTCTTCATCATCATACCAACCGCCGACCGTCATCACAGCCGCCTTGATGTTCTTCAGGTTCGGCAGCACGTTACGCTCTTTCCAGAACTGATCGTAATTGGGATGAGCGAGAATCTGGTCCCAGAACTTGACGCGCGTCCCGAACTGTTTCTCGTACATGTTGCCGGAATTGAGCAGGCCGCCCATCTGCAAATAGAATTTGTAGCCGTCAGCCGTTCCCCAATTAAACGGCTTGAGATAGGTGAAGGTCGAAGTCGGTGTCGGGCGCGGCTGACCGAAGAAGGTAAAGAAACTGTAGTTCTGCGCGAGGAACAGAGCGCCGTTGTGATGTATGTCGTCGCCGCGATACCAGTCGGAGACAGGCGCTTGCGGCGAGATGGCTTTGACCGCAGGATGACCATCAATCCCTGCCATCGAAGTGTAAAAGCCCGGATACGAGATGCCATAGACGCCGACACGCCCGTTGTTGTTCGCCACATGCTTGACGAGCCAATCAACCGTGTCCCAGGTGTCTGTCGTCTCGTCTATCTGCTTGCCCGTCTTATTGGGAATGTACGGGCGCACGTCCTCATACTCGCCCTCGCTCATGAAACGACCGCGCACATCCTGATAGACGAAGATGTAGCCTTCGCGCGCGAACAGCTCGTTTGGTCCAAGAAGAGTTTTGTATTTGTCTGCACCGTAGGGAGCGACCGTGTACGGTGTGCGGTCGAGCAGGATCGGATATTTCTGCGAAGTGTCTTTCGGTTCGTAGATCGAGGTGAAGAGCTTGACCCCATCGCGCATCTCGATCATCTCCTCGCGCTTGTTATAGTTGTTCTTGATGTAATCCGCGAGTTCCTTCTGCTCAGAAGTCAACTGCTGCCCCTGTGCGCAAGCGGAAAACGCTGCGAGGGCTACGAACAGAGCTAAGGCCAGGAAATTTAAGAGACGGTTCGGTTTCATATGTTCTCCAAAGGGTTTCGGAAGGATGTCTTTTCTCTGCATTGTCTCTCAATCAGGAACTGTAAGCAATCCCAGAGCGAAAGAGCATCATCTAACGCCCTCTCCTAATCTCAATCCGGTTAGTTATCAGAAATAATCTGACTTATAATATGCGGGCAATGGAAATAGAAGAAAATACCAAAGCGGTGCAATCGTCTTCGGTTGAAGACGAGCGGACACACGGTCTGACGACCACGAGACTCTCAGAGCCAGCCGAAGATACGGATGAGCTTGCTCTGAAGGACTTCTTAGTTCTGGTCGTTGACGACATGGTTGATAACATTATTGTTATTAGTCTGGACTTACAACAACAGGGATATCGTGTGGTCACAGCTTCGGATGGCGAGCAGGCGGTCAATGTCGCCTCGAAGACATATCCAGACATTATCTTGATGGACATCGGCATGCCAGAGCTTGACGGACTGGGGGCGGCGCGAAAGATTCGTGAAAATGATGCATTGCGGACCATCCCGATTATCGCCCTCACTGCTTTCGGAACAGGAGGCTTTCAACGTGCCGCGCGCGATGCAGGATTCGATGGCTACCTGACAAAGCCGATTGACTTCGAGAAGTTGCACGAGTTGATGCGCAAGCTTCTGCCAGTTAAAGGGTAAAAACTTTATCTTAAAAGGAGGAGCTTTATCTGCTCATCAAATATCTGACAAGAAAGTAGGCCGCGAGAAAAGAGATAATTGAAATGACGATGCCGAGAATGCGCATCCCTGTTGATTGCGGCGGACGTTCCTTGGCCATCTTCTAAACTCCTCAAGCTATTATCGGGAAAACAGCGCGAGTATCTTCAACCGTACGCAATGCGTCAAGAAATTTTGAGTTTGAATCGCCGCCTCGCTCACGCGCGAGCGTTGCGTGCCAAACATCTGCGCGAGGAAAACGTATGATGAAAGTATTGCTCGTTTATCCAGAGTTTCCAGATACCTACTGGAGTTTCCGGCACGCGCTCCAGTTTGAAGGCAAAGGCTCTGCATTCCCGCCTCTCGGTCTCCTGACTGTGGCGGCGCTGCTGCCTGGCGCTTGGGAACAGCGGCTCGTGGACATGAACGTGCGACGGCTCGAAGAAGCTGACATCGAGTGGGCCGACATCGTCTTCGCCAGCGCGATGATCGTGCAGAAAGATTCGCTCGAACGCGTGGTCAGACTGTGCAAAGCGCAGGGCAAGCGTGTTGTTGTCGGCGGCCCTTACGTCTCGACCAGCACGGAACAGTTGCCAGAGGCTGACCACATCTTCGTCGGCGAGGCGGAGACTACTCTGCCGGAGTTTGTGAATGACCTGGAGCTTGGAATCGCCCGGCGCATCTACAAAGCTGCGGAGCGACCCCTCCTCACGAACACACCCATCCCGCATTTTCATTTGGCCGAACTCTCGCGCTACAGCGCCATGAGTGTGCAGTATTCGCGGGGGTGTCCTTTCAACTGCGAGTTCTGCGACATCATAGAGATTTACGGACGAGTGCCGCGCACGAAGACCAACGAGCAGGCGCTCTCCGAACTCGACGCCCTCAGAGAGATGGGCTGGCGCGGGCAGGTCTTCATCGTTGACGACAACTTCATCGGTAACAAGCGCAACGTCAAAAAGCTTCTGCCCGAACTGATCGAATGGTCCGAGCGTCATCAACATCCTTTCCTGTTCGTCACAGAGGCAAGCGTAAATTTGGCCGAAGACGATGCATTGCTTGAGATGATGCGGCGCGCACATTTTCGCCGCGTCTTCTTAGGCATCGAGACGCCCGTCGAAGAGAGCTTGAAGGAGGCGCAGAAGGGGCAGAACACGAGACGTGATCTGCTCGAATCCGTCAAGAAGATTCAATCCTACGGGATGGAAGTGATGGCCGGTTTCATCGTTGGCTTTGACAGTGACCCGGTGGACATCTTCGACCGCCAGATTGATTTCATACGCGAGAGCGCGATTCCGCTCGCCATGGTCGGCCTGCTGACGGCGCTGCCCGACACACAGCTCTGGCGGCGTTTGGAGCGCGAGGGGCGAATGCTGAAAGAAAGCACCGGAAACAACACGGACGGCTCTCTAAACTTCATCCCCGTCATGGATAAGACACGTCTCGTTGAAGGTTATCAAAGGATTCTTCGCACCATCTATAGCCCCTCGGAGTATTACAAGCGGGCGCTTGATTGTTTGTCGCGTCTAACGCACGAGGGGCCGGAGCCGCATCATGGCGGCATAATGGGCAGTGTGACGGCGTTCATGCGTGTGGTCCTGACGCTCGGAGTGCGCGATCGAGAGCGTGTGGAGTTCTGGCGTTATCTGAAGCGGGCGACAATCTCCCACCACAAATACTTCGCTCACGCGATTACTCTGGCTGCGATGGGCTACCACTTTCGCAAGCTCACTGAAGGCATATAAGCAATAGTTACGGCATGCTCGGGCAAGAGGCCACGCTCAGCGATATGCGCTGCCTGAGAGGCGACGATTTGCCAACACTCCAGCCGCTAAAACTTGATGCCCTCTGCTGTCTCAGACGAACTCAGCCGTAGACAAGAGTTCGCAAGGCATGCTTAAAATAAAACTCAAGACATGCCCCAGGCCAACTAGAACTGTCTGAGCAAAACTCAGCCAATGAAGCTTGAAAATGACTCCTAATCAACGCTTCGCAGTATGCTGCAACGTGATTAGGAGTTTTTCTATTAAAGGAAGAGAGCGTGGAAACATTAACAAAATATTTGGCTGTTGCAGTTGGCGGCGCGCTCGGCGCTATGGCGCGCTACTACTTAAATAGCTCTGCGTTGGAACGCGTGGCCGTGCCCTTTCCGACTCCGACCTTCGTCATTAACATCACCGGATCGTTCATCATCGGATTCTTTCTGACGCTCGTCACCGAGCGCATCAGCGTCAGCCCGCATCTGCGGCTCGCAGTCGTGGTCGGCTTTGTCGGGGCATACACGACCTTTTCGACATTCGAGTACGAGACCGCGATACTTTTAAGAGAGCGCGCTTACCTGACCGCTTTCCTCAACGTGACGTTGAATTTCGTGATTGGACTCGCGGCTGTTCTGGGCGGCATGAAGGTGGCTCGCAAGTTTTGGTGACTATCAATTTGCCTGATTGCCGCATTCACCGAAAGAGCGTTAAGCTATTGATAAGGTTGATTTGGAAACTTAAAGGGAATTAGTTACATGGAAAATGGAAAGAAGCGCGCGCTCATAGTCGTTGACGTGCAGAACGATTTTTGTCCGGGCGGAACTTTAGCTGTGCCGGAAGGCGACAAGGTTGTCGCGCCCTTGAACGGACTGATCGAAGAATTTCTCTCGCGCGGCGAGCCTGTTTATAAGAGCCGCGATTGGCATCCACAGCAGACCAAACACTTCGCTGATTTCGGCGGCACATGGCCTGTTCATTGTGTGCAAGGGACGCGCGGAGCTGAATTTCATCCAGAGTTGCTTGACGACCCGCGAATCGAAATCATCTCGAAAGGCATGGGCGACGAAGACAACTACTCTGCGCTCGACGGAACGGATTTAGCCGAACGCTTGCACGAGCAAAATGTCGAAGAGGTCTGGGTCGGCGGCCTCGCCACAGACTACTGCGTCAAGCAGACAGTCCTCGACGCTCTCAAAGAAGGCTTCCAGGTCAAAGCCATCACCTCCGCGATGCGCCCCGTCGAACTCAAGCCTGGGGATGGACAACGAGCAATCGAAGAGATGCAGAAGAGCGGAGCGGAAATTATATAAATTTTGAATTAGGGCTTAAAGGTTTTTAATTCAAAATTCAAAACTCAAAATTCATAATTACTAAAGTGGCTACTCTAAATATTGATCGTTATCACGCCGCGATGGGCGATGCGTCTTACAAGGATGCGACACGGCTGCGTGATAAAAGTCTGAGCGAAGCTGAGGCGACGTTTTACGTCACGCAGCGAAAGTTGCCGTTCGCGCCGTGTCTGGGTCACGAGCGGCTCGTGCACTCTCTGATTGAAGGGCAGATTGATCGCCCGCGCGTGCGCTTTCTCGAACAGGATCGCGGCGGCCTGAAACTCTTTGCAGACGCTATCGAAGACATGCACTTTGTCGGCGCGGTGCGCGCCGTGCGCCCCGCGACAATCGTCTTCGCGCAAGAGCCTTTCGCAGACATCACTGGACCTTTCGGCTTGACGCAGGCGCAGGAGATAAAGTTCGAGCACGCTTTTGATCTGCCGATGACGACGGCAAGTCTGGCTATGCAGTTTCGCATGGCCGCAGGAACGCGCTGGCTCTCAGACTTCTCCCTGCGCCGCAACGGCGACATAGAGCGCGCCGTCGAGGTCGCCACCTACGCCTTCATCGGCGGCTTCAACGACACGTCGAACATGGAAGCAGCGCATCGCCTGGATATTCCTGCCGTTGGAACAGAGGCGCATTACTGGCAACAATCCTTTCTTGAATTCATGTACGAGCCGGAGACAGAGCCGCGCACAGGAAAGCCCAAACATTTCGAGCAAGTCGCATTCGAGCGTTGGCTCGATGCCAATCCGAATGGGACGACGCTTCTACTCGACACGATTGATGTTCACATGGGCGCGGTTCACGCCGCGATGGCCGCGACCTCTTCGGACGCGCGCCGTCGCGCTTTCAAGGGCTTCCGTGTGGATTCGGGCGATCTGGCTGAATTGGGTAAATGGTGTCTGGAGTTTTTTGAAGCAAACGGATTGCACGGGCTGATGCCTATCTTGACCGGCGACCTTGATGTGGAGCGGCTCAAGCAGATTGTGGAAGAGTTTCCAGAAGCCTCTGGTTTCGGTGTCGGGACAAAACTTTCGAGCGAGGTGTCGCGCATCGCAGGCGTTATCTTCAAAGAATGCGTCATCGAAAATCTCCCGACGCTCAAGGCTTCCAACTCGCCCGACAAAACTACCTTGCCCGGTCGCCTGCAAATCTTTCGCGGGACGGACGCAAATGGTAAATACGTTGCCGATCTCATCGGCCTCGATGATGAAGAGATAGAGATTCCGGGCGCGGTCAGGACAGAGCGACTTCTCTTACCTTTCTGGGAGCATGGACGCTACGACCCCATCCCATCCATCAAGAAACAGAAGGTCTTCGTCGAAGAGCAGCGCACACGCTTCACCGACATCAACAACTATCCATGCGCTTTGAGTGATAAGCTGTGCGGTTTGCGCGATAGCTTGACGACGAAGATGCGCGAAGATGTTTCGGGCTGGCAGGAAGTGCTGAAAGTGCCCGAACATCTGGGCGAAGATTTGCCGCGAAAGTAGCACGACGAAAGCGTGCGTCAAGGACACAATGAGTTCAGAAGAACAACGTCTGAAATTCGGCAAGCGCATCCAGCGTTGCTACGGCTGCTTCGTCGCCTTTTACATGAAGGACATGTATCTCGGCGAAGACGCAACCTATTACTGCGAACACTGCAAGGACGATTCGATGTTTCACTTCGACGAATTCTCAAAGGTGCTCGACATCTCTAAACTGCCGAGCATGCAAGAGGACTAAGAGTAGATTGTGTTGACTTCGGCGTTTCAGTTGCCACTAACTTTAGCTAGTGGGCTGAGTTAAGTAAATCAGAGGCTTTAGCCGAATTAAAGTGTTAGATTGAGCTAAAGCAATTCGGCTAAAGCCGCAGCCTGTGCTCAAATCTATCCACTAGCCAAAGCTAGTGGCAACTTATTAAATGCCAACAAAACCTAGCATCACCGTTAAGCTCCCTTGCTTAACTTCATTTACTAGACCACACGCATGAGCAATTCAATGACATCAATCAAGCGCGCCAATTATGGGATTGATGCGCCGAATGTTGTGCTGCGCTTCCTTGTCATGGGAATCGTCGGCATAGGTCTTGGCATTACTAAGGGGCTGAACTTTGTTTTCGTCATTCCGTCTTATTCCTTGAGAGCTACAAAATGAGTCGCCAATGGCCTCCGGCACTTCCAGTCGTGCAGTTCAGAATCGCGCGTCCGACTAATCAACTCGATAAAGTCCTGCGTTTTTATCGAGATGGGCTTAAGCTCAAAGTCATTGGCTCTTTTGAAGATCATGCGGGATATTCGGGCGTGATGTTGGGTTTGCCGGGACGCGAATATCATCTGGAATTCACCACGCACACGGAGGGCAGCCCTGTGCCTTCGCCGACGAAAGATAATCTGCTCGTCTTCTATATTCCTGACGCGGACGCCATCAAACGTTTGACAGAGCGTCTGAACGGCATGGGCTGCTTCGAGGTCGAGCCGGAGAATCCTTACTGGAAAGAGAAAGGGAAGACCTTTGAAGACCCTGATGGATGGCGAGTTGTGTTGATGAATACAAGTGGAATCTGATTCTTAAAAGAGATTTAGCCACAGAGGCACAGAGACACAGAGAAGAATTATCAGAGATAAGAGATTTGAGATTTCAAATCCGCTCTCTGAAACTTTCTGTTCTCGTCTTTTCTCTGTGCCTCTGTGGCCAATCTGCTTTCGGCGTCGCCTCACGTTTGTGTATAATGATGCCGTCTCCATTCAATCTCTCAAGAAGAAAGTTTCAGGAGTATTCTGCCATGAGATCATTCATCATCATCTCGCTCCTGTTGTGCCTGCCGCTTGTCACAATAGGGCAGCGAAGACGTGCAGCGCCTGGTCCGGCGAGACAAGCCCCGCCGCCAGCTAAGGAGCAAAAGATTTTTCCTTATCAATACACGATTGACGAGCTACCGAACGGGCTGCACCTGGTTACAGTCCCGACCGATTTCCCGAACCTTGTCGCCGTCTATACGGTCGTGCGGACAGGCTCGCGCAATGAGATCGAGCCGGGCAAGAGCGGCTACGCGCATCTTTTCGAGCACCTGATGTTTCGCGGCAGCGAGCATTACACGCCCGAAGAGCGCGACGCTATTTTGAAACGCGCGGGCGCGGACGATAACGCCTACACGACGGACGACCGCACCGTCTTTCACGATGTCTTCTCGAAAGAAGACCTGGACAAAATTCTCGCGCTCGACGCCGACACCTTCCAGCATCTCAAATATGCCCCAGACGCTTACAAGACTGAGACGAAGGCCGTGCTCGGCGAGTTCAACAAGAACAGCGCAGACCCGACCGAGAAGATTTTTGAAGTCCTGCGCGCGACCGCTTTCCAGAAGCACACCTACGAGCACACCACTATGGGCTTCATCAAAGACATAGAGGACATGCCGAATCAGTATGACTATAGCTTGCAGTTTTATAATCGCTACTATCGTCCCGAAAACGTGACGATAGTCATCGTCGGTGATATTCAGCACGATCAGGTATTGGCGATGGTGCAGAAATATTTCGGCGACTGGAAGCGCGGCAACTACACACCGCAGATTCCAATGGAGCCTGCGCAGACAGCGCCGCGCACGGAGCACATTGACTGGCCTTCACCCAGCTTGCCTTACGTTGACGTAGCTTTTCGTGGTCCTGCTTATTCGGACACCGAAAAAGATCATGCCGCTCTCGACCTTTTACAAGCCTACGCCTTCGGCGAAAACTCAGAGCTATATCAAAAGCTCGTGCTCAAAGAGCAGAAGGTTGATTCGCTCGGCGCTTCATTCTCAGATCGAATTGACCCGGAACTCTTCTACGTCGAGGCGCGCGTCAAAGACGAGAAGGATATGAATTATGTGCGCGATCAAATCCTGGCGACCTTCAAGCGTTACACGACCGAGTTGATTCCGCAGGACAAGTTGAACGCGACGCGTTCGCGGCTGCGCTACAGCTTCGCGCTCTCTCTCGATAGCTCCGAAGCGATTGCCGCAACGCTCGCGCCTTACATCGCTCTGCGCGGGACGCCCGAGACGATCAACAAGCTCTACGCGCTTTACGACCAGGTGACGCCCGAAGACATCCGCGCGGCAGCGGCCAAATATTTCGTGGACAACAATCGCACCATCGTCACGCTGACATCGAAAGCCAAAGGAGGTGCGGAATAATGAGAGTCAAATTCTTTTCAAAGGCACAGAGAGTTCTTAAGGTGAGCGTGAGCAAGAGAGGACTCGCACCGCTTCTGTTAATCTTCCTGTTTGCGTTTGCCGGACCAGTAAGCTTCGGACAATCGGCGCAGTCTCCGGCGGAGAAGCAAGGCAGGATTAAGCCGCCGACAAACAACAAGACAGCCATGAAAGCAAATGCCGCAGGGCCAATCGCCAGCGTCCTCCAACCGAATCGCTCGCCGCTCGTCACCTTTCGCATCCTCTTCAACGTCGGCTCTGCTTCCGACCCCGAAGGCAAAGAGGGATTGGCCTCATTGACGGCTTCGATGCTCTCGGAAGGCGGCTCGCGCCGGATGTCTTATGACCAGATCACAAATGAGTTCTATCCGATGGCGACCTCTTTCAGCTATCAAATAGACAAGGAGATGACCGTCTTCACGGGGACGACGCATCTTGATAACTTGGAGCACTACTACTCGATTATCAGCCAGATGCTTCTCGATCCAGGTTTTCGTCCAGATGATTTCAAGCGTCTCAAAGAAGATGCGCTCAATTATCTGAAAGTCTCTTTGCGTGAAGGCAACGACGAGGAGCTTGGCAAGGAGCAGCTTTACAACGTCATCTATGCTGGTCACCCTTATGGTCATAACAACATCGGCAACATCAGCGCCATCGAACATCTGACGCTTGATGATGTGCGCGCTTTCTATCGTCGGCATTACACGCGTGCGAACCTTGTGATCGGTCTCGCGGGCGGCTACCCTCCGAGCTTCGTCAAGAAAGTTCAAACGGATTTCGCAAAGCTTCCGGTGGGCACGCCTGAAAAGTTGAATGTGGCAGCGCCGAAGGTTGATACAGGAATGCGCATTGAGATTATCAAGCGCGACACGCGCTCGACTGCAATCTCGCTGGGCTTTCCCATCAACATCACGCGGGCGGACAAGGATTGGCCAGCGCTCGCGGTCGTCGCTTCATACTTCGGACAGCATCGCTCGTCGAATAGCTATCTCTATCATCGGTTGCGCGAGATTCGCGGGTTGAATTACGGCGACTACGCCTACATAGAATATTTCCCGCGCGGCATGTTCCAGTTTCAGCCCGACCCGAATCTTGGGCGACAGCAACAGATTTTCCAAATCTGGATTCGCCCCGTCGAGCCGCAGAACGGACAATTCGCTCTGCGCGCCGCGCTCTATGAATATGACAAGCTGGTGCGCAACGGCATGTCTGAGGAGACGTTCGAGGGCACGCGAGACTTTCTCTTAAAGAACGTCAATAACCTGATTGCAACGCAGGACGCACAACTAGGCTACGCACTCGACAGTCGCTATTACAAAATCCCTGACTTCAACTCGTACATGCGCGACCGTCTTTCAAAATTGACGCTCTCCGATGTAAACAATGCGATTCAGCGTTACTTGAAGTCTGACAGCATGCGCGTCGTGATTGTGACCAGAGACGCCGAAGGCTTGCGCAATGCTATCGTCAACAACACGCCTTCGCCGATTAAGTACAACGCGCCGCGCCCGGCAGAAATAATGGAAGAGGACAAGACGATCCAGGTCTATAAGATTAACGTCAAGCCTGAAGATGTCGCGATTGTTCCGGTCGAGCAGGTGTTTCAATAAAACAGTGACGAGTGACGAGTGACGAGTTAAGACGATTTTCAACTCGCCACTCGTCACTTGTCACTCGTCACTGTTCTTACGATTTCTTCTCGAAGCTCTTTCTAAACAGGTAAGACATCTTCACAAAGAACGTGCGACCATTGCGGCGGAAGCCGGGTTCGAGGTCGCCTGTGAAAGGGTTAAAGCCGTTGCGGTTGAGGTCGTCGTTGTAGCCGACGTAAAAGGCCGTGCCCGGATTGGGTGCCCAACCTAAAAGAAACTGGCCGCGTATGTTTGAAGCCAGCGTGTCGTAATCAACGCGGGCGCGCGCAAATGTAAAGCGTGTGAATTGGTACGTGCCGTGCAGGACGTAGATGTTATCGTCGAAGGCCAGGAGGCCAGTATCGTAGCGGCGCAGACGCGACTTGGTGTAATCGAGTTGAAAGCGCAGCTCGTTTGTCGGTTGATAGGTGAATGTGCCGTTCAGGTCAAGGCCGCGTCCCGGACCAGGATCGAGCTTTGCGCCCTGCCCGAATTGCAGGGCAGCGGGACTGACGCGCGGAAATCTCTCGCCGCCGCCAAAGTCAAAATCCATCTCTCCATCACTGAAAGTGGCCGAGAACTGCACAGAATATTTCTTGCTCGGCGTGATGCCGCCGTTCAGGAACCAAGCCTTGTCATTGGTCGAGCGTGCCGGGAGACCGAAGAACGCGCCGCCGTGCGCAATGGTGCGCTTCGCTCCGAACTCTTCTTCATAATCTTTCTCGTAATAGTTGTCGAAGCCGCCGCCGAAGAACGCCTGACGCGGGAAATTGAAGAAGGTGTGAACGCCCGAACTCCAGCCTTGAATGAGTCCCTTCCAATCGTAGTTTAATTGATTCAAGCTCTGGATGCTGATAGAGGTAAGCCGCGCCTTCGGCTTCGGCGTCGTGTCGTACTCGATGTAGAACTGGTCTGAGTTTGTGTTCGTGCGACGTGTGAATCCGAGGTCTGCGCGAAAGTCGCTCGTGCGTCCAAAGGCTGTGCCTTGCAGAAAGAGATTGCGCCCGGCCTTCTGGTATTGCGCGTAATAGCCGAGGCCGTTGCCTGTCCGATAGAGTTGACGGCTGCGGCAGAATTGGGCTTCGCGTCCCACCAGATTCGCGCAGGCCGTCGCCGTGTCCAGCTCAGGGTCGCGGAAGAATGCGCGCGAGGTGGTCCCGACCGCGTGAAAGGTGAAAGTCGTCTGCGGGTCAAGCTTGAACCGTCCGTCGAAGCCCGCGATGTTGTTATGTCTCTCAATAAAATTGTAGGTGGTGGCGACAAATCCGACGCTACTCTCTTTGCCAATGTCGTGCTTGAGTCGCAACACCCCGTCATAGGCTTTCTTGTCGAGATAGGGAAAGTTAAAAGAGTTGAGGCGTTCGTCGCCGACGAAATTGCCTGGACCATTATCGGCTGCGAGCATCAGACCGTAAGAGTTGCGCCCAGTCTTGCCGACGAGTTTGACGGCGACCTCCGGGTCAATAATCGTGCGCGTGTGGACCACGTTCAAAGGCAGTTGAAAGATGTCTATGCCTTCGAGGAAGAACGGGCGTTTCTCTTGAAAGAAGATTGGGAAACGTTGATTCGTCGTCACGACTGTAGCGTCTGCTTCGACCTGTGCAAAGTCAGGATTGATGGCGAGGTTGATCGTAGAGGTCGGCGTCAGTGTGTACTTGGCCGTCAAACCTAAATCCATTTTAACCGGCTGATTGACCATGCGACCCGGATCGTTCGGGATGGGGTCGTAATGCGGCAGGAGCTTTCCTGTCTCAGAAACCGTTAAGCTTGGAATCATCTCAAGTGTGCGTTCCGTCGAGATGCCTTCGAGTCCAGTGATGTGTCCGGCCTGATTGAGCAGGCCATTGATGTCGCGCGAAATCGGCATCCAGGAATCCTGTTCGGCGTTGAAGCGCTGAATGATGCGAAAGACCTGTAAGCCCCAGAGCTTGCCTTTGCCCGCTTCGTAGCGCAGCGACTTGAAGGGGATCGCAACTTCAACAGTGTAGCCGTCATTGGTCAGCGTCCCTTTCGACTCCATCACGATGTCAACGCTGAAATCAACGTTGACACCTTCCGTGCGGATGCCGTCCTGTTGGATACCGAACGGATTAAAGGCCAGCACGTAAGCTTTGCGCTGGTCGTTGAAGGTGTCTATCAGCACACGGATGCTGTCTTCTGTGTTCATCACTTCATCGCGCTTGGCAATAGTTGCGCGCACTTTGTCCGGCTCATCAAAACAGTGAAAGCCGAAGTAGATAAACTTTGAGTCGTAGCCGACCAACGTTTCGGTCGGTTTCGACGGCGCGGTGTTATCGCCCGGACTCATCTGATAAAAATCTTTCAAGACAACAGCAGTTTTCCAGATTTCATCGTCGAGCTTGCCATCAATCACAGGCGGTTTCTCAAACTTAGGGATGCGCACAGGATTGGCTTTCTCCGCAGGGAGCTTGATGCCGGAGACCATCGCGGGCGAAGTCGGCGTCACATTGGTCTTCTGCGCTGAGGTCGTTGACGGCGAGGTCGTTACGGCAGCGGCAGGGTCTTTCGTCGAGTCAGCAGAAGAGTTCGTCGCAGGCTGAGGCGTCGGTGATGGAGTCGTCAGCGCGTTCGTTTGCATTGCGCTCTGCTCGCGTGCTGAGACGAAAAGAATTTCAAGACGATTGAATCGCTGTTGGATGTGCGCGCTCGTTCCTTCTTCTAATGCGAAAGAGAAGAGAACATCTTCGCCTCGTTTGAGGATTTGCGCGTCCGTGAAGCCATGACCGTTCAAGTCATCTCTGACCTGCGGCTCGACTGCGTGCGCGACCAGCACGTAAAATCGCCCGCCCTCAGTATAGGCTCGATAATCATTAAGGGTCGCGTCCGACGTGATGATAACGCGCGAGCCTTCCGCGCTCGTCGTGCTGCGAATCGAGGCGAGGCGTGCAAGAGTTGCGACAGGTCTTGCGGCAAAGCCAGCGTTGGCTGCGACGACGGTGCGCTGCAGAATTGACTGTGCGATGACGCTGGCGCTTGCCAGGATAACAAGCGAGCAAAGAGCGACCCGATTCTTCATTGAGCAGACTCCTAACGAGAAATTGGTAGGGATTACGAAATTATGGATTATGAGTTTTGAATTTTGAGTTGGGAGCTGAAGACTTCTGCTTTTAATTCAAAATTCAAAATTCAAAACTCATAATTAATTAAAGCTTTTCCTGAAAAGGTAAGACATTTTGACGAAGAAGGTGCGACCGTTGCGACGGAAGCCCGGCTCCTGCTGCCCCGTGAAGGGGTTGAAGAAGCTGCGATTCAAATCGTCGTTGTATCCTACGTAAAAAGCTGTCCCTGGGTTCGGTGTCCAGCCCATAAGAAATTGGCCGCGAATGTTGGAACTGAGAGAGTCGTAATCAATGCGGGCGCGCGCAAACGTGAAGCGCGTGAATTGGTAAGTCCCTTTTAGTGAAAAAATGTTTTCGTCAAAGGCCACACGACCATTGTCGTCGCGCGTCAGGCGATTCTTGTTGAAGCTCAAGGTCAGATTGAGATCGTTCGTCGCTTTATACGTGACGTTGCCGTTCGTATAGAAGAGACCGCCGCGACCGGGATCGAGCGGCGCGTTCGGGTCAAGAAGGGCCGCAGGACTAACGCGCGGAAAACGCGGACCTGCGCCAAAGTCGTAATCCTGATTGCCCCAACGATAGGCTATGAAGTAGAAGAAGTTGATCCGCTTAGTCGGCGTCGAGCCGAAGTAGATGAATGGATTCTTCGACCTGACGCTGTTCTCGCTCCGGTGGCCTGCGAATTCGTCAATGCCGAATTCACGCGCGAAGACGCGCTCGTAGCCCCAGTTGTAACCGAGGCGAATGAAGGTCTGGCGTTGCAGGTTCGGCCCCGTCTGAAACTCGTCGTTCCAGTTCTGCATGCGCCCCTGCCAATCGAAGTTGCCGCCGAGGTAGTTGTAAAAGTCCCAGGAGACGATCTTTCTCTTCGGGTGCGGCTCGGTCGTGTAATCAATGTTCGAGTTGTGGCTGTTGGTGTTCGTGCGGCGCGTGAAGCCGACGAGGGCGACAAAGTCCGCAGTGCGCGCCGCGCCGTTAAAGTTGATAGAGAGGTGTCGCCGGTTCTGGTTGAAATTGTAAGCGTAGGCGAAACCGTTGTGCGTCCCGCAAACGTCGTCTTCCTTCACCACGCCGAGAGAGCAGAGACGCGCGTTCGTTCCCATGACCTGAAAATCCAGCGTCGTTATCTTGTTAAAGCGGAAGCGGCCATCAAAGCCGCCGACATAATTGCTCTCGTTGGCGAAGTTGTAGCTCGTTCCCAGAAAGCCGATAGAATTTTCTTTGCCGATGTCGCGCTTGAGTCGCAGGATACCAATGGTCGCATTCTTGCCGATGATTCTATCTCCGGCAACGGGCAGCGATTCGGGGTCGTATCTTTGCTCGTTCGTGAAATCGCCAGGCGCATTGTCTGAGGCGACGAGCAGCCCGAAGGTGTTGCGCCCGCGCTTGCCTGTCAACTTGGCAGCGAAGTCCGGGTCAATGATGGTTCGCGTGTGGACGACAGAGAGAATCGTGCTGAAGATGTCTTTGCCTTCGAGAAAGAAGGGACGCTTCTCGTCGAAGAAGATCGGAAAGCGTTGGTTGGCCGTCGAGACGGTCGCGTCCGCTTCGACCTGTGCGAAGTCTGGATTGATGGCAAGGTCTAGAGTAACGGTCGGCGTCAAAGTGTACTTGGCCGTCAACCCCAGGTCGGGCTTGATTGGCTCGTTGGAGAAATGTCCGGGGTCGAGCGGATTCAGTCCTGCGTTGCGCGCCGCATCGAGTTGAGCGTTGCTGAGCGTGCGAACGCGCTTGCCCGTTTCAGAGACCGTCAAACTCGGAATCAGCTCAAGCGTGCGTTCCGTTGAGATGCCTTCAAGACCTGTCAGATGCGCTTCCTGATTGAGCGTGCCGGATTTGTCGCGCGAGATAGGCACCCAGGAGTCAATCTCGTCATTGAAGCGGTCAATGTTGCGCCAGATATGTATGCCCCAGAGCTTGTCTTTACCAGCTTCGTAGCGCAGCGACTTGAAGGGAATCGCCACCTCGACAACGTAACCATCAGACGTGATAGAGCCTTTCGATTCCATCACGATGTCAACGCTATAGTCCGTGCCCTGCGACTCAGTGTAGATGCCGTCTTGTTGAACGCCGAGCGGATTCCAGCCGAGGAGATAAGCGCGACGTTGGTCATTAAATGTATCGAGGTAGATGCGAACGTTGTCTTCGTCAAAAACGTTGTCGCGCTTAGCGACTGTGGCGCGCACTTTATCGGGTTCGTCAAAGCAATGGAAGGCAAAGTAAAGAAACCTTGCATCGTAGCCTATCATCACTTCGGTCGGCTTCGATGGCGGAGTGTTATCGCCCGGGCTAATCTGATAAAAATCTTTCAAGACAACGGCAGTCTTCCACACATCGTCATCGAGCTTGCCATCAATCACAGGCGGCTTCTCAAACCTGGTAATGTGAATCGGCGTGGCCTTCTCCGCAGGGACCGTGACGGCAGAGCCTTTCACGGGCACGCCGGGCGTTGGGTTATTCGGCTGCGGCGAGATAGTGCTCGTAGATTTCGCGTCCGATTCCTTCGTCGTCTCTAATGCAGAATTTGTCGTGGTTAATGGAGCCGAAGGCGAGGCCGCAGGTGTCGGCGTCGGCGTCGGCGTGGCCGCGACGTTTGCGCCGGTCATCACGAAGGAGATTTCGAGACGATTGAATCGCTGTTGAACGTGTGCGCTCGCTCCCTCTTCCAATCCGAAAGAGAAGAGAACATCTTCGCCTCGTCGAGTGATGAGGGCGTCCGTGAAGCCGCGACCGTGCAGCTCGTTCTGAATCTTCGGCTCGGTTGAATAGGGAATGAGGAGGTAGAAACGATTGCCCTCCGTATAAGCCTGAAAGTCGTTGAGCGTCACATCTGATGTGACAATCACGCGCGAGCCTTCGGGTGTGTCTGCACTGCGCAAACTCGCCAGATGGATAGGCTGCGGCGGCCTGTTTGAAGCGGCAAAAGCATTGTTCGCAGCAACGACCACGCTCTGAGAGATTGACTGTGCGGAAGCGAGAAGAGTGCACGCCAAGAGAGCAAGCGCGATTAGAGAAAATCGTTTCATGAATGACTCCCCAAGTAAGGTTTATTCGCCGGAACGCGAAGCTTTGACTTTTATTGACGGGCGACTTGAATTAACGCGAGGCCGTTCATTCACAACTATCTCGCTTGAATCGAACTCGCGTTAATCAGTTAATGTCACGGCGATAGTAAAAGTTTCAAAAAATTAACGGGCGACAGTCTTGGGGAGTCCAAAAGGTTTTCGAGACAACAGCCGCCCTTACCCTTTTGATCTCCTTAGAAACTGTGCCGAATCAGGTAGGACATCTTGATAAAAAACGTCCGACCGTTGCGACGGAAACCCGGCTCAAGCTGACCGGAAATTGGTCCGTAGCCGTTGAATGTCAAATCATCGTTGTAGCCAACATAAAAGGATGTGCCCGGATTCGGTGCCCAGCCCAAAAGAAACTGCCCGCGTACACTCTCAGCCAGCGTGTCGTAATCAACGCGGGCGCGCGCAAACGTGAAGCGCGTGAACTGGTAAGTGCCGCGCAGCGCGAAGATGTTTTCATCGAAAGCCAAGCGCCCCGTGTCCTGGCGCACGAGGCGATCCTTCGTGTAGTCGAGCGAGAAGCGCAGAGCGTTAGTCGGTTGATAGACTGCTCCGGCATCCACATGCCAGTTGTTGCCTTTGCCCGGATCGAGCGGAGCGTTGTCCGGGTCTATGAGCGCGAGCGGGCTGACGCGCGGAAACTTTGGTCCTGCGCCGAAATCGAAGTCGAACGCGCCCCAGTTGTAAATCGTGAAGACGTTGAAAGAATATTTCTTGCTCGGCGTCGTGCCCATATAGCCGTAGATGTTATTGCGATGCGTCGAGCGCTCGGAATCGTCTCCGGCAAAGCCGCAATGCAGGAAGGGATGCGTCGCAATCTGCGAGGCGGAGAAGCATTGCGTCGCAGCCACCTGGCGCGTTGAACCGAACTCTTCTTCGAAGATGCGCTCGTAGTTGAGGCTCACGCCAAGACCGGCATAGGTCTGATTCTTGAAATGTAGTTCCGTCTGATTTTCCAGTCCCCAGCTCTGAATACGCCCTTGCCAGTCAAACTGAATTTCGGGCAGCACATGGAAGTGCATACTGATGAGCGTCTTCTTCGGCTTCGGGTCAGTGTTGTAATACACGAAGAGGCCGTGACGGTTGTTGTTCGTACGGCGGGTAAAGCCCACGTCGGCGCGATAGTCGCGCGTGAAGCCGCGCGCGTCAAAGTTCCAGCCGAAGTTCCGCCCGTCCTGGTCAATGCGGAAGGCATAGGCGAAAGCGTTGCCCGTGCGGTAGATGTTCTGTCCCTGGTCCGGCTCGAAGAAGAACCGGCGTGAGGTCGTGCCGATGGTCTGAAAGGTCATGACCATCTGCTTATTGAAGCGGAAGCGACCGTCAATGCCGAAAAGATCGTTATGCTTTTCGATGAAATTGTAGGTTGTGGCAATCAGGCCGACGGTATTCTCGCCTTTGCCTACGTCATGCTTGAGGCGCAGCACGCCGATATAAGCGTTCTTATCAAGGAAGCGCGTGTTATCGGGATCGAGCCGCTCATCGCCGACGAAATTTCCAGGTCCATTATCGCTCGCCAGCATCAGACCGAAAGTGTTGCGCCCGCGCTTGCCGGAAAGCTTCACCGCCACATCCGGGTCAACGATGGCGCGCGTGTGCACCGGCGTGAGCATCGTCTGGAAGATGTCTATGCCTTCGAGGAAGAAGGGACGTTTCTCTGCAAAAAATATTGGAAAGCGTTGATTGGCTGTGACCACCGTCTGGTCCGCTTCGACCTGCGCGAAATCCGGGTTCAGAGCGAGGTCTAGTGTGACGGTCGGCGTTAGTCCGAATTTTGCAGTCAAGCCCGGATCGAAATGAACAGGCTCGTTGACCATGCGCCCCTGGTCAACCACGCCCGCTGGAACAGGATTGAATGAGTTGACGCGTTTGCCCGTTTCAGAGACAGTCAAGCTCGGAATCAGTTCAAGCGTGCGCTCGGTCGAGATGCCTTCGAGTCCCGTGATGTGCCCGTCCTGACCAAGCAGGCTGGAGACATCGCGCTTGATGGGCATCCACGAGTCCGTCTCATTATCTAAACGTTTAATCTGGCGCAGGAAGTGAACGCCCCAGAGCTTGTCTTTGCCCGCTTCGTAGCGCAGCGACTTGAAGGGAATCGCCACTTCGACGACAAAACCATCGTCCGTGATGGAACCTTTCGATTCCATCACGAGGTCGAAGCTGTAATCTTCACCGTTGCCTTCGGTGAAGATACCGTCGGCCTGCACGCCGAGCGGATTGAAGAGCATGATATATGCGCGCCGCCGGTCGTTAAACGTGTCGAGGTACATGCCGACCGAATCGTCATCGAAAATCTGATCGCGCTTCGGGACGGTAGCGCGCACCTTGCCCGCTTCGTCATGAGCACGGAAAGCGAAGTAGAGAAACTTTGCATCGTAGCCCGCGAGGACTTCGGTCGGATGTGACGGCGCAATATTATCGCCCGGACGAAACTGGTAGAAATCTTTGAAGACCGTCGCCTGTTGCCAGACTGCATCATCGAGCTTGCCGTCAATCACGGGCGGTTTGTCGAAACGCGCCATGCGAATTGGACTCAGCTTCTCTGGTGGAATGACGATGCCCGGTTTGCCGCCAGCCGCCGGAGTCGCTTTCGCAGATTTACTGTCGGAAGATTTCGCGTCAGATGATGTCGTGTTTCCATCAGGCGAAGATGTTGAAGATCCTTTCGGCTCAGGCGTCGGCAGCGGCGTCGGTGTGAAAGAGACCTTTTCGGCTTGTGCGACATCAATTGCCACGTTTGTAACGCTCGTGGAGACGACGCTCGGCGCTGTGAAAGTCACATCCAGACGATTGAACTTTTGCGAGACGCTTGCGGTCGCGCCCGGTTGCAAAGTAAATGACAAGTCTAAACCGTCCTCGCGCCGTTGGACTTGAATGTCCGCAAAGCCGCGCCCGTGTTGTAGATTATCGAGTGCGGCGGATAGCTCAGCCTGCGGAATGAGAACGTGAAAGCGGTCGGCGTCTCGATAGGCTGTGTAATCGTCAAGCGACGAGTCGGACATAATCGTGACGCGCGTGCCAGTGTTGACTTCACTGCTGCGGAGCGAGGCAATATGCTTGATGCCCGTCGCCTCTTGCGCCCACGCGCTCGCGCTCGTGAAAGCGATGAGCGCTGAGAGCGTTGAGATTAGAAGGAAGAGGCGCACGGCGTTATGTTTTCGCTCGGCTTGCGGCAGAGATGCTTCATGAGCAGAGGGCGCAGGCGAGTGAAATTTTTGAGTGACTGCACCTCGAAGGGTGACGGCAAGAAGCAGTCCTGTTCTCATCATAAAATGCTCCCGGAACTTTCGGTTCTAATAATGTGCGGCGACCGCTTTTGTTTGGCTGAAACGCCTTGCGAATGCAAAGTGTCAGAAAACTTAACGTCTCCAAACGCCTGAATGTTCGACTAAATTTCGGATTCGCTTAGCCAAAAAAAAGGACGCTTGTCCGTGTTCGTCCTTAAGGACGCGAGAGCCTTCACTTCCGTTAACCCTAAAAGGAATTATGAATTTTGAGTTTTGAATTTTGAATTGAAGGCAGTTTCTCTTAATTCAAAACTCAAAATTCATAATTCATAATTTACTTATTGTCCTGAGCGTTGCAGGATAATGTGTCCTTCTCCTGTGCGCAGCGTCAGGACAGGTCCGCCTTGACCAATCTTCCAACGTTTTAGACGACGGGATGCGCCCGGTTCTTCCGTCAAAGTCAGCCCCGCTTCGTTGTCAACCGACTCGGCATCCGTTTCGATAATCGCGTTAAAATCCGCAGGCAGCACGAGCACGATTGAGCCGTCGCCCGTTTTCGCCATCAATTGTTCAAAGCGCCCGTCCAAATTGATGCGCCCGTCGCCTGTGTTAGCGTTGACTCCGCCCTTGAAATTTTCGACCTCGATGCGACCGTCTCCGGTCTTGGCCGTCAGATGACCGGCGGCATCACGAACCTCAATGCGCCCGTCGCCAGTGTTCAAATCGAGAGTGCCACTGACGCCTTCCAACTCAAGACGCCCATCACCCGAAGACAATTGAATGTTGGCATTACGCGGGACATACACATCGAAGCTCGCCATTGCGTTTGTCGAATAGTTTTCGCCCGACTGACCCTTTGCATCGAAATCTGCAACGACCTTTATCTCTGAGCTATTCTGATCCGCGTTGATATGTATGCCGTTCATGGATTGTTCGTTGGCAGCGCGCTTGCTGATGGTGAGCTGCACCTCTTGCTTATCCCAGGCATGGACGGAGATGTAACCGTCAAAGGTTTGAAGGTTGAGGCGCGGCATGCCGCTGACAGTGAAATTCTTGACCTCGCGTTCGACGAGACGAAGACTGTTATTCCAGTCTCCTTCAACCCTGACGGCGCGGCTGACTTCGCGCGAGACTTCACGAGAAATGCGCTGTGTATCAACGCGAACGCGCGCGGCTTCACGGATAGCTTCACGATCTGCTTCGCTCATTGTGCGCGAGGCTTCGACGCGTGCCCGTTGGGCTTCGATTGCTGCCTGACGTTGCGCGTCAACTTGCGCGCGCTGACCTTCTACTTGAGCGGCGCGTTGAGCTTCGATTTTCGCTCGCTGTGCTTCGCGCTGCGCTTCGGCTGTTGCGCGCGCGGCTTCTCTCTGCGCACGCGAAGCCTCGCGCGCTGCATCGCGTGCTGCTCGCCGCGCCTCATTCCTTTCATCATCCATGTCGTTATCGTTATCGTTGTCGGCGTCTTTATCTTTAACCTGTTCCGCCAGCAGGTTCGTCGCAGAACTCAAGGGGCGACCGTCCGCTGCATGTCGAATGTTGATGCCGCCATTGACGTTGCCGAGCTTAATCATGACGCCGCCCTGTCCGAGTTGACCTGCGAGATCATTGCCGACATATTCGCCGTGACGCACGGGCAGGCCGAAATCGTTTCGGATGCTGCCGTGAACGGTGCTCGCTTTTAGTTGCGCCTGCGAGTCCGAGGGAATGGTCAGAATAACGTTGCCGTTGACTGAACCGACGTTGATAGGACTGGCCTGGTCCAAATGGTCGAAGGCTGCTTCCAGATTTCCGTTGATGGTCGAGAGCTTCGTCGCGCCGGTAAGCCCTCGCGCCGTCACCCGACCATTGATGGATGAAGCTTTAACAGAACCCGTGAGGCCGTCAATGTCCATATTGCCGTTGATGAGTTCAATCGAATCGAGTCGCGCGCCGCGCGGAACCGAAAGCGTGTATTCAACGGTCGCCGGATTGTTCTCGCGTCCTTGACCATTTGTGAAGTTCTGCGACCTCTCGGGATAATCTGTCTGAATGTGAATGCTGTTGCCGTCGGATCGCACCTCAATCTTCGCTTCGTCAAGACGATCACGACGATAGGCGGTCTTGACGGCATCAACCTGGACTTCATTGCGATCCCATGCCGTGACACGCACCGCGCCGTTGATGTTTTCCAGACTGACTCGACCATCAGCCGAGAGGGGATAAGTCTGGTGAAACTCTTCGCGCAGCAGTTCGCCCTGTTGGGTCATGACACTGCTTGCAGCCGTCAAGCTGACTACGAGCGCGATGAGCGCGGTCAATGTAATTCTTTTCGTCAACATAAAACTCCTCAGTAACATTTTCATTCTCTTAACTCGTTAGCTTCAGCCCAAAGAGCGCGCTCGTAGTAACGAGGGGAGCAATGAGCGCGCTTCAGTCAAGTTCTACGATGTGCGATGCAGCCGGATGCTTCCGTTGATGGTCTTCAATGAAAGCTCGCGCCCGCCGCCGCCGATGGTCCCATTCAATTTCCGACGACTGACGCTGCCCATGATGGTGATCGGAAAGTCCGTCTGGATGTCGCCATTCAAAGTCTCTGCATGAACCTCTGTGCTCGTGTCCGAAGGAAGGTCGAGCGTAATGCCGCCGTTGACCGTCTCGAAATTTAGCTCGCCGGACCAGTTGGCGCTGCCGAGCGAAGCGTTGATTGAGCCGTTGACCGTCCGCGCATGTGCGACACCTGCTGCCGCGACCTTGATCGAGCCGTTGACGGTCGAAGCGTCAACGTCGCTCCCGAGTGCGCCTGCCTCAACGTTGCCATTGACCGTGTAGCCAGTGAAGCGCACGCCCTGCGGAACTTTCACAGTGAAGTCAACTTTCACATCATTGTCGCGCGTGTGCGAGGACCAGTTGCTGCCAGCCTCACAGCCATTCGGACGATTCGGGTTGCTGCTCGGATAGACGGCGCAGATGGTCACGCCGTCGCCATGTGGCAGGACGCGAATCTCGACATCTTTGGGATTGCTGCGCCGTCCGGTCTTGACGGCTGTGACTTCGACTTCGCCGCTCGTTGAAGGCTCGGCATTGATGTCACCGGTGATACCTTTGATCTCGATCACTTGACCCTGAGAGACACGACCATTCCAATGAAATTCGTCTGAGGATTGAAGAGCCTTGGCGATTGAAAGAGAGGTAGGCTGTGCATTATCAGCACCCTCTTTCGCGCTCGCCTGAGCGGTGACAAGGCCGCTCAGGAAATTGCTCTTCGTCCATTTCTCGGCGAACCTTTTGAGGTGGCTCAAATGCTCTACGGCAAGCGGCGCTGCCAGGACGGCGAGAACCGCCACGAACGTAATCGTCATCAGCTTTGTCTTCATCACGTTCACCTTCATCCTTTATCAAGCCCGTGCGGGCGAATCTCTTAAGATTGAAATCTCTGTTTGGAAAAGCTGGAGCGTGAGCCAAACTCAGATAGTTAAAGCCCGGCAAAATCCGGCTCAATTCGTCGCTCTGTGATATGAACACCGCGAGGCAAGGCTTTGTGGCAGAAATTTCAAGAATTCCGAGCATTTATTGAAAACTATCTAACCACAGAGGACACTGAGGAAAAATTATGAATTATGAATTATGAGTTTTGAATTAAAGTAAGGTGTCTTGCTTTCAATTCAAAATTCATAATTCATAATTCATAATTTTTCCTGTGTCCTCTGTGGTTAATCATCAAGCAGAAGCTATCTCTTCGAAAGACGAATCGTTCCGTTGAATGAGGTCAGATTGAGCGTGGCATCGCCAGTGCCGTAAGTTCCTGTGAGGCGTCCGGCCTGCATCAGCGAGCCGGGCGAAGTCTGGCCACTGTATTTGATGGGAAACTCTGTGACAATCTCTCCGTTCTCGGAGATGCGAGCGTTTAATTTGAAAGAAGAGTCTGCGGGAAGAGCGAGCGTCACGTCTCCGGTCGTGGTCGTGAAATTATAGCTGCCGCCGCGCGCCAATTTTCCTTCCAGCTTCAACTCGCCGCTAATCGTCGTCGCTTCGACTCGCGTTTGCGTGACCTGCTTGAGCAGGATGTCGCCGCTCGTCGTCTTGATCTTGAGAAAGTCGTTCCCATCGAGCGCGCGAAAGTCTGTGACTTCGATAGAGCCGCCGAACGAGGTTAGGCGCGCTCTGCCGCTCGAATTGTCAAGCTCAAGGTCGCCCCCGAGGCTCGTCGCTTCCGTAACTTTCGCAACGCGCCGTATCTCAAGCCTTCCGCCGGAAGTCTCAAGATGAGCTTCCGAGACATCTGCGATCTCCATGTCGCCGTCCTGCGTCTTCAGGAAAAGGGTCGCGCCGCGCGGCACATCTAACGAGATGTCGCTATCCGAATTCTCAGCGTCCGGGTCGTCTTCAGATTTGGTCGAGATGTGAACTTCGACTTGCGAAGCAGGGTCCGAAGCATTCGCCGGGTTGCAGGTCTTGCGCAACTCAATCTTCGCGTCCGGCTCTTTCGAGAGGGCATGCACCTCTTGACGATCCCAGCCGCGCACGGTGATGTTGCCCGCTCTGGTCGCAAGCGTGACGTTGACTGTCGGCATTGCCGCAGCAGTCTGCTCAACCGCGCGCGTTGATTGCTCTTCGCCACTCCCTTGACCACTGCCGCTTCCTTTGCCAGAGCCGCGACCCGTTCCTTTGCCGTTAGACTTCTGGGCGTAAGCGCCCGAAGCGCAGACAAGGAGCGCTGAGAGGAGCAGAGCAATGATTGAAGAATAGAATTTCATCTCGAAAAAAATACCTGCTAACTGTTATCTGGTCGCCACTGTCGGTCGCACCTGTTCGGCAACTGTGCTGAGCAAGTCGAGCTTGCTCTGGTAAGAGGAATAAAGAAATTGCGCTGCGTCATCGTTCTTCGGATTAGTGCGCGCCACCCGTCGCGTCGAATCAATCGCCTGATTCACGACCGCCAGATTGCGTTCGTATTCAGCGCGCAGGCTGGGTTTCATAGATGCCACATCGCTCGCTTCGATCTCCGTTGTCAGAGAGTCAATCGCTTTCAGATAGTTTGTCTCGCCGGGGAGAGGCTTCTCGACAGGCAGAGTCTTATTAGCAAGCTCGCCTTGCGGTAATTGATCCGGCTGAGGAACTAGAACCTCCTTGGAATGCTTCTTCGGAGCTTTGTGATTGGTCGGTTTATCTTTTTGCTCACCTCTCTGCTCTCCGCTTCCAGAATCATTCACATCAGGTGAAGAAGATGGAGAAGGAAGAACCTTGGGAGTTGGTATTACCTTCGGCTGATTAGTGCGAGCGATCTCATTTTCTTGATTGCCAGGATTTGCAGATCGGCGCGAATAGATTGCAGCGAAGATGGCTGCAAAAGCTATGACTGCAATCAGACTCGCAAACCCGATAGCGCGTTGCGGCGAAACTTTGAAAAGTTCACCGAAGGATGCGAGCCAGCCCGTCAAGCTCCAGCCCTGTTTCCGTTCCGTAATTTGCGCGGGTGGATTCATCTCGGCAATCGCCGTGTCAATGCGCTCGCGCAGTTGAACGGTCGGAACGTCCAGGGCCATCTCTGCCTTGAACGCCGTCGAGAACATCGCCATCTCGTTGGCGATTTCACTGAGAGCTGCGGCACACTTCGAGCAGGCGGCGACATGTGCCGTCACTCGCTCTGCCATTTCGGGGGAGAGTTCGTCGTCAACGTAACTCTGTAAAACGCCTTCTTCAAAACACTCTTTCATCGCGTCCCTCCGATCTTGCCGTAAACTCTGACGAACTCTTTTCGTCCTCTTGCCACGAGACTCCCAACATTTCCTTCGTTCACCGAAAGCGCGGTCGCTATCTCTTTATAAGACAAGCCCTGTTGCTTTAGAAGCAGCGCGCTCCGCATTGGTTCCTTTATCTTCTCAAGCGCACGGCGCGCCTCTTCAATCTCAGCGCGCCGCTCATATTCTTCTTCAGGCGCTTCGACCGTGAACCAGCCCGCGCCTTCTGCCCTTTTCGCGTACTCGTCCTCGCGTGCCGTCGAGCGTGAATGGCCGCGAATCGTGTTGCGCGCCACGTTCATCGTCACGCGCAGCAGCCAAGCCCTCAATAAATCTTCACCCGGCACAGAGTCCATGTGGCTATAAAGCCTTAGAAAGACCTCCTGCGTCACGTCTTCGGCCAGTCCGGCGTCGTGCACTATGGCGCGGGCCGTGCGGAAAACGGCGCGGTGATGGAGCGTGAACGCATCGTCGAAGCCGAGCGGCTGCGCGTCTGTCTCAATCGTATTGGGCATTGAGTTCGTCAAAACTCTCGCGCTTTCGCTCATAATTCGCGCTCTCACCTACAAAACACCACCGCTCACCAATTTGTGGCAACTTTTTACTAATGTTTATCATTTCTAAGACCCGAATCCAAAGTCAGCGCTATGGTTTGTGAGGGAGAATTAGCCACAGAGGCACAGAGACACAGAGACAAGCATAAGCAGTAGAAACAAAATTTTCTTTTCATCTTCTCTGTGTCTCTGAGCCTCTGTGGCATTATTCTTTTGCGGCTGCTATCGTTTCTCT
>Ga0182001_10000007_pt1 | contig 55555 bp, 46 predicted proteins | sample BulsoiFelSFmetaG_FD_120485 | JGI IMG/M metagenome (GOLD analysis project Ga0182001, IMG submission 120485) | Bulk soil microbial communities from Mexico - San Felipe (SF) metaG | ecosystem: Environmental > Terrestrial > Soil > Agricultural land | place: Mexico: San Luis Potosi | collected... | reverse complement strand
TCTGCTGAATCGAGCGGCGACAAATCGCCCGCGCCAGCGATTCGCGTCACGCCGCCCGCGCCCGTCATTGATGACAACGAGCGTCTAGCTGAACTGGCCTCGCGCCGCGCGCGCGTCGCCGAAAAGATTGGACCAAACGGCGTCCTCGTTCTCTTCAGCACGGAGCCGCGCGTTTACACGAACGACGTAGATTACGAATATCGTCAGGAGAACAATCTGTTCTATTTAACAAACTTGAGACAGAAGGGCGCGACGCTCGTCCTGATTCCTGGCAACGCGCAGATGCGCGAGGTCCTCTTCCTCCCGCACCGCGATCCAGCGGCTGAGACCTGGACAGGGCACATGTATAGCCCTGAGGAAGCGAAAGCCGTCTCCGGCATCAGCGAGATTTGGGAAGCGAAAGAGTTCGAGCCGTTCATGCGCGCGCTCAGGCTTCGCCAGGGCTATCGTCCGAAGAGCGAAGCAATATTTATGTCCGCAAGCGCTGCGCCGCCTTCTGAGCCGACGGGTGCGACCGGCACGAAGCCGCCGACAGGCTTTGAAAATCTTTTCACGGCGATGGGCAAAGACGAAGCCACGCTCTATTTGTTGTTGCCGCGCGAGGACGACAGCCGCGAGTACAAGCAGGAACAGAATTTTGCAGCGCAGTGGGCGAAATCCGCGACAGGCTTCAACGTCCGCAACGCCGCGCCGATCTTTGCGCGCATGCGTCTCATCAAGTCGCCCTATGAATTGAAGCTCTTGCAACACGCCATAGACATCACGACCGAAGCGCATGAGCGCGCGATGGCCGTCGCCGGACGTTCACAGTGGGAATACGAAGTCGAGAGCGAAATCGTCTATACCTACAAACGCCGCAATGCAGACCACTGGGGCTATCCAGACATCGTTGGCTGTGGACCAAACGCGACGACGCTTCACTATGAAGAGAATCAAGCGAGAGTGAAGCCGGGCGACCTGATGCTGATGGATGTCGGCGCAGAGTATGGTCATTACACTGCCGATGTGACCAGAACTTTTCCTGTGAATGGCAAGTTTACGAAAGAGCAGGCGGAGATTTATCAGATTGTTTACGACGCGCAGGAGGAAGTGGCGAAAGCGACCAAGCCCGGCGCAGTTTTTCCAACGGACGTGCACAACGCCGGAGCGGAGAAGATTAAAGAGGGCCTGCTGCGCTTAGGGTTGATTACGGACAAGAACTCAGACCAGTATCGCATCTGGTTCATGCACGGCACATCACACTGGCTGGGGATGAACGTTCACGATGTTGGCGGGCGTGGTGTGAAGCTTGAGCCGGGCATGGTCTTCACGAACGAGCCGGGCATCTACATCCGCGCCGATGCTCTGGACAATCTGCCGAAGACGCCCGAGAACGAAAAGTTTATCGCCGCCGTGCGCCCTGCGTTTGAGAAGTACAAGAACATAGGCGTCCGCATCGAAGACGACCTGCTCGTCACACAGAACGGCGCAGTCTGGCTAACCAAAGACCTGCCGCGCTCCATCGCAGACATCGAAGCGTTTATGGCGCGCGCCCCGAAAGAGGTCACCATCAGCGCGCTTGATCTGCCCTGGAGTGAAAGCGGGATTCTGCCGACGAGGATTTTCTGGAATAAATTCTTTCGCGCGTGACCATCAAACTGCGGCAGCAGCTTGTTATAAAGCAGGCTGCTGCCGCTTCCTTGATATTGACGCGAGTCTTTAGCCCCGGACATGAAATGAACATAGGAAGCAGGCAGCCTCACTTCTTATGTAAGTAGATTTTTGCATGTCCTTCGTGGGTCGAGCCGCTCGCTTTAACAAGAATGTCAAAGGATTTGTCGCTGTAAACTTTCCGTGTCCCTAGAAACCAACTGATTGACCCGGAAGTTTGCCCCGCGGGAATCACAAAATACCCGTCCCCCATAATCTCCGCCAGGTTACCGTTCGAGACGCCGAGGTCTATTCTCTGGCCACCCGGAGGCGCAGGAGCATCTATAGCTACAGTCATGGTAGGTTCCTGGTCGTTCTTCCCGCCGACGAAAGTGTTCTCGCTCAAATCAATGCTGTAAACACTGATGCAGGGGGGAGCGTTGAAATTGAGAATCACTTCATTTGATGTAGCCCCGGCGCTGGGTAAGACTGTTCCATTGGATGTGTAGACATACCCTTGACAGAAAACCTTGAACGAAGCTGTTCCATTTGCTGTTGCATAGGCGGCTGTATTGTAGGTGCTGAAGTCAATCTCAAAATATATCTCATCCGTTGGGTCCGGATTAGATGTATCCGAGAGATACTGGGCGACCATGTCATACTGTCCTGTTTTCGGGTTTTTGAAATTGAGATACCAATAGACATCAGGACACTCTAGGTCGTTCGTGACGTGAAACGTCATCTTGCAATTAAAGCCCATTGAGACGTTGCCTTGAGGACTCACATTTACGACATGGACTGGCACAGCTTTGCCTGCACCGACTAAATCTAAAATCCCTTGCAGGTTTTCTGCTTTATGCTCAACAAGCGGTCCAGGAATTCCGGCGCTTCTAACGGATGGTTGGGGGGATTGGCTTTCAAGCTTTTTAGCTATATCAACATTAAGCGCACGTCCGGTCCCAATCTGGACTTGAGTCTTCGGTGTCTGAGGGTCTGTCCGCAGGTTTTCAGGGATGGTGAATACATCTGGGTTGACTGAAAGTGTACCGTGACCGACGTTGATTTTTGGTCCTCTGGCGGCGGCTCTATCCTTGAGCGCTTTTATTCTAGCCTGAATTTGCGCGAAATCGCTCGGATTGTCGTACCGTAGGTAGGGGGGGTGAAATGTTAGGGGTGGGTTTGCCATCGTGATTGCCTTCCTATTAGCTGAATCTCACTTACTAAAATCAAGCTGTCGAAATAGCAATCCTCATACCAGCGATGGGGAAAAGAGAAACTTGTCTTCGGTAAGCCAAAAGAGGTTTGTTTCCTGAAGGGCAGGTGACAGGGTGTCTTCAATAGAGGACTGATTTGAGCGGCAGGTGTGTACTTCCTTTGAGCCTGACCTTTCCGTCGAGCGTCCAAATGGTCCAGCAGTTAACTAAAATACAAAGAAGCGCAGAGCTATTGCACATCGCGTATAACATCTCACATCATTTCAGCTCAACGATGGCGATGATCTCGTCATCGTTGAGAGAATCCCAAAAGCTGACGCCTTCTTTCGTCTGCATCGCCTTCACCGTCTCTTCGTCGGGGCGGAGAAGCACCAGATAATTGTGGTCTCTCTCCAACTTCTTGCTAACGTATTCGGAATCGGGCAGCATCGCCGTGTTGATGCGAACAGAGTTAGTTCCCACCTTACCTCGATAGACTTTCTTGACATTAAACCAGGAGTCTATAAACCAGACTCTCGTCCCATCGGGCCTCAACATACAGGGAGTTCTTCCCTGACCGAATGTGCCAGTGATAACAACCGTTGCGCTTCCTCTGAGTTGCTCCGGGATTCTGTAGAATTCTTCCGGCAAATTCTGATTCTGCGGCGCAAGCATCATCAAGATGATTGCCATTGAGAGAAGATGATTCATGATTCTTCAATTCCTGAGCTTCCAGATGTGCTTGCCGGTCAGATCAATGTAGCCAACCTTCTTCCGGCAACTTTTCTCATCGGAATTTCCTCCTGAGTGGACAACAGACGGACGTTAGCGAGAGGGACGTTTGCCTCTTTTAGCGGCCAAACATACATTTTGACGTGAGCTTTCAGAAAATGGATGGCTATTGAAGGCTCTTTACCAGCCTAAGCTCCGCAGCCATATAATCATTTCACGGGCGGGTCGTTATTCGTAAGCCAATGCTTCAACCGCGTCCTGTCTCGCCGCTCTGATTGCCGGATATAAAGCGCCGATTGTCCCGCCGACCAGACCGACGGCGAAGGCGATGATGATCCAGCGTGGCTCAAGTTCCACCTTGAGCGATGTGGTCCTCATCACGGCGAAGCGCACGAGAAGCGTTAGGAGAACTCCCGTCAGCACTCCGAGGAAGCTCACCAAAATTGCTTCCTTCTCAATCACCCACGCAATCGTCGTCTTGGACATGCCGAGCGATTTGAGAATGCCGATCTGTTTCGTTCTCTCGGTCACGGTTGTGTACATAGCGAGCAGGATGACGAGCATGCTGATGGCTGAGGCGACGCCGACAACCACTTTGATGAAGATGTTGAGCGCGGGCACGCTCGAAGCGTAAAGCTCTGGCAGGTCGCGCGTGAAGATGATCTGGTCCGTAGGAAACTGTTGGCGTATGCGCGCGGCGACCTGTTCCTGCTCCGCAGGGTTGACGCAGGCAACAAGAATAGCAGAGGCGTTGCCATCGCCTCCGACCTGGTCCTGCATAGTCGAGAGCGGAATCTTGATACGGCCTCCGCCCGGCGGATTATAAACGCCGACGATACGAAACTGCCGGTCGTAAAGATCAACGGTCGAGCCGACAGGAGAATCAGGATGCTCTTTGTGCCAGACAGAATCAACGATGGCCTCTTCGCCACTGTCGTTCAGCTTGCGTCCTTCCGTAATCGTCAACCCCGTCAACGCCGCATACTCATCAAAGTTGATGCCGTCAACGTTGCGGCTGCCGAAGCCGCTCGCCCCCTTATTGCTGACCAGGTTCTGCCCGATGGCGACAGCGCCGCGAACGCCTTCAATCTTTTTTAGCTCTTCCGCACGCGAGACGGGCAAGCGAAAAGACTCAGAACCGCTCAAGGCAAACGTGCCGGATGCGCGCACCATGATCTCCGCGTTGATGTTGCCCTCGCGCTCCCCACGCTCGCGCAGGACGCCATGCGCCAGTCCAACCGTGAAGATGATTAAGAGAACCCCGACGCCGATGCCGAAGATGCTGACGATTGTGCGCGCGGGTCTGTGCGATATGTTTGAGAGAACAAGGCTGTCCATAAGTTTCCTAAAGCGCGGGCTTTTGTCCATCAAGCGGCGCGTCGCATTGGGCACAGCGCGCCAGAGCAAAACGATCAGCCCGATGACTGTCCAGAAGAGCATCCCGGCCTTGCGCACCAGCGCGAGCGCCACGCCTGTCGCCGGGCTATAGCCGAGCGTTAAAAGAATTCTCTGAGTCCCGTATTCGTAAACGCCGACCGTGCCGGGCACGAAGCCGAAGGCGAAGTTGATGACTTTCGTTAGAGATTCGATGATATAAGCCCCGCTGACGAGCGGCGTGAAGCCGAGCATTTGCAGCGTCACATAGACTTCGAGGACGCTCGACGCATGCGTCAGAAAGTCCATGCCAATCATGGCGAAGAACGACCCGGGCCGGTGCGAATAGAAATCGTAAACATGCGACTCCAAATCCCAGATGTGATCGCGCCTGGAGGTCAACGCCTTCGGGTGAAAGCCGAAGCGACCGAGCGTGTCAATTATCCATGTCAGCACCATCACGCGTCGGTTCACGGCCAGGACGGTCAACAGAATTCCGAGTGAAGTCGCTGCGACAATTCCGAAGAGTATGTAACGAACAACAGGAGGTAGATTGTATGAGAGCAGCATCACAACTGCGCCGCTCAAGATGAAGAAGACGACCGAGAGGTTATAAAGAATGTTATCAACGACGAGAGCCGAGACGCCGTAAACGAGCGGGACGCGGCGGCGCAAGAGTGCGACCTTCGTCGCCTCGCCAAGCAGTGGCCCAGTGAATGTCAGGAAGCTGACGGATTCGCCACCGAGGCGCACGGCCAGCGCGTGCTTGAAACTGAAGCGCCTGTGCTTCGGGTCAATCGCTGTGCGCATCGAGATGGCTCTGAAGACGTGGCGCGAGCCGCTGATGACCAGGAGGAAAATGAAGCCGAAGCCTATCTTCTTGAGCGCATCGAAGATCGGCTCAACGCCGACGCGATTGATGACATAGACCAAAAGAGCGAGGCCCAGGAGAAAGGCTATGCCCTGAAGCCAAACCATCTTGCGGCGAAAATTGTTTGAGCCGGACTCAACCGGCTCATCAATTTCTTCGAGCGCCAAATCATCGCTCAACCGTTCTTCTCTCAATTGCTCATCCGTCGTCGTCAAGGCGCAGTCGCCAACCTTTCAGCCACAGGCGAGACCTTTCTGTCCCGCTCCGTTTCTTTGAGAATCTCTCTGATGATGCGTCCGGGAAAGCGACGGAAACCGCGATCCCAGAGAACTTTGACAGGAGCTTGCCCGTCCGTTATTTGCCCCGTCAGCGCGAGCACCGTCGGCATGAAGCTCAGGCTGTCATATGGCTCCTCGATAACCTGCCCGCGCGGAACGCCCGTCTGCTCGCCTCCGGCAATCATCAACGTCGAGTGTGTCGAGATGCGGAAGAACGAGCCATGATTGCCGCCCGGATTAAAGCCGCGCACATCGAAGTTCCAATGATTGTTGGCGAGCACGAGCAAGTCAGCTTCGACCATCTCGCGTCGCCTGCGGCGAAAGCGTCGGAGCACACGCTCATCTGAGGATAGCCCCGGGACATCCGTGTCAAATGCCTCGTTGTGATGACGCGCAAGCTGCTCGTTTAGTCCGACGACGGCGTTAGAGTATTCGGTTTTATGTGTAGCGCGCAACCATTCAAGGTCTGTGTGCCACTCGTTGAGCCAAAGAGCGCGCGCGCCCTGCGGCACGTCCAGTTGCGGGTCTTCCCAGAGTCTTAAGGGCAAGCCTTCGCGCCAGGGAGCGCGCTCGAAGTGAATCGAGCCGTCTTCGTTCCCCCTTAAATTCGAGATGGGAAGATAACGCAGACTCAAATGTCCCGCTTCATCTTCGCGCGAGAGAATCAAGGCTTGGTTTTTTTCTCCAGCATAAATCCAGACCACATCCGAGTTCGGACGCAGCTCTTTTTCAAGCTCAGGAGCAATCAACTCATGCGGAATCCTGACGGCGACGAAATCAATCGGGTGGGAATCAACGCCGGGCTGCACATTATTTTTCACAGCCACATCATGGAGCAGCGAGAAATAGTCAACGCGCTGGAAACTCTTTTGAAAATCGAGTGATCCATCAGCCGCCATCACCGCCCCGCCCGGAGCAAAACCGGCGACGTAATTCTGTAGCTCATGGATGCTGTTCGGCATCCCCATCGCGCCTCTGGCAATCACGTCTTCGATCTTGATGGCAGTCGGGTTGAAGCTCTCCTTGTGAAGGGCCAGCAGGTTCGTCAGCGTTCGCGCGTACTCGGTATATTTACGCTCGTCCGCCACAGACGAATCATAGCGTGCGAAGATGCGCTTGCCATCATCGCCGTGCGGAAGATCGTCGTCGTCTGTATCGGTCTGTGCAGCGTCCTTCTTTTCCTTCTTCTCTTTCTTCAACAGTTTTTTCTTCTCTGCAATTTCGTCCAGAAGCTTTTTCTGCTCTTCGTTCGAGCGATGAAGCGCGGCCATCTCCTCGTTCAACTCAGAGAGCAGTTGCTGCCACTCTTCGCGGCGGCGCTCAAGCGTCTTAAAGAAAGCGTCTGTCATCGCGCGCCGCATCTCTGACGATAAATCTTTGCCTTGAAGCTGTTGCAAGAGCATGTGCAGGACGTTGAGGTCACTGTCGCGCAGGTGAATTGATGAACGCTCGTTGCCGTCGAAATCAAGGAGCGCTGTGGGGTAATCCGTGCTTTGCCCTTTCAGATAGTATGACTCGGACGTGGTGGTCGTGATGAGCGGAACGAAAGGGTAAGAGCCTTTGATCGAATAATCGAGCATTAAGCGTCGCTTGGTGATGACGTGATGACCGCCGCCCGCGGCGCTGCCCAACAGTTTGACCAGATTGTAGCCCTGACTATAGACCTTCTCGTCTGTGTTAAAGCCATGATCGGAAACAAGTATCAGCGCGGTCTCCGCAGCCATCGGACTCTTTTGAATCGCAGTCCAAACGCGCCCAACAACCGCATCCAGAGATTGGAGCGCAACGAGATGCGATTCGCGGTCGCGGTTGTGGTGCGCCATGTGATCGAAGTTAGTGATGTATAAATCCAGATAGCGATAGGTTGGACTATTCAATCTCTCAATCAACTCACGTTCAAGCTGATCGAAGACTGTGTCGCGAACTTCAAAGCCTGTGGTCCACTCGTCCAAAAGCTCGCGCGGATTTTTCAGGAAACGGTTCTGCGCGGCGTTCTGCATTGTGCGCCAGCGCATCCCGCGTTGATAAAGTTGAAAGCTAATAAAGCGTTCGGGCGGAGCATATGCATCAGCCAGAAGTGGTATCCCTGTTTCATCCAACGTCTCTGCGCCTGGAGTATCAACGCGCCGCTGACCGACGTTGCTGACGTAGAAGGCCAGGAAGTTGAGATAGTCGTAAGTGTGAAGCGTCAGGCGGTCGTACTCGACGTTACCCTTTATCTGCAAATGCTGTCCTGAGTCGAGCATTGACCAGGAGGGCGCGGACAAACTCATCCCGCGAACGTAAAAGTTTGCCAGGCGCGACCCGCGCTCGTAGAAGACGTTCTCAATCCAAGGTAGGAGACTTTTGCCCGTGCGCGGGTCACGCTCGCGCACGAAGCTATCAACGATGTCCGGCTGCAACCCGTCAACCTTGAGAATGACGACGCGCTTGGCCTGCCCAAAGACAGGAAGACTTAAAAACAGTAAGCAGTAAGCAGTAAGCAGTAAGCAGTGAAAACCGCGCTTCTTACTGCCAACTGCCAACTGCCAACTGCCAACTGTCTGCTTACTGAATCTCATTGACCACACTCAAAATCGCTTTCGCATCTGCGGGAGCGATGCGCTGTTCCTCTTTGATCGCAAGGCGTAAGTATTCCGCGCTCTGTGTTCGCCAGCGCGCCTCCAGCTTCTCGTCGCGGTAGATATTGAGCAACTCTTTCTTGGCCGTCTCGTTGTTGATGCGGTAGAGACAGTTAAGAGAGAGTCGGCGCGTCTCTTCGTCTTCTGTCCGCGCGAAGACGCGCGCAGCCAGGCTTGCGAGCTTACCATTGGCTTCAGAGCCATGCTCTGCGATAAAGCGCAGCGAGCGGCGAATGTCCTCTATGTTCCAGACGACTTCGACCTGTGGGCTGGACTTGACGACACGGCGAAGGTATCGCTCATGAAAGGCGATTTGCCTTTTGACATCCAACTGTGCCATCGCTTCGGGCGTTGATTGCTCTCTATGTGTGTAAAGGCCGAAGCTCAAGAGATTGCCGAGTTGAAAGAGCGCGCGCGCCGCTGTGCCATGCTTGAGCGAGACCATCTCTGCACGCCGGTCGCGGTCTAATCGCGCGGGCAAACCATCCGCACGTTTGGCATAAGCGACCAATGCCGTGTACTGTTCGCGCGCGAGCTTAGCTTCCGCTTCCAGATCGTTTTCGAGCGGGTTCAAAGAGACGCGCTCGACCCTGTGGCTGATCTCGTCGCGCAAGGCTGGGTCGAGCGACGCGCTCAGACTGAGCAAGAGTTTCAACTGCGAATAGGTTCTCAGTCTCGTCGGCTGATTCAAATCCATCCCGCGCTTGCTGGTCACGAAATCATAAATGGAGCGTCCGAGAAAATAAGGAATGTTGGCGAAGCTTGAGAGCGAAAGCAGGTTGCGCGCGACATCCTGCAAGACGCGGCGAGACATCTCGCGCTTCTTCGGATTGAATTGGTCACGAAAATCAACGAGCAAAATGGGAATCTTCGGATAATCAAGTCCGTAGAGCGCAAGCGGAATCATCTCGACTCCATGTGCGCCCTCCGTTCCGGCTGCAACCGCGTGATTCTCAGCGTCGAAGTATCTGGTCTCCGTGTAGCCCGTCCAATTTTGCAGCCGCCGATCTGTCCAGGGGTCTGTGAAGTTTAAGAAACGCCCATCGAAATTACGCGCAAGATTCTTTTGTAGATCATCTCGCGCAACCCAAACGAGCGCATGCGTCGCGCTGCCGTCCGGCATCTCCAGTGGCTCGAAGTAGAGTCCTTCGGCCTCACATCGCTGGCGCAAAAGTTCCCAGTTGTGACCGCGCAAGTCGCGTATCACTGTCGTCTGTTTGTCGTAAACTTTCTGAAAGTAGAGGTCGTCAACGATGCCGCCAAACGGCTTGTCGGAAAGAAGCAGACGCGCCTGTATCTCGGACATCTCTTCCGGCGTGAAGGCCGAACTATCACCCGTCTCTGCTTCATAAAGGGAGAGGACTGCGAGCGCGCGGACAATCTGAGACTTGCGATAATCGCTCAGGTTCTGCCGGAGCGAATGCGTCGAAGCTTTTAGCGGGATGCCGTAAGAATCCAGAAAGAGACGCTGGAGCGCAGTCCATAGGAATCTGTTCCAGACTTCGCGGTCTGCTCTGGCTAAATCCATGACTGGCGGCGGCGCGCCTTTCCCTGCGCTCTGCTTGTTGCTCACACGGCTGTAGAGAAAGGGAACGGCAGAGGCCACGCGCTGCCCAAACGTCGGCTTCGTGTAGGTCAGCATCCAGACATAACGCAGGCGGTCATTGTCAGGATTGTCGTCGCCGAGCGTGTCGCGCACGATACTAACTAAAGGGACTTCGCTTGATTGATTCTGTTCGTGCTTGAGTCCGTCCAACTGCCCGTAGATGGTGAGCAGTTCTGCGCCGCCCGCGACAGGCTGTCGCTCTATGCGGAAAAGGGATTGAGATTTTTCTGCGGCTGCCTGACTCTCAACGGTCTGTGGAGACTGCGCCAGAGACGCGACCCGCACGAGCGGCGAGAACGCCAGGAGTAGAGCGAGAAAGATGCGGGCAACGCGTCGCGAGCTATTTAAAGAAGGAGCGAATTTCATCTTCGTCTAGCGAGAGCGGTTCCCCTCAAAAAGATTTCATCTGGCTAAAAAATTCTGCGCCATTTGCCCCGATAGCGCAGCATTGTTAAGACGCTTTTTCCTGAAACCCTGTTAACGCCAAAAAACTTGGCAATCACTATGCCTCTCAACCAATTCTACATTTAATTTCAAAGAGAGACGACCAGCGGATTTTGCTATGACACTTCATGGACTGTCACAACTCAGGCAGCAATAGCTATGATTTCCAGTCTCCGATGCCGTCGCGGCGGATGAAAGTTGCCACAAACTGCCGCGTCCAAAGCCGCTCTCACTTGAGCATCTCGGAAATAGCCTGCAAAGATTTCTCGTCTAAAACAAAAATTTGCATGGCCTCGACGGGTCCGAATGAAACTGTGCTCGTGGGCGCGCTTTGTTCTTCAAGGCGTGCGGTCAATGCTTCGTTGCTGAAATAGCGTCGCCCGCGCGCGATGATGACAACATCGCCAGCCTCGAATTGCCGCATGGCCTCCTGGTCCGAGAGCGAGACCGAGACCAGATCATTGCGCCCCGCGAGTTGACCGTAATAGGTGACAAGCCCTGGCGTCTCGCTGGCGACGCGGGCATTGGGGCGCGCACTTTTTGCTATCTCGGCGACAGCCTCGCGCACGCGCGCGTCGTAAAACTCATCATGCGGAAAATAAGTTCCGGCGCGCTCCCAGCCTCCGCCTAAAACATTCGTGTAGAGACGATAGTAAGGCGAGACTGTTGCCGAAGCGATTAAAGGCGAGACGAGAACGAGCGCTGCGATTGAGGCGCGCACGAGCGTCTTCGCTGAATCTTGTTTCGCAAAATTGCTGACAAGACGTGTGACCCACCGCGCGACGAAATGGATGCCGATGGCCGCCGTGATTAAAACGACGGGCAGAGCTATCGTGAAATAGCGCGTGAACTTTCCGCCCAGAACCGTGAAGGGCAGGAACCAGAACAACATCCAGAAGAGGATGAAGAAGCGTCCATCGCCGAGACGCTTGCGGAAGAGAAGCGGCAACCCGACGAGGAATCCTAAAACAACAGGCAAGGGAATCTTGACACCCATGAAGACGTAGTAGAAATACCAGGGTGATCCCTTCAACCAGAGGGTCATCTGGTTGCGATAGAGCGTGCCCATGAACTCGTAGCTGTCGTGCCCTATGCGATGCTCTCCGGCAAAGACGCTCATCTCGTGCCACGTACCCGGCAGCAAAATCGTCGGGTTGCAGATGAGGAATGTTGCTCCCATAACGGCGAAGAAGATGAGCCACTTCTTTTTTCCCAAGCGCCAGCGTGTCGCAGGGATTCCCTGAAAGATGTAGTAGTAACTGACGCTGATGGCGAAAAAGTGCGGCAGGTATTTCGAGGCCATCATCGCGCCGAAAGCGGCAGCCGTCGCCCAGTAGTAAATCTCAGGTCGGCTCGATTCCGATTCGGCGACGCGTTGGCCGCGCAGCCAGAAGACATTGCCGAGCAGGAAGAAGAAGAGAAAGAAGCTGTCTTCTTTGGCGATGCGATTGAACCCGATCCCACTCGGGTCGAGCGCCCAGAGCGCGGCGGCGATGAGGGCAATCTCGATGCCGAAGAGTTCAGAGACGACCAGAAAGATGAGGAGCGCGGTGAATGCTCCGAGAATGACACCGGGAAAACGCAGAGCTGCTTCTGTCGAGACATACAAAGACGGATTGCTCTGGACGATAGAGGTTGAGTTCCACTGTTCTGCGGTGACGACGCTCGCTGTGAGCAGAGCCTTCATCAGAAAGGGATGTTCGCCGTTGGTCGAGGTCAACCCGTGCGCGCGATAGTCCTCGACCGCTTGCAGCTTATTCAGCTCGTCCTCGCTTAAGCCTTCCGCGCCCAAGTTGGTGACGCGGAAGCCGAAGCCGACGAGAATGATAACGGCGAGCGCAGAGACGATGAGCGTGCGACTGGCGGAGCGCACACCTCTGTCAACAAAAAGCTCAGGTCTGATTTTCGCCGTGACGACCGTTTCTGCGGATGCGGACACTAGATTATGAATGCTCCAAAACTTAAAATTAATTGCTATAACGGTCTATCAAAAATAGAGACTGCTGACCGCGAGCAGCAAAAGGCGCAAGGTTATACTGTCCGCGAGCCTCATGTCAAAAACGGTGAGTGAGAAGAGAAAGCACTAAGCTTTGTTGAGAGGATGCGTTATGAGTTGCCACTAGCTTTAGCTAGTGGGCAACAATTGATAGCAAATTACAGGCTTTAGCCGAATTTCATCTGCATTTAGGCTAAAGCCAAAAGGAAACTCTCTTTTCTAAGTTCGGCTAAAGCCTCTATTTTCCACTAGCTTTGTCCACTAGCTAAAGCTAGTGGCAATTGATAAATGATAATAGCGCCTGGAGCTTTGTTTGGTAGTTTCCTAACGCGATGAATTGGTGGCGGCTGTAGTGTTGCTGCGAGGCTGTGCGGTCTGATTACTGTTCCCGTTCTCGTTCGCATTGGCTTCCGCCGCAGGCGTTTCGGGCGAGACCCAACCGGCGCGTTGCAGGAGAGCTATCCCGTAATGAATCGGCACGGCTAAATTCGAGGCGGAGTTTTCCGTGAAGATCGCGTAAGAGACGCCTATCACGCGGCCTGATTGACCGAAGAGGGGCGCGCCCGACCCGCCTTCAGCCGTGCGCGCGTCGAAGACAACCTTGTGCGCTTCAAAGTCAGTGATGTTCCCTTGTGTCGTTAAAGGCTGAACGCGGTTCTTATCCGAAAGACAGCCGAGCAGGGATTCTAAGGAGGAGCCGCAGCGAGCGCGTATCATGTAAGCCTCGGCGTCGTCTCTTAAAGCCAGCAGACGATCAGGCCCGTTCGGATAACCCATCAAGACGACTGTCTTGCCAATCGTCACAGCTTCGGAATTTTTATCCAGGGGCAGCACGGGAATGTCTGTCGGAATGTCTTTGGTGTCGAAGATGCAGACAGCGATGTCATCCGGCTGCGCCGCCGCTTTGAACTTCAGGTTTATCGGCTGCGTGTGGTCTGGAAAGTAGGCCATCAACTTTTTCAACTTGGGCTGCCCGCCGACGCTGCTGCCGAGCATCTGCGCGCGCTCGTCCGCAAGCCAGGGCTGGGCCACATGACGGTTCGTCAAAACATATCCGTCGCCAACATAGAACCCCGAGCCAACGGCTTCAAACTCCGCGACCGCGCCTTTGCCTTCGGGCGTCAGTTGCACGCGGTCGTCCGCGTTCTGCACGACCGTGCCGTCCTCGTTCGTTTGAACTTCCGGGTAACGAAGCGGGCGACCTGTGCCGGATTCGACGAAATAGTAAGTTCCCAGAACCATGCAGACGCCGCCGCCGAAATCGTTGCGGAGCTTCGGCGCGAGCGAAAGGCTGTCAATGATGTTCTGGTTCGAGCGACCGATATTGTTTATCTGAGAGTTAGTCTTCGCTAACTGGTCTTGGGCCTGATCGAGTTGTGCGCGCTGCTCTTCAAGCACGCGACGGTTTCGTCTCAACTCGTTGAAGAGGCCAAATCCTAAGTAAAGAACTCCGCCGACGAGCGCGACAAGAATGAGAAGCGTGATGATCTTCGTGCTGATCTTGATCTCTCTGACAAGCTCGCGCGTGAACTCGCGCAGGAAAACTTTGGCGTCATCGCGCCGCGCTGTGGCCGCAGATTCCATCGCGGCGGTTTCCATGAAAGGCGCGACCTGAGGTTGCTGACGCGCGACGACCGCCGGAAGATCGCGCACGGGAAAGAAGGAGAGCGCGAGCAGTCCTGGCTCGCACCGCACCTCGTCGCCATCTTTGATCTTCGCGTTAAGAGCAAGAGGCTTGCCGTTATGCGTGAGATTCAAGCTCTGGTCGAAATCCTTGACGCGATAGCTGCCGTTGACTTTTCCAAGCTCAAGAATAATTCCGTTCGGGTTTGTTTCAGGAGGAAGAGAAGAGGCGCGCAGGCGCAGGTCGCAATCTTCGTGTGCGCCGATGCGAATACGGTCTTGCGAAAGAACTTCTGTGTGCTTGTCCTCGCCTGCCGCGATATGAATAACTAAACTGCTTGCCATACAACGAACGTCACGAACAACTTCCGGGCACTAATTTGGGCGACCGTGCATGACCGCCCGAAACTCTTTAGCGGTCCTGACAATCGGTCGCCCCTCTCGCGCCATATTACAATAAGATTCGAGGCGCGGGCAAAGGAATTGAAGGGCGTAAATCGTGAATCGTAAATCGTGATGAGAAAGACCTCGGCTTTTCTCTCATCACGATTTACGATTCACGATTTACGCCCTTACTTAAGCCGCGCTGGCGGCCTCTTTCGGTTTCCAGCGAAGCACCGGACGGCGTGCTGCTGCCGCTTCGTCGAGGCGTCCTATGCGAGTCGTGTGCGGGGCGTTGATGACAGTCTCGGCGTCTTCCAAAGCTTCGCGCGCGATTGAGCGCATGGCGGCGATGAATTGATCAAGCTCGGCTCGCCCCACAGATTCCGTCGGCTCAATCAGCATCGCGCCCTGCACGATCAAAGGAAAATAGATTGTCATCGGGTGAAAGCCGTAATCAATCAGACGCTTAGCAATATCTAAGGTGTGAACGCCTTTGCGCGATTGACGCTTGTCCGTGAAGACGACCTCATGCATCGGATCGGCCTGGAACGGCTTGTCGTAATCCGAGACGAGACCATGCGCGACGTAACGCGCATTCAAGACAGCCGCTTCCGTAGCTTCGCGCAGGCCGTCCGGGCCATGTGTCTGAATGTAAGAGAGCGCGCGCACCATCATCCCGAAATTCCCGTAGAAGGCTTTGACGCGACCGATTGATTGCGGGCGGTCGAAATCCAGGCGGAAATTCTCTCCGTCTTTAACGGCACGAGGGACCGGCAAGAATGGCTCAAGCTCTTTGGTGCAGCAGCATGGGCCACAACCAGGTCCGCCTCCACCGTGCGGAGTGGAAAAAGTTTTATGCAGATTCAAGTGAATCACGTCAACGCCCATGTCACCGGGTCGCGCCACACCGACGAGCGCGTTCATGTTCGCGCCGTCCATATAAACAAGTCCGCCTGCGTCATGAACAATCTGGCAAATCTCTTTGATGTTCTTCTCAAACAGTCCGAGCGTGTTCGGGTTCGTCAACATCAGTCCTGCCACGTTGCCTCCCGCGCAAAGCTCGCGCAGGTGGTCAAGGTCTGTGAACCCTTCGGAGGTCGAGCGGATCGTTTTGACCGTAAACCCTGAGAGATGCGCGGACGCAGGGTTGGTCCCGTGCGCCGAGTCCGGTATCAGCATGACGCGGCGGTTGGCGGACGCGCCCTCGCCGTCACGCGCGTCAATGAAGGCGCGTATAATCATGACGCCCGTCATCTCGCCGTGCGCGCCCGCAGCAGGTTGAAGCGAGACGCCCGCCAGCCCCGTTATTTCAGAGAGACTCTCCTGCAATTCGTAGATTAGTTGCAAAGCCCCTTGCGCGTCCTCTTCTGAAGCGAGCGGGTGAAGATTTGCGAATCCGGGAATGCGTGCGACCTTCTCATTCAAACGCGAGTTGTACTTCATCGTGCAAGACCCCAACGGGTACATGCCTAGGTCAATCGAATAATTCCAGGTGGAGATGCGGGTGAAATGGCGGACGACATCCACCTCGCTCACTTCCGGCAAGCCTTCGAGATCATCGTCGCGGCGAAGATTAGCAGGAACTAATTCGTCAAGCGGCGTTTCGTCAACGTCGAGCGGAGGCAGGCGATAACCTTTGCGCCCGGTCTGCGAACGCTCGAAGATGAGAGCCTCGTTCTGTGTGATATGCGGCGCGGCTTTTGTGATTTTTGAATCCATCTTTAATTTATTGATTAACCGCAGAGGACGCGGAGGACGCAGAGGATAGAAAGAAATTTGAGAGAGCAGATTTCAAATTTGAGATTTCTGATTTGATATTGCTCTTCCTCTGCGTCCTCCGCGTCCTCTGCGGTTCAAATTTAATTAAGTAGTCAAACCCTTAAGTCCATCAACGAGCGCGTCAATCTCTTTGCGGGAATTGGTCTCCGTCACGCAGACCAGAAAATCGTTCGGGCGATCTTTGAAGTAGCGCGAGAGCGCAAGTCCGCCCGTGATGTTCTTCTCGGAAGCAAGGCGAGACAACAGCCCTTTCGCTTCCACAGGCGCTCGGACGACGAACTCGTTGAAGCGCGGCGCGTTGAAGGGAAGCGAAAAGCCTTCCAGCTCATTGATGCGGCGCGCCGTGTATGCGGCTTTTTGCGCGCACTGAGTGGCAACTTCCCTTAATCCCTCGCGCCCCATCGTCTCCATGTAAACGGTCGCGGCGAGCGCGATCAGTCCTTCGTTGGTGCAGATGTTCGACGTGGCTTTCTCGCGGCGGATGTGCTGCTCGCGTGTGGCGAGCGTCAGGACGAACCCGCGCCGACCCTCTTTGTCGAATGCTTCGCCGACGAGGCGACCCGGAATCTGCCGCGCGAAGCGGTCGCGCGTCGCAAAGAGTCCGACGTATGGCCCACCGAACGAAGCGGGCACGCCGAACGATTGTCCTTCGGCGACCACGATGTCTGCTTCGCACGCGCCGGGCGAGCGAAGCAGACCGAAAGAGATGCTTTCGGTGACGGCGACAATAAGCAGCGCGCCAACCGAGTGTGCGCGTTCGGCCAATGCGCGCACGTCTTCGATGCAGCCGAAGAAGTTCGGGGATTGAATAACGAGAGCGGCTGTCTGATCGTCCAGAGCGTGCAAGCCTTCTTCGGAAATCAATCCGCTCGCGGCATCGTAATCAACGCGCTTGAAGTCTATGCCGTAGTGCTGAACATATGTGTCAACGACTTCTAGATATTCCGGGTGGACTGAGGCCGAAGTGATGACCTTCTTGCGGCGCGTGACGCGCTCGGCCATGAGCACCGCTTCGGCGAGCGCGGTCGAGCCGTCGTACATAGAGGCATTCGCCACGTCCATACCCGTCAACTGGCAGACGAGAGTTTGAAACTCGAAAATGGCTTGCAAAGTGCCTTGCGAAATCTCCGGCTGGTACGGAGTGTAAGCGGTGAAAAACTCTGAGCGCGAGATGAGATGGTCAACTACGGTCGGCGAGTAGTGCGAATAAGCTCCTGCCCCTAGAAAGCTTGGACGGCGCGCCGCAAGGTTTCGCGCGGCCATCTCTTCAAAGCCCGCGAGAAGCTCCATCTCTGAAATCGCAGGCGGAGTTTTCAAAGGCGCGCTTAATCTGAGTTCAGCCGGAATCGAATCGAAAAGCTCTTCCGCCGAATTGAGGCCGACCGTCTTGAGCATCTCGGCGCGCTCTTCGGGCGAGTTGGGAATGTAACGCAACTTTTATTCTTCCTCGGCTTTGGTGAAATCTTCGTACTCGGCGGCGTTGAGCAGGCTGTCAACTTCGCCGGGATGCGACATGCGGATGCGGATCATCCAGGCATCGCCGTAAGGGTCTGTGTTGACCTTCTCGGCCTCATCCTGAAGAGATTCGTTGACCTCTATGATCTCGCCGCCGACGGGAGTGAAAATCTCCGAGACGGCCTTAACGGATTCGACGGAACCGAACGATTCGTGCGCTTCAAACTTATCGCCGACCTTCGGCAACTCGACATAGACCACGTCGCCCAGAGAATTCTGCGCGTAATCCGTGATCCCAATGGTCCCGACATCGCCTTCGACTTTAATCCACTCGTGATCCTTACTGTAATGTAAATCCTCTGGAACGTTTGCCATGTTTTCTCCTCTTAAGAGCAGTGACGAGTGACGAGTTAAAGAAAGGTTCTTGCTTGTCACTCGTCACTTGTCACTCCTCACTGCTTTTTCTCCCGTTTATAAAAAGGCGTCTTCACAATCTTCGCGCCGACCAGGCGGCCACGCACGTCTATCTGAATCTCCTGGCCTTCGCCTGAGAACTCGACAGGAACATAGGCCATGCCGATGTTCTTCTTTAAGAAGGGCGCGGGGCTGCCGGATGTGACATAGCCTTTGCTCTCGCCGTTAATTAAGACTTCCTGTTCGTCGCGCGCAATTCCGCGCTCGGTCATCTCGAATCCGACAAGGCGACGGCGAATTCCTTCTTCCTTCTGCTGGGCCAGGACCTCGCGCCCTGTGAACTCGCCCTTGTTTAATTTACAAATCCAGCCGAGGTTGGCTTCCAAAAGCGTGGTCGTCTCGTTGATCTCATGGCCGTAGAGAGCCATTCCGGCTTCGAGACGAAGAGTATTGCGGGCAGCAAGACCGCAGGGCAGGACGCCATCGGGAGCAGTATGATTGCCCGCTTCAAGAATCTTATTCCAAAGCTGCTCCGCCTTTTCTGAAGCCGCATAGACTTCAAAGCCGTCCTCGCCCGTGTAGCCCGTGCGCGAGATGATTGAAGCAACACCGTCAACTTCACCTTCACGGAAATGATAATACTTAATCTCTTCGAGTGGAGTCGTCGTTAGCTTCTGCAAAATGCTGATTGCGTCCGGGCCTTGCAGAGCAATCTGACAGTAATCCTTGCTCACATTCTTCAACTCGACCATCTCATGAACGTGATGCGACTTGATCCAATCCCAATCCTTCTCGGTTGTTCCGGCGTTGACGACAAGGAGCAAATGCTCAGGGCCGAAGCGATAGACCAGCAGGTCATCAACGACAGTTCCTTCGGGTGTGGTCAGAGCGGAATACTGCGCCTGCCCGTCAACGAGCTTCGTGACATCGTTGGAGACCAGACGATTGATGAAAGAGATTGCTTCAGGGCCGCGCACGTCAATCTCTCCCATGTGCGAGACATCGAAAAGCCCCGCATGCGTCCGCGTTCTCAAGTGTTCCTCGACAGTTCCCGCCGGATATTGAACGGGCATGTCCCACCCGCCGAAGTCAACCATGCGTCCGCCCATCTGGCGATGCACGGCATTGAGCGGAGTCTTTTTCAGATCGGGCGCTGTGGACAAAGCTTAGTCTCCTAACACACCTCTCTCGCGGAGAGATAAGAATTTTCAGTCGCGTAAACGTGATTGAAGCGGCAAACTAGCATGCCCGCGAGCGGAGCGTCAAGAACAGTTGGCAGTAAGCAGAAAGCAGTAGACAGTAAAGAGCATTATGTGTGCTCTTCACCGCCTTCTGCTTTCTATCTGCGACGCTATTTCAGTTGTCGCTTAATCATCACTGCCTCAGGGCGCGGATGATGCCGGACCTTATGCTCCTTAGTGTAAGTGAAAGCAGGCGTATAATTATGGCAGGTTTGGGCATAAAAAAGAGGCCCTGTTAAGAATACCAAGAAGTATTGACGATGTTACAGGATTAGACGCCCCGCTGGATGCATTTAACTGCGCCCTTTAGTGCGCCTAATTATAGTTAGGTTGCTATTCTGTGCTAAACAAGAAACCGATTGACATTAGAACACAACAAGAATATCGTGCCCACGCTTTGAGCTAAGGTTACATTCTGGCGAAAGACGGCATTGGCGGTAATCGTGTTGCTGGTTCACATTCTCTGTCACGTTGCAGAGAAAGACTTGCATAAGAGTAATGATGAGAAAATTGAAATGCTAAGAAGAGAAATAAAGCGGAAGAAAGGTAAAATCACCAGAGCAAAGAAAAAGCTGAAAGCAGAACAAGCAAACAATATTTTATAATCAGAGCGCAACCTAACAACTCATTCAACCGGAGCACGGGATAGCGTGGCTTTCATCATTCTTCCTTGCGGTCAGATTGAAGGCTGTTCGCCGCGCCCGGTCAATTCGGGCGTTAGACGTTCAGATTTATCGCGCCCGTTATGATCTCTGAGCCGAGCATCACCCTCACTTGAGGAAATATCATGATGAGACGATTCATCCAAGTAGTTGATGACTTTTATTCTAAACCAGATAAGGTTAGACAAAAGGCTTTGGAAATGTCATACGCCGAGCCTGAAAACCTTATAGGGTGGAGGACACAAGCCTATCAACCACGAGGGATCAAAGAGTTGATCGAGAGAAAATTTAGACTCCGCATTGAATATTGGGAAGAAGATTTAACTGCAATCGAATCTTGCAACGGCGTCTTCTTCAGTGCTTTCTCCAAAGGCAGGTATGCTGAAACGGTGGGAATACACTATGATACTCCGTCTAGTTGGGTGATGCTCCTCATTTACCTCACGCCAGATGCCCCTTATGATGCCGGGACTAGCTTATGGCAACATCGTAAGACAGGATTAATTGCTAAACCAACCGAAAATGATGTTAAGCGATTAGGAATTAATGTCTCGGCATTGAATGAAATGCTTGAGAAAGATAATAAGAGCCGTCGTTACTGGAAGGAGATTGACCGCGTAGGAAATGTCTATAATCGAGCAGTAATATTCCCATCAAGGCTACTGCATTCTGCAACCAAGCACTTTGGAAGCAATCGGTTCAATGGAAGGCTCTATCAATCCTTCCACTTTCCTATGGGAGCGCCTTAATCATCAAGGTACTAAAAATAACTGGTCTAATTGTGCCCAAAGGGAACGTCTAAAAACTCATTGAACCGGAGCGCGAATCGTGGTCCTTTCATCTGCGAGGCGTGTGTGGTCGTTGCGGCTTATCGCGCTTGGTTAATTCAAGCGTTAGACACGCTTCTTCTTGAAATCGAAGGAAATGAAAATTGATTTGTTAAGTTTGGATAAATCTTATGGATGAACTCAATATTACTTATCAAATCAATCCGGCAGTGGCCAACAACAGGTTGAATACGCTATTTGCCAACTCTTGGGAAAAACATACAACTTGGGATTTCCTTCCAGTTCTGAAACATAGCCTGCTGTTTGTTTGCGCCTATTACGGAACACGATTAATCGGTTTTGTTAATGTTGCATGGGACGGCGGGCAACACGCGTTTATTCTGGATACAACGGTTGACAAGGAATTTCGGCGACGCGGAATCGGAACTCAGTTGGTAAAGCGCGCGGCGGAAGGTGCGAAAGAACGCGATGTCGAATGGCTGCATGTGGACTTCGAACCGCATCTGCAAAATTTCTACGACCGGTGTGGCTTCAGAAATACAGCGGCTGGGCTGATGCGCTTGAATAGAGCCGCATAATCAACGGGCGGTCTAACAACTCATTGAACCGGACTCGCATTGAGCCGACCTTTCATCAATTGACATAATTGCTCGCCGGTTGATTCGGGCGTTATGCCTCTATCTCTTGAGTGAAATGATTTTGAGTAACGAAATGCTTTCACCTAGCGGAAAGTGAAGCCTGCTCAGCGAGAGGAAGAATGTTCTAAGTTTTAACGACTATTGTTAATCGGCTGGAGCGGGTGTATAAGGTTTTGGTTCTTACTTTGAAATTGAAGGGAGTTGGCAATGGTAGACAAAAAAGATGATTTTATTGGGACAAACAGTGGTGGCGAAGATATTCTTGCTGATAACGCTGGAAATGCACCTGAGAATTCAGATGCCCCAGCCAAAGGTGGTCGCAGCGTTAGCCTTTTAGGCCCAAACGGCAGCAACCTGGACGGCAGCAACCTAGTTGGCCCTAGCAGTGGAACTGATTCTGATGGTTCTGACGTAGTGCCTCAAGTCTCCGGCAATAATGATGCAGTGGCTCAAGGTGGCCTCAACGCTGACGCTAGTTCCCAAGAGGATGGCATCGGTGGTGGCTCAACAAGTGATACGAATGTGGTGTCTCAAGGGGCTGGCAACGTGCCGAAAGCGCACTGAGATATTGCCTCAATAGAGAGGTAGGGGCGAGGGAAGCCCACACGTTATAGCGTAGCTTCCCTTGCCCCTAGTTTACTTTTATAAAACCCGTTAGTCTTTTCTGCGATTACACCGACTTGCACGACTGAACGCCCCTCAAAGTGTTCTGTTAGGCAGAGCTATGGAAGAGTATCTTGAGTTTATTAACCTGATGCTTAGGCGTTAGGAATGGGAGATAAAAGATAAAGGCTGTAAATTTCTTACGTGCGGAAGTCTCTTAAAAAATAATGCGAGGCATAACAATCCATTCAACGCGAGCGGAAATAGAGTTGCTTTCATCCGCGAGACTTGTCTTTAATTGGTAGTTCGTCGCGCCCGGTTTATTCCAGCGTTATCTACTCCTGAATTGTCTGCTTGATCTTTAAGCTTTAAAAGTTTCTTTCCGGCACTTCCACCTTTTGGACGACGAAGACGACGCGCATCGTATCGGGTCGCTGGTCATAGGAGGCCGGGACAAAGGCTGCGTTCTTCCGCAAGGCATCTTCAAAGTCATCCAACATGCGAGGGTTGCGAGGTGGCTGGACCACGTCTGAGAGCGAAGCACGGCCATTGCTGAAGACATCTGTGACGACGACCATGTCGTCATCGCCTTCGCTGCTGTTTCTGTACGAGCGCGTGAGAGCGGCGAGCGCGCCGCGCGGGTTCAGGCTGGGCGATTCCTCGTTATAAGGAGAACGCTGCGAGGCATAGTTTTCTGGGGTGAGCGGAATTCCTATCTCGTGACCGTCTGGACCAATATAGATATACCTGACGGTCGCTTCGTCCTCGCGCGCCGCCATCGCCGCCTCTGTCAATGCCAGCAGGTGCGGGCGCAGGGCATTGAACATCACGCTGAAGAGAAAGAGCGACGCGAGCGAGCCGACCGTATAGGGCAGAACGCGAGGCCGCAGCCAGCGATAGAGGCGGACGCCTAAGGGAAGCTCAGGCTGACGCTTACGCGCGGCGACTTCGATAAAGAGAGCATCGCTGATGGAAGCAGCGAGACCGGGCGGCGCAACGGGGCGCGGCAACGCAGCCAAACTGCGTTTGAGTCCGCGCATCCCTTCCAATTCCGCACGGCAAACGGGACATTCTCTCAAATGCGCGTCACACTCTGCCCTCAAGGGCAGGGCGAGTTGATCGTCAACGTACAGCGAGAGCGTAGCTTGTGTCTCTTGGCAAGACATAAAATTCAGAGGTTAGAGATTAGAGGTCAGAGGTTAGAAGAACGATTATCTGATCTCTAACCTCTAGCCTCTAATCTCTGCTTTTAAGCGAATGGCTGGCCGACCCCGGCTGCTCCCTTTTTAAGTTCAAGGAAGCAACTCTTTCGGTCTTTCAGGCTGCGAGTTTCCCTCAGGATTAACGCGAGCGAACGTTTCAACGGGTGTTGCTGGCCACGTTTTCAATCAACGCTTGCGCCAATGATGGATTCGGCTCTTGCGCCCGACCCACAGACCGCCTTCGTCACTTCGACCCATTTGGCACCGAGTTGTTGTGAAGCCGGGGCGGGGCAGCCATTCGATTTAATAAATTATGAATTATGAGTTTTGAATTTTGAATTGAAAGCAGTTGGCTCTTGTCTTTAATTTCAAAATTCAAAACTCATAATTCATAATTCTTTTAGAAAGAGCTTTCAATTTTGCGGCGCAACTCCAGGCGACCGCGCGCGAGTCTCGATTTCACTGTCCCAACGCTGATCTCAAGGGTCGCGGCGATCTCTTCATAGCTTAACCCTTCAACGTCGCGCAGGATGACCGTTTCTCTATAGGAACGTCCGAGCGAGCGCAGGGCGCGATGCAAAATAGTCTCGCGCTCATGCTCAAGCGTCTCCTGCTCAGGACTCATGGTCTCTGAGCGCAGGCGCAATCCCAATGGACTCTCATGTCCTTCGCGCTGCGCGTCGAGCGAGAGCGTCGCATCGCGGCGGCGTCTGCGCCACCAACGCCAGCGATTGCGCGCCTGGTTGACGGCGATGCGATAAATCCAGGTCTTCAAGTCGGCGTCGCCGCGAAAGCGATCAATGCTCTGGAAGACGCGCAGGAAAGTCTCCTGCGTCAAATCCCTCGCCTCTTCCGCATCTTCCGTCAGGCGATAGAGCAGGGCGTAAACATCGCCCGAGCGCTCTTCGATGAGACGGTTGAAGGCAGCAGGCTCGCCCGCTCGCAATCTTTCAATGAACTGCGCTTCGATGACGGGACGCGCGTCAGTAGAGGGTGCCGCAGCAACCTGCTCCAACTCTTGCCCCCGGAGGGCGAATGGCTCTCCGTAGCTCACCTAAGTGCCCCCTACAGTGGCGGGAAGCTCACTGCAAGAACACTGTCGCTTCCCGGACAGTCGAACCGTTAGACAACCGTTCGGCCAGCTTTGTTCCAAAAATTTTCCGACCTTCGCCAAGAATCTCTCTTTTCACCTCTGCAAGCCGAAAACGAATTCGCCGCTCAACTCAATCGTCACCTGGATGAATAACGCCCTTCACTCAGTTTCAGGCGCATCCTTTGTCTTTCATCTTGTCAATTCCGGCGCGCTGTTGAGCGCGAGCGTATCATGCGCCCTTTTGTCGGTCAAACAATCGTTCGGGCGGCTTGCTTGACAAGCGAAAGAAACGACCGCTAGAGTGTTTCTTTCGCTCGATTTACCGTTAAATGAACGCTCTTGACCATGCGTTCTTGCGAGAGGAAGAGGAAGTGGCAAAGTATAAAAAGAAGCGTGCGCGCCAACTACAGCATGACAAGTTCCGCGACACGACCATGAGTTATGTTGACCGTGCAACCCACAAGCTCGAAGGGAGTGGGCGGAAAATTCTTTACGGGCTGGGCGCGCTCGTCCTGATCGGTCTGATTGTCTGGGGCGTCATGGCCTGGACGGGAAGCCGCAACGATCAGGCAAGTCTGGCTTTGGGTCGCGCCATCAAGACGACGCAAGCTCCGATTGTGGCGACACCCGTCCCCGGCTCGAACGAGCCGAGCTTCAAGACGGAGAAAGAGCGTGCGCAGAAGGCCGTCGAAGAGTTTCAGAAAGTTGCCGCCAGTTACGGCGGCTCGACCGGCGAATACGCGCGTTACATGGCCGCGACAAACGAGGTCAAGCTCGACCGCGACAAGGGTATCGCGGAGCTTGATGCGCTGACAAAAAGCAGCAACAAAGATATTGCCGTGCTCTCGAAATTTGCTCTCGCGCAGGCCAAAGAAGCAGCCGGAAAACTCGAAGAGGCCGCCCCGCTCTACAGCGACATCGCCAAGCTCAACAATGACATCATCACGCCCGAGACGGCGAACCTGAGCCTTGCTTTGGTCTATGAGAAGATTCCTAATAAGAAGCAGGAAGCCGTAGATATTCTCTTCAATTTGGTCGAGGCATCGCGCAAGGCTAAGGACAAAAACGGCAAGCCCGTGACGCAATCCGCCGCCGCGAGGAAAGCCGCAACAGAGCTTGAAAAACTGGATGCCGCGCGCTACGCACAACTCTCGCCGCCGCCTTTGCCGGACAATTTCGCGCTCCGATAAATAGTCTGTCGAGTCTGTCGAGTCCAGCGAGTCTAGCGAGTCGAAGGCTGGTGTTCAGAACTCGCAAGACTCGCTGGACTCGACAGACTCGCTAGACTTCCCCAATGGATAATCTGACGCACTCGCTGGTCGGACTCGCTGCTGCCAAGACCGGGCTGGAGCGGTTGTCGCCGATGGCGACGACCGTCTGCGTCCTTGCGGCCAACGCACCCGATGCGGACATCCTGACGACGCTCGGTGGGCGTTGGTTCTACCTCCACAATCATCGCGGCATCACGCATTCTATCGTCGGCACGCTCGCTCTTGCGCTTCTCATTCCGGTCCTCTTTTACCTTGGCGATTTACTCATCGCACGTATTCGGAAGCGACAACCGCGAGTGAAGCTTGGCGGACTTCTCATCTGTTCTTTGATCCTCAGCGCGAGCCATCCATTGATGGATTGGACGAACAATTACGGCGTGCGCCCTCTGCTGCCCTGGAATGGAAAGTGGTTCTATGGTGATCTGGTTTTCATCGTTGACCCCTGGATTTGGTTGATTGTTGGCGGCGCGGCCTTTCTGCTCGCATCGAAGTTCATCTGGCAAAAGATAGCATGGTCTGTGCTCGCGCTTCTTTTAACCGGACTCATTCTTTTCGTGAGGCTCGAAAACGCTGGCCTCTCTCACCCAAACGTCTTTCGCGTTTTATGGATTGCGGTCATCTTTGCGCTTATCTATACACGTTGGGCGACCCCGCTGGTCAAACGTTGGGGAAGCTCGGTCGCCACAGCCTCGCTCGCTCTGGTCGTCGTTTACTGGGGCGGTTTAGCCCTCGCGCATCGCTCGGCACTCGCGCAAGCTGAAAGAGTCGCTGGGCAATTGGCCTCGCAAAATAATGAGACGCTCGGACAGGTCGCGGCCATGCCTGTGCTCGCAGACCCGACGCGGTGGCAATGTGTCGCGGACACAGACGGCTCGACCTATCGTTTCATTGTCTCCTTAACTGGAAGGGAAGAATCGGAAGCAAAACGTTTTGTAAAGCCGCAGGGTGATGACAGAGAAGCTGTGGCGCGAGCTTCAAAGGATGAGCGAGCACGCGTCTATCTCGATTGGGCGCGTTTTCCCGCCGTCGAGGTCGAGGGCGATTGCGTGAGCGGATTGCTCGTAGAATTCGCGGACTTACGCTACACTGATCCTAACCCGTCGGGGCGCGGCACGTTCTCTCTGAACGTGCCTGTGGCTTGCGAGACTGAAGAGCAGAAATGAGCGAAAGAGCAGAGACGGCAATTCCAGGCGCGGTTGCGAGCGCGGCACGTGAACGCATCGTTCCGCCTGCGCGTCGGGCGCGTCTGGCGAGCGTGCGCGTCTCGCCCGGCGGCTACCTGGCCGCAGCTTCTGTTCTCACTTTCGCGGCGACACTTCTCTTGCGCGCGCAATATGATCTCTATTCGCTCATCACAATCGCATTCGCCTGGGTAGTGACACCGCTCCTGGCCTTCACCGACCGCATCAGCTTTGACGGGCAGATGCTTTCGCGCAAAGGTCTGACCCCGCTTTTCATCAAATTATTCAAAGGTCATTCTCAGAGTCTCGACGTTGACGAGATTGAGCGCGTCGAGACGAGCGCAGTCAGAACGATTCGCCGCAACGGGCGCGTGCGCTATCGCTATCGCAGCGAGGTGATAGGGCGCGGGCGCAGCTTCGTCTTCGCTTCCGGCGGCAACTCTTATCGCCGCATGGTGCGCACGCTCTTTCCACTTTTGGGTTATGACAAAGTTGACGCGCGCTCAAGTGAACTGCGCGACTATCTGACCGATGCGAGAACCTTGCGCGTCAATCTTGAAATGCTCAAGCTCGCGCCGCCGGATGTTCTGGATGCTGCGGTCAATGAGCTTGAGCGCAATGGAAAAAAAGAGACTCGGCAGCAGCGCCCCGAATGGACTGGCCCAACGCCTTTTGATGTCGAGCGCGGACGCCTGCTTCGTCTGGCCGCGAACGAGTTGCGCGCTGCGGGTCGGCTGCGCGAGGCTGCGGAAGCTTTCCGCCGCGCGCTGATTGTGATTCCGCGCGATGGCTGGCTGCTCTACGAGTTCTCGCGTTTCCTGCGCTCGCAGGCTGGCGCAACCCGCGACGCGCGATTGATGATGCGGTCGCGCGCTTGCCTCAGGCTCGCGCTCCGTCGCGCGGGCAATGATGCTGCCTTGATGTCGCGCATTGGCGAGAGCTTTTACGAGTACGGCGAGTTAGCGCAATCATCGCGCGCATTCAATCGCGCTTTGGAAGTCCAGCCACGCGCTTTCCGCGCTGAAATCGGACTGGCCGAGATTGCTCTCAGAAGCGGCAAGCTGGCGCACGTTGTTCATCATTACGAATCGGCAGCGCGCATCGCACCAGACGAAGCGCTGGCGCGGTACGCGCGCCGCGAGTCCGAGTATTACGCGCGACTTAGCAATGACGATGATTACCTGGCGGCTGAGTTGCGGCGGATTAACTGGTTGCAGAATCTGCAACGCGCGCGCCGGATGGCAACGCGGATGACGCTTGCGAGCTGTTTGCTCGCGCTCATCGGCCCGTCGCTGGATGAATCGGTCGAAAGCATCGGCTGGTCGCTCGCCTCCTCATCGCTCATCGCATGGATCGGCGTCGCGCTCCTCGTGCGCTACCTCTCGCCAAGACGAAAATTAAAGATTCAAAATTAAAAATGCAAAATGGAAGACGAAAGCCACGCTCTCAGTCTTCCATTTTGCATTTTTAATTTCTAATTTTGCATTACTCTTCGGTTGTGGTTTTCTTCACGCGTGGCGCTCTCTTCGCAGGAGTTTTGCGTGCTGCTCCCTCGCCTTCTTTCTTCGCGCCCTTTTTCGGTTTGGGTGAGACGACCGATTCGACGATTTCGGAGACGGCGGCGGCAGCGTCCGTCATGATCTCGCCGACGCCGGAAACAATACCTGAACCGATCTCGCGCACGGGCGTCGGGATGATATTCTCGTTTGCGCCTGCTGATGCAGCGGCTGCGCGCAAGGGCTGTGTGGGTTCTGGATTGAGCAGGGCGTCCCAGCGATAGCGTGGCTGCGCTTGCGGTTCTTCCAGACGCTTGAAGACCAGATCAGTCACAGCGTTCGTGACCCAGTTGTGATAGAACTCGCCAACGGAAATCAGTTCCGCATCCGGCGCGGGGTTCATGAAATCAATCGCGTAAGGCACACCATCCTTGATAGCGAACTCGACCGTGTTGATGTCATAGCCGAGAGCGCGGCAGATCGTTCTCACATCATTTGTGATGCGCTCTGCCAATGCAGTGGAAAGGTAGTTCGGATCGTTGATGTACTGCTCGCCCGACAAATAAGGCTTCGTCGGGTCGTAGGGCATAATCATCACTTCCTCTTGCCCGATACAGTAGCAGCGGACGAACTGGTCGAAGTTGATGAACTCCTGCAAGGTCATGCAGAGTGTGCCCGTCTGGTCATACTCCAACCAGAGTTCTTCGAGCGAGTTAACGCGCGAGACGTTCTTCCAGCCGCCGCCGTCAAACGGCTTCATAATCGCTGGCAGCCCCGTGTAGTCAACGATGCCCTGCCAATCGAGCGGGAATTCCAGATTGCGCAGGCTCTCGCTCGTGATGCCTGCGATGTAATCTTTCTGCGGCAGGAGGACGGTTTTCGGAATGGCGACGCCGAGCTTCGCGGCTAATGAGTAGTTGAAGAATTTGTCGTCCGCAGACCACCAGAAGGGGTTGTTGATGATGATTGTCCCTTCGAGAGCCGCGCGCTTTAAGGATGCGCGGTAGAAGGGAACTTCATGCGAGATGCGGTCAATGATTAGATCGTACTCAAGCTCGTGGTCGAAGCGGACGCCGCCCAGGGTTACGTATTCGGCGACCGTCTCGCCCTGGCCACGCTCGTTGATGGTGCGTATGAGTGCTTCTGGAAATGTCTGTTCGCGGCCAACTAAAATTCCTACTTTCTTCATAACGGAAAGTTCCTTTCGAGATAAAAGAGAACAGAAGAGCGGAGCCGAATGTTACGTCGAAGTTAAAGCTCCTCCGCCATTGTTCGCATGGTTGCTTACGCTTGAAAACCGTGAACTCTACAGGCCAGCGCCCGCAGTTGTCAATCTACGAGGCGGGCATCCGTGTCTGAAAATTAATCATCCGAAAGATTTGTATGTAGGAGACTGCCAGTCCCGAAACATACTTTTCGCGGCGGCTGTGCTAGAATCTGCGAACGGATGGACAGACTTTCCCCGATTCAAGCCGTTCATGAATCCCAAGTAACCCAAAAGGAGATAGTTTTCCGAAGTGTTGCTACGCTTTAATAAAACGGAATCCCTCGACAGTCTTATGCGACACAAAATATTTTGCGCTCTTGTTTCGGCGCTTTTATTAACATTCTCTCTTTCAATTTCTTTCGCTCAAGATGCCGGGAGCAAGCCTGCGGCAAAAGATAATGCTCAAAAGAAAGATCAGAACAAGAACGATAAGCCTGAGAGCAAGCAGACCGTTCCCAAAGTTGACCTGAAGAATCTGAATGTTGACCAGGTGGTCGAGACCGCGATAGCCATTTACGGCGGGCGACCAGGGCTGACGCAGGTGCGGCGCAATGGCTACGAGCGCGGGCGCATGACCAGCGTCTTAAGCGATGGGCGGACAGAAGATGGCACGTACGAGCGACGCTTCATTCGCGGCGAGAGTACGGAGAAGGATAAAGTCCGTCTCGATCAAAAAACTTCCAGTCTCGAATACTCGCTCATTTACGGCGAGGGGAAGACTTGGGGCTTACTGAACGGCTCCATGTTCACGCCGCGCTCGGAAGCGACCATGTACTTTCTTTCGCAGATGTGGCACGGCATAGACGCCCTCCTGCGCTACAAAGAGAATGGCTCGACCATCACGCTCGTAGGCCGTGACAAGCAGCAGAACATAGACCTCTATGTCGTTGACCTGACGGATAAGGAGAATCGGCGGACGCGCTATTACATCAGCCAGAAGTTTTTCCGCATCCACTGGTTGGAATACGAAGAGCCGGAAGTGGAAGGCGGCACGCCCGTCAAGTTCCAGCGAAGGTTCTACGATTATCAATACATTCAGGGCACGCTGGTTCCCAAACGCACGGTGCTGCTCGTGGATGGCAAGCAGCGACAGGAGACGCAATTGATGAGCGTCACTTACGGCATCAAGATGGACGACACGCTCTTTCAGAATCCAGATGCTCAGACCTCTGCGGCCAAGCCGTAGACAATAATTGACTTTGATCAATTGCCACTAGCACAAGCCTAGTGGGCAAATTAGCAATAATCAATCGGCTTTAGCTGAAAGCTTTTGGCTAAAGCCAGAATTCTTTTTGTTACTTTATCCTCCAGCTTTAGCTGGAGGCAATTCATAGAACTTTCATTACAATGCACTAGTGGCAACTTATAGAACGACATTTCAACTAAACCTCAACAGAGAGGCCGAATGAAAAGAACAACTCCTCTGTTCCTTTTGTTTTCGCTGACCCTAACTTTCACAGCATTCGCTTTTGCTAAACCGACGCAGGCTGATGCTATTGAAACCTTCTGGCAAAAATTCAGCGCGGCAGTCCGCAGCAACAAAAGGAGCGCGGTCGCCGCGTTGACGCGTTTTCCGGTCGGGATGTCTTACGGAATCAGAAGCATCAAGACGAGGGCGGAACTGATGCGCCGTTATCGTCAGGTCTTCAATGAGCAGACGGACGCCGCCAAATGTTTCGAGAAAGCCAAGCCCGAAAAGGATGCACAGAATCCGAAAGAGTTCTCGGTCGCCTGCCCGGATGCGGCTGGCAACGAAGTCGTCATCTACCATTTCAGGCAGACGAAGATGGGCTGGAGGTTCGTCGCGCTCGATAATATAAATGAGTAGCAGAATTAAGGGGGCGCATGGATGGAAGCTGTGTTGAGGTTCTTAATGGTTGCCATCATAGCTACCGGCTTTGCAATCTGGAGCGGCCTTTCTCTTGTGCCTGGCGCGATACTCACCTTGTCGGTTGGATTTGCCGCCGCTATCTGGGGTGACAGGGTTCTCGTCGGCTTCGTCTCCGTCATCCGTCACCTTAGATAATCTTCCTCTAAACCCACCTACTTTTTGGGAACTTCTTCATTATTTACGCGTGTAGCAGATTGCGGGCGGTTTTACGTTCAGGTGTATAATTTCCGAAACTGAGAGGCCGACCCCGAGTCGCGGGCTGTATGTTTTGCTCAGCCGTAAACGTTTTACTAATCGTGAATGCTCAAAGCCTTCCTTCCTTGATGAGCACGCTGACTTCTGTTGATGATCTGCGTTTCGGCACGGCTGTGCCGCAAACAGTCGTGACCGAAGAACATGTCACAGATCACGCTCTTTTAGAGGCCACGCGCGCTGGCGATGAAGCCGCGTTCGCGGAGCTTGTCAGCCGCTACCGCAACCAGATTACGAGCTACATCTATCGCATGCTGAATGACTATGACGGCGCGGTTGATATGGCTCAGGAAACTTTCGTCCGCGTCTATCAGGCGGCTGACCGCTACCAGACGAGCTATGCGTTTTCGACCTACATCTATCGCATCGCCACGAACCTTGCGATCAGTGAGTTGAGGAAACGAAAACGCCGCCGCCTGGTTTCTTTGACAGGATTTTTTCAAGAGACGGAAGGCGACGAAGCGCGCGAGTTTGATCCGGCAGATGCCGTGCCGTTGCAAGACGTAGCTCTGGTTGACAGCGAACGTCGTGCTGCCGTCGCCCGAGCCATCGGGACATTACCGGAAAAATACCGTGCGCCGCTCGTCCTCCGCGATGTCGAAGGCAAAAGCTACGACGAGATTGCGCGCATCCTTGAGACAAGCGAAGGAACTGTGAAGTCGCGCATCAGCCGCGCGCGCGGATTTTTACGTGACAAACTGAGCGCTTACTTGTGAGCAGGAGTTGTAAGGAAAAACCATGAATTGCCAAGCATGCCAGATTGAGATTGAAGAGTTGGAGTTAGGCGAGCCTTTGAGTGATGCCGCAAGCTCTCACATCAAACTTTGCGTCTCGTGCCGCGCCTTTCACGACGAGCGCCAGTCGCTAAGGCGTCTCGTCAATGGGCTGGGAACTGTCTCCGCCCCGCCGGATTTCGAGTTCCGCTTGCGCGCGCGATTGGCCGCCGCTTCAAACGGCGGAAGTAGACGCTTCTTCTCTCTACGCACATTCTTATCGAGCGCGCCCGCAGTCGCTCTGGCAGCATCATTCGCTCTGCTGGTCGCCGGAGTGGTTATCTACAAACAGGTGAGGACTAAGACAGCGACAAATCCGACGCCGGATATTGCCCGGGTCAATGAGCAGAAAAATGTAAATGCTGCCGCCACATCTTCGCCTGAATCGAAAACTACAACTTCGGATAAAGAGAATGCGCCCGTTGTGCTGACCGGCGGTGTCAAGCAGCAGCCCGCGCCTCTGACAGCCAGCGGCAAGAATCCTTTGCGTCATCAGCCAAGACAAGTTGATGCAAACAGTCAACAGCTAATAAGCAGCGAAAAAGCTGTTAAGGAAGCGCCGAGCATTAAGCCTGCGAACGACTCGGATACGATTTACGTCTCAAATCAACTTGTGCAACTGCCTGTGCGCTCGCCCATGCAGCCCGTGCGAGTTTCTCTCGATGATAAAAACGGCGCGAAGCGCACGGTGACGCTTGAGCCTGTCGTCTTCGGCTCGCAGGATTTTACGGGTCGCAATCTTTCGCGCAACACGTCGCCATCGGACATCTGGTAATCGTCAGAAATCACCGTAGAGGAGCTGGATTAAATAGCCTTGCTTTACAGAAGTCTTAAAAGATTGAATCTCTTCTTTGCGCTTGCTCTCGTCGTTTTCGCTTGCGCTGGCGCTCGCGCGCAACAGGCGACAACAGTGAAGCCTGCTGCGCCAGCAACACCACCACCTGCGCCACAGCCGATGACTTTGAGCGTCGAGCCTTCTAGTCGTCAGTCGCCTCAGATCGTCACAATCGTGCATCGGCTCAACGGCATCAAGGCTCTGGCCCTGCTTCGCCGCAACGACGAAAAGGTCGCGGAAGTAGATGACAGCATGCTGACCACGCCTTATGTCGTGACGATTATTACAGCCGGTCTGGCGTTGGGCGACGGCGAGAACGTTGTCGCGCGGCTGCCGCAGGCTGAAGCCGAAGTCGAATCGTTTCTCCTTCCGGCGCAAACTTCCGGATTCTATTCCGCCGCTCCTAATCAATTACTGACGCCGCGCGCCGCGCAGGAAGCCGCAGCAGCATCAGCCGCCGGAACGACCGCGCCGCGAGCCTTCGCATCGCCGGAAAGTTCGGGTTTCGTCGTCGTCGAATCCAACGGCAAGAAGTATGTCGCTCGCTATGTAGGGCTTGATGGCGGATCGGGTCTCTCGCTTCTCAAAATTCCCGGCCTGAAAACTACTCTCTCGAAAGATGCTCTTGAGGAACAACTCGCCGTCGGCCAAACAGTCCGCATTTTTGCTCCTGACCGCATCGGCTATGTGAGTGCTCAGCCCTCGAAAATCGCTCTGCGTGTCAGCGAAATCGAAGCGAAGATTACGGCGATAGCACGCACTTCGACGGGCAAGATTACCAATCTCACAATTCGCGCGCAGAATCTGTCGGCGGCAACCGTCGGAGGAATCGCGCTCAATGAAATGGGCGAGGCTGTTGGAATTGTGGAGACGAGCAACACCGGAACGGCGCGACTGATTCCTGCGGCTGCCGCGCGGCGCGCAGCCGAGCGCGTGCTTGCCAGACAGACAAACGTGCCGCGTCCCTGGCTCGGTGTGCGCGGCGAGGTCGTCAGCGCGATGCCGCTTGAAAAATTCTATTCAATGGGCTGGACCGAGCCGGAAGCTGCCGCGCTGAAAAGTAAGAAGGAAGGGATTCTGTTAACCTCGGTTGCGCCGGGCACGCCCGCCGCGCTCGCCAAGCTTCGACCGGGCGACGTGATTACGCGCGTCAACAATTTTGAGATTAAGAATGCCGAAGACTTCTCGTTCGTGCTTAACGAGGCTGGCAGCGGCGCGACCGTCAACTTCACAGTCTATCGTGGAAAGGGAGTGCCTGCGACAACCGTTTACACTCCGGCGATACCGCCGGTAGTTCAAACCATGCCGACGCCGATGCCGATGCCGCCGCAAAATTTCACTTTCGACTTCAAGCCTTTTGATGTCAACGTCAAGCTCGGCGAAGCTTTGAACACGGCGCGCGCGATGCGACTGGCTGAAGAATATAGCCGTCCGAACGTCGGCCTCCCGACGCTCAATCCTTTTCCCCTGGTGGCTCGCGGGATAGAGACGGCACAGCTCTCGCCAAAGGCGGCGACGCATCTCGGCGCGAATAGCGGAGTGTTAGTTCTTTATGTGGATGCCGATAGCCTTGCAGCGCGCGCTGGCCTCAAGGTCTTCGACGTGATCGAAACGATTGAAGGCAAGCCCGTTGGCAGAACTCCTTTCTATTATGCGCTTCCGAAAGGCGATTTACAGCAACTCAAGCTGGGTGTTGTGCGCGACGCTCAAAGAATTGTAATCACCATCGCGCGAAAATACGAGCCGCAAAAGTAACGATGAGCGATGAATGAGGAATGATGAATAGAAAGCGGGGGCATTCAGTTCATCATTCCCCATTCATCGCTCATCGTTACGCATCCCTTCTCTTCATCTTAAGCTGAACACTCGCTATCCATCCGTTCATGAAATTTGGACTTTGTGTTAGTCTTTGATGTCTAAAAGGCTACATGCAAAATAGTTTCATCACGCCGAACGCAGGGGAGTTTATTTCAGTCAAAGGGCTGCGGCTGCATTATGTCAGCCTTGGCGCAGGCCGCGCGGTCATGCTGCTGCACGGCAACGCAGGCTTTGCTCAGGACTTCTCGCTGGTGATGCCTGCTCTGGCAGAAAAGGGTTTCAGGGCGATAGCTTTCGACCGCCCCGGTCATGGTGAAAGTGAAAGACCTGTTAATGAAGAGGCCACAGTCGCCTTGCAGGCAGACCTGATTCGTGAAGCTCTGAGTGAGCTTCGTGTTGAAAAGCCAATCCTGGTCGGCCATTCCTGGGGCGCGCTCGTTGTCCTGCAATATGCTTTGCATTTCCCCGGGGAAGTTTCAGGGCTGGTCCTGCTCGCCCCCGCCGTTTACCCTGACGAAGAACAGTTCGGCTTTGAGAAGTCTTTGATTGAGATTCCCCGAATCGGCAATCTGATTCTCAAAATGTCCAGCCCCTTCATTGATAAAGAGATCAGAAGCAATCTGGTGCGAGCTTTTGCGCCCGATGAAGTTCCGGCTGATTATCTTGAGCTGGCGACAACCGTCTGGAACAGGCCGCAACAGATTAAGGCTGTCATTCAGGATGAAGCCATTTATAATCCGACTGTCAAAAGCTTGTCTGCTCGCTACGACAAAATTCAAACTGAGACTATAATCGTGACCGGCGATTCCGACATGGAAGTTGACCCGGAGAAACATGCTATTCCATTGCATTGGGAAATCGCGCACTCTGAATTAAGAGTGCTGCCCGCGACCGGCCACATGATTCCGCACACACGGCCCCGAGCGGTTCTGGATGCTATCGAGTCCATAAAGACGCACATCTCATAACAGGCAAAAACGCTAATGCATATCCCCCTACGCGAACTGTGGTGGCTGGCCGCAGGCGGAGCCGGTTACGGAGCCAGATACGTTAAATTACGCTGGCACTCTGTTACCACTGCGTCCAGAGTTTTATTCACAGACGAAGACCCGACGCCCGAGCTTCTCCGTTTGCAAAATCTTCATGGCTACAATGCGCACGCGCTGGTCTCTATCATGCCGGGCGCGAAGACCTGGTCAACGCCCGCGATTGACGGAGCCATTATTTATAGCGAGTTCGGTCGCGTCTGGTTAGCCGTTGGCGATCCTCTCGCCGCCGATGCGGAAGTCAGGGAACTCGCGCGCCGCTTTGTTGCGGCTGCGCGAAAGAAGCGGCGCATCCCTGCCTTCGTTCCGGCGACAGCAAGATTTGCGCGTGAAGCTGTCGAGGCTGGCCTCGTCGCCGTCAAAATCGGCGCAGCCCCTTACTTCGATCTACAAAAGTGGGCGCCGCGCGGCGACCATGCGAAGAAGGTTAGGTCGGGCGTGAACCAAGCGCGGCGAGCAGGCGTCCGCGTCGAAGCGATTGAGACGAGTGGAGCGGAGATTAGAAAAGATACTGAAACGCTCTGCCAGAGTTGGCTGAAGTCGCGTCGTGCGGCGACCAAGTTCGGATGGCTCTTCGTTCTGGACCCCTTCCAACATGCAGAGCAAAAGAGATTCTTTGCCGCTCGTGATGAAAGCGGGTTGCTCGTCGGCTTTCTCGCGGCAAGTCCGATGCCCGCGCGTGATGGTTGGTATCTCGAAGATGTCCTGCGACAGCCTGACGCGCCTGCCGGGACAGCAGACTTGCTGGTCATCGAAGCTCTCACACGGCTCGCAGCCAGTGGCGCGAAGTGCGCGACTTTGGGTACGTCTCCTTTAGCCAGAGAGGGCGAGCAAGTTGTCGTCTGCGGGCATCGCTTGATTGAGAGAATGGTTCAAAAGGTTTCCAGGCGGCTCGAACGTTTCTATAACTTTGAGGGGCTGCGCCGTTTCAAGGCCAAGTTCGTGCCCACATGGTGGGAGAGCGAATACGTGCTCGTGCCGCGCGGAATGGCGGTTCCACCGCTTGTCACCTATGCCATCATTCGCGCCATCGTCCCCGGCGGCATCGCCCAACTCATCACACGCCAGGTCGCACGCACGTTAAAGGTCAAGCGGAAGAAAACCAAAACTAAAGAAGGCCGCAGAGGCAGAGAGGCACAGAAGAAACATGAGAATTGAGAATTTGAGATAGCAGATTTGAAATCTCAAATTTCTTACCTCAAATTCTTCTTCTCTGTGTCTCTCTGCCTCTGTGGCTAATTTTTTGCAAATACATCCCGTTTCCAATCTTGGTCGCCCCGCGTCAATCTGTGCTACTCTAGTCCCACACAAAAGTTCGTTGATCCCTGTTCCCGACAGATAATTTGCGCCCTATTATGCTGCATGATGCCGTATCCCATTACCATGAGCTTTTGAAAAAGGACGACCTCGCGGAATCTTCGCGCGCGATGCTGGATGAAGGGTTGGAGCGCGCGCGGCTCATCTTCGGAGGCCGTCGTCTTTCGCCTTATCTGCGTCCGCACTTTGTCACCGAGACTGATTTCGCTCGTGTGACGCGCGTCTGCGAGACCATTTGGAGCGCTATTCAAAAGATCAAGGACGCTGCGGTCGAAGACGATAATCTCATCAAAGAACTCGGGCTGACTGAAAAAGAAAAAGAACTCGTCTCGATTGATCCGGGCTATCGTGAAGTCTCGCCGACGGCGCGGCTCGATTCCTTTCTCACCGATAAGGCTTACAGCTTCGTCGAACTCAACGGCGAAAGCCCCGCAGGCATTGCCTATGCCGATGCGGCCTACGACATCTTCTCTGAATTGCCGGTCATGCGCCGGTTTACGGAAAAGTATAAAGTGCGCCCGCTCTACGGACGCCGCTTGATGTTGGACGTGCTGCTGCGCGCTCACGAAGAATATTTGGGACGCAAGCCGGAGCGCACCCCACACATCGCCATCGTTGACCTCAAAGACCTGCCGACGCAGAAAGAGTTTGAACTCTTCAAAGAGTTTTTTGAGGCTGAGGGTTATCCATCAATCATCACCTCGCCGGACGAATTGGAATTTTCAAAAAACCGTCTGCGCGCGGGCGACTTTGAGATTGACATCGTTTATAAACGCCTGCTCGTCAACGAATATCTTCCGATTATTGATGACAGTCCCGCGCTTCTCGATGCTTATCGCGCGGGCGCAATCTGCATGGTCAATAGCTTTCGCTCCAAGCTGATTCACAAGAAAGCTCTCTTCGCCCTTCTGACCGACGAGCGTTACGAGAACCTCTTCACGACGGAAGAGCGCGAAGCTATCCGCGCGCACGTTCCCTGGACGCGCCACGTCCGCGCGGAGAAGAGCAAGTATTACGGCAAAGAGATTGACCTGCTCGACTTTATCTCGAAGACGAGCGAGCGATTAGTCTTAAAGCCGAATGATGATTACGGCGGGCACGGGATTTACATTGGCTGGAACACGGACGGGATTTCATGGGAAGAGGGAATCAGAAACGCTCTCGCCAACGGCGACTATCTGGTGCAGGAGCGAGTGCCGACTGCGCGCGAAATCTTTCCGGCATTGAAAGAGGACGGATCAATTGAGTTTGCCGAGCAGCTTGTTGACCTGGACCCACTGCTCTTTTATGGCAAGGTCGGCTCGGCCTTTACACGGCTCTCTTTCACGGAACTCGCCAACGTCACTTCCGGCGGCGGCATGGTCCCAACATTTATTATTGAAAAATTATGAATTTTGAGTTTTGAATTTTGAATTGAAAGCAAGAGCCGCCTTTCTTAATTCAAAATTCAAAACTCAAAATTCAAAACTAACTCAGTGTTACAATGGGCTTGCCCCAGCATCTTTTCGGAGAGAGCGAGGACTGCACAAGCGTGATTGATGAAACTGAAGAGAGAGCGGAACTCCCGCAGGAAGAGCGGCGGCATCATGACCGCTCGCGCTTGATCGTTGATGTCTATTTCAACGGGACGGACGCGACGGGCGTGGCGAGCACAAAGGACATTAGCCTCGGCGGTCTGTATATGAACACGCAGGCGACTTTGCCCGAAGGCGCTGTGTTGACGCTGAGAATTCCTCTGAACAATGAGCAGCAGGTAGTGGTCAACGCCGAAGTGATGTACAGCAATCCGGGTCATGGCGTCGGCGTGCGCTTTCAAGGTTTGACAGATCAAGACCGCGCGTTGATGGAGCGAGAGCTGCCCGCGCGATGAGCGAGGCTGAGAGGCTACAGGCGAAGGCGCTTCGCTGGCGTGATTTAACAGAAGATGAACGCGAGGCTCTTGATCGCAAACTCGAAGGTCTGTACGGAGGCGGCTCAACCGAGAACGTCTTCGATTCGCTCGCGGTTGATAAGCAGCAGGCGCTTCTGATTCTGATGCGCCGCTTGTCTGTCCTTGAATTATGGAGCGCGGTGCGTTGCATAGAGAATCTTTACGGGATGGGCGGCGTCGGCATGAGCTTCGATGCCTGGCCTTTTATTAAATCCAGCCTTGAGCGCCGGGAAGACTTTACGACCTGGTTCGCGCGCCACCGCGCCACAAGCCTGGGCTTTATCGAGAAGGGCACTAACAGGGCTTCGCTGCATCTTCTCCGCGACGAAGGGACAGAGGGCAGTTGGGAAGCCCACTTCGATCTTTATAACCCCTGGGCGTCGCCGCTCAACGCCTGGCGTCACCTGTTGCATGAAAAGATTCGCCGCGAGACGCCCGATTGGAGAGTTGTCGGTATAGCACTTGGATATTTATAGTCGAACGAAGATTTACAAACTGTCTTAACGATAAAAAGGAACTTGAGCCATGTTCGATCAGTTCACGCTGGGCATTGAAGAAGAGTTTCAGATAGTTGACCCGCAGACGCGAGAGTTGCGCTCGCACGTCTCAGAATTTTTAGACGAGGGCAAGATGCTTCTGGGCGAGCAGATCAAGCCTGAGATGATTCAATCAATGGTCGAGGTCGGCACGGGCATCTGCCGGAACATTCAGGAGGCGCGCGCGGACATCACGCGCCTGCGCGCCATCATCTCGAAGCTGGCGCGCAAGAAAGGCATGGAGATCGTCGCGGCCTCGACGCATCCGATCTCGCAGTGGAAAGAGCAGGAGATTTTCGACGACCCGCACTATGCTCTTCTCGTTGAAGAGTTACAGATGGTCGCGCGCTCCCTTCTCATCTTCGGTCTCCATGTGCATGTCGGCGTCGCAGACCGCGAGCGGCAGATTCACATCATGAACGCGGCGCGCTATTTTCTGCCGCACGTGCTCGCGCTCACGACCTCTTCGCCTTTCTGGATGGGCACCAACACGGGACTGAAATCCTATCGTTCGGAAGTCTTCAAAAAATTTCCGCGCACGGACATCCCAGACCACTTCGATTCATATCAATCCTTCCAACGCTACGTCGAGTTATTGTTAAAGACGAAGAGCATCAGCAATCCGAAGAAGATTTGGTGGGACATCCGGCCACACCCAAATTTCCCGACGCTTGAGTTTCGCATCTGCGACATCCCGACCCGCGTTGACGACACCATCAGCATCGCCGCGCTCTTTCAAGCCATCGTCGCCAAATTGAGCAAGCTGATCGAAAAGAACTTGGGCTTTCGTCTCTATCGCCGGATGTTGATTCAGGAGAACAAGTGGCGTGCGGTGCGCTACGGACTTGAAGGTAAGCTGATAGATTTCGGGAAGCAGAAGGAAGTCCCTGTGCGCGACCTCATCCTCGAACTGCTCGAATTCGTTGACGACGTGGTTGACGAGCTGGACTCGCGCAAAGAGATCGAGCACATCCACACGATCCTCGAACGCGGGACATCAGCAGACGAGCAGTTGCAAGTCTATCGTGAGACGAATGATTTGAAGTCGGTCGTTGATCACCTGATCAAGCGAACGATGGAGAACGTCCCACACGATATTGACCTGAGCGCGCCGCTGCCGACAGTTGAGGGTATGCGGTCGAAATAGAGGAAAACTAAAGCAATGGAAGCATGAGAGTTTGATAATCAGGTATCGCCATGCCTATATATTACTGTGAGAGATGAGCTACAGGAATCTCTTCTGTTCTCTCATAGGGCTTCGCGCCCGTTGCTATCTCGTGCACTGCGTGAAGAATGTCCGCACTGTAATATCTGCTCCCGCATGAATCACACACACCTATTGTCACGTCTTCAAGGATGATGAAGCCGCCCTTGTGTTTGAATGCCTCTTGCTTAACCTTTTTAGGTCTAACAGCACCTTCGCAATGTTCGCATCGGTAGCCGTACATAATGCTCATTCCTTAGATTCGGTTATCTCGTAAACCGTGATGATGAGATAGCGCCCGGTTGCTGTAAAACGTCCAACTATTCCAACGGGCGTTTGTTCGTTCATAGCCAGACCTTCAACTACATATTTTGATCCTCTTGGATCATTCTTTTCAACTTTCGCGACCCGCCCGTTTAAGATTGAGTGTTCAATATCAATAATGTCGAGATTGTCTTCGGCCATTTCTTCCATTGCGTGTACAGTCATATCGTACTCTCGAAGCCGAATCTTTTCTCTTATTCGATCTATAACTCTTGATGGCACGTAATGAGTTTACTTTTACCCTCTCTCTTCTTGAGAGTGTTTGAGAGATTCGCGCAGGAAATTTTCAAAGATGATGCGACCGTCGCGCGATTCGTTCGGGTGCTCCCAGCGTGTGGCGCGCGTGCGGTCCCAGTCCTCGAAAGATTTTTCGAGGTGAAACTGCACCGTGTAGATGAGTTGTCCTCCATCACGTTTGACCATCATCTGATTGCGGCACAAATAGGCTGTGGCGAGGAGCTTGAACCCTTCGGGCACGCGGTCCAGTTGCAGGCCGTGATTCTGCCAGACGCGTAAGATGCGCGCTTCGGTCGTGTAGTCCTGCCAGACGCCCGAAGCGGTATCGTTGATGCCTGCGAAGATCGGATCATCGGGGTCTGTAATCTTGATGAAGCGATATTGATACTCGAAGGGACGACCTTCGCGGCGCGCGTGCTGCTCCTGATGGTCGAGCGTCTGCACCTGCGCTCCGAAGCTCAGGCCCACAAGTTGATGGCCGCCGCAGATACCCAGTACAGCCGTTCGGGTCGAGCGCATGAACTCGCCGAACTTTTCCAGGTGCGTCGGATTGTAGTAGTCAAAATCTCGTAGCGTTCCGCTCAAGGCAATCGCGTCGGGGTGAAACTCTCTTTCAGCTTCGGCAATCTCAGAAAAATGTGCGACGCGAATCTCCGGCTTGCGCACCAGGCGCAGGATGTTGTTGCGAATGTTATCGAGCGCGAGTCCGGCGATTTTGCGTTCGTATTGCAGATTGGTTTTGAGCTGCTTGCCCCACTCTTTAACAGCCACATCCGAGATGTCGCGCTCGTCGCGCAAGAGATCGTCAACGACGAGGACGCGCGCCTTCTCAATCCGTTTTTCTATCGGCTCGTAGTGGCAGAATGCGCGTTGGTTGAAAGGGAAAGGGAGCGGTTCCGGTTTGTCCAGTGGTATGTTTTCGTTAAGCAATATCTCTTCCGCCATGTTCAATTTTTATTGCGCTGCGGCGACTGTCAAGCGCGCCGCTGTTTCGTGTTCTGATTAAACTGGGGGACAGCCGTTCCCGCACCCGCCTCTTCTATCTCGCCTCTGACATCTGTGATTAAAAGATTCCGCAGCCGGGAGCGAAAACTGACGTTGCGATTTGCGGCAACGTGCTCGACCAATAATAGCATGCGATGCCAGGATGATTCGAGTTCATCTGCGAGTCTGGAAATCCGGCTGATGTCATACGGCACGGCGACCATCTTAATTCCGGCACGCGCAAAGACCGCTAGATACCGAGCCGTCGCCAGATCAGGACACATCATGCGGTGGTGTCCAATTTTCAACTCGACGCCGAGCAATGTGTGCTGAATCTCGATGTCTGTCTTCTTGAGCTGGACGGGAAGAGCGTGTGAGCGTGTCCGCATCTGGAGGATGCGCTCGCGGTAGAGGCGCGGCAACCATAGCTCGCCTAAGTTTGACTTTATCTCTTCGAGGGCTTGGGCAAATGTTGAGAGGCGAGCGGCCACGTCCGCAGGCTTTGTCTCAGAAGCGATACTCTTGGCTGGCTTCATCACAGCATAGTTTAACGCAAGGCTTGCGCTGCGACTGGCTTCTTCTGAAATGCGTCAATGACTTTGTTTGGGAACAGTCCCAGATAAAAGACGCCGACGACCGTGATGATGATTGCGAGTGCGACACTTGCGGGTACGCGCGGCGCAGTCCACTCGGTCGTCCGCTCGCGGAAGAACATGACGATGATGAGCCGCAAGTAGTAGTAAGCTGAGACAGCCGTGTTCAGAACAGCGACGACGACCAATGCATAGAAGCCCTGATTCAAAGCTGAGCTGAAGACCACGACTTTGCCCATGAAGCCTGCCGTCAGAGGCAAGCCCAAGAGGCTGAGCAAGAAGAGCGAAAGCGTGAAGGCCAGAGCGGGCGCGCGGAAACCTATGCCGTTGTAATCTTCGACCTCAGTGCGGCGGTCGTTGTTGCGCGCAATCAAAGTCACAATTGAAAACGCGCCCAGATTCATCACGGCATAAGTCAGCATGTAAAAGGCGACGGAGGCGAGCGCAGAGTTTCTGGCATTGATGTCGCTCGTTGCGCCAGCGGCGATAAAACCGACCAGAGCATAGCCCGCGTGTGCGATTGAAGAATAGGCGAGCATCCGCTTCACATTGTTCTGGACGATGGCGACGATGTTGCCGACCGTCATCGTAATCATCGCCAAGACAACCATCGCACTCACCCATGCCGTGTTGGTCTGGCCTGCGAGCGATGCGCCTGCTGCGGTCACGAATGGAAAGCCGAAGATGAAGACGCGCAGGAAAGAGGCGAACCCCGCAGCCTTTGGTCCAGCGGCCATAAACGCCGTGACGGGTGTTGGCGCGCCTTCATAAACGTCTGGAGTCCAGATGTGAAAAGGCGCGGTGGCGATTTTGAACCCGAAGCCGACGAGCATCATCGCCGCGCCCGCTAAAAGCAGCTCAGGGTAGCGCACTTCGCCCGCCACAATTCTGGTGGCGATTGCGTTGATGTTCGTCGTTCCTGGAAAACCGGCCTTTGAAGCAGTCGCGCCGTAAGTGAGCGCGATGCCGTAGAGAAGAAAGGCCGAAGAGAACGACCCCAAAATAAAATATTTGAGAGAGGATTCGTTCGAGCGTAAATCCGTGCGACGAAATCCAGCCATCACATAAGTCGCAATCGAAAGAATCTCTAAGCCTAAAAAGATGATGACCAGATCGTTGCCCGCTGCCATCAACATCATGCCGACGGTGGCGAACAGGAGCAGCGAGTGAAACTCGCCTGCGGGCAGTCGTTCGTTCTCAACCCAGACCATAGAGATGAGGATGGTGAGCGCGGCGACGAGCAGGAAGATCAACGTGAAGCTCAAGCGCAGCTCGTCCAAAACGATCATGTCGTGAAAACCTCTGGGCGGGGCATCAGCCCAGTTGAGCCACATCCAGATTGAGGCGACCGCGCCCGCAGCAAGCCCCGCAAGCGAGAGTCCGCCCGTGATCCAACGCTGCGCCGGACGCGCGAAAGCGTCAACGAGCATGACGAGCACGGCGATGCCTCCGACGATCAGCTCGGGCAGAATCAATCCGAAATTGACGTTCGGATTGGTGATATTCGGAAGCTGTAATGCGAGCGATAAATCCATAAAAGTTGTCAGTAGTCAGTTGTCCGTTATCAGTTGTTCAGTTTTGCAACAGTCAACCGACTATTCTGTAGCAAGAAGCTTATCGAGCCTTCCTCTCATCGTCGAGAGATAAAGGGAAGTGGTCGCCATGCCGACGTGATTCGGTGTCGAGAGCCTTCCCTGTTTATCGAAGAAAAGAATCGTCGGCAGGCGCAGGCGCTGTGAAAATCTTGCGAAGGTTGATCTATCTGGATCGCGCAGGACCGGAAAAGAGAGCTTCAGCTTCTTGGCGTAATCTTTCAAGCCGGAGTTGGAGACCTCTTCTTCGGACTCAATATCAACCCAGAGAAAAGTAACAGGCTTGTCCTTGTACTCTTTCTTCAACTGCTCAAGCGCCTTCAACTCTTCCTTGCACGGCTCGCACCATGTCGCCCCGAACGAGACGAGGACGACCTGCCCGCGCATGTTGGCAAGGTCGTAAGTCTTCCCGTCCATTCCTCTCAGCCGGAGAGATGCATCAACGGACTGAGACGCGACAGACTGCGCCCGCGCCGAAACGAGAGCGCAGGCAAGGAGAAAAGTTAAAAAGAAAAGTTTCCTCATATTTCAAATTATTAATTGCCACTAGCACAAGCCTAGTGGGTAATGATGATTTTAATTGTTGGCTTTAGCCAAATGATTCGGCTAAAGCCGACACTATTCTTTGCTAATCTATCCACTAGCTAAAGCTAGTGGCAATTGAAAAATCAAAACATCGTTATTAGCCGCTCATTCTGAACAGACAAAATCACGCTCTGCCATTCACTATTCACAATTTACCATTCACTTTTCCATATTCCTTGTTTCCAAAATCGTGCCGCCGCGCTGCGGTTGATTGACGCTCTGTTGCACGGCGACGACCGCGTCACGCGAGCGATTAAGAAACGTGCTCGGATAGATCCCCATAAAGACCATCAGTAAAAGCAGCGGAACCATCAAGCCTACTTCGCGCGCGTTCATGTCTTTCAGCTTAGCGTTCTCTGGATTGTTGATCCGCCCGAAGACGACTCTCTGCAACATCCAGAGCATGTAAACCGAAGCCCAGATGACGCCCGTCGCCGCCGCGCCCGTAGCAAACCACATCCACTTGCGGGTCAAGACGGTGGATGTCCATGAGCCGATCATAATCAGAAACTCGCCGACGAATCCGTTGAGCAAAGGCAACCCGATTGACGAAAGCGACGCGATGACAAAGAGCGAGGAGAACCAGGGCATCGAGTTCGCCAGCCCGCCGAAGTCTGAGATCAGGCGCGTGTGGCGACGTTCATAAATCATCCCGACGAAGAGAAAGAGCGCGCCAGTCGAAACGCCGTGATTCAACATCTGATAGAGCGCGCCCTGCATCCCCATCTCTGTGAAAGAGAAGAGGCCGAGCACGACGAAACCCATGTGGCTCACGGATGAGTATGCAACAAGTCGCTTCACATCCGGTTGCACCATCGCTACCAGCGCGCCGTAGATAATGCCTATGACCGCGAGCGTGATGATGAGCGGCGCGAACTTGTGTGCCGCTGCTGGGAAGAGCGCGATGCAGAAGCGCAGCAGCCCGTATGTTCCCATCTTGAGCAGCACGCCCGCGAGAATGACGCTTCCTGCGGTCGGGGCTTCCGTGTGTGCATCCGGCAGCCAGGTGTGAAATGGGAAGAGCGGAACTTTGATACAGAAGGCAAAGGCAAAGGCCAGGAAGATGAGCGCCTCGCTCGTCGTGCCTGTGAAATTGGTCACGCCGTTCTTCAATACATTCAAGGTCGTGACGTAATCGAATGTGTGCCCGGCGATGAAATAGAGCGCGATGATTCCGGCCAACATCAAGAGGCTGCCGACAGCCGTGTAGATGAAGAATTTCGTCGCCGCATAAATTCTCTCCTTCCCGCCCCAGATGCCAATCAGGAAGAACATGGGCACGAGCGATGCCTCGAAGAAGAGATAGAACAACAGCAGATCGAGCGAGACGAAGACGCCAATCATCGCCGTCTCTAAAATCAGAAGGAAGACGTAGTAAGAGAGCGTCCGTTTCTTCACCGCTGTCCAGCTCGAAAGAATCGAGATCGGGACCAATAGCGTCGTCAGCAGCACGAGCCACAGGCTGATTCCATCAACGCCGATGTGATAACGCGCGCTGATGGCCGTTATCCAGGGCGTATCCTGCACGAAGCGGAAGCTGTCCTTGCTCACACCGCCATCACCTAAGAGCAGGAGCGAGAGCAGAAAGGTGACGACCGAAAAGGCGAGCGCGATCCAACGGTAATCTGTCTCGCGCTTATAGACGAAGCCATGCGCGATGGCTGCGATTGCGCCCGCCGTCGGAAGAAGGAGAAGAATTGTGAGCAAGTATTGCTGCATGCCTTGTTAATGACCAGCCATCTTGAAAATGTAGTAAGCGAAATAGCCTATGACCGCGAGCGCGCCGAACAAGATGATCGCCGCGTAACTGCGCACAAACCCGACTTGGAGATGGCGCACGACACGCCCGATTTCGGTAACGCCGCGACCCAGCCCGTTGACGATACCGTCAATCACGCCCACGTCAAAAAGTTTCCAAAGCCCCTCGCGCGAACCCACTTTAATCGGATTAATCAGCGCGGCGTCATAAACTTCATCAACGTAATATTTGTTTTCGAGCAGGCGCGGCATCTCTTTGAGCGGACGTTTCCTGAAGACGGTCCAGCCGATGAAGATGCCGATGGCAGCGATAATGACAGAGATTCCAGTAAAGAGTCTCTCCTGGCTGACCTCTCCTGATGTCGCCACGCGTTCAGTGTGCGGCTCATTCTGCGCGCCTTCGCCAACAGACAGTGGCGACGCACCGTCATGCGGCTGCGGCTCTTTCGAGAGCATCTGCGGTCGCGCAGGCTCACCTTCGGCACGCACGCTTTCGCCACTCTCGCTTGGATTATTGATGATCGGCTCAAGCGTCCTCTCGAAATAGTTCGGAACATTGAGGCCAACTATTGAACTGAGCGCGTAAGGGATGCCTACAAGACCGCCGAGAGTTGAGAGAATCGCGAGCACAACCAGAGGCACGGTCATCACCCAGGGCGATTCGTGCGGCTTGAATGGGCCATGCCCGTGTCCATGACCGCCGCTTCCCGCATGAACCGTCAAGTCCTCGTCATGCTCGTCGAGTCCTTTGTCAACATGTTCGCCCGGCTCGTGATGCGCGCGGTCACCAGCCGAAGGAAGCTGTGCGTCGTGTGGCTTTTCGCCTTCATCGAAAGCATGTGCATGCGCTTCGTCAGCCTGACCGCCCGCGTCTTCTTCCGCGAATCTCTCTTTGCCCCAGAAGGTCATGACCATCAGGCGTGTCATGTAGATGGCGGTCAGCAGAGCAGTCAACGCGCCGACAGCCCAGAGAATCTTGCCAGCGTTCGGGAACAACCCCGTGCTCCAACTCTTCCACAGAATCTCGTCTTTCGAGAAGAAGCCAGCGAAAATCGGAATGCCGCTGATGGCGAGCCAGCCGATGAGCATCGTGATGAACGTCACCGGCATATATTTTTTCAGCCCGCCCATGCGCCGCATGTCCTGCTCGTGATGCATGCCGTGTATCACTGAGCCTGAGCCAAGAAAGAGCAGAGCCTTGAAGAAGGCGTGCGTCATCACGTGGAAGATCGCCGCGACGAACGCGCCGACGCCACACGCGAGCATCATGTAGCCCAACTGCGAGATGGTCGAGTAGGCCAGAACTTTCTTAATATCATTCTGTGCGATGCCGATGGTCGCGGCGAAGAGAGCCGTCGCTGCGCCGACAATGGCGATGATGAACATGGCCGTCGGCGCGTGCGTGTAAATAGCTGAGCAGCGAACGACCATATAGACGCCAGCCGTGACCATCGTTGCCGCGTGAATCAGAGCCGAGACAGGCGTTGGACCAGCCATCGCGTCAGGCAGCCAGACAAAGAGAGGAATCTGAGCAGACTTGCCCGTCGCGCCGATGAAGAGAAGTATCGCCGCGCTTGTGATGCCTCCGGCAAAGAGCGTTCCCCAACCGAACGATTCGACCGGCATGTGCGCGATTGTTTGAAGCGCGCTCGTCACGCCTTGCACAGGCTTGTCGAAGAAACTGATTGAGCCTTGACCCGCAGCCGATGTGATGAAGAAGACGAGCATGATGCCGAGCACCACGCCCCAGTCGCCTATGCGGTTAGCGACAAAGGCTTTCTTCGCCGCATCGCCAGCTTCTTTGCGGTCAACGTAGTAGCCAATCAGCAGGTACGAACAAAGACCGACGCCTTCCCAACCGACGAACATCAATAAAAGATTGTCCGCGAGGATGAGCGTTAGCATCGAGAACATGAAGAGATTCAGGTACGCGAAGAAGCGATAGAAACCTGGATCGTCATGCATGTAGCCCGTAGCGAAGATGTGAATCAGAAGCCCGACGAAGGTCACGAAGAGAACGTAGATACCGCTCAGACGATCAATCGCAAATCCGAAGTCTGCGCGAAAGCCTCCGACGTTGAGCCAGGTCCAGAGATGGTCTGTGACGGGCGCAACACCCGGAACTGCATCAGAGGTGAGCGCGCCACCCTGTTTGAATGCGAGGTAGAAGGCGACGACAGTCGAAACGCCGACCGCGAGACACGCGACCCAACTGATGAATGCCTCTTTACGCACACGCCGACCGATGAACCAATTAATCGCAGCCCCAACCAGCGGCGCAAAGATGATGTAGCGAATCATTTTATTAAGTTTTGAATTTTGAGTTTTGAATTTTGAATTAAAAGCAAGACTACTTCTTCAATTCAAAATTCAAAACTCAAAATTCATAATTTCAGTATGTTGGCGTCGTCCACATCCAAAGATTCACGGTTGCGAAAGATGGTGATGATGATGCCAAGTCCGACCGCCGCTTCTGCTGCGGCGACCGTCATCACGATGAAGACGAAGAGCTGTCCGGTCACATCTCGAAAATAACTTGAGAACGCCACGAACGTCAGGTTCACGGCGTTGAGCATCAACTCTATGCACATGAACATGGAGATGACGTTACGCTTAATGATGACGCCGACCACGCCGATTGTGAACAGGACGGCGGAGAGCGCCAGATACCAGGAGAGATGCGGAACAGCGTTCATAATATTTTTGATTTTAGATTTTTGATTTGCGATTGGAAGCGGACGAAAAAGAGGTTTTGAATTCTGAATTTTGAGTTTCGAACTAAAGGCCAGCGGCTTTCAATTCAAAACTCAAAATTCAAAACTCGTAATTTCAACTTCTTCATCTTCCAGTCAAAAATCGCAAATCAAAAATCTAAAATCCCCTCAGTCTATCTTCGACAAATCGTGGGGGTCTTCTTCGCCCATTGCCTCAGCCGCCTCTGCGGTCGTGTGCGTGATAACGGGCGTCGGGTCCTCGACAACGTTCGGGTCAATCGTATGCTTGGGCAGAACTTGTGCGCCTGGAATAATAATCGCGTTATCTGGAATCTGTGTCGCCCTTCGCGCCAGAGTCATCGCCCCGACAATCGCCATCAACAGCAGCACGGACGTAATTTCAAAAGGCAAAAGGTATGTCGTAAACAGCCCCGTGCCGATTGAAGCGGTCAAGCCTACCTCCGAAGTGCTGGGGTCTTGCAGGGGCTTTCCTTCTGACTGCACAGAATAGATAACGAACGCCGCTTCTGCGATCAAGACGGCGGCTAAAAGAACCGCCGTCGGAATCAGAAAGCGCAGGCGCAGAGTGCGGCGCACTTCTTCCTCCACGTTCAAAAGCATGATGACGAAGACGACCAACACCATGATCGCGCCAGCATAAACGATGATCTGCACGGCAGCTATGAAGGGCGCGGCCAGCATGACATACAAAGACGCGAGCGAGATGAAGACACCGATCAGCGAGATTGCGCTGTAAAGCGGATTGCGCTGCACGACCATCGAGAGCGCGCACCCCACAGCCAGTCCGGCAAAGAGAATGAAAAGTAGTGCAACCATCAATCAAACGGCGGGAAGAATCTTTCCCCGCAACATCAGTTCATTGAACCGAAAACGTTAAAGTACGCCCATGTCGCCGAGAAAATGATATTCAGAATGGCGACGGGCAACAGAAACTTCCAACCGAAGTTCATCAACTGGTCAAAGCGAAAACGCGGCAACGTCCCTCGCAGCCAGATGTAAAGAAACAGGAAAAAGATGACCTTGATTAAAAAGTAGAAGACGCCCAGGATTGGAATTGATGCCACACCCGGCCCGTTCCACCCACCCAGAAAGAGCGTCGTCGCCAGCATCGAGACCGTCAGCATGTTGACGTACTCGGCCATGAAGAAGAGCGCGAATTTCATCGCGGAGTATTCCGTGTGAAAGCCCGCGACGAGTTCTGTCTCGGCTTCCGGCAAATCGAAGGGGACGCGATTGGTCTCGGCGATGGCCGAGATTAAATAGACTATGAATCCTAAGAGTTGAAATCTATCCAGTCGAAAGAGATTCCACTGCATCCCGTTCCAGCCCGACTGCTGCTCGACAATTGCATAAAGGTCGAGCGTCCCGCTCATCAAAATCACGCCGACGAGCGAAAGACCCAAGCTCAACTCATAAGAGATGAGTTGAGCAGAAGAGCGCAAGCCGCCCATCAAGCTGTACTTGTTGTTTGAAGACCATCCGGCAAGCGCGATGCCGTAAACGCCGACCGACGTGATGCCGAGCACGTAAAGGAGCGCGACATCGAAACGTGTGATAACGAGTTGGATGTGCCCGATCCAGGGCAGAGTTATCTCAGGACCAAATGGATAAACGATCATCGTCATCAACGCGCAGACGATTGCTATCACCGGCGCGAGGAAATAGACGAAGCGCGTTGACTTGTCTGGAACAATGTCTTCTTTGAGAATGAACTTCAGCAGGTCTGCGAAAGGTTGCAGCAAGCCGCCGTAGCCCACACGATTTGGCCCGAGCCGTCCCTGAATGAAAGCCAGCACGCGCCGCTCGGCCAGCACCGTGTAGGCGACAATCATCAGCACGCCAACGAAAGCAACCGTGATCGCCACCAACCTTAAGATGACCTGAACTAAAGGACTGTTCCAATCCATATCGTAAATGAAAAGTGAAAAGTGAAAAGTGAAAAGTGGAGAGCCGTTCTTAACTATTCACTATTCACTTTTCGCTATTCACTGTTTTTCAATCTCCTGCTGCCGCCGCCACAGGTCGCAGTTTCTCGTCGAGCGTAATTTGATAAAGGGGCGAAATTGCGAGCGTCGGAGGCTCTGGGTTGCCAGCCGCAAGCAAGGGGAACTGTGGGACTTTGCCCGTCAGCGTTCCCGGTTTGAAAAGCTCGTGACCGACCGGCGGCGTCTCGGTTAACTTCTCCGCAGTCTCGCTCATGCCCTCAACAGTCAGGCGCAAGCCTTCAGCCTCTTTCGTCAAATCCTTGCGCTCTGCCTGCTTGTGCTTTACCTGCACGGGCTTCGTCTCATCTTTCAAAAGAGGATAGCGAAGACCCTCGTATGCCGGAATCTGTGCGGCAATCTCTTTGAAGATATTGCTTGCAGACATCTGCCAGGCGAAGTCAACGTCGAGCGCCTTCGCAAGCTGTGCCGTAATCATCCAGTCCTGCTTCGATTGATGAACGGGCGCGATTGATTGGCGCACGCGTTGGACCAGCCCGTCGTTGTTCGTAAACGTCCCATCCGTTTCAGCAAACGATGCGGCGGGGAAGACTACGTCCGCAAACTGTGTCGTCTCGGTCTCGAAGAGTTCCTGCACGACCAGGAAATCCAATTTTGATAAAGCCTCCGCGCGCGAGTTCAAATGTTCTGGAAGAAAACTGCCAGCGATGTACATTGCTCTCACGCTCTCGCCTGTGCCGTCAAGAATCTTCCCTGCGCTCTTGCCGCTTCGCATCAATCCCATGTCGTGCGCGCCGATGCTGTTGTTATAAAGCGGCAGAGGATGCAGCAGCACACGGCGACCTTCAGCCGTGAAAGCGTAAGGCATCTGGGCGATGATGGCCTGTCCCGCCGGACTCAGCTCGTGCCCGAACATGATGACGATGTCACCCTGAGTGTCATTCAAAGTCTGGCGCAAAGTCTCAAGCTCTTTCGTCTCGATTCCCATCTTGCGCGCTGAGAGATCATTTTGCGCAGGGTCTGCTAAGGCAAGAACGGCTGCGTCTTCCGCGCCCGGACGAATATGTACGAACTGCGAAGCCTGCTGCTTGAGGCGTATCGGAACGCTATTAACGATGATGAGTTTTGCGCCGCCATTGCGAACAGCCTGACGCATCTGCTTACCGGTGAAGGGTTGCAACTCTTCCGGCTCGCCGCCGATTAGCAAAATAGTTTTCGCGTGTCGAATGTCACGATGAGTCGCCAGGGTCGCGCCTAAATTTTCGAAGAAGGGATGGAGGCTAAAAGCATCCGTCGCCGTGTAGTTTTCGGTTCCGACGACTTCCGTTGCGAATTTATAGAGCGCGTAGTTCGCTTCGTTCGTGATGCGCGGGCTGCCGACAACTGCGATGGAAGATGCGCCGTTCGTGTTGGCAATCTCTTCGAGTTTTTTTGCTGTGTAGCTGATGGCTTCGTCCCACGTCGCCGGAATCAACTTGCCGCCCTTGCGATAACGAATCATGGGCGTGCGCAGTCGCTCTTCGTGGTTGACAAAGGGATGGCCGAAGCGACCCTTGATGCAGAGAAACTCGCCGTTGTGACCGTTGACATAGCGGTCGCGGGCGACAGCGCGCATCAGTTCGCCGCCGCGCGAACCGAGCGACATCTCGCAGCCATCGGAGCAGAACCCACAGGTCGAGATGGTCTGCTCTAATTCCCAGGGACGAGCCTGGTGGCGATAGGTCGCATCGAGCAGAGTTCCGGTCGGGCAAACCTCTATGCAGTTGCCGCACTGCGAACAGTTGAGCCAGCCGCCATAAGTTCCGATGACTGTATTCGCGCCGCGCCCGCCCGCTTCGATGGCATCCTCGCCCATCCACTCGTCGCAAACCCTCGTGCAGCGTTTGCAGAGAATGCAGCGCTGCGGGTCGTTCGCTACAATCGGCGAGAGATATTTTTCGGGCTGTGCGTTCTTGCGCTCAGAGAAACGTTCCTCAAGGCCGCCCCAATCAAAGGCCATCTCCTGCAACTCGCACTCGCCGCCGCGATCACAGACGGGGCAATCGAGCGGGTGATTGGCCAAAAGGAACTCGACCATCGCGCGCTGCGCCTTCTCAATCTCGTCGCTCTCGGTCGTGACGATCATCCCGTCCGTGCAGGTGATCGTGCAGGAGGTTTGCAGCTTCGGCATCTTCTCGATGCGCACGAGACACATGCGGCACGAAGCCTGGAGCGCGAGGTCCGCGTAATAGCAGAAGGAGGGAATCGAGAAACCCTTTTCGCGGCAGACATCAATCAGCCGCGCACCCTTCGGGACTTGAAAGTCCTGACCGTTGATAGTGACTTTGATTAACTCAGTTGACATGTTTATTTGATATTGACTTGATCTTACAAATAGGTTCGCCCTCCGGCGTCTTCCAATTGTTCGGATTCAAGGGCGAACTGCCCCATCCTCTTTCACTTTGCGGAGAGTAAACAATTTTCTGATGACCCGAATTGCTAATAATCTTTATCCAGAGTCTTTTCTCTTTAAGGTTACCTACCTTGCCTGAGTTCACATACTCTCGACATCTCGCTACAACATCATCAAGCGCGTAATCATGCTCTCTTTTGAAATTATGCCAAGACATTTTCGCTTACACGCTCGCAAATCTAATCGCTAGCTTCGGGAATAGTTCCTGCACAGTCTTCCCGGTCAGATTCAAATAGAGCGAGTCCACTGATAAGTCTATTTGTCCATCCCACTCAAGACTTCGACCTGATGAACCGATCTGTGCGCGCTCGAAAAACGCCGGGTCGTTCCAAGCAGCAAACACCCCTTGCCCTGCTAAGGCAGACAAATCAACTTCGCCTGCCGAGCCATCGGAAAATTTAACGTACAGGCGAAAGCAATCAAGAACGCGCGCTTCCAAAATCTTTATCATGACACTTAATCCGCCGCGATGCTGGCCACTGCATTTGCCGTCAGCGGCAGCAGATGTTTCTTAAAATCTTCCGGGAACTTCTTAATCGCCGACTGAATCGGCCACGCGGCGGCGTCGCCAAGTGGACAGAACGATTTGCCTTCGATGTTGTCGCAGAGGTCCAGAATCAACTGTGCGTCTTCGGGGCGACCTTCGCCGCGCGCAATTCGTTTGAAGACTTTGACGAGCCAGTCCGTGCCTTCACGACAGGGCGTGCACCAGCCGCAGGATTCGTGCTTGTAAAACTCTATCAGATTCTTCGTTGACTCGAAGACATCAACCGTTTCGTCCATCACGATGAAGCCGCCTGAGCCGACCATCGAGCCTGCCGCGACCAGACCGTCGTAATCCATCCTCACGTCTTTGCCCAGAATGTCTTGAGCGGGCATGATATAGACGCTTGAGCCGCCCGGTATCAC
>Ga0182001_10000006_pt1 | contig 57539 bp, 50 predicted proteins | sample BulsoiFelSFmetaG_FD_120485 | JGI IMG/M metagenome (GOLD analysis project Ga0182001, IMG submission 120485) | Bulk soil microbial communities from Mexico - San Felipe (SF) metaG | ecosystem: Environmental > Terrestrial > Soil > Agricultural land | place: Mexico: San Luis Potosi | collected... | reverse complement strand
CGGCGCGCGGCCTCTTCGCCGCCGCGAGGCGTGATGTCAAGGCTCATCGCGCGCGCCTCTTCACGCGCGGCGATCAAGGCTTCGAGCGCGGCGGGTTGCAGCTCTATGCGCGCATTGCCGATTATCGCCGCAGTCGGTCTGGCTTGCTCTTGAAACTCATCTACGTCCGCTTCACTCGTGAACATGCAAACGGGTGGAGGCAAGACATGTGACTCCGCCAGAAACATCGCGCCGTAGTCTTCGAGGACGCGACGCTCGACCGGATCAGACGTATCACAAAAATTTTCGAGTTTAATCTTGCGCACTCGAAGCGCGTTCTTTAGTGCAGCGTAGAAGGCGCTCTGTTCGGCGCTCCTCTTCTCTGCGTTTTCATCTGGCATCTCCGTTTTGCCCGTTTCATCCTGAGAGTTGGCACTACTACCCGTTGTCTGTTCATTGTTTGTGACGCGCCGCTCTCGCGTCTCTTTCTGCTGCTGCCCCAGAATCTCGCCGCCTGACGACGCGCAACCGGCGCAGATGACCGCGACGAGTGTCGCAGTTATCAGCAACGTCAGCGGAGCGCGTGCCCTCGCAGGGCATGCGCACGTTTGCTGTCTGGGGGCGGATTTCCGTAGCAACATTAAATGCTCGAAGCAAACAGGGAACTTTCGAGGCGCGAGAGCCGATTCGCCGAAGAAGCGAACGGACGCGCCCGCGAAAGCCTTTGTGGGAAGATTATTACAGCTTCCCCTTTGGCCGACGATGATGATAATTGGCAGCGGCATATGTGGTCAATTAAAGCCGCGTTTGATATTTCGGGTGCGCCGATTTGTTCGGGCGCAAAATGCGGGAAATGTTGTATACTTCGCCGCTCATAAATTTCAAAACGGGCTGAAGCGGCGGCATGGCACTCAGTGTCAACTCCGTCGGACGAGACTGTCGCCCTCGCCCGTGCGGCAGCTACCGGTAAACTTCTGAGGAGAAAATTCATGAGAACAGTTAAAACTTTTGCACTCTTCATCGCGGTCCTCGCGCTCGCCGTCGGAGCGGGCGCGTGTAGCAAGGCTGGCTCTTCGCCGACCGCGACCGCGAAAGCCTTTTATGATGCCGTCAAGGCGAAGGACGTGCAGGGCATCAAGAACAGCATGTCAAAGGCTTCGCTCGACATGATGGAAAAGTACGCCAAGATGCAGAACAAGAGCCTGGATGATGCACTCAAGGCACCGAGCGCCACTGACCCGCCAGCGACCTTCGAGTCGCAGAACGAGAAGATCACGGGCGACACGGCGACGCTTGAACTCAAAGATGAGAAGGGTAATTGGGAGACTCTTCCGTTTGTCAAAGAGGACGGCCAGTGGAAGATCGCGTTAGACAAGGCGATGGGCGGGCTGAAATAAGGACGCACCTTCAAGGCGCTCAATTCGGCTGGCGCAGGCGGGCAGGAGTCGGACATATCTGGTCCAGGCAGATGAGCCGCGCTTCTCAAACCAGACAGGGCGCGCAAGGTGCATTCCCGCCTCTAAAATTTCTGGAAGGGGAATTTAAGATGAGAACAGGACAGACGATCTGGTCTCTTGTAGCCGTGACCGTGCTTCTCGTCATCGCGCTCTCCAGCGTGGCGTGCGGCAAGAAGTCAACTCCGACCGAGACATTCAAAGCCTTCTACGAGGCCGCGAAGAAAAAGGACGCGGCTGGCATCAAGAAGACGCTCTCGAAAAACCTGCTCGGCAAACTGGAGGAGGACGCGAAGAACTCGAATAAGCCTCTTGACGAATATCTAACGAACGTCAATCTTCCTGACACCTTACCCGAAACACGCAACGAGAAGATTGATGGAGATCACGCCACCTTAGAGATAAAAATTAGAGACGATACTTGGCGGCCTGAAAACTTTGTTAAAGAGGACGGCGAGTGGAAGCTCGATTCCAGGTAAATCTTCGAGAGCAAGATTGATGATGCGAACACGGAAGGCCAGCCTGCTGCTGAATGCTGGAGGCTGGCTTTCATCATTGCAGGTTGGAAGATGAACACGCTCGAACAGATCAGGGAAATCCTGGCGACTTACAGTAAGCACGGCTGGCGATTGAAACGACTCTTGCTCACTTCTGAAGCGCGCGCCCTCTTAACCGAATCGGAACAGGATATTTTTGCAGATGCGCGCGAAGAGGAGGTCGAGGATTCTACGATCAATGCCTTGTGGTTTGCGCGCCCATCACATGCCGGACGCGAGGCTTGGGAGTTGCGCCTCGTGGCCGAGACGCCTTACGCGCTCTTCGAGACTTTTGAAGCTGATGAAGAGGAAGCGGAGCGTGAGGAGGTCAGAAGAGAGATGGAAGCGCGCCTCAGGGAGTATGCGGCGCGCTCCTAATCATCTATCCCCATCTTGACCATAATCTCCTTGCGGTCAGTTCCGCGCATGATGACGACCTTGACCGTGCTATTCGGAGCAGCGCGATCAATGCGGTCGTTGAACTCTTCGGTCGTCCGAATTGGAGTTCCATTAAACTCAATGACGATGTCGCCGTCCTGCAAACCCGCCATGTAGGCTGGCTGATTTTTATAGACCTTCTTTAACTGCACGCCGTAGATATTCATGCCCGGCACCTGGACGCGCTGAAAATTATCTTCCACGCCGAGAAAGCCCTGGGGGCTATTCTCGAAAGCCTCTCGCAGATTGTCGTTCTCATCCTCTGAGACGGTCACGAGCTTCACAGTCTTTGTCTCGCCGTCGCGGTTGAAGGTTACGTCAACAGTTTTTCCAATGGGCGTGTTCGACAGCAAGTTGCTCAATTCGTTATCGCTTTTGACAGGCTTGCCGTCGAAGCTCGTGATGATGTCGCCGCCCAGGAGTCCGGCTTTATCAGCAGCCGAACCCGCAGGCTTTACGTCGCGCACGAAGACGCCCTGTGCGACACCCTGCGGTGCTGTCTTGTACTCAGCACCGATGTAAGAATCAGGTCCGCCAGCCGCAACGGCAGCGCGCCCTCTGCTTCTGTTCGAGCGCGAAGACATGCCGCCCATAATTGAAATGGCGATAATCGGAAGAAAGACCCAGACCATCCACTTGGGCACGCGCCTGGAGCATGAGCGCGCCATCTTCCAACCACCCAAGCCCATCGTCATAGGCTTCATCGCGCCCCAATCCTTAATGCCTGTCGGCGCAGTCTTTGGCGGGACAGTCGAAGCGGTCTTTGCGGCGCGAGCCGAGCGCGCCGTTGCTTGCGCGCTGCTGTCGAAGCGCACAGTTTCCGTGTATTCTTCGACGCCCTCGCCGAGACGACATCCGCAGGCGCGGCAAAAGCGCAGCTCGTTCGGCATCAAAGCATGACAGTTCGGACAAGTGTTGATGCCTTGCGCGCCCATGTCATTGGCTTCTCTGTAGGCTTCAGTTTGCATGGCAATATTCTAACATTAAGAAGAGTAATCGGACGAGTCACTGTTTCCCAGCCCAAAACTTCTATACGCCATCTGTCACAATCAAGTTGCACTATTGTTCGGGTCAAGGCTCGGCTTTCGTTAATCGCCGCAGCACAGTATAGTGTCTGTAGATAAACGACTTCAGCAACAAAAAGTCGGGATGACTCTTCGGCAAAGCACCCGGGCGGCACGCTTTGTGCTGACAAGAAAATTTGCAGCAGAGAGAGAGAGAAGCCTTTCATACATCCGGCTCGGCCCTGCTTGTGCGTACCTTTATTTCGGAAAGAAGCGGCGCGCGGGCGGGTGACATAAACAGATAAAGAAAGCGCGGTAAACAAACGTGGAAGTTACAAAAGCCCTCGCGGCCCTGCGCCCGCTCTACGGGCAGGGCAATGTAGAGATCATCACGGCGGACGGCAGCCGCATCCGCGGCATCGTTCGCAGCATGAAGACCACACAGGCGCTGACGACGCCCAGCGTCAAGATCGAACGCGCCGACGGCGAGATCGTCAAAATCCCCTTCTCGTCAATCAAAGAGATCATAGACCATAATCAGTGAGCAGTGAGCAGTAAGCAGTGAGCAGTAGTTAAGAGTTGATGAAGGGATTGCTTTACTGACAACCCTTGACCCAACAACCTAAAACTAACTGCTTACTGCTCACTGCTCACTCTTCTAACGGAGAACCTTGTCATGAGCACGACACAAAGAGAAGCCATTAATAATCAGAACGAACAGCAGCCACCGCCGCAGATTGCCCTGTTGCAAATGATGACGGGCTATTGGGTCTCGCAGTCAATCTATGTCGCGGCGCGTCTTGGAATCGCAGACCTTTTGCAAGACGGCGCGAAGACGAGTGACGAGCTTGCGCGAGACACAGGAGTACATGGTCCAACGCTTTACAGAGTTTTGCGCGCGCTCGCCGGACTCGGCATCTTTGCCGAAGACGAGAACAGGCGCTTCAGCTTAACGCCGCTCGCGGAACCATTGCGCACAGGCCCAAACTCTCTGCGCGCGATGGCGATTCACATGATCGAAGAAGCGTCCTGGGCCGCCTGGGGCAAACTGCTTGAAAGCGTCAGGACAGGCGAGACAGGCTTTAAGCTCGCGCACGGCTCGGAGGTCTTCCCCTATTACGCCGCGCACCCGGAATCCCTGGAGCCTTTCAATGAAGCCATGACCAACTTTTCCGAAGCCGTCATCGAGGCTCTCGTCCCCGCATATGATTTCTCTTCAATCAAAAAATTGGTTGACGTGGGCGGCGGTCACGGTAGTCTGCTCGCGGCGATTCTCAAGGCGAACACGAACCTGCAAGGCGTCCTCTTCGATCTTCCTCCGGCGGTCGAAGGCGCGAGAAAGCGCATGGAAGTGGAAGGTGTTGCAGACCGCTCCGAACTCGTCGCAGGCGATTTCTTCGAGTCTGTGCCTGCGGGCGGTGACGCCTATTTAATGAAACTCATCATTCACGACTGGGACGACGAGCGCGCGGTGAAGATTCTGAAGAACTGCCACAGCGCGATGGCGGATGGTGGCAAGCTGCTGCTCATTGAATCGGTCGTCCCATCCGGTAATGAGCCATCATTCAGCAAGGGGATGGACTTGCAGATGCTCATCATGACGGGCGGGCGCGAACGCACCGAAAGCGAATACAGAGACCTCTTTGCTGCCGGAGGTTTCAAGCTGACGAGAGTTATCCCAACTCAATCACCCCTGAGCATTATCGAAGGCACGAAGTAAGGGAAAAGGGAAGATAAGGATTAACAATCCACTCATCTTCCCTTCTATATTTTTCCCTCTCAAGCCAGCCGTAAGCGCGTGATAATCAAGCTCTCTTGCAGAAGCCTCTACTCTTTTGCCGGAGATAATCTCTCCATCCGATAGATGCGCTGTCGAGCAGGCTTGCCCTCGCTCGCAGGCCAATCAAGAATCGCCTTCCATAAATCTTTCGACTCTCGTTGCCAACGAAAACTGTTTCGAGCGCGCACAACCGGCTCGAAAGTTATTGACTCATCCGTCAACTGCGTCGCCGCCCAGCGCGCTCCATCGCCCCAATTGCCGAATGTGCCATCCCTCAGTTCAAATCGCGTGACATCATCAACTTTGCTCAATGTCTCGTCTGCGAAACTTTCGACCACCAGAGTTGAATCATTCTCGAAGTGATAGCGTTCGTAAAATGGTTTTTCAACATCACCCGTCCCACGCCATGTGCCTTCAATCCAACGCAATTTTGTAAGCTCATGGTTGGAGATGCGTTGAGACCTCGGCGACGATACATCCTGCGCCAGAAGATTGAATCCCGCATTCACGTAGAAAGCATGCCCAAACATCAGGATGGTTGCAGTGAACGCCATCACAACTATTAAAGTCCCACGCTTCACAGAAATTGTCTCCCGCTTATCATAAACACTCCTTAGACTTCTTCCGCGACCAGAAACGGGGAAAATGATGTGAGGCATCTTCCGTCTTTCTGAATTCTCAATGGTCATGATGCGTGCCCGCCGGACGCTCGCCCTGATAAATCTCTGCGCCTGTGGCGACGAACTCCGCAGCCTTCTCTTTCATTCCGGCTTCGAGTGCGGCTTGCTCGTCCAGATCTTTCTGCGCGGCAAAGTCTCTGACCTCTTGCGTGATCTTCATCGAACAGAAATGCGGGCCGCACATCGAGCAGAAGTGCGCGAGCTTTGCTCCCTCTTGCGGGAGAGTCTCGTCGTGGTATTCGCGCGCCACCTCGGGGTCGAGCGCGAGGTTGAATTGATCTTCCCAGCGAAACTCGAAGCGCGCTTTCGAGAGCGCATTGTCTCTGAGTTGCGCGCCCGGATGACCTTTCGCCAAATCCGCCGCGTGCGCCGCGATCTTGTAGGTGATGACGCCGTCTTTAACATCCTTCTTGTTCGGCAACCCCAGATGCTCTTTCGGCGTGACGTAGCAGAGCATGGCCGTGCCGAACCAGCCGATCATCGCCGCGCCGATGCCGGAAGTGATGTGGTCGTAGCCGGGCGCGATGTCTGTCGTCAGTGGTCCAAGCGTGTAGAAGGGCGCGTCATGGCAAATCAACAGTTGCTTGTCCATGTTCTCTTTGATGAGGTGCATGGGCACATGTCCCGGCCCTTCGATCATCACCTGGCAATCGTACTCCCAGGCAATCTTCGTAAGCTCTCCGAGCGTTTCAAGCTCTGCAAACTGCGCTTCGTCATTGGCGTCAGCGATTGAGCCGGGGCGAAGTCCATCGCCCAGAGAGAAAGAGACATCATAGGCCGCCATGATCTCGCAGATTTCACGAAAGCGCGTGTAGAGAAAACTCTCTTTGTGATGCGCGAGACACCACTTGGCCATGATCGAGCCTCCACGCGAGACAATGCCCGTCGTGCGCTTTGCGGTCAGTGGAATGTAAGGCAAGCGCACGCCCGCGTGAATCGTGAAGTAGTCAACGCCCTGTTCGGCTTGCTCTATCAAAGTGTCGCGGTAAACCTCCCACGTCAGCTCTTCAGCCTTGCCTCCGACTTTTTCGAGCGCCTGATAAATCGGCACAGTCCCGATGGGCACGGGCGAGTTCCTGATAATCCACTCGCGCGTGGCATGGATATTTTTGCCCGTTGACAAGTCCATCACAGTGTCCGCGCCCCAACGTGTGGCCCAGCGCATCTTCTCGACCTCTTCTTCAATCGAAGAGGCGACGGCAGAGTTGCCTATGTTGGCGTTGATTTTGACCAGAAAGTTGCGGCCAATAATCATCGGCTCACTCTCCGGGTGATTGATGTTCGCGGGAATGATGGCACGACCGCGCGCAACCTCGTCGCAGACAAACTCAGGCGTCACGAATTTAGGAATCGCTGCGCCAAAGCTCTCGCCCTCGTGCTCATGAAAGAGCGAGCTGCGATCATCGCTTCGCATTGCTTCAAAGGCAGCCTCGCGCCCCATGTTCTCGCGGATGGCGATGAACTCCATCTCGGGCGTGATGATTCCCTGGCGCGCGTAATGCATCTGTGTGACGCGCTTGCCCTCTCTAGCGCGAAGCGGTGCGCGTCGCAGACCTGGAAACTCTTCGAGGCGACCTTTATCACGACCGCGCGCGTACTCTTCCGCGCCAGCCGTCAGGTAGCCGTTATCTTCCGGCTGCACAGTGCGCCCTTCGTATTCTTCAACGTCGCCACGACCTATAATCCATTCACGACGGAGAGCCGCAAGACCTTCGCGCACATCGCAGTGAATATCAGGGTCGCTCCAGACGCCGCTCGTGTCATAGACGCGGACGGGCTGATTCTCTTCCGTACGCCCGTCAAACGTCTTCGTCACGTTCTGTGTGATCTCACGAAAGGGAACTTTCACGCTCGTACGTTCACCTTCAACATAAACCTTGCGCGAGTTCGGCAAACTCACCTCGTCGCTCCGCTTCTCATTGATTGTGCTCATAAACTTTCAGAACTTTCTAACCCGCTTCCACCGGGCCTGAAAAAGAGAAGACCGCTCCACACTTTTGAAGGGATGGAACGGTCTCTCTTATGGTTTCTCCCTTCGGCGGTACTAACCGCATCAGGTTCAAAGGGTCTCCCTATTTTTGATTTTAGATTTTTGATTTGCGAACCGGGTATTGCTTTCAAATCGCAAATCAAAAATCTAAAATCAAAAATCGACAGGACTCTCAGCTTCGACCTCTCAATCGAAGCTCCCCTGAAAACTTTTCTTTTCTCGTTGAAGTTTACTACAAAGAGCGCGCAAGGGCACAGCCAACTATCTTAAGCCTGCGCCGCACTCTTCAGCTTTCCTAAAAATTTCTGCCGGAACTTGGCGACTTTGGGCGCGACCACGGCGCGGCAATATGGCTGCGAAGGATTCTGCGCGAAATATTCCTGATGATAATCTTCCGCCACGAAGAATTTCTCAAAGGGTACGACCTCTGTGACAATGGGCGCATCCCAAATTCCTTCCGCGTTCAATTCACCGATTAATTTCTCGGCCACCTCTTTCTGTTCAGGCGAATGATAGAAGATGGCCGAGCGATACTGAGTGCCAACGTCCGCGCCCTGACTGTTCAAGGTCGTCGGGTCATGAATGGCGAAGAAGATTTCCAGAATCTCGCGGAACGAAACAACATCAGGGTCGAAAGTTACCTGCACGACCTCGGCATGTCCGGTCGTCCCTGAACAGACCTGCCTGTAAGTCGGGTTCGACACATCGCCGCCGGAGTAACCGGATTCGACCGATTCGACTCCGCGCAGATCGTCATACACGGCTTCCAGACACCAGAAGCATCCGCCCGCGAGCGTCGCCACTTCTCTTTGATTCGTTTCCATCAAATGACTGCTCCTCTTGACTCAAACTTCTACCCGCCGATAAAGCTCATCGTCCGCGCGGGCTGCATGAATTTGGGATCGTTGATGTAATGGCGAGGCTCTTTCTTCATAACGACCGATTGGATGTACTCGATTGTCTCCTGACGAGTCGCGCTGCTGCGAATAACATCGCGCAATGAATGCTCGACGGTTGAGAAGAGGCAGGTTCTAATCTGCCCGTCGGCGGTTAAGCGGATGCGTGAGCAAGCGCCGCAGAAAGGTTCTGTGACGGGCGCGATGATGCCTATCTCGCCAGGGGCATTGTCCGCGAAACGATAGCGCATGGATGTCTCGGAGCCGCGAGTGAGTTCGAGCGGCACAAGCGGAAACCGCGCGTTGATGCGGTTGAAAATCTCCCGACCTGAGACGACCATATCCCGCGACCAATCATGCCCGGAATCGAGCGGCATGAACTCGATGAAGCGCATCCAGACACCGTGCTCGCGCGCGAAGCTTGCAAAATCCGCGACCTCTTCTTCGTTGTGGCCGCGCACGATGACGGCGTTGACTTTGATCGGCGTCAGATGCGCACGCTTGGCCGCTTCGATTCCTTCCATCACGCGGTCCAGCACATCCACACCCGTCATGCGCTTGAAGACATCGCGCTTCAAGCTGTCCAGGCTGATCGTCACGCGGTCCAGCCCTGCGTCCTTCAAACCCTCTGCGCGGTCGGGCAGAAAATACCCATTGGTCGTCAGGGCTAAATCATGCAGGCGCGGCTTTAACGCGGCGAGCTTTTTGATGATTGTCTCGATGTCGCGGCGCATCATTGGCTCGCCGCCCGTTAGCCGAATCTTTTCAATTCCGAGCGAGACGAAAATCTCCGAGACATACTCGATCTCTTCGTAAGAGAGCATCTGCTCTTTCGGCGCAATCGGCGGCTCGCCGTGCGGCAGGCAGTAAAAGCAGCGAAAATTACAGCGATCCGTCAGCGACACGCGCAGGTCGCGGATCACACGGTTGTAAGAATCTTTGAGTAAATCGGCCACTTCTTTAATACGTTTCGAACGAGCATTCAAGATTTAGTCAGAATTAATCATACGACGGCTTGCGGGGCGTTCCAAGTCGTCAGGAAAGATTTGACTGCTTCTCAATCAACGCCCTTGTCGCGCAAGGTCAGTTTAGCCAATGCTTCATCTTCGGCGTCGTATTCTGATTGAAGAGGCGGTATTTCTGATGGCGGATGGTTGCGTTCCCAGTCAATCGTTTCGTGAAGGGCTTCTTGTTGAGAGATGCGCTCGCTGTAGCCAAGCTCTGTGCGGATGCGGGTGGTGTCTACGACCAGTTGATGATCGTAGTCCACATTCCCCAAGAGGTGAGCGGGCAACTGATCTTTGTGCGCGATGACAATCGTGCCGTCCCAACCGGCGGCGTGCCCGATGGCGTGAACCCAATCGGATTCCGTGATGGCTTCCGGCTCGCCCACGTTGTAGATTCTGCCCGCGGCGCGCTCGTCCGTGACGGCAAGCGTGATGGCATCAGCCACATTCTCGACAAACGCGCGCGACCAACGCCAACGCGATTGCGCTTCTTCGAGCAAGATAGCGGGGCGCAGGTCGTCCATCCGTTTCAAGTATCCGAACAGGCGATGCTGCGCGTCGTTTGGTCCATAGACAGCAGGCAGCCGCAGGATTGTGCCGGGCAGATGCTCAGGCTCGCTCATCACGACTTGCTCAACCAGAATCTTCTCGTAGTTGTACGCGAAATCATCCGCATCTTTGGCGCGCGCGCGATACGGGTAACGGCTCTCACGAAGCGGCGCGTCCTCGTTCAGAGGGACGGGGTCGGGTGTGCCTGTTTCAAGGCGGAGCAGACGACCGTAAGCTCTATAGACATCTGCGCTGCTGATGGCGACCAAGCGACGTGCAATTCCTTTGAAGACGCGCATGAGGTCGCGCGCATCCTCTTCCGTGTAAGGAATCATGTCCAGCACAACGTCTGGCGCGAGAGCATTGAACTCTGCGGCGAATGACGAGAGGTCGTGCCGGTCGCCGTAAAATTGATTGATGCCTGCGAGATCAATCTTCGTCTCGCCGCGATGAAAGAGCGTAACCTCGTGCCCTGCGCTCACGAGATGACGGACAACATGCGGCCCCATAAAACGCGTCCCGCCGATGGTCAGAATTCGCATAGTGCCCGAGTTTTTAGCATTAAAAGAAGGCTCAGGCAAACAGTATTGCCTGAGCCTTACTCTTCAAAAAAGGACTGAGGAGTATTTTCAAAGTTTAATGACGGCCACCTTTTTCGCCGCCCCGTCTGGCAGGCTCTTTGTTTTCAGGTTTGCCGTAACCTCCGCCGCCCGGCTTCTCGCCGCCATGATGCATGGCGTTGACGGTCGCCCAGGCACGGCTTTCAGACTCATCTTCAGACATGCCGCGCTTCTCGTAACCTTCTTCGATATGCTCGGCCTGCCGTTTCTGCTTGTCCGTGTATTTGTCCTTATCGCCTCTTGGCATCTTTTAGAACCTCCTCCCTAATTCCAAAGGGTTCGCTCTGGTTGTTGCTGGCCTGAGCGAAACCGTGATTAAAAGAGGCGAGTTGCGTACCATTTAATGAAAGGCTGTGAGGGAGCAGAGACGCAGCGGGCAAAGGTCGCATAACGACGCGATTTAGGAGAAGCAAACAGAGCGGGGATAATTTTAGTTATCACGCAGAGACAGTATGAGAAGCGTTCTCTTTGTGTTCTGTTCCAGGTCTCTGGAAGTAGAGTGTTGAATTTCTGATTGTTAGATTGGAATCAAATGATACTCAATCCCCGCCCAAAACTTCTGCGCGCGAATTTTCCAGAAGCGCGCGGGCGTTGCGTTTGAGGCCAGTGAGCTTGGCGCGCTTGATGGCGCTACGGCGGAAACGCTCTGCATAAGTTTCGGGCGTCAGTTCAAGAATCTCTGAAAGCTCTGCGTTCGTGTTGCCCTCGCGCGGCTCGAAGCGCGATTCACCGGACGGCTGCTCGAAACGATTCCAGGGGCAAACGTCCTGGCAGATGTCGCAGCCATAGAGCCAGCCCTCTAAATTTCGTCCCACGTCATCGGGAATCAAGGGAGCGCGCAACTCAATCGTCGCATAAGAGATGCAGCGCCCTGAGTCAACGACGTAAGGCTCTACAATCGCATCGGTCGGGCAAGCTTCAATGCAGAGCGCGCAAGTTCCGCAATGGTCCTCCACCTGCTCTGTGTCATCATCGAGTTCAAGATTCAAAAGCAGCTCGCCAAGGAAAACCCAGGAGCCGTGCGTGCGCGTGATGAGGTTCGAGTGTTTGCCTATCCAGCCAAGCCCTGCGCGCTCGGCCCAGACCTTGTCCATCACCGGTTGAATATCCACACAAGCCTTGCCTTCTGCTTCCGGCCATCGCTCCTGAATCCAGGCGAGCAATAATTTCAACTTGTCGCCCACGACATCGTGATAATCATCGCCCCAGGCGTAACGAGAAATTTTTCCGGTCGTGCTCTCGTTTGCATGATTGTGCGGCGTGTAGTAGTTGAGCGCGACCGCGACGACCGAGCGCGCGCCGGGTAGAATAAGATGCGGGTCTGCTCTTCTTTCCGGCTCGCGCTCCATCCAACGCATCTCGCCGTGAAAGCCCTGAGCGAGCCACTCTTGCAAACGCCCGCCTTCATGCTCTAGGGCGCGCGCACTCGTGATGCCGACCAGATCAAAGCCTAAGGCGTAAGCCTGCTCTTTGATCTCGCGCGCGCGTGAGGCCGGGCCGATGTTGTTGAGAGTGTCGCTCATGTTCCCGTAATCCCGTTTGCTGCAATGTAAATAGAATAGTAAGACCGCGTGCGAAACTGTTCAAGCAAGCATCAAAGGCGTTTGCGCTTGAAGGGTACACAATTGCTCAAATCCTTCTTGCTAAACTTTGCTTTGAGACATTAAGCTGGCAACACGAATTTATGGCAAAGGACAAGAGGTCGAAGATGGACGCGAACACGCTTTCAATCAAACAGAGAGCCGGGCGCGTTCTGTTTATAGGTCTGCCCGGAACGCGTTTGACCAAGCGGACGCGCGCTCTGCTTAACGAAGTGCAGCCGGGCGGTGTCGTGCTCTTTGCGCGCAACGTCGAGTCAGCCGAGCAGGTCGCGCTCCTCAATGCACAGATACGCGATGCTGTTGACCACCCAATTCTGATAGGCATTGACCAGGAGGGCGGCCTCGTTGACCGCCTGCGCAAAATCTGCGAGCCGATGCCTTCGGCCAAAGCCGTGCGCAATGCTGCCTCTTCTGAGTTGGCCGAGAAGTTCGGTCAACTCTCTGCGCGCGCGCTCCGCCTGCTTGGCTTCAACATCAACTTCGCGCCGGTGCTGGACCTCTCCGGCAGCAATCAGGAGAACGGGCTGCGAGGCCGTACCTTCGGGACGACCGCCGCAGAAGTGTCCCGTCTCGCGGGCGCATACCTCGACGGGCTGCAAACTAATCACATCATTGCCTGCGGAAAACATTTTCCGGGACTGGGCGGCTCCGACATTGATTCTCATCGCAGGCTTCCCATCGTGAAGCATTCCTGGGAAGAGATTCTCGAACATGATTTAGTTCCCTTTATGGATTTGATGTTCCATCGTCCGGGAGAAAGATTGCAGGCTTTGATGGTCAGTCACGGCGCGTTCCCGGAGGTGTCAGAGTTTTTGCAGGCATGGTTCCGCCGCACGGGTGAGCTGCCCGCATTGGAAAGCCTGCACCAGCTTCCGGCGACAATCAGCGGCAATGTCGTCTTGCGGCTTCTCAGGCTCGTCCTCAAATTTGATGGCCTCGTCATCACAGACGATATGGAGATGGGCGCTGTGGTCCAGACGCTCTCGGTCGCGGACGCGACTTTGCGCGCCATCGAAGCAGGCTCGGATATGATTTTAATCTGTGAGCAGGAGGCGAATTTTGTTGCCGCGCGCGATCAGCTCGCCGCCGCAATTGAAGAGCATAAGTTGCAGGTTGACCAGCTTGAGCGCGCGACTCTGAGGATTGACCGCATGCTTGAAATCGCGGGCGAGCCTGAGCAGTTCGACCAAGATGAGTTTGACATGGTCTCGCGCGACATCAGTGAATTGAAACGTGCGCTGAAATCTGCTGAACTGACCGGCGAGTACGCGCCTGTCTTCGGCACGCCAGATGGTGGCGAGCGAGAGTCATCGAATTTTTAATCCGCCGGAATCCTCCCGCGCTATTGACTTCCGCACACGATTTATCATAGAAGCACGGTCGCATTCTCCATTTCTCTCTTCAGGAGTTCTACCAATGAAGCGATTACTTCTGCTCTCCGCGTTCCTGCTTGCGATGTCCGCATGCAGCACAACGCCGGAATCGAGCAATGCTAATTCATCGAACACTGCCGCGAACACAAATGCGGCGGCTAACACAAACACTTCCGCCACTCCGACGGCGGGGACCAACTCTGTGAGTGATGCCATCACCGCCAAAGAGAAAGAGATTTGGGACAAGATCAAGGCCGGTGACTCGAACGCCTTCGGTAGCATGCTGGCAGACGACTTCGTCTATGTCGCCCCTGAAGCTGTTTACGATAAGGCCAAAACGATAGAGGGCATTAAGGAGTTTAAGCCAACGGAAATCAATCTCTCAGACTGGAAAGTCTTAACGCCGGACAAGGACGTGGCCATAGTGATTTACACGGTCAAGGCCAAGGGCACGAACGAGGGCAACCCCATCCCGGAAACGCCTCTGCGCTGTAGCTCCGTCTGGGTCAACAGAGGGGACAAGTGGGTGGGAGTGTTCCACCAAGAGACAGCAGTTCAGGAAGCCCCGGCCAACCCGGCGGGCAATGCCAAGCCGGAGAGTGATAAGTCTACCAATGCGAACACCTCAGCCACACCGCCGACTGCGGCGGAAGTGCCCGACCCGGTCAGCAAAGAGAAGAAGGTCTGGGAAGAGTTAAAGCGCAAGGACTATAACGCCTTCGCCACTGACCTGGCCGACGAGGCGGTCGAGGTCGAGCCGAACGGCGTCTTCGACAAGGCCGGTTCAATCAATGGGGTCAAAATGCTCAACGCCTCCAATTACTCGCAGAGCGACTTCAAAGAGATGAAGATTGATGCGGACGCTTCGGTCGTCACCTACACGGTCAAATCCCGCGACGGCAAGGAGGAGGAGCGTCACAGCACCGTCTGGGTCAAGCGCGGGGAAAGATGGTACGCGGTACTGCACCAGGGCACGCCCGTCGCCAAACCTCAGAAGAAAGCATAACGCTAAGAGCGACAGGGATGAAAGCATGAAAGCCGGTGTGCGAAGAGGTCTCTTCGCACACCGGCTTTCATGCTTTCATCCTCGTTCTGTTTTCAGCGCCAGATGCCCGGAATCCGTGTCGAACACTTCGGGCACTCGCCCGTCGGCAGGACTTTCATCTGCCTGATGATGTAGCCGTAGCGTTCGATCAAGAGTTCATCGCACGTTGGGCAATAAGTGTTCTCCCAACGACCGACCTTGCCTGGCAGATTTCCAGCGTAGATATAACGCAGGCCCGCCTCGCGTCCTATCTCGCAAGCACGCATCAGTTGCTCTGCCGTCGTATTGGCGTTCTCAGTCATGTTGTAATCCTGATGAAATGCCGTCACGTGCCAGGGAATGTCCGGCGAGATAGAAGCTATAAACGCCGCAGCCCTCTTTAGCTCATCTTCAGAATCGTTGAAGCCCGGTATCACGAGCGTCACAATCTCTTCCCAGAAACCGCGCTCATGAACCATCTTGACTGTCTCCAGAATGTTGTCAACGACGCCGCCCAACTGGCGATAGTTGCGGTCATTCATTGATTTGAGATCAATCTTGTAGCAATCGGTCCAAGGGCGTATGTAATCCAAGACCTGCGGCGTCGCGTTGCCGTTCGAGATGAAAGCCGTCTTGAAACCTTCCGGCTTCGCCCGCTTGAAAACCTCCACAGCCCACTCAGCCGTAATCAAAGGCTCGTTATAACTCGTCCCGACCAGAGAAGCCCCGTAAGCCTTTCCCATTGCGATCAATCTTTCAACGGAGACAACATTCGGCGCAACACCCGCCGAATCATCGCGTAGAGTTTGGCTGGTCAACCAATTTTGGCAGTTTGAGACCAGGAAGAACCCTGCAAGATAGTTATGCTCTTCCTCCACTTCCATGTTGTAAACGTCGCCTTCGTAATCAATGAAAGAGAGATCGCGCAACGGGACGAGATAAAAGTCTTTCGTCTCGATGACCCTGCGTGAAATCGCATCATTCTCGTACCAGACCACAGTGTATTGATGAGGCGAACGCTTTACCATACGATTCTGAATTAACCCTTGCTCGGGCATTGCCGTATCGTACACTGACGGCAGATGCCCGAGTTTCAAAGCGAGCCACGCGATGCCATAAGCAAGTTGGCGTGAGACGGTGGTCACGCTCACCTTCCCATTTTTATATCTATGCCCGTCTCCCTGCACGTATGCGTCGAGGAATGCCCGGACAATAGGACGATGTGCGTCGAAGAGAATATGAGGGACACGCTTTTCGCTAGATCGTTTACCCGCCAGAGCCTTAAACAACAAAGCAGCGGAGGATTTATTTACGGCAACGGCCAGTGTCGTTGTCCGTTGTACTCGCGCAGCTTTAACCCCAAGACACTTATGAAGCAGCTCAATCGTTTCATCAACAAGCTCTGTCTCAGCGTGAGAGAAGCTGAAGTTAAGCACATGACTGTTCGGGCGATTTTTGCCACTGCAAATAGAGCCTTCGGCGCAATAGAATCCGAGCAGCCGCGCCATGTCTTTATCCAAAGGGATTGTTAAAGGTATTCCGGGACGATGCTCATTTGGAAATCGCAATGTGTAGTCAGCAATGATCGCTCCGCCAGAGCGCACGTTTGTCGCCAGCCCATGCGCTATCTTGCTCCGCACATGCCGAACGTACGAAGCATCTTTGCCGATTCTTGCCCCGATCTGCTTAGACGTTTCTCCACGTGCAGTTGCCTCGACAATCGCTTGGCGCGCCTGCTCATCTAACTCCCAAGGCACACGATATGAAATCTGATGCCCACTTAATTCATTCTCCACATCTATGGTTTGTGTAGAAGAGAAAGAGTAATTACGAGGAACTGCCAAGAAGTGCTTCTCTGTTAATCGCTGCGCTTGAATAGCTGTCGGCGGAGTTGCAACATCGTCTGTCGCATAAACACGGTGGTCAGGAGTGCAACGAAGTTCAGGTAAATAGAAAGGGCGAATGACAGCCAGTTGTCCGCGATAATGGTGCTTGAAGATTCCACGCACTAGACGAAGTTTACCGGATGAGGTCACAGCGCGGAGATCATCGTGATATGCAATCTCAGCGTCAGGCTGCTGGTCAATGCGCCTGGCAGAATTAAAAATCTCTTCAAAGGACATCGGCCCCTTGTCTGTAATAACGACCGTATCTCCTGTAAAGCAATAAGCGCAATGAAGGTCGCATCCGAGCATGCCGAAAGTTAAAGTGTCCGAGCCTGGCAGCGCATGGAAGAAAGGTTTCTTCTCCGTCGGGTCGCAGGCAAGCGCGGCGACATAGTTCATGGGAACTTTCAGGTGACCACCTTCATTGAAGCGCACTTTGCAGATGCCGCGCTTGCCTTCATTAATCAAGCAACGATGGCCGCAGGCGTAGCAGCGCAGAGCATTTCCCGGCAGATGCTCCGTCAACTCGGGCGCGCCTTCCGCCGTCATCTCGTCCAAAACTTCGGCTAAACTCGCCGAACGTTGACCCATTGGCATTGTCTTAAAAACCTCTTCTAATAGCTTAATTTTAATGGGGGAATTATACTCTCGTTAGATGCTCAACATTAACGTCCGACTGCCTTATCGAAAAGGTTTCAATGATTATCAAAGAGATTACGGTCACAGCATTTCAACAGCACACGCGCGTCGTCGGCTGCGAGAAAACCAGGCTTGCTATCTGTATTGATCCGGGCGACGAGGCTGAGCGGATTGTCGCCGCGCTCGGGGAACACGATTTGGAGTTGCAGGCGATTGCGCTGACACACGCTCACCTAGATCACGTTGGCGGCGTGGCCGCGTTAAAGAAGTTGAAGCCCGAGGCGGAAGTGATTATTCACCCGGCGGATGAGCCGCTTTACATGGCACTGCCAGAGCAGCCCGCCTGGATCGGCATCCCGCGCTCAAGCTGGGCGGCATTAGGATTCCTATATGAAGAGCCGCCACAGATTGATAAGCATTGGCAGGATGGCGAGACTTACAGTGTCGGCGAGCTTCGATTCAAAGTGATACATTGCCCGGGACACACGCCCGGCCATGTGATTCTCTTTAATGAGCGTGAAAGAAAAGTTTTTGTCGGCGATTGCCTGTTCGCAGGCTCAATCGGGAGGACTGATCTGCCGGGCGGTTCTACTGAGCAGTTGATGGATTCTCTGATGAATAAAATTTTGCCACTTGGCGACGACGTTAAGGTCTATTCGGGACATGGTCCCGTGACGACCATCCGAGACGAGCGGCTGACGAACCCATTCTTAGTGAATAGTTAATAGTTAATAGTGAATAGTGGAAATCTCTTCTAACTATTCACTATTCGTTATTCACTATTGCCGGTTCAGCGACTTTGGCAAGAGGTTCTCCTTCAGCTTATCCCACTTCTGTTTCGCCTCGCCGCTCAAATCTCCCGGCATCGTCTCGACAGGGATATCGTTGTCGGCGCAGAATCTTCGCCAGAGCAGAAATCGCGCGTCGTGCTGTCCCGTCTCGTCGGAAATCTCGTTCGTTACTTTGGGTTTCTCTTCAGCCACTTTCACTCTCCCCCGAATTTTTGCAAGTGCCCGCTTAGACGACTCTCGCACAGTGTAGCAAGTTTTCCATAAATAGTTCACCCAGCGAGATGCAAAAGGCAAAATTAAAAATGCAAAATGGAAGACTGTAAACGAGCCTCACTGTCTTCCATTTTGCATTTTACCTTTTTAATTTTGCATTCTATTGCGGTGCGCTCGCCGACGATTCCTGCGCCGTCGTCTCGCGCGGATTGTAAGGCGTGGCGATAAATTTCTTGGCCGCCGCCTGCGCGTTGTCGTAATTGATGCCGGTCTGCACGGCCTTGTTGTACTCATTCACGGCCTGCGCGCGCATGCCTCGCGCATCGTAGGCGTTGCCGCGTTTGATGCGCGCCCAAGCCTCTATCCATGAAGGAGTCAGGTTGCCGTTCAGAGCCGCGTCGAAAGCGTCCAACGCGAGCTGCCAGTTGCGCTGCTCAAGATAGAGCAAGCCCAGATTGTAATAGACCCACGAGTTAGACTTGTCCAGCTTGAGCGCAGCTTCCAACTGCTGTTGAGCTTCCGCATACTGCCCTTCGTGAAACTGCTCTATGCCGCGACGCGCGACGACAGAGACTCGCAGGTCATCCGACATCCGCAGGATTCTATTGTTCGGGTCAATGACGACTTCGATGGGCTGCCCCGAAGATTCAAAGTCGAAGTCCTCGCTCTTCTCTTCAAGCCGGAGCGTCGTCATAGGGTTGTCGCCGCCCTCGCTTCTGAGCATGACCTCGACGGGCATGTTCAGGTTCTCTATGTTCTGTTTGATCGTGCCACGCGTGCGAAACTTTCCGGCGCGCGTGCGGATGATCTGATAACCAACTGAGAACTCGGGTACGCCAGTGCCTTCGACCCACTGCGCGAAGAAGTAGCGCATGTTCTGCCCGGCGACTTGTGTCGTCAACTTTTCAAAATCATCAATCGAAGCGTTCTTGCCTCTGAACTGTTCGAGGAATGAGCGGAGCAGTTGTCCAAACTTCTCTTTGCCCAAAGTCTCGCGCAACATGCGGAAGACCATCGCGCCTTTGTAGAAGACTATGGATTGATAAGCAGCCGATTGATCGTCGAGCGCAGAAGGCGCGCGGGCAATCGAGGCCGTCTGCTCGAACGTCAGGGCGCGCTCCTGTTCTTCACGCTGCGCGCTATCTAACGCGCCGCCCTGGAGAGTTGTCTCGCGCAAGGCGAATGCGCTCCACTCGGCCAGCCCCTGCGAAATCCATGCATCGTCAAACGATTTGAGGCCGACGGTCTGCCCCCACCATTGAAACGCGACTTCGCGCTGCAACTTCTCTTCCGGCACTGGGCGTGACGGGTCGAAAAGTTTCGAGGCGAGAAAGAGCATGCCCAAGCCTGTGTAAGTATCGAGACTCTCGTCATCAATCTGTGCGACGACTAAATGATTTCCAAAAGCAGGCTGGCCGTACTGTTGTGTGTAGAACTGCAAGGCCGTGCCCATCAACTCTGCATACTGCTCTATGCGGTTTTCGCTTCCCAGCTTGGCGTAAAACTGTATCTCGTAGTTGCCGAACTTCAGCGACTTGGTGATGTATTGTCCGGCGACGAAATTTCCGGGCAGCACAGGATTGTGATGAACGAAGCGAAAGCGCGTGATGCCTGTCTTCTGATCTGTCTGCGGCGTCACGGGGTCGTCGCTCGTTCCGGCAACCTGCATCCCTGTCGGGACGATGATCGTGATGTCAGAGGTCGCCGGGTCTGCCGCATAATCGTGAAAGGGAAACCAGCGCGCCGCATACATCAGGTATGAGCCTTCCGGCCCAACGTAGGCCAGACGCTTCGTGGCAAGCGGGCCGCCTTCCGGCGAAGTCAGGCCGCCGCTCCAACTGAAGCGCAGGGTGACGGGCGTGCCTGCCGGGACAACTTCGCCCAGATCAATTCTCACGTTCGGCCCGATTGAGGTGTCCGCGCCCGCCGCATCCTGCACAAAATTGGTCAAGGGCTTACCGTTGCGCTCAATCTTTTCGACCTTCAGCGAGCCGTTTAATTCAAAAATAACGGAACGCGTGGCATCGAGCGGCGTGAAAGTCACTTCAGCGCCCGCGCGCAAGAGATGTTGGTCTGGAAGAAGCTGCGCCTCAATGCGGTAGTTAGTGACATCGAAGCGTGCGCGGCCTGTGCTTTGAGCCGAAGCCATGACAGGAACGAGCAGGCAAAGGAGAGTTGCTGCCACAGGGACAGCGGCGCGGATGATCGCGCCTAAGCCTTTTTTCGTCATAAATTCTGATCCGTCGGAAACAATTTCCAGTGCTTTTACGTTAATTATACACGCCGTCCGTTGTTCGAGCGAGACTCTTTCTTCGGAAAGAGACTTCGCCTCGTATCATCTCAAAGCAAACGCCGCCCTGAGAATTTTACCTGGTTCACGGTGCGCGGGACCGAGCGAGGAGGTTTTCCCTTTCTTCCTGTGCGGTCGAGTTTTGGATGATATGGGAAGGCCAGCGGTTGGCTGACTTGTTCTGTTCGGCTGGGCTTCAGAGGGCGCGCGCTTGACATCGCCTCCGTCAGCCAATTAGAGTCGAACTTACTGTTTGTCTGGCTGTCGGGGTTCCGAAAGCTTTTGAGAGACTCTGACCGTCCGAAGCTTCTGGAATCCGAGCCATTAACCCCCGTTACTTAAGCATAGATGTTACGTCTTTAGCTCCGCGAGAGCGAAATGTTTTATGAGTGCGTCTATTCTTCCGTCAGATCGCTATCAACATTTCCGTCTCGCCGGGACTTTACGAACTAATTCTAAGCATCTTTTGTCCTACACAAAAAAGGAGTCAGTTTTATGAGATTGAAACAGCAGTTCTTGACGGGTCTGCTCGCGCTCTCGCTCGTCCTCTCGGCGACGGCGTTGGCGGTCCCCAAAGGTGAACGAACCGTTCACGTTGATTACAAGGAGACGAAACTGAAGAACGGATTGCGCGTCATCACGGTCGAAGACCACAGCGCGCCCGTCATCGCCATAGACATTACCTACAACGTCGGCTCGCGCAATGAGCGACAGGGTCGCACAGGCTTTGCCCATCTTTTCGAGCACATGATGTTCAAAGGGTCGGAGAACGTCGGCACGGGCGAGCATTTCTATCTGATCTTCAACAACGGCGGGACGATGAACGGCACGACCAACGAAGATCGCACCACCTATTTTGAGGCTCTGCCCGCAAACCAGCTAGACCTCGCACTCTTCCTCGAATCAGACCGCATGCGCTCGCTCGTCATCAACAAAGCAAATCTTGATAACCAGCGCAATGCCGTGCAGGAAGAGCGTCGCCTCGGCGTTGACAACCAGCCTTACGGACAGAGCGGCGAAATTCAGCAAGCCCTGCTCTACGACAACTTCGCCTACAAACACACGACCATTGGCTCGATGGAAGACTTGAACGCCGCGAGCGTCGAAGACGTGGCCGCGTTCTTCAAGATGTACTATGCGCCGAACAATGCCGTGCTCACACTCGTCGGTGACTTCAACACTGCGGATGCGCTCAAGAAGATCAAAGCTAGCTTTGAAGCGATTCCGAGCCAGCCGACTCCGCCCGCAGTTGACATGACCGAGCCGCAGCAGACAGCCGAGCGGCGCGCAACGGTTGACGACGCGCTCGCCCGCCTGCCGCAGGTTGACCTCGCGTTTAAGGCCGTGCCGGGCAACACGCCTGACTTCTACGCGCTTCAGGTTCTCTCTGCCGCGCTGCAAGGCGGACAGAGTTCACGTCTCTATCAATCGCTCGTCAAAGACAAACAGCTCGTCACAAACGTCGGCGGCTTCATGGATGAGAAGCGCGGCGTCGGCGCTCTCTACACTTCGGCCACGCTCAAGCCGGGCGTCAAGACTGCTGATGTCGAAGCGGCCATCTACGATGAGATTGAGAAGTTGAAGAAGGACGGCATCGCCGATTGGGAGCTTCAGAAAGCCAAGAACACGACCCGCCGCAACTTCATCAACGGGATGCAGAGTTCATTGTCGCGCGCCATTCAGATGAGCGTCTGGACCGTTTATTACAATGACCCGAACCTCATCAACACACGGCTCGATAAAGTCGCTGCCGTGACCAAAGAGGACGTTCAGCGCGTGGCGAACAAATACTTGACGGCAACGAACCGCACGGTCGTCATCACCATGCCCAAACCGAAGGGCGCAACGACTGCCGCCAAGCAGTAGTAAAGGAGAACTACCACCATGAGTAATTTTACAAAATTCAGAAATAAAGTATCCGCGCTCGTCGTCATCTTCGCGTTCGCTGTCATGCCTGTCATGGCGCAGCAACGCGGAGGCGCACCCGCACAGCAGCAACAGTCGGTCGTCGGCGCGGACATCAAGGGACGCGCTCCCGTCAACAAAGAGATTCTCAAGGTCAAACTGCCGAAGGCAGAAGAAGCGACGCTCTCGAACGGCCTGCGCGTTGTTCTCCTTGAGAGCCACCGCGTTCCGACCTTCACCATGCAGATGGTTATTTTGAGCGGCGGTCTTTCAGACCCGGCGGATTATCGCGGGCTGGCGACTTTCACCGCATCTCTCTTGCGCGAAGGAACAGCGACGCGCAAGAGCAAGGACATCGCCGAGCAGATTGATACTCTCGGCGCGACGCTCGTCGCCAACTCCGGCCTCTCTTCGTTCACGAGCAACATCACTTCCTCCGGTCTGGTCGAAAACTTTGACCAGGTTCTCGACATCTTCGCCGATGTCGTCCGCAATCCGAAGTTCCCACAGGAAGAGATTGATAAATACAAGCAGCGGCAGATTGCACAGCTTCAATTTTTGCGCTCGAATCCACAGTTCCTCGCGGCGGAGCGTTTCCAGCGCGCCGTTTACGGTGAACACCCGGCGGGCATGATCTTTACGCCCGTTGAATCAATCAAGAAAATCACGTCTGCCGACCTCGCGCGCTTTCACTCGACCTATTACCGTCCGAACAACGCCATGCTGACAATCGTCGGCGATGTGACTCTCAAAGAGATCATGCCGAAACTTGAAAAGGCTTTCGGCGATTGGCAGAAAGGCGATGTACCGGCGACAAAGATTCCGGCTGCGCCGGAACCGGGAGCGGCGCGCATTCAGTTGATTGACCGTCCCGGCTCCGTGCAGACCGTTCTGCAACTCGGCAATCTGGGCATTGAGCGCACGAACAAAGACTACTTCGCAGTGCTCGTCATGAACCAAATCCTGGGCGCCGGTCCGGCGGCGCGTCTCTTCCTCAACCTGCGCGAGAAGAACGGCTACACCTACGGAGCGTACAGCAACTTCGGCGGCTCGAAGTTTCGCGGCACGGTCGTCTCAAGCTCTGAAGTCAGAACCGATGTGACCGAAGGCGCGATGAAAGAGTTCATGTATGAACTCAAGCGCATCCGCGATGAGAAGGTCAGCCCGGTTGAATTAGAGAATGCCAAGCGCGCCCTCATCGGCAGCTTCGCTCTCTCGCTCGAACAGCCGAACGCACTGCTCCAGAACATCGTCACGCAGAAGCTTTACGACATGCCTGCCGATTACTGGGACACGTACCCGCAGATGGTTTCGGCCATCACGGCGGATGATGTGCAGCGTGCCGCGCAAAAGTACATAGACCTTAATAGCCTTCAGGTCGTCGCCGTCGGCGATGCCTCAAAGGCTCGTGAAGTCTTGTCGAAATACGGCACGGTCGAAGTCTTCGATGCCGAAGGTCAACCCATGACCGAAGTAAAGAAGCCGACGCAGTAAGTAATGCAAAATTAAAAGTGCAAAATGCAAAAGTGCGGACGAGAGGGTGAATCTTTCGTCCGCACTTTTGCATTTTTAATTTTGCATTTTACATTTCCTGATAAAGCTCCTCGATCAACTGCCGGTACTTTTCATCAACGACGTTGCGTTTGATTTTGAGCGTCGGCGTCATCTCGCCGCTGTCAATCGAGAACTCTTCTGGAAGGAGCGCGATGCGGCGCACGCGCTCATAGTCGTGCAACTCTTTCGTAAGCTCAGCGACTTCGCGCTGCACTATCTTGATGGCCGATGGATCATGAATCCAATCCGTCTTTGATTTGGGGCGAGAGCCTCTGGCTTCCGCCATCGCGGAGGCCAGGGCTTCCCAGTCTGGAACGATGAGGGCTGCGGCCTGTTTGCGCCCCGCGCCGATGACGACGACCTGGCTGACAAGCTCGCTCTGCTTAATCAGGCTCTCGACAAGTTGCGGCGCGACGTATTTGCCGTTCGAGAGCTTGAACAAATCTTTCTTGCGGTCTGTGATGTAGAGATGCCCGCGCTCGTCCATGTGCCCGACATCGCCCGTCTGAAACCAACCATCCTTATCAATCACTGCACGGGTCGCATCATCGTGATTGTAGTAACCCTTCATCACGTTCGGCCCGCGAATAAGTATCTCACCATCGGCAGCAATCTTTACTTCAATGCCGGGAAAGACTAGACCGACCGAGCCGTCTTTGTTTTCGTCCGGGTGATTGGCAGAGACGATGCAGGTCTCCGTCATCCCGTAGCCTTGAAGGATTGGAATGCCTGCGGCCCAGAAAGCATAAGAGAGCGTGGGCGAGAGCGGCGCTCCGCCCGAGACGAAATAGCGAAGTCTCCCGCCGATGCCTTCACGCCACTTCGAGAAGACGAGGCGACTCGCCATCCCCTGCTTAATTTCCAGAAGCGGCGGGATACGCTCACCTTTATCTTTGAGTTCAGCATGCCGCAGCCCCGTGCGCAATGCCCATGCAAACAGCTTCGTCTTCCAACCGCCCGCCGACATACCCTTCTTGACGATGCGCTGATAGACCTTCTCAAAAAGTCGCGGCACGGCTGTCATAATCGTGGGGCGCACTTCGCGCAACATCTCGCCGACCTGATCGAAGCTCGCGGCGTAATAGACGGAGACGCCCGTGTAGCAGAAGACGTAGAAACAGGTGCGCTCGAAGATATGCGAGAGCGGCAACACGGAGAGCGCAACGTCCGTGTCCGAGATGGGCAAGGTCTTCGCAATCGAAAGGATGTTCGAGATGAAGCTGTCGTGCGTCAGCATGACGCCTTTAGGCTCGCCCGTAGTGCCCGACGTGTAGATGATCGTGGCAAGTTCACCCCCTCGCCCCGGCGTCGAAAGAGCATCGAAAGCGTAAGGCTCCGCTTGTTCGCGCTCTCTGCCCCGTGCTTCCAAACTCTCTAAAGTTATCGCGCCTTCGACCAAATCCGCAGCATCCGCGTCGAAGAAGATCAGATTTTCTAAGTCCGCGACGCCTTCGATTCCGGGTCGCGCGTGTTTGAAGACTCTGCGCCCCGAAACGAAGATGACGCGCGCGCCTGAATCCGTGAGGATGTAGCGCACCTGTTCGATGGCTTGCGTGGTGTAGATGGGGACGTTGATTGCGCCAAGGCTCAGGATGCCCAAATCAACGATTGACCATTCGGGACGATTCTCCGAAAGAAGCGCGACGCGATCTCCGGCTTTGATGCCAAGCTCAGCGAGTCCGAGCGCGATGTGGCGCACGCGCGCGATGAAAGTTTCCGCAGCGATGTGTTGCCACTCGCCCGCGCGTTTGGTGTTGAGCGCGTCTCGCTTCGCGTGATTCTGAATCGCGGCGAGGCAGAGCTTTGGAACTGTGTTCAGGTTGCTATGCGATTCGCTTGTGGAATCTGTCATCGTTAATCTTTTCCTTGCGCCTCTTTTCTCTCTTTGCGCCTTGGCGGGAACAATTTCTCGCAAAGGCGCAAAGGATTAAAGCCCGGAAGCGCGCAAAGATACTTTGCTATTACTCTGGAGATGATAATGCGCTGCCCGGCTTGAGCGCCAGTGTGCAGCGCGAGACGCAGATTAAACGCTCGCGCTCGTCCTTGATCTCGATGGACCAGACCGTCATCAATCTGCCTTTGTAAACAGGCACGGCTTCGGCTGTCACTTTGCCGCTGCTGACCGAGCGAATGTGATTGGCGTTGATCTCGACTCCGACAGGCGTGTAACGCTCAAGGTCTGTGTTGAGGGCTGCACCGATGGCCGCAGCCGTCTCCGCAAGCACGACCGAGACGCCGCCGTGCAGCAAGCCCGTGTATTGATGAACGCGCTCATCCACCGGCATCGAGAGCACAACGCGCTCTGGCTCAGCCGATTCGACTTTGATGTTGAGCGTCTTGAGCACGGTATGGTCCATGCTGCTGCGCATCATTTCAAGTAGTGTCATCTTCTCTTACCTCTCATGCCAGCGCCGTCTCGCCCTCTTCCGTCTTCTCGTCAACCTTGAACACACGCTTGCCGGATGCGCGCCAGCCCGCGCCGCTGAGGATGACGACATCTTCAAGACGAGCGCGCTCGAACCATGCGGCGACTTCAGCGCGGCTGTAACGATTCTCAATCGGCGCGGAGAAGCGGTCGAACTGGTCCGTGTAGAGCACTCGGAAAGAATATTTGCGGTAATGTCCGAGCGGCACGCGGTCGGCTAAAGATTGGGTCGCTTTGAAACTAGCCAGAGCGCGCGCGGGCAGCACGAACGCGACTTGAAAGCCCGCAGCAAACAGCCACGAGAGTTTCTTAAGCAGACCGTGCGGCAGGCGCGTCGTCACATGCCTGATGACGGTCACGGCTGAGAGCAGGACACGACGCCAGGGCGCTTCGCTTTCCAGGTTCCAGTAGAGGTAGATGTTGATGTAGTTGCCCGCGCGAAGAAGCGGCAACAGCGTGCGAAAACCTTTCTCCGGGTCAGGCAGGTGATGCAGCACGCCGAGACTGTAAACAAAATCAAAAGTGTCCGGCAAAAACGGCGGATGATAAATGTCCGCTTGCACGAAATGTGTATTCTGGTTGCCGAGATTGTTGCGCGCGGCGACCTCTATGGCCTGGCTGAAATCCATTGCGATGACTTCGCCCGCCCCGCTTCTGGCCATGTGAAACGTGTGGCGACCCGTGCCGCAGCCCGCATCCAACACTCTCTTGCCCGTGAATGAATCCGGCGTGAACCGCTCGAAGTACCAGCGAAAGTTTGATTCGTAATCGGGCAGCATCTCGGAGAAGGTCTGCCATTCGTAGCCGAAGCTTTTGGCGGTCTCTTTCTGCGCTTTCGTCGCCTGATCTTCGTTCGACTTCTCTGAGTGCCTCTCTTTATCCGGCAACAATTCCGGCGGCAACTGTTTGCGATAAGAGTTGAAAAAGTCCGGGTGCATCTCCCACAACATGCTTTGCAACTCAGGCGGCAAGAGGCGCGGGATGCCCGCAATCAACGGGAAGTTAGCGCCGCATGCGCAATGGATAATTCCGCTCTCAACTGTGCCGCCTTCCGCCTCTTTGAAACTTTCACACGCGAGCGCGCCGTGACAGAGCGGACAGACAACGATTTGTAGCAAACTCTTTTTCATCAACTAATTTTCTTAACGGACAGGCTCGGCTGATGTCTCGTTTTTAATCTCAGGCAAGGAAGGCTGATTGACTGACCGGCGACGGCGACGACGGCGGCGGCGATGCGTGGCGGCTTCCTCGACGCGGCCATTGAGGGTCGCCAGCGCGGCCAGCATCAGAAAGAGAAGGGCGTTGGCCGTCGTGTGCAGAGTGAAGTCGAAGAAGCTATGGACCAAGACCGCAAAGCATCCGGCGAGCGCGCCGGTCGCCACACCGCGCCGAAACTTATCCTCGGTCTCTCTGCGCGCGAAGCCCGATTTGAAGAGGACGATGATGAAAAAAAGGCCGAGCGCGATGCCGATGATTCCGGCATCAGACATCACCTGCAAGTAATCGTTGTGCGCTTGCTCCAGGCGATAAAAACCATTGCGCGTATCGTATCGCGTAAAAGCCAACCCATACGAGCCGAGTCCCGTTCCTAAAATCGGATGGTCTTTGATGATGTCGAGCGTCACGCCCCAGAAGTGCGCGCGTCCCGTCGTCGGATCATCAGAGTTGACTGTCCCGACGAAGCGGCTGAGCGCAGCTTCGCCACCAAAGAGCACAGCCCCGCCGATAATCATCAGCATGAGCGCGAACGCCAGACCTGCTCGCGTTAAGATTGCACGAGCGCGCCCCGTCTTTGCACTCGACCGCTCGCCCTCTTCACCTTTTTTGAAGCCGACGACGACCGCGAAAAAGATTGCTTCGACGACGAGACTGATGATGCCTCCGCGCGAGCCTGTCATCATCAACGCGATCCCCATCATGGCAACCGCGAAAATATAGAGAGGGCGTTTGTCGCTTTCGATAGCGCCGGAAAAGAGCAGCCCCAAAGGCAAAGCCAAAGCCATCTCCATGTAGGCCGCGAAATGATGGCGATTGATGAACGGCCCAAACGGCGTGCTCTGCGGCAAATCTCTCAGCCAGTAAATTTTGGTGGGGCTGGTGAATGATTGAATGAGACCAAAAATGGCGAGCAGGAATCCGAAGATCGTCACGGTGCGGACAATCAGGCGCAAGCGTTTGGGACTGTCAATGAAGGCGAGCGCAGCGGCGAAATAGATGACGAGCGCGCCAATCTGTACGAGTGCGAGGCGCGTTGAAAACGGATCGAGTGAAAGACTGCTGACCGGAGGAGCCGAAAGCGCAGCGGTCGCGTTCGCTTGAGTTCCGATTGGCAGAAGCTGAATGAGTCCGAGCAGGATAAGGCCGAGCAAGGGCAGTTGCAGTGCATTGCGGCTCAAACGCAACGCACGACTGCGCCATGCATCAACGAGCCAGAGGATACAGAGACTGAACGCGCCCAACTGAAAAAAGGCGAGCGCCCAATAATGCACTGTGCCGTAGGCGAGCGTCGAGAGCACTATCGTGACGCAGAGCATCAAGATAATGAAACGGCTCGCCAGCGTTCGCACCAACTCGACAGGAGTGGACCGGTTACTTGCCGTTTGCGTTTCCTTTGCGGCTGTCTCGCGGGTTAGCTGCTCCGCCGCCAGCTTGGAGATTGAAGTCGTCATACCAGACTATCCCGAGAATCGGGCACACTGCCTCGCCGCCGCATTGCGCGCGAACAATTTTCACTAAAACCGCTTCCGTCTTCGGCGGTGTCTTAAAGTTGATGGTCACGGGCTGCCAGTCGTATGTGCCGGGTGATAAGGGTTGCGATGTGCCGAGCGCGGTTGAGCCGTCCGTCGCATCCAGAACAATGACGAGCGGCATTCCTCCGCTCTTGAGGTCTTGCGCGCGAACGTAGTATTCGAGCCGGTACTGCGTCGAAGGCTCGACGGCGATGAGCTGCGTGACGTTATTGAAAGTTAAATTCTCAGTGGCTTGGAAAGAGATGCCCAGGCTGCGCGCGCCACTATGTTGCGTCCTCGGGTCAATGGCTATTTGCGCTGCCGGGTCATTCTTAATCTGCCAGCCGAACGGATTTCCGGCCTGTATATAGATGTCATCTTCAAAGCCGCCGTTGATGAGATGTGAAGGCTTGGCATCAATGCCCGGCGACATGCCGCTGAAAACATCGAGAGCTTCGTGGAAATGCTTTTTCTCCAGGAGGGCGTTCATAATCTTAATGCCCGCTTCGCTTTGCCCTTTCTTCTCCGCCGGAGTCAGACCAGACCAGATGCCCAGAGCATCGTCGAGACGACCGCGCCCAACCAGATAGACAGCAAATTCTGCGCGGGCAGCGGGCGCTTCCCCGACAGCTTTTTTGATTGATTCGATGTCTTGCCCGTACAACGTCCAGGCGACATTGAACAACTGCGGGCGCATCGTCGGGTCAGCCTCAGCCGCGCGCTGCAACTCTTTGAAAGCTTCTTCGCCGCGTCCCGCTCGCAGCAGCAGATTGCCCAAGTACCAGCGCGGGTATGCATAAGCAGGAGCAAGCTCGACCGCACGGCGCAGAGCTTTTTCGCCGCCCTCGCGGTCACCCGTTTCTTCGCGTGCGCGCCCCAGGTCCATCCAGAAACGGTAATCATTGGGCGAGAGCCTGACGGCCTCTTCGTAATGGCGCACGGCATCCGCTAAATCTTCCGGCAGGAAGCTGCGCTTTTCGAGACCGGCGACGACCCAATGGGTCCAGGGGTCAGCGGGCGCGAGATTCATCGCAGCCTCCGCCGCATCCATCTGCTTCTCCTCCATGCGCGGCGCAAACTCGGCGACGAAATCGCCCACGTACCAACGCACCGCATACCAGGAGATAGCCAGCATCAGCAAGGCTGGCACAATCAGCAGCGCGCGAAGCAATGGCTGTCGCACGTCTATTAACTTTAGTTGATCGGATGTTGATTGAGACACAGGAAAACAGTGACGAGTGACAAGTGACGAGTGACGAGATGAAGACCCGTCTTTGCTCGTCACTCGTCACTCGTCACTCGTCACTTACTCTTTCGATTCTGATTCTCATGCGCTTGAGCATGACTTGTTCTTCCTCGCAGGCGCGCAGGATTTCGGAGATTTTCTCTGTCGGGAAGCGCGAGCTGGAGATGAGCACTTCGTCAACGTGCTGCTCTCTGCAAATGCTGCGCAACATGCCGTTGCCGCCGAAGACTTTGAGGCCGTGAATGACCTTGCCTTTCTTGTTCGGATCATCGTCAACGAAACCGACTGGCGCGTATTGCAGATCGCGGTTATTCAAAAGCTCTCTCAAAAGAAGCTCGCCCGCATCGCCCGCGCCGTAAATCAGAACGCGGCAGCCATCGCGCGTCTTCGGCGTCGGCAGAATCTGCCGGAAGAGACGAAACGCCATCCGGCTTCCGGCCAGGAGCATCAACATCAAAATACCGTCGAGAAGAAAAACCGTGCGCGACACGCCCTCGAAGCGAAAGGCAAAGAGTATCGCCAGCGCGCTCGTGACCGAGCCGACGATGACTGCCTTTGCAAAGACCACCAGATCGTCAACGCTCGTGTAACGCCAGATGCCGCGATAGATGCCCATGACCAGAAAGGCCGCCATCTTCATAAAGAGCAGCACGGGCAATGTGCGCAGGAATATTCTCCACGTCCCGGACTCTGACATCGAGCCGAAGCGCAGGACATAAGCTCCGTAATAAGCGAGCACGATTAAGACCAGGTCGAGCAGAACTTCGAAGATGCGTCGCTTGTAAGAGAGGTCAATCAGGAAAGCGAAGAGCGGTTTGTCCTGTGCCGCTTTGACCTCTTCTTCATCATAGACTTTGACGCCCGCCAGATAAACGCCGAGCAGGGTGAGCAGTATCGTAAATCCTATGATGGCCGCGATGCCCACGTCTATGTGCATCTGGCGTGCGGTCATCGCCAGGAGACCCGAAAGCGCGGCGAACCCGTAGAGCATCCAGACGGCGCGACGCTCGGACATGCCGAGCGCGACTAGCCGGTGCGAAGTGTGGTCGCGTCCGCCCTGCGATGCAGCGCGACCCGAAAGCTTTCTCAAGACGGTCACGAACGTCGTATCAAAAATCGGCACGAAGAGAATCAAGATGGGCACGGCGAGGACGGGCAGGAAACTCCGCGAGCGTCCGCCCGTGACGCTCACCAACGAAGTGCTCGCCAGAAAGAACCCGATGAACATCGAGCCGCAATCGCCCATGAAGATTGACGCAGGGTTCGAGTTGTAAACGAGAAACCCGATGAGCGCGGCAGCGAAGACGACCAGCACAAGGGCTTCGGTCGGCTGCGCGCTGAAAAGGAAATTGACCGCCAGAAAGATTGACGAGATGGCCGCGATGCCTGCGGCCAGCCCATCCATGTTGTCGAGCAGATTGACGGCGTTAGTGATTCCTATCAACCAGAAGATAGTGATCACCATGTTGACGGCGAGCGAGCCTGTCCAGGGCAGCGTCAAGCCGTAATAGATGATGAAGGCCGCGCCCATCACCTGCCCAATCAACTTCTGATAGGGCTTGGCGTTCAAGAGATCATCAGCAAGTCCAACGAAGAAGAGAAAGGCGCTCGCGCTCAAGACCACCCAGAGGTAAGCCCTGTCATGGTTGGCTATCTCGTCCGGGCGCGCGGGGACGAAGAGCAGGTAAAAGATGATGACCGATGTCACCGCGAGAAAAATTCCGATGCCGCCGAGCATGGCCGTCGGCTTCTTATGCCAGCGGTCGGTCTTCGGGCGCGCGACCACGCCGTAGCGCCGCGCAAAGGCGCGGACAACCGGCGTTAGTATCAAAGCCAGAACAAATGAAGCGCCGACAGTGATAAGTTGTAAAGGCTGAAAGGGCATCGTTTCGGAAAGATGCGGTTAACCCGATTTTGTAGCTGAGAACATCTCTGCAAACCCTATTCGATAGAACGCCACAAATCAAGCGCCGAAGTGCTTTGACCTCTCTTCTTGCCGCGTTTTTCGAGCTAATTTTTGTTGGGGGACAGTATAGCAGAAAATCAGAGCGCGCCTATTTGCTGGAAGAGGCGCATGAAGTCGAAGTTGTTCCATCCCTCGACAATCTTTCCATCACGGATGCGGACAATGCTCATGCCCGTGAACTCCACAGGGTTGCCGGTGGCAGCAACGCCCAACCCCTCGCCAGTGTGTTTGGCGCGAACCCGGCAGCGGGCGGCGACCTTATCGCCTTCGCTGATGCAATCTTCAATGATGACCTGAATATCAGGGAAAGCGTCGCGGAATTTTCTGAAGAATGGCTTGAATTCTTCTGGGCCTTTCAAAGCCTGTCCTGCTTCATCGGCCAACCCGTGCGCGATGCCGTCCTCCGCGAACAGCTCGTCAATCGCTTCCTCGCGCCCTTTGTTCCAGACCTCTTCAAACCAACGATGGATCACTGATCTGTTTTCATCTGACATGATATTTCTCCTTGAGGAGCTTGAGAATATTTTGCTGAGCTTTCAGGGACGCCCGCTGTGAAAATCTATCACACTCTTGAGAATTCCATCGAGGGTCATCTGCGGGCTAAAGCCGACCAATTGGTTGACCTTCGAGATGTCTGGGACGCGGCGCGGCATGTCCTCGAAGCCCTCCTCGTATGCTTCATCGTAGGGCACAAAGGTAATCTCGGACTCAGAGCTTGTCAGCTTCTTGATGCGCTCGGCCAGCTCAAGGATTGTGACCTCTTCGTTCGAGCCGATGTTGAAGACCTGCCCGACGGCGTCCGGGTGGTCCATCAATTTCACGAGCGCGCCGACGACATCGCCGACGTAACCGAAGCAGCGCGATTGCTTGCCATCACCGTAAACCGTCATCTGCCTTCCCGCCAAGGACTGCTTAACTAAGGTCGGGATGACCATCCCGTATTGTCCCGTCTGTCTTGGGCCAACCGTATTGAAAAGACGAACGACGATGGTCGGCAACTTTTTCTCGCGCCAGTAGGCCAGAGCCAGGAATTCGTCAATTGCTTTTGAGCAGGCGTAAGACCAACGTCCTTTCGTCGTCGCGCCCATCACGAGCGCGCCGTCTTCGCGGAAAGGAACTTCCGCGCTCAGCCCGTAAACTTCCGAAGTCGAAGCAATCAGCACCTTCTTCTTCTTCTTGTTAGCCAGAGAGAGGACGACCTCTGTGCCGTGCACGTTCGTCTCGATGGTGCGCACCGGACTCTCGACAATCAGTTTGACGCCGATCGCCGCCGCCAAATGAAAGATCACATCGCACTGGTCAACGAGTTCGGCCAGGACTGGCTGGTTCGTGATCGAATCAATCGTGTAGCGGAAGCGCGGGTGCTTCTTCAGGTGGTTGATGTTCTCGATGCTGCCGGTCGAAAGGTCATCAATCACGAAGACCTCGTCGCCTCTGTCAAGATACGCGTCCGACAGGTGAGAACCGATAAACCCTGCGCCGCCTGTAATCAATACTCGCAAACTTTTATGTCCCCTTCTTATGTTAAGTCCAATGTCCAATGTCCAATGTCAAAAGCCTAAAGTCCAACGTCCAGCGGCGAAGAGTTGTTCTCAGCTTTGGACTTTGGACTTTGGACTTTGGACTCCACGTCTTCGGGCGCTAATTCTCCGTAAAGCTTCAACACGTCTGACAGCAACCGATCTTTGGAATAGTGCTCTTGGACAAAGCGACGACCGCGCTCGCCCATTGCCAGCCGAGAGTCTCCGGCGGCGATCAGATAGGCGAGTCCTCCACTGAACGCCTCCGCATCCTGCGGGCGCACGCCGATGCCGTGCTCGTACACCTGAAAGTCATCCATCTCTTCGCCATCGCGCGCGAATGATGCGCCCGGAATTTTCTCGCCGAGTAAATCAACGACGCCGCCGACCGTCGTGGCAATCAAGGGGCGAGCGTTCGCCATCGCTTCGACGAGCGTGAGCGGCGTTCCTTCATTGAGCGAGGTCAGAGCGACGATGTCGAGCGCCGGATAAAAGTTTTCGGGGTCGTTCCGTGTGCCCGTGAAGATAACGTCATCCTCAAGCCGCAACTCGCGCGCTTGCCTCTCAAGCTGCTCGCGCAAATTTCCGTCGCCAAGAATAACAAATCTCACGCGCCTTTCATCTCTGACAGTGCCGAACCTCTCTTTGTAGAGCGCGACCGCTTTGAGAAAGAGCGAGTGGTTTTTGATCTCCGTCAGGCGGCCTACGATTCCGACCAGCACATCTTTTTCAGTTGCGCCAAGCTCATCGCGCAAAGTGGCGCGCCGATTCTGCCAGTCACCGAACGCGCTTAAATCAAGACCGAGCGGAATAATTCTGAACTGACCGGAGCGCCCGACGCCAAACTCTTCGTGAATCTCTCTGAACTGCTGTGGGCTGATGACGATGATCCGGTCTGTCGCCAGACGCGCCAGAGCCTTTTCAATACCGAGAAAGATGCGCGTTTTCCATTTCCCATAATAGCTGTGAAAGATATGTCCGTGATAGGTGTGGATGAAGCGACAACGGCGCGGACGCCCAATGAGCGTGGCCGGAGTCAAGAGGCGATAAAGAAGTCCTGCGATTCTGCCGACCGTTCCAGCTTTGGCCGTGTGCGTGTGAACCAGATGGGGTCGCTCGCGCACAAAGAGGCGATAGAGTTTCCAGATCGTCAACGCATCCTTCGGAGAAATCTCGCGGCTCATCTGCGGAATGATGAGAGGCTTAATGCCATGCTCTTCCGCAAAGTAGCCCATGTCGTCTTCGCTCGGCGGCACGACGCCAGCGACGAGCAGGGACTCGATGCCCTCCTTTTCAAGCCCCGCGTTGAGCCAGACGACATGGCGCGCTGGTCCACCGACATTGAGACGCGCGATGATGCGAATAACTTTCATTAGCGTAAGCAGTAAGCAGTGAGCAGTGAGCAGTAAAAGCAGAAGAACTGCTTACTGCTTACTGCTCACTGCTCACTTTCAATCATCCATCCTAAAGATCGTGTTGGGATCGTCCTCGTGCCTGATTTCGTCAACCTCGTGGCTGCGGTTCGCGCCCATGAAGAGACGATTGGGAAAGTTGATGACGACCCCGACGCTGTGGCCGATGTTGCGATAAGCATGGACGACGCCTTTGGGGACGATAACGGACTTTGGGTTATCCGCGCCGACGAAGATCGTCATCACGTTGCGATAGGTTTCAGAGTCCGGGCGGTTGTCCCACAGGCGCATCTTGAAATTCGACGGGCCGATGAAGCAGAAGAAGTCAGCCTGCTCCACATGCTCATGCGGCCCGCGCTGCACGTGCGGCTCAGATTGCGAGATGTAACCCATCTGCGGATAGAACTCTTCCTCCACCTCGTCGTGACGAAAAAGTTCTGCGAGCCAGCCGCGATCATCAACATACTTTTTGAGATCGCGCACGACGACGCCTTGAATCCGTCCGCGCTTGAAAGTTTCAGCTTCTCTGTCCGGCCTGGGCTGCATCTTTGCTCTCCATCTTGTTCGCGCCTGTCTCGGCTACGAGTTTCGATGCGTGAAGGAGACTATCGAACGTTCCCGCATCGGTCCACCACCCTTCCAGTTCATCCCAGGTCATCTCGTCGCGCTCGATATAGGCGTTATTCACGTCCGTAATTTCCAGCTCGTTGCGCCCCGAAGGCTTCAATGTGCGAATGATGTTGAAGACTTCCGCATCGTACATGTAGATGCCTATGACGGCGTAATCGGATTTCGGCAGGGCGGGCTTTTCTTCGATGCGGAGCACCCGATTGCCCTCAATGTCGGGCACGCCGAAGCGTTGCGGGTCTGAAACTTTTTTGAGCATGATCTTCGCGCCGCCGCCTTGATGCCGGAACTCGCGCACGGCCTTGCAGATGTTGCCTTCGATGATGTTGTCGCCGAGGACGACACAGACGGGATCGTTGTCCGCAAAATCTTCGACCAGCGAGAGCGCGGCGGCGATTCCGCCTTCGCCCTCTTGATAAGTGTAGTTGAGATGCTTGAGGCCGAAGTCCTTGCCGTTCTTCAAAAGCTTCAGAAAGTCTCCGGCAGAGTTGCCGCCCGTGACGATCATGATGTCGCGGATGCCCGCGTTGACGAGCGTCTGAATCGGGTAATAGACCATCGGTTGATTATAGACGGGCAGCAGGTGCTTGTTCGTCACAGCCGTCAACGGCATCAGCCGCGTCCCCAACCCGCCAGCCAATACGACACCTTTCACTTATAAATCTCCTTCAATAGATGATTCTGAACTTCAGCCGTTCAATCTTTGCTCAATCTTTGACAGCCCAGGTTTCGATATAAGTCCCGAGGCCGCCGACGCTGCTTGCCGTCGTCACGGCGCGCGCCATCAAACTTTCGAGCGCGCCGAAGACGCCCCCTTGTTTTGGCAACACGGAGCGCCCGGGATAGACATGCCATTCCTTAACCTTTAGCCCATGTTTACGAAGCAGGGCGCGCAAGGAACTATCATTAAAGCCGAAGACATGGAAAGGCTCAAAGGTCGGCGCGAGATTGACAGACCATTTGCGGCCACGAAGCTTTTGATAGAAATTGCCGACCTTGAAATAGAGACCCGATTCGTTGGGCACGTCAACGAAGAGCGCGCCGCCGGGTCGAAGGACTCTGGAGATTTCTTTGATCGTCTCGTCAGGATTGTATAAATGCTCAAGCACCGCGCTTAAAATCACTACGTCGAAAGAGGCCGCGTCGAAGCCGCATTGTTCTACGGGCACGCGCCGTATTTCCGCTCCTGAATGGCGCGCGGCATGGTCGGCAAAAGAGTCTGAAGGTTCGATGCCAATGGCAGACCAGCCTTCTGAGACAGCAGCAACTAGGAACTCACCGCGACCCGCCCCAATATCAAGGAGTCTTCCTTTGCCGCCCGTTAGCTCTTCAGCTTGTTTGAGCAGATTGACGGCGTTGAGCTGCCTGGTATCCGTGTCGTGATTCCGAAAATACTCGTCGGGGACCAGCGAATAGTGTTGAGCGATTCCATTGATTGGAATGGGCATCGGATTTGGATAGACAAGTCCGCACCGGCGGCAGCGCCAAATCTCGCACTCGACGCCCAGATTGGCGCGATGAGCTGCACCGCCTCGACGACCGATAAATTTTGCAGACGAGGTCTCACAAATGGGACAAGACTGCTCGACCCAGTTGTACATGTCTTTGCTGACGTGCTGCTCTTCGGTATGTGCCTCCACCACGACCCCGCTCCTCCATGCTCGTTTACTTAAAATCAGAATCGAATACTCAGCTCAATCGAGTGTCAAATGAATTTGCAGATTCAATCTATAAAACGCAGGAACCATAATTCCAGCATCAGCAGCGTCCAGAGCTGATGCGAGAAGTCTCGCTCGCCGCGCGTGTGTAATTCAAACATGAGCTTGACCTCATCGGGCTTGAAGAAGCCGCGCTTGCAGGCTTTTTCGCTCAACAGGGTTTCGCCTAAAAATTTCTTCATCTGCCCGCGAAACCAGTAGCCGATGGGAACGCCGAAGCCCATCTTCGGGCGATTGAGATTTTCCACCGGGACCAGTTTTTTCAGCACACGCTTCAAAAGATATTTGGTCGTCAAGCCCCGCAGCTTTAACTTTTCGGGCAAGCTCGCCGCAAACTCTATGACGTGGTGGTCCAGAAAAGGCGAGCGCGCTTCGAGAGAGACGGCCATGCTCGCAATGTCAACCTTGACCAGCAGGTCGTTCGGCAAGTAGGTCATCATGTCCGTCAGCAGACTCGCATCAACGACGCCTGCGCCATTCGCTTGCGCGAACCAGGGCGAGAGCCAGCTCGCGGGATCGTTACTCTTCATCTCCTGCCGAAACCCGTCCGTGTAAAGTGTATCTTTGGCCGCGCGGTCAAGCACGCTCACCCAGCGCAGGTAACGCTCGACCGCTGGCAGCGAAGCAGCATCCAGAAAACGTTTGACGCTGCGCACGCGACTCTTGCGCACCTCCGATGAAGGCAGCAACTTGACGGCCTGCTTGATGACGCCTTCGCGCAAAGGCGCGGGCAGCCGACGATAGCGTTCGGCCAGACGCATCGCCGCATAGCGTTCGTAGCCCGCGAAGCATTCGTCGCCGCCATCGCCGTTCAAAGCGACGGTCACATGCCGCCGCGTCTCGCGCGAAACATAGTAGGTCGGAATCGCGGACGAGTCGGCATACGGTTCGCCGTAATGTTCGACGAGCGTTGGCAAGACTTCCATCGCGTCGGGTCGGACGATGAATTCATGATGATCTGCGCCGACATGCTCGGCGACACGGCGCGCGTGATGAAGCTCGCTGAAATCCTGTTCTTCAAAACCGATGGAGAACGTCTTGACAGGCTCCGTCATCGCCTCGCTCATCAGCGCGACGATGGCCGAAGAGTCAACTCCGCCCGAAAGGAATGCGCCGAGAGGCACTTCCGACATCAAGCGGACGCGCACCGCATCGCGTAAGGTCTCGATGGCGCGCTCGCCAGCCTCTTCCTCGCTCAGCTTGACCTTCTGATTAAACTCAGGCTGCCAGTAACGCTCAATCTTGATTTCGCCCGCGCGCGTGAACCTCAAGGAATGTCCCGGCTCAAGCTTTTTGATGGCGCGGTAAGCCGTCAAAGGCGCGGGCACGCACATGAACGAGAGATAGTAATGAATCGCTTCGGGCGCGATGTCGCGGCTGATGTCTGGATGTTCGAGAAGCGCGCTGAATTCCGAGCCGAAGATCAATTGATTATTGACGAGCGAGTAGAGCAGAGGTTTTTTGCCAACGCGGTCGCGCGCCAGAAAGAGTTCTTCCGTGCGCTCGTCCCAGATGGCGAAAGCGAACATCCCGCGCAAGTGCTTCGGACAATCCGCTCCATACTGATCGTAGGCGTGGATGATCGCTTCCGTATCGCTGTTGGTGTAAAAAGTGTGGCCGAGCTTTTCGAGCTTCTCGCGCAACTCTTTGTAGTTGTAGATTTCGCCGTTGAAGACAATCCATGCCTTGCGGTCGGCGTTATGAATAGGCTGCTGCCCGCCCTTGAGGTCTATGATGCTCAAGCGGCGCATCGCCAGCCCAACGCCTTCGTTGAGGTAAAAACCGTCCTCATCCGGCCCGCGATGACGGATGGCCTCGCACATCCGCGCGAGCAGTTGGGCGTCAACTGCCTGAGCGTTGCGCTTAACTATTCCTACGATTCCACACACTTTGGCTTTTTTGAAGAGTGATAATTAAACCCTTATCCGCTCTCTTGCTCTCCTTTGATTTCCGTCTTCTCGACCTTCTCTTCATCCGCTTTGGGCTTCTCCGCCTCATCCTTCCAGGTATGAGGCCGCGTGTTTGCCGGATACGGCAGCGTCATGCTCTTCCTGCCGCCAGCCAATCTCTGCCGCTCCATCTCTCTCTGCTGCCTGTACTCTTCTCTCTTCTCCTGAAGCAGTACTATGCCGACTGCCACGAAGATGAAATAGAAGACGAGCAATTGCGAGCGCTGGCGATAGGCCGTGCCGATGTTGCCTTGAAATAAGGAGTAGGCGAGCGTCAGCATGGCCGAAAAGATCAAGATTGGAGAGACCTGACGCAAGCGATATTTAATCGTAAACCATAAACCGAGCACAAGGATTGGGACTGAAGCCCACCAAACAATCATCTCCGGCAGCGTGATGCTCTGGCGCAAAGAGGTCAACTGCCAGGGAAACGGCGCGAACAAGAGATAGACCATGCCTGTCGGGATAATGCTGAGCGCGCCATAGGTCGTTGACACGTCAACGTCGCCGCCGAAACCGGATTCGGCGGTTCGCGCCAGGTCCAGGCGGCTGCGCTGCACAGTTTGCAGATTGCCGAACTGCTCCACCTGCACATTCGCGTAGCGCATCACTCCGAAGTAAGTCAGGAAGACGCCGATGGCGATGATGACGACAAACTGCCGGATCAGGCTCTGCGCCGTCACCGGTCGCATTCCGATGATGAAGGCTCCGGCGATAGCCGCCACCATCATGTAAAAGATATAGAAGCGCAAACTGAGCAGCGCGAAAAGCGAGCAGGCCAGGATGGCCAGAAATTTGAGGTTGAATTTCTCGCCGAGCTTCAAGGTCGCCAACATAGACAAAGCCAGGAGAAAGACTATCGGCCCGTCCTTTAAGCCTTGTGATGACCACAGGACCAGCGAGGGATAGAAGGCTGCTAAAAGAGCGGAGAACCGTGCGACCTTGAGGTTGGAGAAAATATGCTGCGCACAGAGAAAGATGATGGGAGCAGTGGCCGCCCCGAGGACGGCGTTGACAAATTGCACGGCCAACATGTTGCGCCCGACTGCGCCGTAAATGGCCGCGACCATATAAAGCATTCCCCAACCACCCGCGCTCGACGGGCCGACGAATTGTTTGACCAAAGAGAGATAGTATTTATCTTCCTGCCAGCCTTTCAGAAGAGCGAATCCGTAATAGTCGTAGGTGTTGGCATCGCCGCCGAAGAAATCTTGCAGGTGAAAGGCGTAGATGATGGCTCCGATTAGAACTCTGATGAGCAGCGCGCCAACGAAGACCCGCAGCAGGAACCTGCTGTTCTCGCCCGTGCGCGAGAAGAGCAGCCCGGCAATGCCAGCAGTGACTGCGCCCACAAGCAACGCCGGAGCGCCTGCCTCGGGCATTATGATTAAAATCCCAGCCGTCAGTATGAGCGCGAAAAGCGCGAGTAAGGCATTCATAAAAAAACTACAGCCGGTTGACCGGATGCGAAGACTTAAGAAACGAGACCCCTGTGCCGGATGCGCCATCAAAGAGCGCACTTCATCAATTTATATGTCGTCCGGCAGGTCTGGGCGCGTCTTCTGTTCGATTAAAAAGTTATCCTTTGCCTTAAGCGGCTTGATCGGTTTCGCCGGAACGCCGCCGATTAAATAGTTCTCTTCCACAAGTTTCTTTGTGATGACCGCCCCGATGCCGACAATGCAGCGCGCGGGAATCACTCCGCCCGGAGCAATCCTAATCTCCGAGCCGATGTAGGTCTGCGAGCCAATCTCAATCGGTTGCGTCTGCTGACGGTTATGAGTCCAGAGTGACGAGTTGCGCCCGCCCAAAATGGTGCGCCGCCCGATCTCAACGCGATCTGTAAAATCTATCTTATGCCCGGTTGTCACGATACTGCCATCGCCGAGCAGGAATCTCGAATCAATAGGATTAACCACATCCGGCTCAGGGATAGAGTTGATCTCGTTCATCCTGATGATCTCTGCATAGCGACCAATGCGGATTTCGTCGCCTCCGCGAAGGATATTCAAGAGACCGATGCGCGCGTGATCTCCGACCGTAATTTTTTTCACGCCGATAACGAAATTGAGATGACCTATCCGCACATCATCCGCTATCTCGCATTCATCCGCATCAATGATGGTCACCCCGATCTTCACGCGTTTGCCTATCCGATAGCCGAAGAACAGGCGATAGCAGATGCGCTTTAGGAACGAAGGCAAGAGCGCGATGAAAGCCAGATCAATCAGACGCAGAAGCGATGTGCGGCGCGCCCTCGGCGCTGCCTGGTCGCCTTCAACTATCATCGCTTCCGCTTCCGCTCCGCTCTCTTTTTGTCCGCCGCCGCTTGCTTGACGATCACTCTCTTTTAAGGCGACTGCGGCGGCGTCACTGCCTCTCTGCATCATGATTAAAGTCCGGCTGCTTCGCGCAATGCTAGCGCAAGTTTGTCTGCCTGCTGGCCGACCGTGTAGTGCTCAAGGGCGTGGCGACGGCCAGCCTCGCCCATCCTTCGTCGCATTTGTTCGTCCGAGATCAACTTAGCCAGAGACTCTTGCCACTCCTCCTGTGTCTCGGCGCAGAAATGCGTGATGCCTGTCTCGCCAATCTCGGCGCAGGCGGCGATGGGCGTTGTCACATAAGGAATGCCGACAGCCATATACTGTATGGCCTTAAAGCCAGATTTGCCAGCGGCCCACTCAAGCCCGTAGCGCTCTATGTCAATCGGATAGAGGCCGATGTCGAAAGATTGGAAATCCTCTATCTCGCGCTCCAAATTCCATTCAAGACTCTCGACCTCGACGCCCGGCAATTTAATCTCGGCGACGCCCGCCCCGATTACTTTCAGCTTGAAAGGATGCGAGCGCGCAAGTTGCTGCAAGGCCGGAAAGATCATCTCCAAAAATGGAAACGTCGAATGCGTGCCAATCCAACCGAGCACCAACGGCTGATTCTCAACGTTGCGCGCTGCGGGTCTGAACTTCTCTGTGTCAACGACGGTCGGGATGATACGGGCGCGCCCGCCTTTGCTCGACACATATTCGGCGATAGTGCGATTGCCGCAGGTGACGACTTTCGCCCAACGAATCAGGGTGTCGGTTTTACCAGACCATTTCAATACGCTGCCGAGTCTTCCATAGGTCGGACTAGTATATGAAACGTATGTGGCGTCGTCCAAATCAAGCACCATCGGGCAACGGCTCAATCTGGAAGCGAGCCATTCGATGATGGGTGGTCCGAGGATCATCGCCTCGCGCTGAACAAGGAGCACATCCGCAGAGCGAGCCTTAAAGACTTCTCTGACGCGCCGTAGCGTAGCATACATCAGGCCGAGAAATGTACGAGGCAATGCCGACCGCTTGTAGAGCAAGGTCGAGAGCTTTGACTCCATAAAGGGGCGAACCGTCAAGGTGATGCCGCGCTCGTCGAGCGGAGCGACAAACTGCGCGAGCCTGTAGCGCGTCGCAGCCTGCTCAATCGGATATGACGCGAGAGCGAGAACTTTCATACGCGAGCAAGCCCCGTCTCGGCTTTCATCATCATTTGCTGCTCTTCGAGCCGCCTGTACACGTTCAAATAGCGAGCGCCGCCAACTTCATTGAGCGCGAAATATTTTCGCGCGACACGCGCCGAGCGTAAGCGCGTCCCTCTATCATCAGCAATCCTGAGAGCTTTTTCCGCCGCCGTTTTGTAGGCATCCTCCACAAACTCGCGCAAGACAACGCCGACCCTCTCGCGTTCGATTAGCTCGTCCATGTCTCCTATCCCTGCGTTGGAAACGACAGGCAGGCCGACTGCCAGGTATTCTGGAATCTTGGTTGGCGAGGCGGCAATCTGTGAAAACGTCGGCTTGCGAAAAGAGATGCCAAGTCGCGCGCGGCGCAGATAGATTGGAACTTCTTTCGGTGAAACAGAGCCGGTCCAGAAATCTTCTGCCCGCAACCCTGCGCGTTCGAGAGCCTCCGCGACTGCCGTTGGAGATGAAACCGTCAAGACTCTCAAGAATGCTTCGGGGCGTTGTTCACGCAGAGCCATGAAGAAGCGTCCCATCTCTTCCAGCAAATAGAGACCCGTCACAGAACCCGCATAAACAACTTCAAAACGTTGTGCTCCGCGAGCTTCGTCCTCATCTCTCAGCCCGGCGTCGAATCTCTCAAAATCCACACAGCAAGGAATCACTTCGATCTCTTCCACGCGTTTCAGATTTTGCGTGACCAGCCACTGGCGCATCTTCTCTGTCAGAACCACAATCTGGTCTGCGCGACGAATGCCTGCGCGCTCTATTTTTTTAACTGCGCGAAAGGGCCGGGAGTTTTCGCGCCAGACGCCCGCATCGCTGTACTCTTCGGCCATCAACCCGCGAATGTCGAAGATGACTTTGCAAGCAGCCCGCCGCCGCGCAAGCAAAGCCATCGCCATGGGGATGTGCGAGCGCGCGTGCAAGACATCTATCCCTTCACGCCGGACCATGTGCGCGGCAAAGCGCGCTCCGGCCATGATGTCATAGAGCGTGGCGGGCGCGCTCGGTCGCTTGTGATATGGCAACTGAAGCCAACGAATGCCTGCGGCGGCCAATTCCGTCCTCTTCTCTTCTAACTGCTCTTTGCTCCATGCTTGTTTGAGTTGCGGTTCGAAGGTCAGCAAACTCACTTTGACTCCGGCTGCGGCCAGGTATCTGAGGTACGGCAAGACCTGCGTTTGCACCAACGGCTCGCGCACGCCGAAATAACAGAGATAGAGAGTGCTGATAGACATGACAGAAGATTGTGCGGACGCTTCCTGAAGCGAGCGTGCGGGACCCTTTGGTCTCACGCTTCAAAGATGACTGAGCATCAGGCTCCTTTACGTCCTATGATATTAACTCCGGGATTGGCGAGGCGTTGAAGTTCTACCACTCCTCCGGCTGATAAGGAGGTCGCATAATTATCTGCTTCGACGAAACGCGGGATGCCGTTCGTGATGAGAAACTCCTGCGCGAACTCTCGGCAGCGGAGACTGCCTGTTTCAATCTCTCCATCTTCGCCTGTTGCCATCGCCGCACAAGACAACTCGTCCTGACATTTCGGACATGGCGGCTTTTCCGGCAACTTCACCTGCATACCTTTGACTACTTTGCCTCTACCTTCCTTGTTTTAAACCCGCTCGCATTGCGCCTCAGGAGCGCGACCATGAGCGCCTTGATGAATCTGCGGGAGACGACAATATTTTTATCTTTGGCAACGGCTCGGAACAGATACTTTAATGCCTCTTGATAGCGAAAACCTGAGTTGGCGAGGATCGCAACGTAAACCAGAGAGGTGGCTTCGATGTGTTTCAAGTGTCGCCGATAAACTTCTGCCAGATGTTCGTCCTCTGAAATTTTCGCGGCTATCCGCTCCAGTCCCTGCTGCAAGCTGACCAGGTCTTGATTATTGACGCTGCGTCCCTCGTGATGGCGGATGCCGCTATTGATCTTCTCGATGCGCCCGACCTTGTAATCGGCAAGCACCCTCAGCCAGAAGTCCCAATCCTCAGAGCCTGTGACTTCGCGGCGCGTGTCGAATCTATATTTGGTGTAAATCTCGCGGTGAATGAAATCGCCTATGCACGACATGAAATTCCCACGCGCGATAGCTCGGGTCTGATTCTTGAGCGACGGAAATTTATAACGGTAGATGACACGTCTCTCGGCATCAACCAGCTCGAAAAGGTTATGAAAGCATTTGCACTCGGGATGCGCCAGAGCGTACTGAGCAGCGTCCTCCAGATTCGTCCGGTACATGAAATCGTCCGAATCGAGAAAGGTCACAAAATCGCCGCGCGCCGCGCCGAGACCAGTGTTGCGCGAGCGGGCGCGCTCATAGTTCTCCTCGTGCTTGATGAATTGAATCTGCCCGGCGCTGATGTAGGGCTGCAACAACTCTACAGTGTTATCTGTCGAGCAGTTGTCAACGACAATGATCTCGTAATGCGGATAGGTCTGCTCCAACACGCTCTCGATAGTCGCTTCGATGAACGGAGCCCGGTTATAGGTGGGAATGATGATGGAGAAAAAAGGAGACTGGGTCATTTTAACCTGAACGGCGCGTTCAATGCTCTACTCTCAAATTATAAGGACAACTATCTCGCCAACGGAAACGGTCGCGCCTCACTTATCAAATTCATCTCTTAAAAAGGTGCTTTATTCAACGTCGTCAATTGCTCAAGGGTGTCAACGGCAAACCATTTCTTCGGATAGACGGAAGAGACCATCAACTGCTTTTGCACAATCAATTGCTGCCACACGTCGTAAAAGCTCTCGCCCTCTTCTGTGATCCGATTCAGGCGGCACGGGTTGAGAATCTGAATGCCCGAGCAATAGATGTCAGTCTCGCGCAGACGGCTGATCTCCGTGACGACGTGATTCTCTTGAAAAATATAATCGCCGTCTAAGCCCGCCACTGGCCGCACGGGAACGAGCATACAGGCAGGCTCATTCAACTCGCGGTAACTCTCATCCAACATCTCAAAGTCAAGGTCAACCACATTGTCGCACGTCAGAACCAGAATCGGCTCATCCAGATTCTTGAGCAGAGTGTTGTAAATCCACCAGCAGTTGCCCTGCCCCTCAGTATTAAAGACAGCGCTCGCGCCATGTTCTATGACGTGCTGTGCGAGCATCGCCTTCTTATAACCAACCGTCACATAGATATGCTCCAGGCGTCGGGCCAACCGATCAATGCCACGAGCAATCAGGGTTGACCCATTATAAGGAGCCATTGGCTTCGGCATGGCATCGGTCAGCGGCATCATACGCATGCCACGACCAGCGGCCATGATGATGGCGTGTCGAACTGTGAGCATTATCTTAACTCCACCGGAGGATTGTTAATGATCTCCAAAATCTCTTCCTCCGACAACCGCTCGGCATTCTCTGAGTTCGACGGCGCGGGCAAAGGCTTCGGCGCTCTCTGATTGAAATTAATAACGTAGTGCTTCATTCCTTTGAACTTCGTCTCGTAAGTGAAGGGCAACTCCGGTTCTCCTATCAAGTATTCGTGCGGGCGCTCGCCTGGTCGGCCTTCGATCTGTTTCCAACTGCCACCTTTATGCTTAATCCAGATTTCAAGAATATCTCTGATTTGCGCTGACTTCAACGCTCTGGTGAGAACTGTTCCCTGAAGCCCTTCGATGTTCTCCAGGGCTGTCTTGATGAGTTCGACGGCATCATCCACTTTGGAGAAAAATCGGGTCATCTCAGGCCCGGTCGAACCTATCACGCCTGTCGAATCGTGCATTTGCTTCCAAGCGGGAAAGACCGAGCCGGTGGACCAGGCGATGTTGCCGTGCCGCACACAGGCAAAGCGCGTCTCGGTCTTCCCGTTCATGGCACAGAAGAGGCGTTCCATCAGCGCTTTCGTCAACCCGTAGGTGTTGCTCACGGGCGGCGCTGCCTTATCCGTTGACATGCCGACCACTACTTCGACACCCCGCTCCGCCGCCACGCGCGCCACATTCTGCGATCCCAGGACGTTGACATCCAAACATTCCATAGGGTAGCGCTCCGACAGGTCCACATACTTGGTGGCCGCAGCATGAATCACGATGTGCGGCTTGATCTCGACGAAGCAATCACGAACCGATTCAATATTACTGACATCCAGCGGCAGCGTCTGGCATCCTGTCAAACGCTTGGCCTCCTGATTCTGAAAGTTGTTGCGACCCGCGAGAGTCACATTGTAATGATCCTTCAGAGCGAGTCCCAGACACCGACCCAGAAAACCCGCCCCTCCGGTAATCAACACACTCTTTTCCATTCCTTATCCCTTCACTCTACAGATTGAATTCCGAAGCGAAACCATAAACCCGAAGCAAGATGATATTGTCATTAACTGTGAGCCTCGCTCAGTCCCTCGCTCTTATTAACCGAACGCACTCCAGCCGGGCAGCTATCAGAGAATTTCGGATCAATCGTAATATTTTTCCTTGACCCATGCCCCTTACTCTCTGGAATACCTTTTCATCTGTATATCACGCTTAGAATCCCTCACCAAGTGCTCGCAACAATTAGTGACGGTTCAGTTTGAAATCTGAGCGGCGGAGATTGAGCGAACAGTTCACCACAGAGGACACAGGAGATTGAAAAGAAATTATGAATGATGAGTTTTGAATGTTGAATTAAAGAAGCTGGCTTGCTTTCAATTCAAAATTCAAAACTCATCATTCAAAATTCCTTTCGCCCTCTGTGTCCTCTGTGGTGAAACTGCTTTGAAACTGAACCATTACCATCCGTGCAGTAGTCTAGACATTCAGGGTTTTTGTCCCTATAATCGCCCTTCAATTACAAAATTTGTCTTTCAAGATTGATACATTAGGGAAGCAGTAGGTTAAGCACATCGAACCTATCTTTGAGTTTCATTCCCACAATCAGATTAGTGTTCTCAACGACTCTAGCCCACAGCATTTTATTCCGCGCCAGATTTAATCCAATAAAATCTATGGCATCGGCGTTCAGTCTCATGCACGGGTTAGCCTTGACGTGCCGAATCGCACCGCGAAATTATAGCCGACAGTCCGGCGCGGGTTCTTGAAGCGATGTGGCTCATAATCGCGGTTCGATAGTGTGTGAGACTTCATCGCTAGAGCCTGGAAGCTTCAAATCGTATTGGAGGAACAGAAGAAATGTTTTGTCGAATGTGCAAGAGCAGCAATCTAACCAAGTTCCTGGACTTGGGCTTCACGCCACCCGCCGATCAGTTTCTCAGGCCGGAACAGTTGCGCGAGCCAGAGGTCTATTATCCCTTAGAGGTGATGATCTGCAATGAGTGCGGACTTGCTCAGCTCAGCCATATTGTTTCTCCTGAGATTCTCTACCGGCATGACTACCCCTATGAAGCTTCGTTGACTTCAACTGGTCAGCGACATTGGGCAGAGTTTGCTCGAACGGTGACCGAACGCTTGGGACTTGGGCCGGATGATTTGGTGATAGACATTGGCAGTAATGTGGGCGTTTTATTGGAAGCCTTCCAGTCGAACGGCACACGAATTCTTGGCGTAGACCCCGCCAGCAACATTGTGCGGATTGCTGAGAAGCGTGGCATTGAAACCCTGAACGAGTTCTTCAGCATGAACGTTGCCCGGCAGATTCTGAGCACCAAAGGTCAGGCCGCCGTCATCACGGGCACGAACGTCTTCGCACACATTAACGACCTTGACGATATGATGATGGCCGTCGAATCGCTGCTCACTCCGCAAGGCGTCTTTATTATTGAAGCTCCTTATTTCGTTAACCTTATCAAGAATCTCGAATATGACACCATCTATCATGAACATTTGTCTTACCTGTCTGTAAAGCCCCTCGTTCGCTTCTTCGCGCGCTTTCAAATGGAGGTCTTCGAAATTGATCAGCGCGATATTCATGGCGGATCGTTTCGTGTCTATGTCTCTCGCACAGGGATGAGGCCGGTCTCGCCAGTGGTTGCCGAATTGCTGAAGCAAGAGGAAGCATCGGGAGTGCATAAGCCGAGTGTCTTAACCGACTTTGCATTGGCGGTCCAGCAAAATCGCAGGGAGTTGACCTGGCTGCTCCAGGAGTTGAAGCATAAAGGTGAACGAATTGCGGGTGTGAGCGCACCGGCCAAAGGAATGACACTCTTGAATTACTGTCGAATCGGCCCGGAGATTCTTGACTTCGTCACTGAAAAATCCACTTTGAAGATTGGCCGCGTCACGCCGGGGACGCATATTCCGGTCGAGCCGGACTCCAGATTGATTGAGGAAACACCCGGCTATGCTCTCTTGCTTGCATGGAACTTTGCCACTGAAATTATGGAGAACTTGCGCGACTATCGCAGCAAAGGGGGCAAGTTTATCATTCCGATTCCAAGACCCCACATCGTAGACTAGCGTCACAATCGCGCTCATTTAATTCGACACCCAATCCAGCTAAAGGAAACACAAAATGAAGGTTACTCATCCACCATATAATCACAAAGATGACCGCGGCGAGATCACTGACATTCTGGTTAAAGAAGAGATAGATTTCGTCACGATAATCACCTCCGTGAAAGGAGCTGTCCGGGGAAATCATTACCATAAAGAGACTGTCCAGTATGTCTATATCCTGGAAGGAAGAATGAAGCTGCTTGTGCGAACGCCGGACCAGCCAACTACTGCCATCATTCTTGAGAAAGGCGATTTGGCCTTTACGGACGTGCTCGAAGAACATGCCATGATTGCGTTAGAGGATTCTGCATTTATGGTTTTCACGCGCGGCGTGCGCGGCGGAGTAGATTACGAAAAGGATACTTACCGGCTCTCAGAACCACTGCGCGAGCAAGACTGAAGAGCCTCACCAAATTCCTTGAAAGTGTTGAAAGTATGATTCCAGTTAATGAACCTTTGTTGAACGATCAGGCGCTCAAGTATGTGGAGGAATGCATGCGCACCGCTTGGATCTCGTCAGAGGGACGATTCATTCGGGAGTTTGAGAGTCAATGGGCTGCTTACTGCGGGATGAATCACGGTGTCGCGGTGAGTAATGGGACGACGGCGTTGGAAGTGGCGGTGGCATGCCTGGGGCTTACCCCTGGCGATGAAGTAATCATGCCGACTTTCACAATCATCTCCTGCGCTCTTGCTGTCATCGAAGCTGGCGCAGTTCCTGTGCTCGTAGATTGCGACCCGCGCACATGGTGCATGGACACATCGCAGTTAGAGGCCAAGATTTCACCGCGCACGCGCGCCATTATGCCTGTGCACATCTATGGGCATCCGGTGGACATGGACCCTGTCTGTGAGTTGGCGCGTCAGCATGGACTGCTGATCGTTGAAGACGCAGCCGAAGCGCATGGGGCGGAGTACAAAGGGCGCAAGGTCGGCGGCATCGGAGATTTGAGCTGCTTCAGCTTCTATGCCAATAAGATTATTTCTACAGGTGAAGGCGGGATGGTCCTGGCCAAAAGCGATGAGCATGCTGAAAGGCTCCGCTCGCTGAGAAACCTCTGTTTCCGACAAGACCGCCGCTTCTATCATACAGAGTTAGGGCACAACTACCGCCTCACGAATCTCCAGGCAGCCGTCGGCGTCGCTCAGGTCGAACAGATAGAAGAACACATCCGACGAAAGCGTTGGATGGGCAAGTCCTACACCGAACGTCTCCGGGAACTGCCACAGATTGAATTGCCGGTTGAGGAAGCTTGGGCTAAGAACGTGTACTGGATGTATGGCATCGTCTTGGCAGATGATATTGATTACGATGCCGCGGAGTTGGCTGTCCGGCTGCGGCAGGAAGGCGTTGACACGCGCCCGTTCTTTCTCGGAATGCACGAGCAGCCGGTTCTCCAGGAGAAGGGCTTGTTTGCCGACGAGCACTACCCTGTCGCCGAACGAATCGCGCGGCGCGGACTCTATCTCCCTTCCGGTCTGACGCTCACGGAAGAACAAGTCGAGACGGTTTGCAAAGCTGTCATCAAAGTGCTCGGGAGGCGCGGATGAAAGTTTTCGGTGAAACGTACGCCAACCAATACGACGAGCTGGTCCGGGATAAGGATTATCAGCGCGAGTGTGATCTGATTGAGCAGGTCTTTAAACGGTTCGGCACTGGCGAGATTAGAACATTGGTTGATTTCGGTTGTGGCACTGGAAACCACTCGCTTCCGCTGGCGCAACGCGGTTATCAGGTCACAGGTGTGGACCTCTCCGCCGACATGCTCAGTGTGGCCCAGCGAAAGTCTGAGGATGCCAACGTGCAGGTGACCTGGCTTGAAGGTGATGTGCGCAACATTCAAGCCGGAGGCCCTTTTGACGCCGCGCTCTTCATGTTTGCTGTCTTAGGCTATCAATTATCGAACGAAGACATGATGGCCACGCTCAACAATGCTCGACGCCAAGTCCGCCCCGGGGGTCTCCTGGCTTTCGATGTCTGGTATGGCCCAGCGGTCTTGAGCGTCAAACCATCGAACGGCGTTAAGGTAGTCCCTCTGAGTGGCGGCCAGGTGATTCGCGTCGTGAATTCCCAATTGGACTCTCGCCATCATCTGTGCACTGTGAACTATCATTTGTGGCGACTGATGGGCGACCGGGTTGAGGCCGAGAGCGAGGAATCTCATGTCGTCCGTTACTTCTTCCCGATGGAGTTGGGATTGATGCTCAATCAATCTGGATTTGCGCTCGAATCGCTCACTGCGTTTCCGACGTTGGACAAACCTGCCGACGAAACGACATGGAACGTATTAGGAGTCGCTCGTGCAGTTTGATCGGGGCGCTCCGGCTCCTTTTCGCCTGCTCTGGTACGTTGCGGACACGCTCTACATGGCGGGCGGCGGGGAGAGACTGATTATGGAAGGGCTTCGCCAGTTTGAATTGAAAGGGCTGAAGGCTACTCTGCTTTTAGGCCGCCAGATGCCGAATCAATCCGCCTTGTTCGATGGCACTTATCAACCTCGCATCCAGGTCCTTAACGAGACAATCAGTGTCGAAGCGCAGAGGAGACGATCATTCTGGCAGAAAGTGATTCGCCGCCTGCGTCGTCCGTGGCGTCAGGCGTTGGACATCTCGAAGACCATCCGGTCGGTAAAGCCAACCTTGGTCATTGTGACGAGTCCTGATGATTGTCGCAAACTATGGACCGCGAGGTTGCTGTCGCTTCGTCGTCTCCCAATCCACATCACATTCATTCACGGCAGCCCTTTTCAGTTTAGCGAAGAGGCCACAAAATACTCTTTGGTGTTCAGACGCCACTTGAGGAAAATCCGTGACGCCGATCCAGTCTATCGGGAGATGATACCAACGCGCCCTCCCGCCATGTCATGGACCGGACGCCTTCGTTTGGAGCGTGATTGTCTCTTGAATTATCTGGGAGTGCGGCTCAGCCGGTACGTCCTTGTGCATACAGAAAAGAACCACCGCGAAGTCGAGTTACTTTACAATCGTCGCAATGTCATCGCAGTTCCGGCAGGAGGGTTTTCCCGTGAGGAATTTGGGTATCGCCGTCGTCAGAATATGAAAGAAGTCTTCAACTTGGGCGATAAAAAAGTGGTCTTGTCTATCTGCCGTCTTGTGCCGAAGAAGCGGGTTGACCTGGCAATCCGGGCTTTCGCCGAAATGGTCCGCCGTCATCAGGAAAGCGATGCGATCATGGTCGTTGGTGGGACGGGACCGCACGGTGATTATTTACACGCTCTTTGCAAGGACTTGCAAGTTGAAGATCGTGTCAGGTTCATCGGCTTCGTGCCTGAGTCAGAACTAAAAGATTGGTATTCGAGTTGCGATCTTTTTGTGAGCACTGATAATGCCGACTATGATTTGTCAGTCATGATGGCTCTGCCCTTAGCGTGTAAAGTGCTTGTCACAGAGCAGTATGATTTTCCCGATTGTTTAGACAAAATTCGTCGTTACATCCATATGGCTGAACCGGCGGCTGAGAACCTGGCGGAAGTGATGTATCAGGCAATTCAATCAGCCCCTGCCCCGTTGGACGCTACTGATTTGGCTGAATTGGACAATCTGACATGGGAACGGTATTTTGAAACGATATTGTCTCTGGGGAAAAATTCTCTCATTCTCTCTGCTGACAAAGTGAGAAATTGACTGACTGTCCCATCGGGCAGATAAGGAGCGCGTCTGACATGTTAGGTTGGGTAGAGAAAAAGATAAAACGGAAAGTGGGGACTACTTTGAGTCCTTACATCAATCGCCTTACTCCGTTGCAGATCGGCGAAATTTCGGCTGTAGATAAAGCAACGCAAATACTTCTCTCTCTGAAGTACAGAGAATTCCGGCAGAACAATATCCTTCTCCCTTTTGATGAGGTTGGATTTCGAGCCTACTCGCAAAACGACGAAGATGGAATCTTACTGTATATTTTCTCTTTAATCGGAACGACGAATAGGAAGTCTGTAGAAATTTGTGCAGGAGATGGCATCGAGAACAACACAGCTAATCTGATTGTTAATCATGGGTGGACCGGACTCATGTTTGACGGTAACAAGCAAAACGTGGAGCGAGGCCAATATTTTTATTCGCAGTGTAAGGATACATGGATTTTTCCGCCCACCTTTATTCATGCCTGGATCGAAGCAGAAAACGTTAATCAGTTGATTTCGAGTCACGGCTTCGAGAACGAAGTGGATTTACTCTCCTTAGACCTGGATGGAGTTGATTACTGGGTCTGGAAAGCAATTGACTGCATCAGTCCGCGAGTTGTGGTCCTGGAATACCAATCGGTTTTGGGGCCGCACAAAGAGACCACCGTCCCATATAAGAAGGATTTCAACCGCTACGACGTACATCCTCAAGGATATTGGGGCGCGTCATTGCCCGCGTTTGTCAAACTGGGACGCGAAAAGGGCTACCGGCTAGTGGGCTGTAATCGAAATTGTATCAATGCGTTTTTTCTTCGTTCTGGAATTGGCGAGGATGTCTTCCCAGAGGTTAGTCCAGAGAAGTGTTTTGAACATCCCAGGGTCAAGCAGAGGATCGAAAAGTTTCTTCCCGAAGTGATTAATTACGAGTGGGTAGAGGTCTAGAGCTTAAAAAATCGCGGCTCCTACTCTGTTCCCACAATTAGCTCTCAAAGTGAATGCTGCAACATCTGCGGCGACTGTCGTCGCAAACTTTAATCTACGGTCTGGGTGATGCAATATCGCGTTTCGCCGCGCTGTTTTTGCTACCAATCTACACGCGCGTTTTGTCGCCTGATGACTATGGCAAACTTGCCATAGTCACTCTCTTCTCAACAATCGTCGCCCTCGTTCTGGACTTTGGCCAACGCTCCGCGCTTTTTCGATTCTATTATGACACGGACGACCCGCGCGCCCGTCGGCGACTGACCGGCACAGTGTTAATCTTTATGTTGGTAGCGGCGGCAGCGATTTTATTGCCGTTAATATTGTTTTTTGATCGGATAGGACTATCGCTCGTCAATGATGCGACACTCTTGCCTTTGATTAAGATTTCTCTTTTCGGCACATTTTTCGATATTGGATTAACAATTCCTTTTGCAATCTTCCGTGCTAAACAATATGCCACACAGTATGCCATCCTTTCTTTTTTCCGATTTTTAATTAGCGTTTGCCTGAGCATTATCGCCATCGTGATTCTACGCTGGGGCGTGCTCGGTTTGATTTATGCCAACTTGCTGACCTCGGCGCTCTTTTTTATCATCTCCCTGATCTTAACGGCACGCGAAATAGAGTGGACCATTGATTTTAGTCTCTTGAAGAGATTGTTGCGTTTTGGCCTGCCGCTGGTCCCGGCCAGCTTTGCCTTTTGGGCGTTGAATCTCTCAGACCGGTTTTTTTTGCAAAAGTACAGAGACCTCAGTCAAGTCGGCCTCTACGCTATCAGCTATAGTATCGCCGGTCTCTTACATATGATTATGGGTTGGTTTAATACGGCATATGCGCCTTACTGTTTTTCCATAGCGAAGGATGCGGACGCCCGCACAGTCTACGCGCGCGTGATGCTCTACTCGATGACATTCCTCACGTTTGTCGGACTTTGTCTGAGCCTTTTTGCGCGCGAAGCACTGACTTTTTTGACGCCGCCCGCATATCATGGAGCCGCCAGCGTCGTACCTTTGATCGTCCTCTCTTATCTCTTTTTTGAGATGTATTATCTTCTCTCCTTTGGCCTTGACCTGACGAGTAAGACAGGCTACACCCCGCTCATTATCGGCACGGGAGCTGTCGTCAACCTGTTTCTCAACTTCATCTTGATTCGACCTCTTGGGATTTGGGGAGCCGCCCTTGCCACCGTACTCTCATACATGACGCTGCCGCTCATCGAGTATCCCATCGTCCAGCGATGGTATCGAATCCCTTACGAGTGGGGACGATTCGCCAAACTATTTATTATTAGCGGCGGCATCTTTCTGGCAGGAGTTTTATTGAAGACGGGTCAACGCTGGGTTGATTTGGGCGTCGGCGTAGTGCTCATTCTAGTTTGGGGTTTAGTATTGTATTGGTCTAGATTTTTCGCTCAAAACGAGCTTTCCGCCGTTCAGGCCGCGAGCGGCATTCTTCTACGGTCATTCAGAAGGGGATTCCAGCAGAGAGTATCCAAGGTATGACGAACCGAGAAAATTCTGATTATGCGACAAGTTTGTTTTAATGAACGACAAGAAGTCATAGTTACGGAAATACCGCCGCCGACTATTACGCCCGGCAACGCACTGGTGCGCGCCGCTTACTCTATTATCAGTTCAGGAACGGAACTGGCTGCGACGACACCTTCACAACAGCAGCAATCTACAGTTGGGCGACATCTTGCGCGTGCTCAGAGATTGGGAGCCAGCCTTCTGCGCGAAGGCATTAAGCCGACGCTGGCGCGTGTTCACCAGGGTCTTAATCCCATCCCTGTCTTTCAGGGGAGTGGATATGCATCGGCGGGCAGGATTATTCAAGTTGGCGAAGGCATTGACGACCTGCAAGTCGGCGATTTAGTCGCCTGCGGAGGCGGCTCGGCAAATCATGCTGAGATCATCTCGGTTCCGCGTAACCTGATGGTCCGTGTGCCAGCGAATGTCTCCTTGCGCGATGCCTGCTTTACCACCCTGGGAGCTATTGCTATGCAAGGGGTTCGCAGGGCGCAGGTCAGTTTCGGAGAAACTGTTGTCGTCATCGGAATGGGGCTGGTCGGACAGTTGTCCAGTCAGTTGCTCCGGGTGGCAGGGTGTCGTGTAATTGCCATTGATCTAATCGCTGAGCGTTTAGAGATTGCCAAGGTGTTAGGTGCTGACCACATCGTCAACGTTAATTCTCTGGAGCCGGTTGAAGCTGTTCACCAAATTGCAGGAGATTACGGTGCAGATGCTGTGCTCGTGTGTGCAGCTACCCGTAGCGACGTGCCCGTTAACCAAGCCTTCCAGATGTGTCGAGAACGTGGCCGAGTGATTATCTTAGGCGATGTCGGCATGAACCTGGAGCGCACACACTTCTATCACAAGGAGCTGGATTTATTAATCTCTCGATCATACGGACCAGGTCGCTATGATTCTAGCTACGAGCAAGCCGGAATAGATTACCCTATCGGATATGTGCGTTGGACCGAGAATCGCAACATGGCTGAGTTTTTGCGCCTCCTGGCGGATGGAAAATTATCAATTGCTCCGTTGATCTCAGCCGAATATGAGTTGGCGGAAGCGCCTGCGGCTTATCGTAATCTGGCAGAGAGGCCGAAGGAAGTGATAGGCACAGTGCTTCGTTATGACGGCAACGGGTCTGCCGAAAATTACTCCAAGATAGTTCAACTGAAACGCTCGGTTGAGGGCACTCAAGGTAAAGCGCGTTTCGCCGTCATTGGGGCCGGGAGCTTCGCGCGCGCCTATCACATACCTAATCTACGCAAAATGCCTGACTGTGAGTTGGTGGCTATCGCAAACTCAACCGGCGTTAAAGCCCGGCAGGCGGCGCAAGAATTCGGCGCGGCTTATTGCACGACAGATTATCGTGAGGCGCTGACAGATAAAAAGATTGACGCAGTCTTGATCTCCACACGTCATCATCTTCATGCTGAGATGGCTATTGCCGCAGCCGAGAGCGGAAAGCATATTTTTGTGGAGAAGCCTTTGGCTCTAAATTTAGAGGATTGTCAGAAAGTCTGCGAGGCGGTAGCCCAAGCCGGAGTCCTCTTGACGGTGGGTTTTAACAGACGTTTCGCACCGGCAGTGCGCGAATTGCATCAATTACTTAGCACTATTCCCGGCCCTAAAATGCTCACCTATCGTGTCAACGCGGGCTATCTACCGGCTGACCATTGGACATTAGATAGTTTTCAAGGCGGAGGCCGCATCATCG
>Ga0182001_10000005_pt1 | contig 58128 bp, 86 predicted proteins | sample BulsoiFelSFmetaG_FD_120485 | JGI IMG/M metagenome (GOLD analysis project Ga0182001, IMG submission 120485) | Bulk soil microbial communities from Mexico - San Felipe (SF) metaG | ecosystem: Environmental > Terrestrial > Soil > Agricultural land | place: Mexico: San Luis Potosi | collected... | reverse complement strand
GCTCCTCAGCCTTGTTGAAGAAGGCTTGGCGCTCCTCCTCGTGCTCCAAGCGCGGGTCCTCCGCGCGAGTCAGGAGGTTGCGAATCCTAGCCGCCATCTTAGAAAGCGTCTCAGGACTCACGCTCTTGAGGTCGAATTCTTCGTTGCTCGCGCTCTCACTCACGAGGCTTTCCTTCCTATTCGATCTATCTGCGCTCCCCCGCCAGGAATTGAACCTGGAGGCTGCTTTCGGCCGAAAGAACAGTTGTTTCCAATAACCAGGGGAATGAGGCCGGGGGAACTTCTTCGAGCGGTCCCACCCGGCTTTTGTTCGGCTGAGGATCAGGATACCCTTGAGAGCTGAATCTGCGAGGCCACATAGCGCTCCAGAAAGCCCTTACTCCGCTTCATCAGAGAATCCGTCACCTTCGCGTGGCGCGAAGGGTGGACGTTGGTCTCTACCAGAAGCTTCTCGATCAGCTGCATTTTCGTCATTCTTCTCGCTCCGCTCTCACTCGGGCTTCCGTCCTGAACACCAGTCTACTCCAACTGCAGCCAGAACGGAAGCCTAAAGCCCTGCTAGTTATATTTGCAGGTTATCGCTCCTCGGGAGCTTCGATCTCTGTGATCCTTCGTCCTGTCCTTGACCACGATCAGGCAGTCCAGTTGTCCATCGGTCGGCTGGAAGGCCGTGAGCCTAACCTTCGCGCCTTTGGGAATCGTTACGATGGCGTTATACGGGGACTGCACGAAGTCCTTCTGGTCGATCGGGACTCCATCCTGGAGCAGCATCACGCCGTCCACCGTAGCTTCGATCTTGATCGGGTCGTCTTCCCGTCTCCCCGGCTTCCAGATGACCGACAGCACTACCTGCTCCGTCAGATCTTCGTCGGCCGGAATCCGCGTCTCGATCGGCTGATCCTTCACCGAGATCACGATGCTGGCTACGATGCCGAACACCGCAAGCGCGAAGACTAGCTTGACCTTCGCCCCTAGGCTCGTGCCTGTGTCAGTAGGCATAGCCTCACTCTCACCCTCTGTGTAGTTCTCAACTAACGACTTGCGGCTCCAGTCTACTCGACTGCAGCCGCTAAGGGAAGTCTGATATTGAAGATTCTTTAGCCCCAGTTGGCCTTCTTTGCGCAGGTGCTGCCCATGGCACGCTCGATACTCGCCTCAAGGGTAAGGTCCCGCCCGCAGCGCAGGCACGTTCCGTAAAGGGCCCCGAACGCCTTGGCCTCATCCATGGTCATGCGCCACTCCGGCCGAATGAACTTCATGGCCCCGGGCGCGTACTGAAACTCAGCGTGCGTCTCCTCCGGCTTCGGAAGGAAGTCCCCCAACGGGATGCGCGTCCACCGACCTCCATCCACGTGCATGATCAGCTGCTTGGCGTATAGGCGCTTGCCGTCTCCGCTGCCCCGGTTCCACTGGACCTTGTAGATTTCACTCGTTTGGGGGTTCCTGTACATGCCATCCTGATCCACCGACTTCGCGCGCTCCTCCGGCCGGACAAACTGCCTGTGAGCGGTGGAGGGGTTGGTGCCGGGGTAGAGCTTGTCACGCTGCGCCTTATAGGCAGCCGTGCGGCGTTCCTCCTCACGCTCGGCGTCCTGAACCATCATGTCCATCTGGTGCTCTAGATCATCCATTTGGGCCTGCGTCATATGACGGTAGCAAGCTCGAACGGCTGCTGCGCTCGGGTGGTAGACGCGCTCCTGGCCGTGGTTGCCGCACTTGACTCCGGTGATCAGCATAGTGGTCATCTCGGGTACCTCCTAGGTCTCTCACAACCCGACATCCATACCCTACGCCATAGATATCCGATCGTAAAGTCTTTGCACAAAGCGAATGACCCCCGCCCGGTGAGAGTTTCAGGCGAGGGCCATTCTGGGAAGGACGGGAAGGTGTCCTTGGCTTGCGGTTCTTGCGACCTAGGTCAAGAGTATCCCAGGTCGGTTTCTGCCGCTAGTCCCTTCTTCGGAACGTGCTGGCCTCGGTCGTCACCTTGTCTCCAAGCACACCCGTCTGGTGGGCGTGGGGTGCCGGAGAGATCTCGCCTCGGGCGATCAGGATCACAACGGCCACGATAGCCGCGTTGATGGAGCCGACCAGTTCCTGACCGAGGTCGAGCCCGTACGCGGCCGTCAGCGTGGCGACGATCGAGAATGCGTTGGTGAACAGTGTGGGGGCCACCGGTCGAGTTGTCCAGGCCATCACGACTGCGACGATCGCGTTAGCGGCCGACAGCCATAGCGCAGCCTGCTCGGCGCTCAACCCGTCCCAGTGGAAGCCGACGATGATTCCCAGCAAGGCTTGAAGCGCGGCCATCCACAGCGCGGGCTCACGGCCAAAGATCAGTCTATTGTTCATATTTCCGTTCCTTTCTCTTGTGTTTCACGGACTGGAAGAGTAATCGCATGGGCCAGAAGGTAGCCAGCACTAGCATGAGGTAGAGAGCGATGATGACGACGCGCCGCCCCGGGTAGTCATCGAAGACCCGATTCGCAATGACGACGGCAAATACCGATCCCAGGCAGCCGAAGAACAGCATGAGGAATCTTCCGGCCTCATCCTTTAACCAGGCCCCACCCGTAAGAATCTGGTAAGCGACACAGAAAGATAGGCAGTTGAGGAGTCCCACCCCCGTTATGCAGATCGCTATGAGGTCTATTAACTCCATTACCGTGCCCCCAAAGCCTTCCGGATGTCAGCAGCTAGGTTGTTCTCTCTCAAGAGTTTTCGCGTTCGTTGAACTAGCTCTTCAGCTTGTTTCTTTGCTGTTTCTAGCTCGACTTCTCGCGACTCCTTCTCCTTGCGGTCCCTTTTCCGCCAGGGCCAAATCATTTCTTTGCCGCCTCTTCCTTGATCTCTTCAAGAGCCTTGACGGCTACCTCCCCCGTACCCATCAGCTTCAGCGCGATTGCACGCCACTCGCTCCTTTGTTTTTCGAGATCCCTCACGATACGGTTGAATGTCCATCGCGGAATCAGGAAGCCGAAACAGACCGCTAGGACTATCAACGTCAAGGCCCCTTGCGGTCCTAGCTCTGACAATCCCGTGATAGGCATGTTTGCCCTTTCTCTTATAGGCAAAAGTTGGGGAGACTCTTGGTACTCCCCAACTATTTACAGGTCAAGCAACTTCCTAGGATGGCGTTGCACGCCAGGTGAGCTTGGCCATCTCACGCGCGAAGGCAGAGGCGAGTTTGTCGATGAACTCGGGCTGTGCGACCAGAGCGCGCGCCAGGGCCTCGGGGTCGATCGTCCCGCCCGGTTTTTCCAGGAGCGTTTTCACCATCACATAGATGTCCTCGCCGTACATCGCTCCCACGAAGCTCCAGCGAAGACCGAAGGCCACAGCGCTTGCTGCGTCTACAACCTCTTTGTCACCGGTCAGCGGGATTCGCGTGCCGTCTTTCATCGTGTGCACCGGCAGCGTCAGCAGTTCATCCTTCAGGGCCACTTCGCCCTCCTCTCTGGGGATACCCCGAGCGATCCATTCGAGTATGCGGGAGCCCGGACAGTCGGTACTCTGCCCGGGAAGCTGCCCGTGACCGGCATACCGGAGTTGCCGCCCCGCGAGCCGGTTCCCTTCCTCCCATAGCTCGCGCATCGTGGTAAGCGCGGCAGGGGTGACGTCCGGATCGCGGCCAATGAAACATGCCCCGATCCACGGCGTATTCTGATCCCTGGCGTGGGCCGCCTTAACGGTCCAGCCCCGCCCTTCGTACGCGATCCCGTTGCGGTCCACGAAGAAGTTGTAATGGGTGTCGGTGTATCCCAGCGAGTCCATAGCGTAGTCTTGGAGGTCCGCTGGAGTTGAAGCCGGATTCCCACCGCTGTAATGGAATGCCATTCCAACGCGGTCATCCCAGTCAACATACGTCACCGTTCCTCGTGGAGACCTAGCTCCCCACTCTGCACGTGATACTATTGTCAAAGTCATTTTTCACCTCCGTTCCTAGGATCGATCCTACCTTGTTGGGAGATCTAGTTGGTTTCCTTGGCCGAAATGCAAAGGAAGTCTTCTAGATTCCGGTTGATCTGACCCGTACCGATTGCGATCTTCTTCCAGCGAGCCTGAATTGTGTACGCTCCAGCTGCCACCGACGAGATATAGCGGAACCCACTCGTGTGCAGCCTTTGGTTGGCCGTCAAGGTGTTTCCCATCAATCGACAGATGTCGTAGTCAGTGGCGTTGAAGTTCACGCCAAACTGGACGCCGGTATCAGCGTTGGTACTCCAAAACGTCGCGGCGAACTCGATCTTGATCCTAGTGCCTGCGAACCTCTTCGTGAACGAAAAGCTTGTGGTAGCCCCCGTGCCCGCCATGTTGGTGTAGGACGTCGAGGTGGAAGAGTCCGTTCCAGAGGTCGGCCCGGTGACGTTGATGCCATTTTCCGATCCTGCAACAAAGTCGCCGCTCACCTTCAGGGCATCGCCGGTATCAGTACTCAGCTCACCCGTTCCGCTTCGGAAGAGCCTAACGTCCAACGCAGCCGAGCCCGGACCCCAGTTCATGTTTCCATCAGCGTCAATGGTGAATCGGGGGTTGGCGTCCGAGGTCACACGGGACCTGACGATATTCGCGGCGGCTGTCGTTCCCCGGAAGTTGGCCCCCTCACCGCTCGTGTCGGTGCTCTGCCCGAAGAGGTAAGGGCCGTCGGCAGTACGCGCTATCAAGAGCGGGATCCAGGTTGTCAGCGCGTTATTCCAGACGTAGGCCCGGCGGGTATCGGTCTCCAGAATTGGCCGACCGTCCCACCTGTTACTCCCAGTCGGTCGCGTTCCGCTCGTGCAGATGAAATATCCCACGGCCGCATCAATTATATCGGCGTTGTTGTTGATATCAGTTGCGACGTTGATGAAGTCACCTGTTGCCGGGTCAGGATCAGGTTTCCTCAGCAAAAGCTTTGTTGTTTGGGTGGCCACTTCTCGTATCCTTCCGACTCAGAACGGCATCACGACGATCATACGAGACTGGAAGTAGACTTCTCCCGAAGCGTGATACCAAACCTCAAAATCATAGTCTCCAGGCACAGTCGGGAAGTGTGTAGGCCCAAATACAGGCCCCCCAATGAGGCCGACGTGCGACATTTTGTTCCCGCTAGGGAGCGCCGGAATTTCCGGTACCCCTGTGACGTTCCCGCCCACGGAGGTATAGAGGTCCCAAGAGCTAGAAGGGACTAGCGTCGTCAGTCCTGTCGTCCTGTTACGCACCAGAAGTGACATTGAGCCTGAGTGGATAAATTCGTCATTAAGATTGTGCTGGATCTCTGACGAAAGTACCACCAGACAACGCCGGGAGTTTCCAATCCGGATATTGTATAGCCCCAAGCCATCTGGATCACGGATGGGATTTGATCCACCGCCAGTATCGACTGTAATTGCCCCCATTGCACTTGCGGCCTCCATGCCAAAGGCCAATGTGCTCAAGGAGACTAGCTGTCCGGTCTCGTCTACGGCTTCGAGCCCATAGCCTCCGCTGACAAGTTCTCCTGCCCGGATCTGAGGGTTTCCGCTGGCGTCATTGACACGGAAGCCATACTTCCCATCAGGAAGCAGACCCATCTGGATGATCGTCCGACCTAGCGCATCCTTCACGAGGAAGGAGCCCTGGGTAACACTTACTGTCCCGCCCGAGCCGACCTCCAGCAGATTGGCCAGGATTGTTTGGGCGGTAATGGTTCCGGCTGTCAGCTTGCTGACGGAGAGATTGCTAATGTGCGAGTCATCAATGAGCTGGGCGGTCACCGTAGCGGAAGGCGAGGCGGACGACTTGTTACCAGTTCGGTCTACCGCAACGACTTTGACGTGCACCTGTTCAATCTGCGGTATTGGGAATGTACCTACTGCAGCTATTCGTCCTTGGATCATTCCGATATTTGCCGATAGCTGGCCAACCTGGTTGGTCTCGTCTGGATAGAAGCTATTTGAGCCCCCCACGTGGACGTCCAGCCGGACGAGGTCAGCCTCCAGGTTATATGTGCCCCCGCTATTCTTGCCGAGGGTATGGGTGACCTGGATAGCAGCCATGTTACCGGCAACAGTCGGGGCAGCCGGAGCGCTGGGCGCGAAGAGGTCTCCGGTTGTGGTTTGGAAGCTCGCAGCAGACCAAGGCCCTTGGTGGGGTGGGTAGGCCGCGTCAACTGCCCTAATCTGGAACTCATACGTTACGCCGGGGGTGAGTTCAAGTATGGTAGTTTCGTTAGTACCCCAGGGCACATTCATGTAGATCCACTCGGGGTCAGCGCTCACCGGCTCGCTAATCGGTGCGCCCCAACGGTTTCCACTTACCCCTCCCCAGCGATAGGCGGTCACCTGTCCCCAGCGTACCTGATACCCCAACACTTCCGACACGCGGAACCGGATTTCGTAGTGGTCGCCATCCGTAATGGTTGACGAGTCGGTATTCAACGGCGTCGACCAGGTGACTCTTATTGCGGCCTTGGTGGTGTTAGTGTTGGACGACTGATAGGCCCCAAAGGACCATGATAGGAAGGCCGGAGAGTTGGGGATGCTGGTGTCCGCTCCGCCCGAGGGCGGAAGATTCGGCCGGACGCCGACTGGCTCGGAGGAGTGCAGGGAGCGCGAGAGGTCCCCGACGACAATGCTGGTATCACCGCTCTCTCCGGCATAGTATGGGCTGAGGTCGATCCACGTTCCATCGTTTCGCCGGAAGGCAACGGTCCAGCCCTCGGGGACCGGCCAAGTCATCTCGACAACACGAATGGCTATCGGGTTGATCGGCTGTCCTTCCCAATATACCTCACGACTCGGATCGAAGAGCCCGCTATCGGGATCATACACATTGACATAGTCGCCAACTTGCACGTTCCCCTTGATGTCATAGACGCCCGTGGAAAGTGTAATGCTCTGCCGCTCAACGGAAAACTGGTTGAGGTATAGCTGCGCACGGAGGTCGGCGTTGGCTGCATCGGTCTCAGACTCACTGATAAGACGGGTGAACTTGACGTCATTGCCGTGCAAGTCATTGAAGGGGTTAACAGCGATATCGGCATCCCCCGTCTGGATCTGATCTCCTTCTCCTTCGGCGAGAAGCACCACGCGCGTCGTAAAGTCCTCCGCGTCCGTGCCGAGTTCCAGCCGACCCGGTAAGGCAACCTGCGCGAGGTCCCGCCCAAGGGAGTGGCGCATGATCATAGCGCGGGGAGTCGTCACGTACAGATCCTGTACCAATCCCGCGTCCAGGGTCGCGTTGTTGTTGACGCGCCATTCACCCTGAAAGGTGGACGTCATGTAGTCCAGCGCCTGCCGCGAGGTCTGCCAGCGGTGTGTATTGCTGTACGTTCCGGCCACACTGTGGATGGTGCCTGCGGTGACCGCCCCGCCCGGAGGTAGCAAAGCGGCCACCGAGGCGGCAAATGTAGCGCCGGTAAGCGTCACGGCGCTCTCGAAGATGTCTCCTTTATTGTCTTCGTCGCCAAGCCAGAACGCCATTCCCGAGCCGCGAAGGAGGAATTGATCAGCGCTGGAGCGGCTCCGGTAGACGCCGACGTAACGAGAGGCGTTCAGCAGTGCATCTCCGTACTCAGCGGGGTTGACCCGGTTAGGAATGATCGCGATGTGCCCGAAGTAGTCGAGTTGATCGAGCACAGACTTCGGGGTGTTATCCCGAAGCCTCAGCTCCCAAGACCCCAGCGCTTGCTTTACCTCCGTGACCGTCAACGCTTCACCACCATCGTCGATTCTGACACGGCTCCGATGTACTGGTCTCGCAGATGGGTCGCCTGATCCCCGGCTACCGCGCTGCCTCCGCCAACAACCGAGCCGATGTACATATCCAGTTGGGTGACGGCAGCCTTCGAGAGCCCTCGGTTGGCCGTATAGGCCACCGTCTGGCTTGAGCCTACTATGAACCTGTTCCCAGCCACATCGTCGCCCGTAGCGACAACGTAGCCTGTTGCAGTGTTGTCCGTAGCGGCCTCGGTGGTCTCAAGGTAGGCACCCAGGGTCGTGGCTGAGTTCGTCTGCACGAAGATCTCGATAAAGCGCGAGCCTCGCCGGAGCGTGATGTCCACGAGGGTCCGCCCGGGGGAGGCAGCCTTGATGAGGCGGATGGTGACCATTTCCAGGTCATTCCGCAACACGGTCATCTGGTCGAAGTTGCCCAGCGAGGTCGTGGCCCCACCTAGTGCAATGTGCCAGTCCTTGGTTTCCCATGCAGTCCCGCCCCAGGAGCCGATCCGCAACATACCAGCAGAGGTGAGCGGAGTGACCTGAACCAGTCCGTTATTCAGCTCCCACCCGGTCGGCGTGGCCCGTATCGCAGTGCCGGTGCGTTCGAAGCTCCCCGTCAGGAGCCGCACTCTGCCAGCGCCGTACGACCCAACGGCACAGCCCCAGCGCGGGTTTACGCCCGAGGGGATGCCCCGATACACGATGATGTTCCCATCCTGCCCAGCGCGCGTTACGGACCCGGAAGGGTTCGTTGTACCGGTGAAGTAGCCGTACTGCCCGATGGGCGGAGCCTGCCACCTCTCGCCCGTCAGCGAAAAGCTGTTGGAGCGGACGATCGTCCCCACTCGGCTCTCCAGATCAACGGTGTTGTCAGGACCAAATTTCTGTAAAATGAACGACCACTCGAAGCTTATAACTGCTTGGCTCAACCAGTTAAGAGTCGTAACGTTGACGTCATGGACCTTGTAGTAGCCATTCTGGTCCGTCTTATGCTCAAAAATCACCGGCACAATCCGGTCAGCTAGTCCTACGACGTCTTCCTGAACGCGCTGGACTCCAGCCGAGTCGATGCCCTTCCAGCCGGTATAGTGCTGTCCGGCTAGACTGAGCGTCTTCTCTTTCGTCCCCGCGTTGTGATTCTCAGCAGCCGTGTACTGCTCCGAGAGCTGGAGCCGTCCGACTGTCGCTATGCCCCACCCCATCAGGCGTGCTCCTTCTCGTATCGGTCCAGCTGCTCGTGGAGCTTGGCCACGAATTCGCGCGGAGCCTCGGGGTTGCTCAGGTCCCAGACCCCCGTGATGTTCATGTTGTGGATCGTGACATTGCTAGTGCGGTTCGCTTCAGCCGCAAGGGCCTCCGGGCTCGTGTTGCGGATCGTAACCGGCGCAATCGTATTCTGTGCCGTGGTGACGCCTGACTGCCCACCCAGGGGGACTTGTGTAGCGACCCCCGCTATCATCGAGCTGGCCGCATTCTGCGCAAGCTTCGCAGCGCTGAGAATTCCGGTCGCAAAGTCGTCCACGAATCGCTTGCCTCGCTTGAAGACATATCCCTGTCCGCTGAGCGGCCCCTCCTCGGCCGGAGAACCAGGAAGGAAGCGGCCTACGGTGTCCACGAGCTTCTTGGCAGCGTCCTTGAGCTTCCCGATCATAGCCAGAATGCCGTCTATCAGGCCCTGCACCAGATCCCTGCCCTTGTTGTAGAGCAAGGAACCTATATTCCCAATCGCGTCAAGGATTCGACCGGGGATGCCCTTGACGAATTCGATGAGCGGGCCCACACCCTGGTCCGCTGCAGCCTTGAGCTGATTGAAGAAATTCCGGATCTTGTCCACGATCACCTTGATGCCGTCGATGATCGCCACGATCCGATCGCGGGCGCTTGTAAACAGCGCCACAATCGCGTCCCACAGCCCTATGAAGAAGTTCTTGACCGCTTCCCAAATGGTTGATGTAGCCGTGCTGATCCCATCCCAAGCCTTCTTGAGGAAGTCCCAGATAGCCTGCGCGGCTTTGATGATGTAAGGGCCAATGAATCCCCAGACAGAAGTGATGATCCCCTTGAGGAAGTCAAACACAGCCTGGCTAGCGGTCTGCAGCCAGCTCCAGACGCCTTTGATGAAGCCCCACCAGAATTGGATAGACTGGATGATATAGGGCCCAATGAATCCCCAGACCGCCTTCACGATCCCGAGGATCGCGTTGAACACTGTGCTGACGATCGTCCACCAGAGATTGAAGACGAACTTCACCACAGCCACGATGACGGAGAAGATGGCGGATATGATTGACCACGCAGTTTTGATGATCGAGACTATCAGCCCAAAGACAGACTTGATAACCGGGGCGAGGAACTTAAAGACTGCAGTGACTATCTTGATCCAGAACTGGACATATCCGATCACAAGCCCCAGCACGAACTTGATGATCTTCCAGGCGAACTGGAAGGCTGTGACGATGTCCTGCCACACCTTCTTCAGGATCGGCAAAGCCTTCTCGCGGAACCAGTTGACGACTGCTAGCGCTGCCTTCTTGATCGCCTCCCAGACCGCTATGACTATCTTCCGGAAAGTCTCGGAATGCTTCCACAGCAGTACAAGGCCGACGATCAGCGCCAGTATCGCAGTTATGATCAGGCCGATCGGTGATGCGACGAAGGCGAGGTTGATCAGCCTCCACACCACAGCAGCGGCCTTCGTCACAGCCATCCAGATCTTGGTCGCAGCCGTGACTAGATGCAGCGCTGCGACCATAGTCCGTACAGCTTGGGCAAACTGGAATACCTTCACCGCCAGGGCAAGGAAGAGCAGGAGGCCCGACGTCACGAGCGCGACATTTACAATGACATTCTTAGTGGAGTCGCTGAGATTCGTGAAGAAGTCGGCTGCTCGCTCCAAAAAGCCAGCGACCTTCTCAATTGCCGGTAGTAGCAGCGTGCCGAAGCTAATAGCAGCGGTCTCGGCAGACCCCTTCAGCCGCTCGATCGCTCCAGCCGTATTGTCGAGCCGAGCCGCAGCCACCTCTTGCGCAGTGACCTTCCCCATGGCCGTAGCCATATTGTTGAAGCCCGCTGCTCCGGCATCCGTTAACGTTGCTGCCGCACGGATAGCGTCTGATCCGAAGATGGTCTCCAGCGCGAGCGAGCGCTGCTGGGCAGTCATGTTCTTCGTCACGTCTTGGAGGACCTGCGAGACCTCGGCGAGCGATCGTATGTTACCCTGCTGATCAAAGAACTTGTTGGAGCCGTTTTCGGTAACGATCCCTAGCTCTTTGAAGAGGGCAATCTGCTGCTTGGTAACCGGCTGCAGGTTCAGGAACATAGTCTTCAGCGAGGTACCAGCGTCCGAGCCCTTGATGCCGACCTTACCCATGAGGGCGATCGCTGTAGCTGTATCCTCGAAGTTAAGGCCCACAAGGTTGGCCACCGCGCCAACCTGCTTGAGGGATATGGCAAAGTCGTTAACCGAGATGGACGATGAGTTAGCCGCACCCGAAATGAGATCGGCAATCTTCGGCATGTCCTTCGCGGATAGCTCGAAGGAGTTCATCGCGTCGGCAGCTAGCTCGGCGGCAGCCGGTAGCTCAACCCCACCGGCAGCCGCTAGGGCCACCGTAGCGTCTGCTGCGCCAGAGAGGATGTCGGTTACTGAGATACCCGACTTCGCAAGCTCCTCCATGGCCATAGCGGCCTCGGTGGCCCCAAAGGCCGTGTCCTTGCCTATCTGGAGCGCCTTCTTCCGCAGCAGCTCCAGCTCTTCACGAGTTGCCCCGCTTACCGCCCCGATGGCAGAGACTTGCTTCTCAAAGTTGATGGCCGAGTTCGCGGCAAGGCCGAGACCGGCAGCGATGATGCCACCGGCCACAGCCATCCGATTGCCAGCTTCCTCGAAGCCTTGACCGGCCTTGCGTGCTCTGCCTTCCACCCGATCGAAGTCATCAGCAGCAATCTTCAGGCCCTTGTCATCATAATCAATGATGAGGCGACCCTTCGCCGTGCCCAAGCTGTACTCGGCCATCTCGGTTCACCTCCTAAGAGTTGGCAAAGGCTCCTGCGCCCAGATACTGCTGAAGAACCATGTTCTTCTTCATCTGCTTAGATCGGGCGGACTTGCCTTTCTGCTCCGCCTTCTCCAGTTCGTTCTCCAGGTGTATCCCGAACACCGCGACCGCCCGATCGAGGTAGTAGGCCGCTGGCTGCTCCGTGATGCCGAGAAGATCACTCGGGCGGCACCTGTAGGTCTTAGCTAGCTGGAATGTTGCCCATAAGTTCTGTGGACTCTTGACGAAAGGTGGCCAAATCGGCTGTCCCTCCAACAGCCCACTGGAAGATGAACATCTTGTCTTCCAGGTCCACCTCGTCCGCGTAGACCTTCTCCGAGTCGCGCGGCTTCGCCGTCACGCCATCTTCCTCATATTCGTCAAGGTGTATCCTCGGCTCCTTGACGATATGGGCGATAGCCTTGTCCACCATCTCCAAACCCTCAATCAGCTGCTTTGGGTCGGCCGCGATCGAGTTCACGGCCGCCTGCATCTGCTTCTTGGGGTCTTTGGAGTCAATCTGCTCGCGCTGCACCATCCCCGTCAGCTGGTCCAGTGAATCGAGCAGGCCGAGTTTGATCAGGCCCTGTGCCCCGGGACGGATAGCGAGGCAGACAGCCCCGCTGGGCAGCGGCAGCTCCATCGGCTTGTTTGCGAGCCCGATCCCATACCCGGCCTTGCTCGCGGCGGCAGGCGCAGGCTTGGCTGTGGCCTTCGCGGGGGCAGCTTTCTTCGCGGGCTGTTGTTTCCTTGGTGTACCCGGCATCCTAGTGCTCCTTGGGTAGTTGGGTCTTACTGAATCTTGTTGATCTGCACCAGACTTCCAGCGTTTGTCATGTCAGCGCTGTAGGTCCAGACGATGTTGCCGGATGAGTTGCGGAACCGGTTCGCGTCCACCCGGATTTCTCGCGTCTGGCCAGCCGGAACTGACACAGTGACGTCCGGGTTGAATTGCGTTGCCGACCCGGGATTCACACTGACCGGATCGTCAAGCACCACGTTGCCGGGCGTGGCAGACGCGTTCGTGAAACGGAGGACGTACACGGCTCCGTGCTCGGCAGCGAACTGATCTCCGGCTGCCGCGATAGCGTGGGTAAGCGGCGCTGCCGACGGGCCGACGACCGGCGTGTTGATGTTGGTAAGAGTAGCCATTGTTCAACCCTCCTTACGGGAGCGCAGTCGCGGTTTCGTTCTGGATCCACTCCCAGACCAAGTTCAGGCTGGAAGCCTCGTTGCTCTTGTAGCCGAGACCAGACGCGCCGGTGAGGAAGAATGTCCCGTCAGACATCTCGCCCTCCAGGTTGTCGGTCGCCTTCGCGCGGTAGATGACGCACCAGAAGTCGCCACCGCTGTCCGAGATCGAGCGGCCCATGATCTTGAAGTATGGGCGCTCGCTCTGCGCGTAGGTGGTGCCGACGTACTTCTTCAGGCTCTTGATCTGGTTGGGGGTCACGCCGGTCGTAGCGACGATGCCGCCGTACATAACGGCCACCGCTTCGAACGACACGCCGCCCGACTCAAGCTCCCATTCGACGTTCGCCCCGGAGCCATGCGACGCGACAAGCGCATCGTCGCCGCGTAGGTCTTCGAATTCCTCGGCCTCCGCGAAGCTCAGTGTCCGGGCGTTGGGCAGCTTGACCGGCGAGCCCAGCGTTGTCGCTGCCGCGTCGGTATACGGGATGACCTTGATCTCACGCAGACCGAAGGGCAACGGGATGGTGTTGAGTGGCACCTTGCACCTCCTCAGTTTCTACAGGTACCGGATCACGGAACCTCTTGGTGGTTATCAGTTCACCCGTCAACGGATCGAATCTGTGCAGGACGACGACCCCAGGTGCGGCACCACAGAACCTCGATGAGCACTTGACCTCGATGTAGCCATCATCAGCCAGCTCAGCGAACTTCTTGTTATCACACCTGAGTTCCATCGCCTACTCCGCCACGACCTCAAAGCGGGGGTCATCGAGGATGAAGCGCCGGAACTGCTCCTCATCCAGAAAGTCCAAGTCGGACTTCCGTACACGGTGCTTGTTGCTAGCATCCCATCGCACCGTCGGAGCGTCGGTCACGCCGACCCTCGCCCAGTCGTTCGTGCTCAGAACGCGCTCCTCGAACTGCTGCGCGTCCTTGTACACGACCCATTCCACGGGCTCCCGCCGCGCTTCCTGCACCTCGGGCACGCTGGCCTCTTCGACGTTCGCGCCAACCGGTACCTCGTCCTGAGTCGCTGTCTCACGCGGTTCGTCCTCGGCGCCAGCCGGAACGCTCACACGCTTCGCCATGTCTCCTCCTCACAATCCACTTGCAGTGATGGTTAGTTGCCAGTTCCGGGTTACCGCCCCGTAGGCGTCATCCCATGTATCATCCGAGAGGCCATTGTCAGTAACCTCAGAGATATACCCTCCACTGGTGTTGTACTCAACGGCAGCGAGGGGAAAGAGAACTGCCCTCGCTCGCTGCAGCATAAGGTCTACATCATTGAAGTCCCGATTCCGGTCATAGGCCCAAACGCTGAGGAATCGTCGCCTCACATCAGTATCCCGCCCCAGGCGCGCTTCCTCAATCCCCCAGCGGATTACCATCCATTTCTGGAGATTGGCTGCAGGAGAGTCAGGGGCCAGCGTGCCAAAGAGCGAACTCTCATCGATCCCCAAAGCATTCAGTCCGGGATCTCCCCGCAGCGCCTTCCAGACGAAGTCCCTCAGGTTCTCGGCAATGATGCCTTCTGTGCCCGACAGCCCCGCAGTCAAGCCAGGAAGGCCGACATGAAGCGAAGCGCCAGCCGGAGACTGTGCGGTGAACGCTCCGGAGAGGGCGGGCAGTGATAGGTGAACCGTCGCGTTGTTAACGGTGGAGACGTCAACAAGCGGGCTGACATGGTAGTTGGTCGTTCCGGCTGGGACCGTCGCGGGGTAGGTAAGCGCGCCTCCCGTGTTCAGGGCAAAGCAGCCATTGACGTTGGCGCTTGCTACCTGAGCCGGAGCCGTGAGGTTCGTTGTGGTGAAGGGCCACCCGCCGGGGGAAGTGAACACGTAACGATTCGTCAAGACTGCGATCACATAGTGGACGCCTGCCAGGCCATCAAAAGGGGTATCGAACATCACCTGTGTCAGGCCAGTGACCGGGGCTGTAAAAGTCTTGGATCGCAACAGGGCCTGATCTGATTGACGGAATAGGCACATGGTCAGCGTATTGGTCGGGTTATTCGTTGGCCGGTACCACTCGCCACCGACGATAGGGGCAGCCACATCACAAAAGAACCTGCAGCCCAACACGTGCTGCTGGACTCCATCAGCCTCATCGAGGTCAGCAGGTGCGCCGAAGGAGAATTTCTGAATAGCCATATCAGCACACCCCCTTCATGTCAGCCGCCAACCGGCTGAGTCACAGACCCTGCAGTGATGTTAAGCGTCTGGCCTACTGCTATCACCGGGTTGTCCCATATCATGTCCGCCCCGGAGCCTGAGCCGCCAGCCGTACCGTCCCCTACCGTGTTGCCAGCGGAGTCCTTCACCCTGAACCAGCCTGCCGTACCGGCAGCCAGACCTGTGGTAGTTAAGACAGGCGTAGCGTCCAGCGCTGCTACGCCGTTGGCAGCAGCAGCGTAGGCAGGATCAGCCAGCGTAAAGCTAGCCAACAACGTTCCAGTCGCAGCGTCATTGGGGCTAGCCGGTTTGCCGCCCGTGCGTACTTCGAGCACTCCGGCACCAGCGCCCGCATCCACCCGTGCCGTGAATGCATCGGCCAAGGCATTCCTGACTGCTGTTGATATACCCAGAGCCACTTCCGTCTCACCTCATCTCAGCTGGTGCCCAGTCGGGCGAAGAGCTTATCCAGAGTTTTCATAATCTTCGGTCCGAATAGGATCAACGAGGGTAGCACGATCGCGTACTTACCCGCGAAACGGACCTCAAGCCAGATCCCATAGGGGACTCGGTGCCCGAGGTCGATCCAGTGGCGCTGACCGCGCTGGTGTCCGGCCTTCGCGAAGAGTCCGGCACGCGCGTTACCCGTTCGATCGGTCCACGGCGCGTTGACCTTCATATGGGCTTCTATCCGCGAATCCCAATACTCCACGACCCCGGCCACGCCCAGATCCGTTCGCTCGTCAAGCACCTCAATACCTTTGAGGAGCGGAGCCATGTCCAACTCGAAGTGAAAGCCGGTGTTATCCTTCGCCATAGCGGATCACCTGTGCCCTCACCTCGTAGTCGTTATCATGGATGAGGTTCGCTACCTCGAAGCGAATGCCTGCCGAATCCGTCCAGTAGTCGTAAATCCCTATCACCGCATCGTGCTCGCCTAGCAACTGAAATTCAGCCTTGCGCTGCTTACCATCGCTCGCGAGGACTGTACCGGGCTCGGGGCCGAAGGCTCGGGTTTGGTCGATGAGCCGGAAGGTCTGGGCTGGTCGCTGAGTCTGATCCACAAGCTTCTGCCCCGTGCCAGAGTTCGTCGCCTCACGGGGGATCAGCGCGAGGACGATTGGGTTGGCATCAATGAAAGCTTTGGTGTTCTTCCGGTGCACCCGTAGCTCGTTGGCGTTCATTACTGCCTCGCGAGCTTCTTCAGGCGAGTGTACTTTGGAGCGTCCGGCTCAACCCCTCCAGGGACCTGTGAGCCAAAGTGATTCGCCATAGCGAGCGCCTGCTCATAGACGTCACCCATCTTACGGGTGCTCCCGCCCTCAGAGATGTCCACGAGTTCGGCAGAAGCCGCAGCCTTCTGCACCCAGACGTTATACGCTGACTTGTTCAGATCATTGGCTGCCGCGTCGATGATGGATCCCAGGACGGCATCCGTGTACACCTCGGAGTCGGCTGGCTCGGCTATAAGAAACCTGAGCGCCGCAATTTGTTCCGCTGTCGCCACTGATGCCTCCTCCGTTTTAGCCGGTAGGGAGAAGCTGCCCCACAACTCCCTACCGGCATCCCCATCACTCGCAAATGTCTTACTCGTCCTCGTCCGGCAGCGCGTCGTACTCGCGGAGCGCGGCGATGAGATCGGCCTTCTTGGTGGAAGCCGGAACGATCTCCGCACCGTGCTCGGTGTTGAGGAACTTCACGCGGTCCTGGAGTTCGGTGACAGTCCACGAATCATAGTTGTCGCCTTCCTCCTCGGCCTCCACCTCAGTGTCAGCGTCCACCTCGGGCTCCTCGGCCTCAGCCGGTCGGTTCTGATCGAACCAGGCCACCTTGGCGTTCTCACCCCGCATCAGCAGGTAGGCCCGGTCATCGTCTGACAGGGGCCTGTCCATCGGAATGTCAGTGCGCGACATCGGTCAGCCTCCTCACGCAGACCAGGCGTATGCGGCCGGAACCGCGTATGCCGTGCCGTTGAACATGACTGCCGCCGCTCCTCGCGGGCCAACTCCGGTCCCAAGACCACGCACGTAGTACGAGTCAATGAGCGGGTAGTTGGCGTTGTTGCCCGGCTTGAGAATCAGGCCACGCAGCGCGGTGTTGGCGTGCTCGCGGATGCCCACCACGTTGGTATTCGTGTTGGTGCCCTGAGTGGCCACAGCGACGAAGTACCCTGAGGGGATATTGCCGTGCGTCACCACGAGGTACGGACCCCACGAGCCCTTGACATCAAGACCGGCGAACCGGTTCGGCGGCAGCCCGCCCACGAGGGTGAAGCCGGGCGGCAGCTGCATCACGAGGTTCTGGCCGGTGGACGGGATGAAGTCGTACACCGAGTTGACACCACCGAACGTGACGCCACGAGCGAACTGCGCGATGGTCGCCGTAGCGTCGGAGTCGTTCATCAGGAAGATGACGTTGTACCCCTGTGCCCGGGTGTAGCCGTGGTGCTCGACGTGCGTTGCGGCCGTCTGGAAGTCGCCCGGGTCGAAGATGTGGGCCTGGGCGGAACCGGTCGCGAGGTAGTGCGTGTGGGTCGTGCCGTCGAAGGATGTACCCTGGAACGGCGGGATGTAGCTGCCGTCCGCGTTGTACAGCGCGGTCACCTTGTACATGGCGTTGTCGATCAGCGTGTCACGGTTGGCGTTGTTGAAGAGCGCCTTCATCACCAGCTCAAACTGCAGCTGGTTGTCGGCCTCCATGGCCGTGTTGAGGAGCTGGTCCAACTGCGCCGTAGAGGCACCCTGGCTGTTGTTCGGCCCGCCCACTAGGAACTGGAAGGTATAGGCCGCGCGGAGGTCATACCACTTGAACGGATAGGCTCGCGCGGTCGGAGCCGGAGCCGGACGAATGCCGGTGGGGATACCGAACTCGGTCGCTTCCTCGAAGCGCTCCTGTCCCGGCTGGACGACATCCTCGATAACCTGCTCCACAGTGAAGCTGAGCAGGTCGATCAGCGGCTGACGCTGCTCGTTGAACGCAGCCAGCCCCTCCTGGTAGAGACGCCAGATCTCATTGAGATCCTGGCCGTCCCGGGTACGGGTGAGAATATCACCCGAGGTGTTGTAACCCTTGGCCATCTTTTCTCACCCCTCTCAGGTGGTCGCAGACGCGCAGCGGACGATGAGGCGGGTTGCCCGCGTCACCGTGATGCCGACTGCCACGCCATTCGTCGAAGTGTCATCCACAGTGCCATCCGCGTGCGCGAAGACCGGAGCCCCGAGGGTGAAGGCGGTGCCTGCGGTCTCGGTCGCCTCCTCGATCTCCCCAGCCGTCATCACATCAATCGGCTCACCAGCCGCCATCGGACGCACAGCACAGATCAGGCCGCTGATGGCCGTCTGTGCCGCACCACCGATCACAGCCCGGCCGGAGCTGTTGATGGAAACGGCATAGATCTTGCCCACGTCAGCAACAGCGAGTGCCGCCTCAAGCGGCGCGCGGAAGCCACCAACGTGACCGTTGTACTTGTCGAACCTTGCCACTTAGCTCTCCTCCTCCCTTTACTTCGGTCCGTCCAGCGGGCCATACGCTTCGATGGTGACCGAGGTCACCGCCGAGCACAGCACCAGGACATTGGCCGTTGGGGTCTTCCCGAACAGCGGACGCTGGAATGAGAACACGCGCGACGTACCGTTGGTCACCGACACATCGTTGTACTCGGGCGTGCCACCCGAGCCTGAAGCTGGGTCGTCGATATCGACCGTGATCGGAGCCCCACTGCCGTTGTTGACCACGACCAGATAGGTGCGCCCCGGCTGCATCGGGATGTTGTCGCCATCCGTGGCTGTCGCGGCTGCTGTCGTCTTCGCTGCCCCCGTCGCTCCTCGCGGGTCCACAGGGTTAATCGTTCCGACTGCCATCTGCCTCTACCCTCCTTTGCGGGCTATCGTTGGGTTATCCCCCAGTGATGCCGCGCGTCCGAAGGGCAGGAATCCGTGCGCCTAGAACCTTTTTGGCGTCCGGCTTCATGTTGCCAGCGCCACCGGTCCCGAGTGCTCCGGTGCTGCCTTTGCCTCCCTTGTCCTTGTCGTCGTCGCCGGACCCCTCATCGGAGTCAATCAGGTACGGCTCGGCCTTCGCGAGCGCATCGAGCGCCCCCTTCAGGTTGTGCACCGTTCCGTCATCGTCGATCTCGACCTTGGACAGGTCAGCCAGCTTCAGGGCGGTCTTGGGGTTCTTCCATTTGTAGCTGTTATCGGTGAAGAAGGCATTCTCCAACCGAGCCTTCATGAGGTCTGCCTCGGCCTTCTCAGCCCGCTGCGTCGCCTCGGTGACGTCTCGCGTCAGTTTCTCGATAGCTGGCAGGTCCTTGTCGCGGATCTGCTTGAGCTCATCAAGAGCCTTCTGCTTGTTCTGATCTGCGGCTTGTAGCTGCGCCCGAAGCCGGTCATACTCAGCCTGGCTCACTGTCCCGGTCTGAGGCTGCTGGCCGGTGCCGCCATCCTGGTTCCCCGCGCCGCTCTGTGCGCCGGTGCCCTGGTCGTTGCCGCTCCCTGCTCCTCCATCTTGGGTGCCGCCCTGTGCACCCTCAGCGCCGCTCTGTGCGCCCGGATCAGGTTGTGTCATGGAACTTTCCTCCGTATCTTAACCCATCGTGAAGACGAGTCTACTTGATGGACACCGACTGATTGAATAAGTCCCAATCGGAGGCCAATTGTTGTGATTCCGAGTCGGATTTTGGATCGAAAACTATACCCCCATCTCCCAGGACTGGAGTCCGATGGTCTGCCCCGAAGAGCAATATATCATCGGGAATCCCTCCAGGGAAGGCGGCGCACTTCCCATCACCTCGATAGTGGCTACAGGCCCGGCAAAGATTAGGGGCTCGTGTGGTCATGACGCAGCCTCCACTATCCGCTGGATTACTTGACCTACAGCTTTGATATGCGCCCGTGCATTGGGATTTGTTGTATACTCGGCCCATATCTCCGCGATGATCTCTTCCGAGTCGGTAGCGCCATACTTGGACACTCCTTTACGGAGAACGTCCGAGTTCTTCGCCACCCAGCGATCCAGGCTCCCCTTGTCGAAGAGGAGGCTAGGTTTCAGGTTCAGCTCTTTCGCAAGGGTGCTCCAGATCTCTTTCGCCTTAGCCGGGCCTCCTCTGCGGATCACAGCGTCCATGTGGTGGCCGCACTCGTGGGCTATGAATGACTCCGCCCCGGAGTGGCCGCACTTCGAGCTCCAACCTGACTTGAGCTCTTTCTGGAAGGTTTGCTCATATCTGGATCCGAATACCTGCCTAGTAGCGAGCAATCTGTTCTCTCCGGGCACATACCCGCCTAGCGCATCCTTCCCAAAGCGGGCATAGAAGGCTCTCTCCTCGGTCGGAGAAAGAGAGCTTACATTGTCTAGTCTCCGCATCGCATTGGGAGCGAATCTCGCCTGATTGAGGAGTGCCCTCGCTGTCTGTGCACCCTCAGCCCCCTGGATCCTGTTGATCTTATTGATATGATCTTGCAGCTCCTTCGAGATTCCAGAAGTAGCGCTCGGCGGAGCAGTTGCCGCTTTGGGCCTGGCTGCCACGGGGGTCGGCTTCTGAACGGCTGGAGATGGACGCGGAGCCGGGGGAGTTGACATCTTGGATTTCAGATAGCTGTCGTACTTCCCGCCCAGTAGGCCATCCAGGAATTCATCTTCACTCGGCGACACCGGGGTCACAAAGCAGAAGCATTGTGGGTGCGGCTTCCGGGGGACATCGCGCGTCGGATATACCCCGTCCCCTTCCTTCCCGCCCTTCGCATACAGATCACAGGTATCAGCTTTCGGGTGGCTCCGGGATAGGTGCCACTTCATAGCCCGAATCCAAGGCTTCTCAGACGCCTGCATGACTGACATTGCGTGGAAGGCGTTGTTAATCTCCGTTCTCGCGAGACGCATCGCCGCATACCGCGTCCCGCCGGGCACGTTTGGGTTGAACCAGTCGCGTGCCTCTCTGGCGAACTCCCGAGCGGAGAGCCCGCGTGCGAGGGCGGAGTTGATCATGCGTTGGACGCTGCCATCCACGAAAAGCCGGGATTTGTAGATACGGTCAGCGAGTGGGACCGCGCTAACCGACATCCTCGTCATAGCGACGTCCAGGCTTTGCTCAGCTCCGGCCAAAAGACTACGTTTAAGGGCCCTAGCGTCTTCTTCCCGGCCAGCGGCGGCCAAGAGGACGTCGTCTATTGCAGACCCCAGAGTTATGGCCCTAGCGGCGGCCTCAAGCTGTCCGGCGCGCACAACGTCCCCGAGCCTCCTCCAGATCATCGCCTGCTGTCGGAGCATGTTCCGCTGGATCGTCCGGAGCTGTTCCGCTCGAACTAGCTCACCGACCCGTCCCGTTCCCTGCATAGCGTTCAGCATACGTACTATGTCGCTGTACGCCTGTTCGAGCGATTTAAGAACCTCCCGTGCGGCTAATCGCTGGATCTTAGCGTGAGCGGCAGACCAATCTGCTGGTTCAGGAGCGGCCATCAGATAGCTCCGGCGTCAGGGTCTCCCCCGGCTTCCTCCTGAGCGAGCCTTCCGCCCACGGAGTCTAGCATCTGCTGGTTCTCGCTGGCCATCTGAGCCAGCGCATCCTCGGGGATGCTGTATCCCAGGCGCTCCGTGATCAGCTGCTGTGCGAAGGCGATCGGAATGACCTTTGCGGCCACCATGTCCAGGATCTCCTTGAGCACGGCTGCCCGGTCGGTCGGTAGCGGGTCATCGAACGTCATGGCCAGCTCGACGCCGTTCGGGGCAAAGCCCTCGTAGGCTGGAAGCCACATGTTGACGAGATCGTACAGCAGCTGTTCCGTCCGGCCTTTCAGTTCCAGCTCAGTTTCCTCATTCTTCGCGAGGATCGGGGCCATCTGAATAGCAAGCGCAATGCCCGACTCAGCCACCTGAACGTCAACCGATCCCACGGCGATATCCGGCGTGCCAGTCGTCTGTTTCGCCTGCTCCTCCAGCATTCCCAGGTGGTCCATGAGCGGCTGGACGGAGTCAACCCCCTCCACACGCTTAAAGAAGTCATCCTTGCTTTCCAGCTCCAGGACCGAAGCCGGGGCTATCACCCATTCCTCTTCCTCCCCCTGCTCATTCTTGGGCGCGCCAGAGCTGGTAACAAAGATCCCGACGCCTGTCTGTGCGATGGTGATGTCTTGGTCTGTAGCGGTCTGGATGATACCGGCGAGGAGAGTTTCGATGCCCTGAAGCTCGGAGATCCCGAACGCCAGCCCGCCCGAGCGCCGGTTGCGGTAGTGGTACACCGGAATGGTTGTGATCTGGGGCGGAAGCTCGAACCCAGTCAGCAATCCCTCCATCCCCTCGAAGCGCGAGGGCGGGGCCACAGCCTTCAGGTCGGCCTCGGTCATCGGCCAGCGATCGTCCCACTTGTCGCGCTCGAAGAAGGCCAGCTGCGTGAAGATAGTCCCGGTCTCCGTCTTCAGGTACGACTGGCGCTGAGCGATCAGCTCTCCTGAGTCGTCCTCCACGAGCGTCACCAGATATGCGCCAATTACCCGGTCAACGTCCAGCGGGTCATTGATGGTGAAGTAGCTCGCGGGATCGACCTCCACGAGGCGGAGTCGCTGACCTTCGGGCTTCTGATCATTGGCCGTCAGGTGCAGCAGCCCATCTCCCCGGATCAGCATCCAGCGTTTCATCGAGGCGAACTTGGTGAAGAACTCTTCGCGCTTGAAGAAGGCATTGACGAGAGACATCATCTCGATTGTGGTTTCTGCTGCCCCCTGGACTTCAGAACCGTCCGGGTTCTTCGCCAGCGGTAGTGGGGTCACGACCGGATTCTTCGCGAGATAGCGATTGGTAGCCTCGACGATCGTCCGGGCCGAAGGCACAAACCGGCGCGAAAGCTCGTCCCCCGCGTCGTCCCGCAGCACCACCTTAAAGGCTTCCTTCACGTTGGTGAAGATGTCCCAGTAGGTGTTGTACGCCTGAACACGCGCGTTGTCCCCAGGATTGGGCACCCAATCGGGCTTGGTCCGCTTCAGGTCCAGCGCGGTCTCGTAAGGGCTGACTCCAGCCATCTCATCTCCTCGTCTTCGCTTTGGTTTGTCGAGTGGAGCCCCTGTCGGCCCAAGGCTTCCCAAAGAAACCGCTGTAGAATCGGCCTAGCGCTTCCGGCGCGTGGTTGTCTTTGTCCATCGGAGCCTCCCTAGCCGACCTCCCGCGCTCTCCTGCTTGGGCTGCCGTTTCGGGGTACTTGTATGCATTCATCTCGCGTATGGTGTTGGTGCAGCGTGGGTGGATCGTCAGCGATGGTCCGCCTAGCTCCGCCCTTAGCTTCAGCCCTCGTCTGATCCACTCGATCCGGTCTTCAAGCGGTATCGATCCCCGATCGTATGGCCTGAGAGCGAGCCTCTTAGCCAGCTCCTTAGTTCGGTCGGGCTCAGCGGGATCGGGGAAGAATTGGCGAATCGTTCTCGGCGCGAGACCGCGAGTGAGAATGTCAGCTGCTGCTTCCTCTGTAGTCTTGTAGACCTCGTAATACTCGTTGAGTACATGTACACGCTCTTTGTGGGGGTCGATTTGGATCAGGAGCCAGACAAAGGGGTTCTGGAAGCCATAGTCAACACAGGCATATGTCGTCCAAGCCGGGTTGAATTCGGTTGGGACAACATGCAGCTCTTCGTCGAAGTCTTTGAAGACGCGCCCGACGTATTCGGTAAACAGGGCCGCAATCTCCTGGTTGAACATCTCCTGTGACATGTCCAGGAACATCGACCAGATCTCAGCATTGACAATCACCCCCTCTTTGTATAGCGAATGAACCAGGCCCCCACCCGGAGCGCGAGACTCCTGGGTGTTACGGACGAACTCCATTGTACCGGAGCGTGAAATCGCCTTGTATATATTGAATAGCAGATCCAGCTCGTGCTTCCGACGCATCTCGATTGCAAGGTCTAGGAAAGCCTCATTTACTCCGCCCGGGTACACGTGATGGTTGACCCAGGACGGGGCGCGCCAGCTCTTCCAATCCGGCCTCCGGGAGTCCAGACCGGTCATGTACAGGTCATAGAACCAGTTCTTGCCCTCCGGGGTGGAGTTGAACATAGACCAGCCGTTGAAGTCGGCTAGCGTCGGCCGGATGTATTTGTACCAGACGCTCGGCTTCATCTTCGCTGCCTCAGCCATGATCACACCCGAGAGACCTTCACCCACCAAGGTCTCCGGATGCTTAGCTGATTTGGCATGGATGATAAATCGCCGATTGAACATCGACAGAACCATATCCCCGGAGTCCGGGTTGTTATAGCTTCCCGGCTTATCAAACTCGAAGCCTAGGCGCTTCAATTCGTTCCAGGCTGTTCTGAACTCCTTCTCGCTATCGCTGTACTCAGGGCCCACGATCCAAAACTCGCGCCGCTGCCCAAGCTCCTCCAACACATCCGCCTCATACCAGGCCCGGAAAGCCTCGGGGACTAGCCTCCGTCCTCCCGTCTGACTCTTCCCTGCACGACGACCGAGTGCGAGCACCTTGTTGCGCGTAGGATCCAGCAGGACCTCGCGCTGCACGCTGTGCGGCTCCCATCCCGACTTGCGCCAGAGGGAGGCGTAGAGCTTGGGCGGGATCGGGAGGGTATCAAGAACGGCCACGGCTCCACTCCTAGCCGTTGCCGAAGCATGCGAAAGGGGCAGCGCTAGTCATCGTCCTCGGCACCGTCCTCCTGAGTCAGCTCCATGCCAGTCCCGAAGAGCCCGATGGCAACGTGATAAGCCACATACCCGCCCCGGAAGAGACGGCTGTATGTGGTCCGGTTAGCCTGGCCTTCCTCGAAGTTGTGCCCGGCCGCGACAATAGCCCAGTCGCCCAGTACGGTCTTCAGCTCAGGATCAGTAGCGCGCAATACTGCCTCGATCGCTTTGTCCAGGTTCTCGTACGCCTTCCGAGCTTCCTCACTCATCGTCATCGGTCGGCTCCCCGCCCTGGGCGAACAATTCGCGCATCACATCGAGGTAGCCGGGGTCCTTGAGGTCGATCTCCGTCCCGCCCCGGACGCCGACGCGATCCATGATGGAGTTGATCGCCTGAACGCGCACCTTGGGGTCATTGGCCTCGTTGAGCGCTATCTTGATCAGCTCTCCTGAGACCGCGTCGAGCGCGGAGACTAGCCGCTCAACAGCCGCCTTCTTGACGCGCTTAACCCCACCGCCATGAAACAGGCAGACCGTCATCCCCTTCATCGGCCAGTTGTAGCAGGGCCGCATGATGCGCTCGTTGTTCAAGTCCACGATGTAGTCGCCATCTACGTCGCGGACGTACGCCTTTCCGTTGCAGCGCTTCCCGGGCGGAGGAATCTTCCAGGGGCTGTCGTCGTCATCCCTATCGCCCTTCCAGCGGAGCTTGGCCGCGAAGGGCAGGGCATGATCCTCGTCCTTCATCGGGTCGAGGACTTCTAAGCCTTCCCGTCTCTGCATCCAGGCGATGAATTCGTCATCAGCCGGGATATTGCCTTTCTTGGTCTTCTGGTTTTGCGCCATCTCACACCTCCGGTCTGCCTAAGCATACCTGGAGGAATGGAACAGGGAGCCACCTGGCGGGGTAGCTCCCTGTTCACCCGGGGGAAGGGTAGTGTCAGTCCTCGTCCGAGCCGGTGGCGTCGCGCTCCGCGTCGCTCATCACCTCGGTGTTGCGGTCGCTGGCCTCGGTGCCCTGGTCGTTGCCGACGGCGTCGTTCTGCTCATTCTTCGGCTCGCCCGGCTCACGGAAGTCGGCCTGCGTCATGGTTCCTCCTACAGATTGTTGTTTTAAGCTCGGATCGATCCTACCCGATCGCGAGCCCTGGTGATGGGGTGTTACTCTTCCTGCCATACCCAGATGCGTCCCGTTTTGTACACGTACCGGCCTGGATACGGCTTTGCGAGAGACCCCCGGCCAACCACGCCATTCCAGTTAACCGGACCTTCGATCTTTGCCCCGTTCAGCGGTCCACCGACCGCCTTGCCACGCAGCAGCGTCCTCAGGTCTGGCTCCCGGAGCGGGTCAACACTCACGGGGCTCAGGTGCCGCGCGGAACGGAAGTCAATCGTCTTCAGGCTCATCTCTCACCCTTTCTGAGTTCAGTCTAGACGGCTGTTGAAATTGCCGCTAGCGGAACCACTTAGCAATGTCCTTCATTTCCTCGCGCGTCGGGATGATGATGGCCTTCTGCCCCGAGGTGGTACCTATCCGGACACCCTCCATGTTTGGCGCAAACGCTCCGCATCCTCTGCAGCGATCCCCGGGCAGCCTTCCGTGGTCGCAACGAGCCGTTCCCCACAGCAGGGCGCGCCACTTCTCCTCTTCACGCGCGTCGCGCTCGCCGGAAAGCTTCGGTACGATGTGCAGGTGATCTACGTCCTTCGGTACCCGTCCCGGTTCGGGCGGGTCAGGAAGATCCTTGATCAGGAAGAAGTGTCCAAAGGGACAATTCGCACAGGCCACCTCACAGAAGACTAGCTTCCAGGGCATCATATCGAAGCGGAAGCTAGTCCGCTGGAAAGAGCTCTGGCTCATCGGCGACGACCATGTGGCATCACCAACGAGCCCGCCAGGAACAGAACGATGAGGGGCCCATAGTGCAGAGCAGGAAGGTACCCGCCCCAGCGGCCGTGGTCATCGAGCGCGCCAGCCAGGAGCGCGAACCCGATCGCGATCACGACCATCAGGATACCCAGTAGCATACGACGGCTCATCTTCATCCCCTCCCAGTCTGCAGCGGGCAATCCAGGTTCCCTGCCGCGTCCGTCCTGCACCCCGTTGGCGTCGGAGGCCGCTCGTTGCGATCTCCGGTCGGCCCACCGCCGCAACTCTCAGCCAGCAAGGAAACCACGGTCACAACTGTGACTGCCATCGCTGATACACTCGTCTTGATCATCTCGCCCTCCCTCCTTGGTACAAGCATACGAGATCGACTGCAGTTTGGCTAGTTCTGCAGTTTGTCTTCGATTTTCATCACCTTCACGAAGATCGATGCGACCGACGCTAGTAGGATGTACAGAAGTGTCCTGTCAGGGTCACTGTCCAGAATCCAGGCCACCACGCGCGACACAATCACGCAAACCGCGTAGAACACGACCACCACAAAAAACGTTTTCACGCCGACGACGGTAGCCTGGGGTGCAGACGTGCCGCTAGTAGATTGCAAACCAGATCATAGCCATGTATGTGCTGCAGAACGTAATTCCGAAGAGGATGGCGAACCAAAGCGGCACGGTGACCTTCCGGCGACGCTTTGGCTTTGGCCTCGGGAGCAAACGGGTCTCCGCTGTCACCAGCCGCATCGCCGGAGCCGGGTACTGCTTGCCATCGACCTCATAGGGTCCAGAGTACAAAACCATCTTCGAAGCGCCCATGTATATCATCGGCCGACCGGGGCGATCCGATAGGGTGACCGTGCTCCACAGCGGGACTGCGATGGGATCGGAGACGCGCCGGTCCTCGCCCACGAAGGTGACTGTGGTCTCATGCTTCACCGAGTTCAATGCTGCTGACTCCCTCCATACGCTTCGAGGCTCCGTTGCACTGCCAGGCCACGAATACTACAAACAGCACGGCAATAGTGATTACCCAAAACGCCCGCATCAGGGGGTTACCCCCGAGCGCTCAGCGGCCGTACACAGATAGCCCATCACGATTCCGAGGAGGATCGAGATGGCTAGCGCGGCTAGCATCTTGTTGCTAGGCATTACTAGGTCTAGATCCGATTCGTTTGATTACATCAATTGCCTCGTCCCAGCACTCCAAGGCCACCTTGACCAGGTGGTCCTCACAGATGTTATCGAGGTTTACTCCGCGCTCCTTCAGCCCCTCTTGAAGCTCCAAGAGCTGTCGCGCGTAGCGTCGTGCGGCGTCTTCGGGACACTCCTCTGTGTCCTTCGCCGGGTCAGGCTGCTTGATGTAGTTCTGGCCCTGCCAGTTGACGACCGATCGGTCCTCTGAAGCGAAGGCTCCGGTTAGCGTGTTCTTCAGGAAACTCATGTAGTCTAGTGCAGCGGCCTCCTTGAAGTCTTCCCGGAGCTGCTTCCAATTAACGTCTCCGCACAGCTGGCAGATACTCACGCTCAGCGGCTCCCCGCCCAAGATGCGCGTGACCCAGACGGGATGAGGGCACTGTCCGGCCTTCGCCTCAGCCATCCCTTTGGAATCTCGCGCAGAGAAGCCCTCAACACCAACAAGGTACGGGAATTCTGCATTGTTCACAGATCTGCTCCTTCGGGGATAGCGGTCGATTGTATATGGCTTCAATGTCTGTGGGGTCGGACTCGGGCTCTTCATCGAGCCCCGAGTCCATCTCCCAATCCACGATCTGCTCTTTCACGTCGTTCTGGCCCTCTTTGGAATTTCGATACTCTGAAGTCGTATGACTCCTCGGCGCCCCATGCACTCCAGCATCATCCGTAGCTGAAGCGGATTTGTTATCACCCGTGTTTCGCTGCAGGTGATGCACTTTCTTCCCCTCACGCGGACGATGATAGACCAGGACGACTGATGGAGCGAGTCGGGAAGTGAAGAAAGCTATCGACCCATTGCTGGCAGGGATCGCACCACATCGTTCCCCGCGAAGGCTTCGGCGGGCGCTCTCCTCGGTCGGCCGCTTCGAGCTTCCAGCCATGGTGCTCCTGGCATCGTTTGGCGTTTGGTCGGGGCTTGGCGGTGCAGCCGCGATAGCCACACCGCCTGTCCCGTGCCATTACTTCTTCACAATCGTGGGCGAAGGGTCAACGGTCGATAGGTTCCCGTTCCAGCCCCGAGGGTGGCGTAAGACGAAGTCTCCAACCTCCCAGTCTGGCCTACAGATTACCTGCGCCCGGAGGAGGCCAGGTATTGGCGTCCATTCCTCGATCGGTATCCTGACGAAGTTCTGGGCTCCGGCTCGCCGTATCCTGATCTGGCCTAGCGTGTCTTCGGGCCAAACACCCGCCTCCAGATTGACGCTTTCACGCCGGTCGCGATCTTGGAGGGAGTAGAACTGGAGCCAAGTGCTTGGTGTTGTACCGAGCCACAAAACGTCGAGAAACAGCCGCGAGATCGTATGGGTCGCGCTCTCGTTAGTTCCCCGAGCTAGCCCGGGACAGTAGAGCAGACTCCCGGCCTCTCGATGGGTGTGCGGGTTGTGCCGCCAGAAGCGCCAGCATTGCTCTCTCGGAGGCCGCGTCGGCTCAGTCACCCTCTCCCACCTTTCCGCGCTGGTTGCGAGCCCACTGCTTGGCGTCTTCGGCCGCACGGTCAATGAGCTGGAGGACCCGGTCTGTAGGGTCGTCGACTAGCACGGGGTCCTGTAGTTTGAACTCCGCCTCGTTTTGGTGATCGAACCCAACTGAGATCCAGACATTGGGCATGGGATTCCTTCCTCACATATTGATGTTCATCGGAGACACGTCTCCTGACGTCTTCCTTGGCTCGATCCTCTCTGGGCAGCCCCGTACTCCGCACTCGTGCGATCCATCTGGATTGAGTTTCATGCGGTAGCGATTATGGACCGGACAATAGCACTGCCCGTCGCGGTCGTAGCAGCCGAATAGGTCATGAGCTGGAATAGCCATAGCTACCTCGTTAGCCGGAAGTCGCGTTTGGTATTGTGCCCGGTGCAGAGCGCGTCCACAAAGCCCTCATAGCCGAGATCCGCCCCGAGGACGACATGCGGTCGGTGGCGCCAGGGTCGCCAGCACGTGAACCTAGGCATTGGCCCTCCGCGCTCGCTCGGCCTTCCCGGGAAGCCTGTCCGCTTCCCACCCTGGGCAGCGGAACGCGCCGAGGCTAGCGCTCTCGTGGTAGTGCGGCTCGTGGTCGCCTCTCTGGCCACATAACCCAACGCCAAGCTCCTCCAGGATCTCAAAGCTCGCCGCAGCGATATCCCGGACAAACCTCCTCACTTCCGGATCGTCCGGAAGCTTGTAGCTCTTCCCTCTGTAGTCGAGCTGAAACGGGACCATCACTCGGTCCCCTTCGCTGTAGTCGGGTCGTCCCACTCGGTCGGCTTGGGCAGAGGCCGGTACTCCAAGTCAACCTCGGCCATCGGCGTCTTCGCGTCGTTCGGATTGGAGGCGTACATCTCGTACAACTCCTCCTCATTCGTCAGATTGCGGTCCTTCCGGCTCTCCGGATCTATCAATCCGGGGCCACCACCAAACTCAGTATGTCCCTTTGGTGCTTTCCGATAAGCCACAACAATTCTCCATCCGTTCGTCTGCAGTTTGAAACTGCAGAAATCGCGATCTTGGTAGCTGGGTTCATTTCACTTAGTACGTATACGCGAAACGCGAGGCGCTATTCGATCTTTCTATTACGTTTTAGCAGGTAAACGCTATATACTTCTTCTCTACTTACTAATATTTAATCTAACCTAGCTACGAAGTAGTAAATATACACTCCGACCTGCAGAAACAGCGTAGCTGGGTTGCCATTTGAACCCAGCTACGTCCCAGTCCCAACCCAGCTACACCCAGCTGTGCATTTTCCGAGCGTAGCCGGGTTCGTAGCCGGGTTCGTAGCTGACTAGGAATTGCTAAAAATCCTCTCATATTCTGCAGAAATACGGATTCCGACGCGGACCCACGTGACCTTTCCGTCGATCCTTTTCCTCACTTTCTCATACCCCCGTCCAGAGAGGAATGTACCAAATTTTGTAGCTGACTCGACGTTCCGGATACCATTCAGGTTTGCCCAGTGCTTGTAGACTCCATACAGTTGCATCGGAAGGCAATGAGCTTCCTCCTCGATCACCGCAATCTCCCACAGCGCCCGGTCGAGATCACTCAGCTCAGAGAGGAACTTCTGCCGCGCCGGGATCGTTGCCAGCGGGGCTTCTAGGTCCGGGTTACCCGCGTACGCCGTCCAGCCGTCTAGCGACCACGCTAGGACCGCTTTCTGATTGTCTCCGGCCATGAGCCGCTCCCGGAGCGCCGAGTCCTCCGACCGCTTCGGTATCACCACGTCCCAGGGCACAACAACCAGCCGCCTAAGCACGGCCTCGTCCGCGCCCTCAATAGTGGGCGGGGTGTTGACGAAGATCCAGGGCGTGAACGCTGGTACAGTCTCCACGAAGTCGTTCGAGCGCATCCCCCGCGCTACGGCTGGCGCGCCACCGGTTACCCGCTTCACCTGATCCGCATGCAGGTGCCACGCGGGGGAGGTCTCTTCACTTAGGAGAAGCCGTTTCCTAAGCGCGCGGAGGATATCAGGACGGGGCTTGTCATCTTGGTTGTCGCGGTACACGGTCATATTTACAACCGCCGCGTACTCGCCGAGCGCGGAACGAAGCGACTCCATGAACGTCGTCTTACCTGTGGAGGACACCCCTAGGTTGGCGACGAAGAGGCGATCCCGGTTAGACCCATACAGGGAGTACCCCACGAGCCGTTGTAGCCACTCGCGCACCTCTGGGTCAGGCTGCGCCCGGTTCAGGAACTTGTCCCACTCACGCGATCGAGCCCCGGGCACAAACTCAGTTCCGAGGCGGAGCGTGACGCGATGCTCCGGGAGGGCGGGTGTGACCTCGACACCCGGATTGGATTTCAGGAGGATCGGCCCGAGGCGCGCCGGGTCCGCGTCGAAGGCCGACAACGACTCGGTCATGCCCGAGAGGTCTTTGCAGATATCGACCATTGCGCGGAGCTTCCCCAGGTTCTCCGAAGCTCGGGCGAACTTCTTCAGTTCCGCGTACTCCTTTGGGTCCTCCTCCGCCAGGTATTCAGCCTCCTCCGTGATCGAGCGCGCGACCGAGATAGCGCGCCGATTGACGAGGCCCTTCTTATCCAGCACCCAACGGCGCTCCTCAGCGTTCCAGATATGCCAGCCAACGCCATCGACAAAAATCTGTTCACCACGATAAGCCAGGGCCAGCCTTTCCGCGTTCCCGGCGTCGGTCCGGGCGAACAGTAGGTGAGACGAGCCTGTGCGCGGGCTACCGCCCGAGCCTTCTCCGCTGCCAGAGTCCCCTCCATTGCTGTTGCTATCACGGAGCATTGCGCATAGATCATCGCGCTCAGCCTCCCCCTCCGCCACTACCTTCTGCACACCACGCACAACGATCCGGGCCCACTCGTCTGTTGCCTGGCGCTTATCCGACCGGCGCGCTACAGCGGGGATGAAGACCTTCTTGAGCTTCGAGAGCGCCTTCTCTACTCCGGCGTGCCCGGCGTGCGCGTCTCCAATCACGGCCCAGGCTGCGTCCCGCGCTACGTCGTGCGACCCTCCGTCGTCTCCAGCCGCCCGCAATAGGCGGGAGTACCGGGTGAGCGTCCCGCGCATCGTAGCGCAAAGCTCCGGCCCGTTCCGGTCCGAGAGCCACAGCCGGACGTCGTCAGCGTCCATATCGGCCGCAGCGCGTTCAGTCCACAGCTTCCCGCTCGTGAGCGCTTCAACCCATTCGGGCGGTAACTCGGGGAGGTCTTCGATCGAGGGGAACTCAGTCAGCGACCGCCAGCCAAATTCGTTTGCGTCGTCTTCCGCCACGTCCTCAGCTAGGTCTTTGCTCTCCACCCACCAGCCGTACGGCTCGCCGGTCTTGTCGTGGATCGAGGGGCTGACGATAGCAAAGCGATGATCCCACCTGACTAGCTCTACCCCTCCGCCTTGCGGGAGCTTTCCCGGCCACGCTAGGCCCTCCGGTATCCGGTAGAGGCGGATGCCCGAGCCGTCGAAGCGCGAGGAGGTGTACCACGTAGGCGGCAGTGGGCCCCAGGCTGCCTTAGCTTTCTCGAAGGTCTCGCGTCCGGCCTTCCCCTCGTACATGTCCACGTCGATTCCGAGGACACGAGGCGGTACCCGGAGCGCGACGTTCCCCCGCGAGGCAGACCAAGACAGTTTCCCGGCCGAAGCCTTACCACCCTTCAGCCAGCGCTTAAGCGTTAGCTCGTCAACAAACTTACCGGCTGTACCGGTGAAGTCGTCAGCGGGCGGGAATTTCTGCTGGGGCGGAAGGGGGATTGGGCTCCAACCCGCCTCGAAATAGGCCGCAGCTGCTAACTCGAATGGGCCGCTCACGATTCGCTCCTCACGGCTTCATATCCAGCCGTAACTAGCTCGCGTACGATCACCGCCCGGTCGCGCTCACCCCGGCGCTTCTGTTCCTCGGTGATCCAGTCAGCCACCTCGGGCGGGACTGACGCCTGTTCTTTAGGGCCAATCCCTGGCCTACCAACGCCCATGGTCGCTCCATCTTGAATATTCGATCGGATAAGGAGCCGATTCTACCGCGCGGCTTCCTTGAGGTTGATTTCCTTGAGCCTGCTAGCGAAGGTGATCGCGTGCCGTACCGCGTCCCGGGCGTGTTCTTGCCCCTTAAGGAGATCCCAGAAGCCCCACCGCTTTAATCTCTCGTCTGTAACCTTTTTGAGAGCCAGGGAGGCCTGCTGAGGCTTTTGAAGCTGGGACATTCGCTGTTCACGGTACATCCGGTCTTCGAGTCGAGCACCGAGCCGGACCGGCGAAAGCAACTCCCGTCCCATTGAGAAGGTGCGCAGGATGAAATCCTCATACCCCACCAGAGCATTCTCACTCCAGGCGTCGATAAGATCCATCATAGCGTCAGTCATCTCCGCTTCAGAGCCGGTAAACTCTCCAGCTGACCAGGAGGCTATGTTGGCGAGGATTTTGACGTCGGGCTCCGTCAGCGCCTCGGGCCAGATATTGAACACCGTCCATCCTGTTGTCCCGCCCTGATCAAACCAGATGATCGTGGTGCAGGGATCGGCGAAGTCGAAACCCATGCTCTCCGGGTTGACCGGCGCAGCCCTCCGGATCGAAGGCCGCACCGGCGCAACCCAACTCTCTAATTCGTCCATAGCCAGGGCAGGCGGCCATCAGCCGCAACGAGTATGTACGCCAATGCCACGAACCCGGCCCAGCCGACGAAGGTGCGAAGGAACTTGAAGACGCTCTCGTGCCACCGGGGCGGCTCCGGGTCGAGCTTGAAGGGCTCGCAGTTGTGATCCCGGAACATCCGCTCCAAGACCTCCGGATCGACCGCGCTCGCGCTAAACTGACACGGCCCGCAGTTGACCTCGTTGAGGAGCGGAGGAATGAGTTGGGTCTCGGGGATCACCGCCAATGGCATCGGCTGCTTCTTAGTCCAGTCGGATTCAGTCATCGTCAACTCCTACTCCACGTTCCAGGATTCGATTCTGAAGCTGGTGTTCTCCCAGCCGTCTCGATCGGCCCTCTTTTTGACGAGGACTCCGCCATTCCACATGACTTCCCCGAATTCTTTGGGGTGTCGTTTGATCCAGACGTCAACCCCCTTCACCTCGGCCGCTGATCGATTGCCGAAGACTCCGATTGTGCCGGGTTCGCCTTCGCAGTCGCTCAGGACGTAGACCGTTAGCTGTATGGTGATCAATCTCTTCACTCTCCACAGTTGTGTATGTAGCGTGTTCCCCTGAACATCCCGATGGTCTCGGCGAGATACTTCCCGCCGCACCGGAGGCAGGAGAAGTTCTCGGGCAGGGTCGGGTGGATCGGCTCAGCCTGAAGAAGAAGTTGCCAGTCCACGCCTAGCTGTTCCGCGTACTCACGGACTTCAGATACCGGTGACGGATCGCCTAGGAGCCCGAGCGTCATCATCAGCACGAGCACAGCGTGCCGCCCGCAGACGACCCGATATCCACCGGGAACGTCAATCTGGACCTTTCCGAGCCGGTCGCAGCCCCGTGCGCAGCATAGCCTTGCTTCGACCTGCTCTGTGGGCAACCGGCCCACCTGGAACCCGCCGAACTCGTCGGCGTAGACCTTCACAGCGTTACCCAGCATTCGGCAGCCCCGCCTTCGTATAAGCCTCGGCCGTCTCGACCCGGAGCGCGAGGCCGGTTAGCTCTACGGCTCCGGCTGAGTCACGCTCGATAGCCGACATAGCTTCGTCCACGCGGTCGCGGATGATTGCTGTGTAGGCGGCCCTGTGCTCGCCAGTAATCGCCCCGGTAACGATCAGCGCGAAGCCGTGCACCGAATCTCCTCGCTCAGCCCGGATCTCGGCAAGCGTCCGCACCCCTGCTGGTGCTGGTATCGCGGTGAAGCTAACTTCCTGGCTCATGCGGCCCTCCCATGCTTGTACTCGCGGGTGGCGTTGTACTGGATCTTCAGCTCCACGGCCGTCTGGATATCGATATCCCAACCGGCACAGGCGTCCAGCACACGAATGATAATGTCGGCTAGCTCGCTGGGTACCCCCTCCGGCTTAGGAACATATCCCCAGGCGCGCATCATCTCGTCAGTGACCTCAACCTGACGATCGGAACCAGCCGGACAGTATCGCACCCCGTCAGGCCCTAGTTCAAAGTTACCTTCCTCTTGAGTCCAGGGCGGAGTATTAGCTGTCGGATGCCACGAGACAGAAGACTCCCACTTCCTGTCGCGCATAGCTTCCAGACACTCCGAAACCTCGGAGTGGATCAGCGCGAGGACTTCGAAGGGGTTGCGACCCCCAGGCCCCCAGGGCTTGACAACCCCTTCACGCTCCAGTTCGGGCCAGAAGCCCTTGTCGATCGAGATGGCGTGGATCTCTCGGGCGAGGTCATTTAGATCAGTCATAGCAATCCAATCAGGCTGAGTAGGATAGCCAGATGGCTAAGTATCAGGATTGAGAGGACCGCTGCCCCCGAAACTGCAACCCAGAATCGCCAACCCCTGTTGAAAGGCGAGTCCAGTTCGCTAACCGGAAGCAGCGGCCTAAAGCGAAGTCTCACTTCTCCGGGCAGCTTTGCCCGCGCTGGACGGTAGTGATCTTCCCGTCGCAGACTGTAACGTTCTGTCCGCCGCAGAGGCAGAACACGATTGCCGCTCCGGCCACGACGATCCCTATCACCACCCAGGAGCTAACCTTGTCACGGTTAGTGGTCATGATGATGGTGACCCTCTCCGTGCGAGTGACTGTGGGGCTGAGCGCCGTACACGATGGTGCCCTTGGGGAGGATGTCGATCCCGAGCACCGAGAGCGTGTGGATCGAGGGCCGAATCACGCTCTCCCACGTCTGCCGGGTGTACTCGGGCCAGTAGGTCCGCATCAGCTTCAGCAGCTCCAGCGCTCGCCGAACGGCGTCCATGGCCGGGTCGTTGTGCTGGATCACCATGGTAGGCCAGGCTTCCTGCAGCCACGCATCCAGCTGTGACAGCTGGTTGTACGGCTCGCCCTTCCGGAGATCCACGAGAAGATCCACCGCCCGGGTGAGAATGTTTCCCTCCTCGATCAGCTGTAGCACGATGGGGTCTTCTTCCTGGCCATGGCCGTCCATGGCCTCGGAATGCATCTGCTGAATGACGGTCGCGAGCCCAATCAGCTCCATCCGGTTCGGCGGGGTAAGGTGATCCCAGTCGGGGAGGCTATCGCCGTTGATCTGGTTGTACATCCGAGCATACGCGGTGTAGTGGATCTGCGCGAAGAACTCGGGCGTGTGGAACCTCTTCGCCCTGGTATTCCGCTGGTTCGCCATGAGGATGGCTGAAGCCGCGCTCGCCCGGAGGTCGATTACCTTCTGCGCCGCCTCGCTCCAGTGCGGGTGTCCCTCCTTGAACTCCGGTAGATGCGCCTCGGGCAACGTGCCGTCCGCAGCCATAGTCACGCACTCCAGGACCCGGCGAAGGCGCTGCAGCTCTTCGGAGATAGCCGCGACGTGCGCCCCACCTCCGTCCGCGAAGTTCTTCTGCTCCCACAGCTTCCGGATCACCCGGTTGACAGTCGTCTCGATGCCCGCCTGCAGCATGCCCTCGGTGAACTCATGCGGGAACAGCTCCAGCAGCGCCTGGTTCAGCCGGTCGCGGTCGGCTTGCAGGAAGCTGCGCAGCCGCTCGGTCTCGCTCACCAGGATCTTCTTGAACTGAGTGACGGCCTCATCCGACATCTCCTGATGCGACTTCAGCAGCTTCACCCGTCTCAGGACAAGCGAAGCGGTCTCCTCACCCATGTCTCCGATCTCGGGGTGCGGCTCGGTCGTCCAGCCCTCGTTCGGGAAGATCTCAGCGAATCCGTTCAGGATCTCGTCCAGCGTGGATTGTGCATCGGAAACCGGCGCTGTCTTGACCGCGTAGTCGTTGACGAACTCGGCCAGCTGCTTGCCGACCGTATGGATGAACTCCTCCCCCACCATCCCTGCAGGGGCTACAGCCTCCAGTGCCTGGCGAATCGCGTCGTCCAGCAGGAGGTATTGCCCCTCCGGCTTGTTGAACTTGAATTCTTCCATCACTTCCCAATCCGATAGCGGGGTGTCGGGAGGAACACCCGGTTGGTTTGTTTGGCCCAGGGAAAGTCGCACTGACCCTCCACGTTCTCCCAGCCTTGGAACGTGCACTTGCGTTCGCGGGAGCCATTCCCCTTGCACTCTGGGCAATGAGCAAAGGGGTTGGGATCGCCTTCTTGGATCTTTGCGACCTCGATCGGGTCGGCTGCCGTTCCGTCGTCCCAGAATATCCATCCAGATCCCTTGCACATATTGCAAAGACTGCCCTTTTCGCAGCTGATCTTGATGTAAGGCTCCAGGAACGGGTGGGCCTCCACGAGTACCCGGCGCATCTCCCGCATTACGCCGACCATTTCCCACATGAACATTGAGCAGGCACGGTAGGCGTAGACATTGATGAACTCGCGAACGGTGTACTCGCAGAGGATGTAGTTAGTGGTTCCCTCGGGGAGGATGAAGCGCGCGTCCTGATAGCTGACCCCGGCGTCGCAGGCCATGCGGTAGGCGCGCCAGGCCATCTGCTGCGCGTGTTCCCAAGCGGTGAACAGCTCCAGGGCCTCTTCGGTTCGCCCGCCCGAGGGGTTGACAACGCTCTCCGGCCAGCGTACGTTCGGCCGGTCACCATACCACGTGGCCCGCTGCGACTGCTGGTGGAACCCGGCCTTGCGCGTACGTACCAGCTGATGGGTCAGAGCGCGGGACGCGCCGTGGATCTCGAAGACGAGGACCTGAGTCTCCAGAGCAGCCTGCAGCCCACCACGCATCATCTCGTCCGCGTCGGTCGGCTCCTCTGGCTCTTTCGGAGAGATCCCCGTTGTTGCGCGGAGCGCTCGGGAGAGCACACGCCGAAAGGATTCTTCGTCGATCCCCTGGATCAGCCGGACCTCCAAGCCATCGAGCCCAGCCAGCACCCGGCCTTCGTCGTACGGCGAGACATGGGTGCCGTCGTTCTTGCCATGGTCGTTGAAGGAGTTATCCTCCAGGAAGCCGGGCTTGGGTGGGTGAGCACTGATGATGTTGCGGGAGTAGATTGGGCCCGACAGCCTGTTGTACGGGCGGGATTCGCGGTGGTACTCCAACCATTCAGGACTTGCCACGAGCGATCCCTTCCGGAGTGCCGATGTGGACGCAGTCACCCGTGCCCATGAGCTTCGGGCAGTGGTCCCTGAGGTGATCAAGCATCAAGTCGATGCTCCTCCGCTGCTGGGCTATCCGGTCGTCCTCGGCCGCTGCGAAGTTGGCGCCGATGATCTTCCCGATGAGCTGCATGTTGTAGTCAGCTCCGGGGGTCCAGATTCCGTTACCGGTCATCTGAAAACCCCACTGGGTTGTCCTCTGATGACCATCTGCCATGACGCTTCCCCGGATGAAGAGGACTTCCCCCTTACGAGGGGTGTAGATTGCCTTCCTATCAATTCCCATGTGCACAACCTTATTCGATCGAATATTACTGCCGCTAGTCCGGGTTGATCACGATCAAGTCTTTCACGTAGAGGCTCGCTCCGAAGGAGTTCTGCGACTTGCGGGCGCGTACATAGATCACGTCCCGCCCTACGCGGATAGCCTCCAGTCCGGCCTGGAACTTGGGATAGTCCTGCCGCTTGACACGAACGTACACATCTTCGTCGCCATCGTCGTGACAGTGCAGGACACAGGAGGTTGGTAAGTCGGGCCACCACATCTCGCGCTTGATCTCTTCGGGGGTCCGGCCGGAGCGCGCCCGCTCGTCCTCTATGTAGTCTTTGAACTCCTTCAGCCGCACCATTCCGATCCATGTTACGTCACTATCGCCCGGGAGGTCTAGGATGTCGTCGCTCCGCACCGTGGGCGGGCTAAGGGGGATCGAGCCGTCCTTGATTTCCGCACGCACGGCGTTAAGCGCTCGCTCTACCGCCCGGAGGCCAAACGGATCATCTCCTTCAATCTGATCCCGCATCTTGGCGAGAATGCCGGGCCCAATCCCGTGCACATTCAAGAGGTCTTCGACCCGCTTGATCTCGTGCTCCTCCAAATACTCCATGATCGCGTCAGCCTTCGAGGGGCCGATTCCCTTGAGGGTCTTCCAACCCGCAGCTATCTCGTGGTCGGAGACTGGAAGCCAATTTAGGCCCGAGCGTCCCGGCTGTACACCCAGCACCTTCACCCCATGCTTCTCGGCGTCCTTAATGAGTCGGGGCCACTTCTCCTCTTTCATCTTCTGCAGCTGGGCCGCATAAAACTGAGCGGGGTGGTGGATCTTGAAGTACATGCACCAGTAGGCGATGATGGTATAGCTGAGCGAGTGCGAGTAAACGAAGGCGTATGAGGCGGACGTGACAACCCGCTCCCAGACCTTCATCGCGGTCTCCCGGCTCACCCCGTGCAGCCGCATCGCGTTCTCCGCGAAGTCGGTGGCACTCGTGTTGAACTGAGCCTCACCGAGCTTCTGCGAGATGATGCGCCGGATCTCGTGTACCCGCCCGACGCTTAGCCCACCGAACTCCGCGAGCGCGTGAAGGATCTGCTCTTGGTAGATGATCTGTCCCCGGGTGCCTTTCGCGATTCTATCGATAACAGGGTGTATACGCATGGCTTCTCTACGCCCATGTTTAACATCAATATACTCAGCCGTCGTCCCCGAGAATAGCGGGCCAGGCCGACTAAGGGCATTGATGTCGATAAGGTCAAGAAACGTATCGGGTCTGATGTCCCGACACACAAGCCGGGTTGCACGTCCTTCGAACTGGAAGATGCCGACGACATCCGCTCTCCTAAAAGCGTCAATGGTTTCAGGGTCGTCATACGGTAGCGCATAGAGATCTTCAAGGCTCCAGCCGAGCCATCCTAGGATAGTCGAAAGAGTTCCCATCGTGGAGAGGCCGAGGAGATCAAACTTCATAAGCTTCAGGTATTCAGCGTCATACTTGTTGACCGAGACAGCCGTTAGCCGTTCGCCGGTCTTCCGTTCCTCACGGGTATACATCGCACATATCTCGCTGATGGGGGTATCGGTGATCACGAGACCGGCCGCGTGAACCGACATCCCTTTGTAGTTGCCCTCCAGCCGGATCGCCTGCTCCAGCGCGGGGTGCTTGTTGAGGATCGCCTTAGCTGTAGGGAACATCTCGAAGGTATCGACCAGGCTCGCGTCCGCCCGGGAGTCTCCGCCCGAGCGTTCCACGATCATGCCCTTCACTACCTCTATATCCACCTTCGGAATTCGGTGCACCCGCGCCACATCATCAAGGCTGTTCTTTCCCTTGTATTTTGTGAAGGTACCGATGTTCGCGACGTTTGACGCGCCAAACTTCTTGACCGCGTACGCGCGTACCTCGTGCCGTCGCGAGTCGTCGAAGTCGGTGTCGATGTCCGGTAGATCAACGCGAGTCGGATCGACAAACCTTGAGAAGTCTGTGAGCGGGAAGGCCAGTGGGTCAGGCTCTGTGATGCGAAGAAGATAGCAAACGACCGAGGCTGCGGAGGAACCACGACCGGGCCCAACAGCAATTCCTTGGCTCTTGGCGAACTTGATGAGATCAGAGGCCAGAAGGAAGTAGCTCTCAAATCCCTTCTCCAGGATTCGTTCCATCTCCATACGGATCTGCGCTTCATACTCCGCCTTCTTCTTTACCATGCGCCGGTTGCCCTGTGCTACCCGGTAGGCCCAGCCCTCTCGAAGCCAAGCCCAAAGCTCCTGCACCGGATCGGCACAGGGGTATCGGAACTGCCTCGCCTTCGGAAGGACTACGTTACATCGTTCTGCTATCTCCATAGTGTTACGGCAGGCTTCTCGTGCTGCGGCCGGGGTCAGCCCGGTAGCAACCATGCGCCGGTATACCTCCTTGTCGCTCATGGGGGTGTAGTCCGGCACATCGTATTCCCACGAGGAGAGTTGTTGCGCTATCGTGTTATTGCCCCGGCCTGCCGCGTGGAGGAGCGCTCGAAGCTTGCTGTCTCCGGGGCGGAGCGTGTGAACGTCAGCCGTCGCAACGAGCGGGATTTTGAGGAGCTTCCCCATACGCTCGAAGGCGGTATTGAGGTTGAGGGTTCTCGGTAGCTCCGGAAACATCTGGCACTCCAGATAGAACCGATCACCGAGGAGATCCTTCATCCGGCTCGCGTATCGAAGAGCCCGGTCCCAGCTGGCGTTCTCCGGGCTGATCGCCTTCCCGCCCAGCAGAGAGCAGGAAAGCAGAGAGTCGCTGCACCCAGAGAGAACTATCAGGCCCTCGTGGTGGGCAGCAAGGTGCTTCCCGCGAACAGTCGGCCATCGGTGGAAGTCCTCCCAAGAGTCCGTGGTGAGGCGATTGAGGTTACGGTATCCGCCTTCGTCCATCGCGAGTATGGTAAGATGGAACTTTCGGTTGGACTTGTCCGTCATTGCGGTGTAGGCTTCGAGCCCGAAGAGCGGCTTGATCCCGGCCTTCGTTGCTGCCTTCTCTAGCCCGACGTGGCCCGAGACGTTGCCGTGGTCCGTAACCGCGAGAGCGGACATACCGAGTTCGGCAGCCCGCTTCGCGTGGTCCTCCGGCGTTCCGTGCCCGTCCTGGTACGAGAACGTGGTGTGGTGGTGCGTAGAGACGAACTTCACTCTCCCCCTCCGATAACTCCGGCCACCAAAAGGATGTAGAACACCACCGCCAGCAGAGCCCAGAACCACCACCTCTTGAAGATCATTGCAACCGCAACCTTTCTATGGTGTCCCCGCTAGCCCCCGGACCCTCCCAATCAAACCTAGACTTTTCCGGGTTCCAGATATACACCCCATCGATTTCGGTGACGGAGGGGGTCTTGTATCCGCCATCGAGGTGCATGGTAATCGTCCGGATACAGCGGAACCTATCCACCGTTGTGCTGACTAGATTTCCGTGGTCCGGTCCGCCCCAGAGATGCCCGTGCCACATCATCAGAACCTCGCTGGTGTCGGGCCGGTCTGACCTTGGTAGTGGGAGTTGAGCGCTGGGTGCCCGTAGGAATGCTCCGGAGTCGTGTCTACCCAGTCGAAGGAGATCTGTGCCATCAGGCTTCCGAACTCCAGAAATACCGGCATATGGCTCATGTTGAATATCTCCAGAGTCAGCTGCCCCTGGAAACCGGGGTCCACGAGACCGGCCGACTCGACGATCAGCCCCTGTCGAGCCCGGGTGGACTTGCCGTGAACTTGACCCACCAGGTTGTTGGGTATCTTGAGGTATTCGATAGTACAACCCAAGACGAACTGCTGGGGCACCATCCAATATCCCGTCCGGCCGAGGTAATCGCCATCGAACCCCAACAGGTTCCCCTGATAGTCGGCAATAGACTCCAGCCGCAAGTCCACGCTGACGCTTTGGATCTGATCGAAGTCGATGTATCTGATCTCCAGCTCGCCCGTCCTGAGAAGACGTCGGATCGTCCGGTCACTCAGCATGGATAACGATCCCCTCAGACGGCATGGCATCACGGCCGATCATGTCCCGAAAAGCCTTCTCGGCCAAGATGAACTGTGCGATCCGGTTCGCCTCGCGCCGGTTCCAGTTCCAGGAATCCATGGCGTCGTTAAGATCCCAGTCGATCCTGAACTTGTTACGCTTCTGTTCTTCGGTGTATTTGTTACGGTCGCAATAGCGCTCCAGTTGAGCCTTACGCTTCTCCCACTTCTCTGAGGCGCGCTCGGCCTGTAAGGATCTGTACTCCAGCTGCCGCATGAGCTCGATCAAACGGGTCTTCGGCATCGTCAGACTTCCCATTGAAGTTCCTCCCTCATCTCCCCAATTGCCTGTCCCAGCTGCTCCCAGTGCCGCTCCATAGTCGGCTGCGCCTTCGTATTGCGCAGTCCATATGCAGGGTGATACTGATAGCAGATCCAAGTCTTTCCATCCCGCATCGGGTGAAGCTCGCCCCGTTGCATACGTATAGGATGAGCGTTGATTGTATCTGCCGCTACTGATCCGACAGCCACAATCAGCCGGGGTCGTCCGATCAGCTTCCACTCTCGGAGAAGGTACGGGCGGGCATCCCACTGCTCCCGAACGTTAGGCGTGCGGTTCCCCGGAGGCCGAAACTTGATCGCATTCGTCAGCCAGACGTTCTGCGGCACCTCTTCTCCGTTGACGTCCCCCTCCCACCGGAAACGGAGGCCCACACCTGGCTTCGACCGAAGACCGGCCAACTCCATAAGCTGATGCAGCACCTGTCCGCTAGCCCCACAGAATGGCTCCTCGCGTGCATTCTCGGTTGCCCCTGGGGCCTCGCCCACAACCATAGCCAACGGCCGGGAGGAGCCAGTTCCGGGCACTAAACGTATGCCCTTGGTCTGTAGGTGCGCAAACTCCTTCGCCTCCCGGATCTCATCCCAGAGGTCGATGAGCGCGGCATGGTCCACCTTACCCATCATCTACCCTTCAGACTCTCGCCGATAATGAGGAAGACGAGAATGATGCAGAAGCCGACCAATACCAGGGCGACATCTCGGATTATCCTCCACATTATACGTTGTCACCAACTATAAGAACCCCCTGAACTGGCCTGGGACTGCGGCGTATCCTGGTCCGCTCACGGGGCGGAGGATCTTCGTCCTCGTCGTCAGGTTCCTCATCAGGCCCGGCCTGCATCTCGACGACGCGGGCCTGCTCCGCTTTAGAGGACATGGGCTGCCACTTACTCCCCTTGCGGGTATCGTCGTAATCCAACAACATCAAGAGCCCGTGAGAGATGACCTCCTTGAGGATCGTCCGCTCGTCCTCGCGCCAGCCACTCGCGTCCACCCCGTCCCAGAATATGGTCTTCAGCTTCCTGACCTTCCGGTACAGTCCCACGAACTCACCACGTATGCCGAGATCACGCGGCTGCTGGTATTCTTTCGCGTACCTCTCGAAATCCTGCAGCAGTTCGGGGATGAGGCAATCCGCAATGTACCGAAGCTCTTCTTTAGTCGACACGGGGCCAGGGTCCTTTCTCGATCCATTCCTTGTGAGCGGCAACGAAATCTAGGATCTCGCTAATCTTGTGGATCCGATTCGCTGGCCCCTGATAGTGCCGGTTGTACGGCTGATCACGGAGAAGGACCGGCCATCCATACTGCGCAGCCTCATCGGCTAGCTCGGGGAGGTCTTCCGCCACGGCCAGGACCGTCCTCCGTCCTCGGGTCTGCCGTTCCAGTTCCGCGTACTTGTCATCGCCGAACAGCAGTCCATCAAATACAATTCCGTTACGTCTCAGCCATTCCTGGGTGTCAGGGTCGATATTATCCAGACGGTTGAAAGGGCGAGTCGTACAGATCCAGACGTCCACCCCCATAGCCCGGATGGCATGCGTCAGATCTCCCGCCCCCAGGTAAGCGGGCATCCAGCGCTTCAATCCGCCCTGTCGGTAGGCGAGCTTGCACTGACGGTACTCGTGATGGGGCACGCCCATGAACTCACTGAGCCGTAAGCCGGGGTTGATGGTCTTGGGATCAGGGAACTCTCGGCCAAACCACTTACTCGCGAACTTCAGGAAGTGTCCGTGGTAGTCCCCGAGTGTGCCATCTATGTCCAGGGAAACCAGGGGAACACCATCCCGGTTCATCGCGATCACGCGGCCACCGTCGATTCCCAGCGAGCCAGCGCGTTACAGGTGCAGTTGATGCAGCCGTGCTCGGTCTCCGGCTCGGGCGGATTGTCTAGCATCCAGCGGATCTGCTGCATGAGCTTCCCGACTGCAGCCACAGCCATGTCCTGTGCCGCCCGGTCATCCCACAACCGTCGCAGCAGATACCAGATTGCCGGAGCGTAGCGGGCTCCCCGGGTATCGGCATGCCGCCCAGGGCGGGAAGCAATCCACTCACTATCCGCGTTGCGCTCCAGGATATCCCAGACGCTGACCGCGTCGGAGTGCCAGCGGTGGCCGGTAGTCTTCGCAGAGAACCGATAGCGCATCCGGATGTAGCGGAAGGTCTGCCAGAGGTCCACGGCTGCCCCGAGGGTGAGGCGGAACGCAGCCCGGAGACGGACTCCGAGGATCCAGATGGCGATAAAGATTGCAGGTATCATCGCTTCCTCGCTCTCTCCTGCGCGGTAAGGTATGCTTCATGCGATAGTACGCCTTTGGCCCACGTGCCGTAACGCCCGACGCGGATGAACTTGCCATCGACGTGGCAGTTGCAGTTCGTCTGCAAGGGCTTGATTACTTCTGCTATTCCCTCGATAGGGGGCTTGTTATCCTGAGGCCACTCAGCTGTCTGATAGTTGAAGACGTTGCTGGCACGGTACCACGCCGGAGTTTCCTCGCCGTTGCAACGCACCGTAAAATGCGGGGTGCTGACCGGACAGAAGATCCCGCGCTCCGGCGCGTCCCCAATCGCCCATACCTTCCCTGCCTCGAACGAATGCTGCTGATTCATATCCGCACACAGTACAGGGACCGGTAGCGAGGACACCACGAGGTCAAAGGATTGCTTGATACTGGAGACGTCGCTTGGGTTAACGTGCATGGAGGTGATCATGCCCGCGTAACGATCCCAGGCCCCATAGTAAGCTGCCCGGATATCCCAGACGGTGGAGACGCCTAGGAGATGGCTCGGGCTGACCTTCTCTGGCGGAAGAGTACCGCCGTATACCTTCTTGGCGTATCCCTCCACAGTACCGGTGAGCGTGTAGTTAAGAGTGGCCCGATACGCGGGCAGCCCGGGGATCTCTTGGTGAAGATACTGTGCCCCAAACATTTCGCTCCGGCGCTTCCTCGACAAGATGGATATTTCCCAGCCTGCTTCATAGAAGGCATGCGCCGCGAAGAGTCCGGCCGGGCCGCATCCTAGGATTGCCACGCTTCGCTTACGCCTGCGGATCAACATATTCCGCCTCCACAAAGGTGATCTTCTGGAGCTGCTGGCTGAAGCCGACTACGGCTTTGATTCGGAACCTCTTCCCCGGACGAGTCTGCCGCACGATATCCACGGCTCGCTCCAGCTCCGCCATGCTCATGCCCAGCTTCTTGTCGTCTGCCGTCCAGCTCATCTCATTCGGCATTTTGCTTCTTCTTCCACATCGACATAGCGTCCTTCCGGATTGCGTCCACGTTCGGTACAAGCGGGCTCCGGATGTAGGCGAGCGCGGTGGCGATCCCCCGGGCGTACTCCGACATTCCGGTGTCGCCCTTCTTGGGGCCCATCAGTTGACCGATGCAGCGAATCAGCTCCTCCCACAGCCGGTCCTGCGCCGAGCTTCCCGGCTCCGAGGAGATCACCACGAGGCCCTGGCGTCCGGTGCAGTCGGGCTGGTGCGTAGGCGGGTGCAGGCAGTTGCAGGGCGTGCGCTGTTCCCACCTAGTTGTTACTGACATATTCGTTCTCTCCCATCCCGTCCTTGCATGGTTATGCCCCGCTATCCTCGGGAGCTTGTGGAGGTAATCGTGGTAAGCGAGCCACACGCTACGACTCGCGAGCCGACGGTGTAGCCCGCTCTCAGGCCAACTAATTGCCAGGCCGCTACTGTGATAACGCTCGAAATGTGAGATGATCTCGTCATCCGTCACCCGAGCAATCGACATGAGCACAGCCTACTCCTTTCATCCGACTGCGGAAAGAGGGACCGGCCCGGGGAATCGGGCCAGCCCCTCTTGAGCTAAATGCCGTTGGCTAGAACGGGGCTTCGTCTTCCTCGTCCGATTCCGCGTCGGCACCTTCCTCGTCTTCGTCCTCGTCACGGCGACGCTTCGGAGCGGCCTTCTTCGCTGCAGCCTTCTTCCGGGGAGGTGGGGATTCTTCCTCTTCCTCTTCTTCCTCGGGCTCCGGCTCCGGCTCGGGCTGGCGCTTCTTCGGTGCCGCCTTCTTCGCGGGCTTGCGGGCGGGGGCCTCTTCCTCCTCTTCCTCCTCGCCGATGCTGTCGTCCTCTTCCTCGTCACTCTTGGAGGTCAGCTCCTCCACCGGCCGGTAACCGGCGATTTCCTTTCGGGGGTTCCCCTTCTGGTCCATGCCGTCCTTCAGCGTAGCGAGGACGAACTGCTTTCCGTCGTTGACCCAGTGCCCGATCTTCGTGATCGGTTTGGAGCCCCGATCGTCCTTCGGACCGACCGATGTGTGCTCGGCGAACTCCCGCCCTGACACCCCGATTGCATCGAGGAACGGGGCCACCCGGAACGTCGTGGACTCCAGCACCACAATATAGTCGGTGATGTAGTACCCCTTGTACTGCTTCTCTTCCGGGCGGGTCCGGCGCGGCACCAGCTCCAGGCCGATGATCAGCTGCGGGTTATCGTTGGAGCTTTTGCCCTTCTTCAGCATCTTGACCCTGAAGCAGAAGAGCTTGTTGGGCGGGACAGGCCCGTCATACGGAGTGAACTGACTCCGGTCCGCTTCGTCCAGGGCACGGCCGGTTACCCCGCCGCCCCATGTTACCTTTGCCACTCGGCTATCCTTCCTATTCTTCCTCGTTGGACTCAGAGTCATCTATCATGCTCATGAGTTCGAAAATGTTGGTGTCGTCGGTGTATCGCCCGAAGGCGTCGAATTGGTCCTTGGCGAAGTAGACGGTTCCCGACTTCGGATCAACCGATTGCTGCCATAGTATCCGTCTGACTTCTCGGGTATCACCGGACTCTTTGTTCTTGATCGAGCGCTTGCGCATGAAGCCGACAGCATGCATGAGGCCGCTCACATAGTTGGAGAGACCGCCGCCTTTCTTCTGGAACTCGGGCATGACTCGGGTGTCCCCCGCATCGTCGTCCATCCGCATAGCGTGCGCGGTAATGAGGATGTTGACCGGGAGGTCCACGAGTCGAGAGATGGTCGAGATCATGAAGTTCTGGGTATTGAAGTAGTCGGCCTCCATTGGGAGGTTACGGTGGGCCCGGGACGCTGGGTTGTGATCGAAAGCTTCGGCCGCGAAGTTCAGCCGGACCTTCTTGTCCAGGGTGCTTGCCCCGTCGAGAATGATCCACTGGAACTTCCGATACCCCCCGCCCTCCAGCCAGTCAAGTCCTCCCAGCATAGCAGCGCTGTGGGGTATGGGACGTACCTCACGCTTCCCGAGTTCCAATCCCCAGCGATTCTTTGAAGCGCTGATATATCCCGGCTCGCATGCCAGCCAAAGTGAATTGGGGCAGGTACCCGCGACGACCGTCTTGCCGCAGCCCGAGTCTCCGTACAACATGATGTTACGGGTCTCGCAGTCGCCGTCCAGCTCCTGGATAGCCTTGGCGAAGTCATTGGCGCTCACCACATGGAGGTCGGTCTTTGCCCCCTGCCGCCCCTTAGCTTTTGCAGAGTCCGGCGTTGCCCGGCCAGCCATCAGGCAGGGACCTTCCAGCTCATATCCAGCTGCCCCTTGATCTTCGCATCCTGCCAGAGCTTCGCGAGCGTCTTAGGCCCGAAGCCCGTGACCCTCAGCAGGCCCTCGTACGTCGCAGACGCCACGGCGTAGACGGTCTTGAATCCGGCCTCGTACAGCGCGGTGGCCTGTTTGGCAGAGCAGATCCCGTGCACGGCCAGCTCCGAAACCGGGAGCTTCGTCAGGAGCCGCTTGCGCTCCGACTCCCACTTCATCCTCCGGGACCAATCCGGCTGACCGGTCTTCCCGGACGGACGTCCGGTACCCCTGACGTGCCGGTGCTGCAGCAGAATTCGCCGCGCCCGTCGATTCATGGATTGGGTTTTTGGATTGACGTTTGCAGTCTCGGCTTCCCTCATGTTGTGCTTCATAGCTCAAACGTTCCAATCTCGTCTGTGGACTTCCTGTGGGCCGCATACGGGTCCTCCACGCGGAAGCTAACCTTACGTAGCTCCTTCCAGTTGCCGCTAGCCTCGTGCAGACGACATACATCATAGAAGTCGCAGTATCGAGCACAGCTGTAGTGAGTAGTCTTGGTGATAGGCAGGAGACCTCTCCGGTGGTACTCCATCACCGTCAGGTCATCCTGCATCCGCTGGAGCTGACTCGCCTGCTCCGCGCGGGTACGGGGGACCGGGTGTCGCTTGAAGAGAATGGCAGGCTGCACCTTCGAGCGCTCTCCGAGGACCGTGATGCCTAGGGCCTCGGCCACCTGTGCGAGCTTTGCCAGGCTTTCCTTGCCAGTAAGAGCATCCGCCTGGTACGCCTCAATGGCAGCGACGTAGTGTTCCTTCGTCGGCTTATTGACGACGTACCCCTGGGCATCCACCGGCCTCGGGTCAGGAAGGCCCTTTCGTAGGAAGTTATACATAATGCCCTTGAAGTGGTCCTTCGGGGAAATCAAGCCCTGCTTGAGAAGCGACTGCTTAGCGGTCGCGAAGTAGGGACCGGCCTGATCATCGAGGGGAAGATGGTCAACGCGTATGACCTTGGCAGTCTTGTGCTCTCCCAGCCAGATCCAGTTATTGATGAGGTCTCGGTACACTAAGTCATAGGTTCCCACATACCGTGCCAAGAACTCGCGCGTCTCCTCCCATTCCCAGTCCGTTGGGAAGGGAATGTTGAAGGAGAATGTCTGCTCCGGGCTGATGATGTGCCAGGATTCGTCCCGCCCATAGAGGTCAACGTATCCCTCCAGCATCACCACGCCGAGCGCCCGCATGTCCGCGTACTTCGCCTGCTCGTCCTCGGTGGCGTCCTTGGTCTTGAAGTAGCGCATCTCTTCGGAGGCGCTGATCTTCTCGAAGGTCTCGGCCGGGTGGGGACCGCGCCGGAGCCCTGGCCCCACATACCAAGCCCCGAGCGCAATGTGGACAAGCTCTCCAAACCACAATGGATCGCTTACGCGCTTCGACCGCATCCCCATACGGTAAGCCTGATTCCAGGCCCAAGGACAGCGCTTCCACAGCTGTCGCTCCGAGGTCCGTACCTCGGGAATCTTGCTAAGATCTATCATGTCTCCTCCGGTGCTCTCACTCACCTATCGGAAGGGGACGGGACTTTCACCCGTTTCTCCTCATCGCTTTTGACCGAGGACGTCTCCTGGTCGGCTAGTCCTAGGAACTCACGATGAGTCGCATCAATGTCAATGCTTCCCCTAGTGGGGTGGACGGGATTCGAACCCGCGCAAGGGCAACCACATCGCTGTGGATTCGGTACCAGCTCCTCATTACGCCGACCACCCCAGTTGGGGAGGGCACCGCGAATTACCCTCCCCATTCCGTTCTTACCTTCGCGGGGGTCGTGCGCCGGTTAGAACGGAGCCTCATCCTCATCCGAGGCCGGACGACGCTTCTTCACGGGAGCCTTCTTCGCCACCGCCTTCTTGGGTGCCGGAGCCTCCTCTTCGGGCTCTTCCTCTTCGGCCGGGGCAGCGGCCTTCTTTACGGCCTTCTTCGCCGGAGCGGCCTTCTTAGCGGGCTTCGCGGGCTCCTCCTCGGACTCATCGGCACGCGCGGCCTTCCGTTCCTCGTTGGCGGCCCTGTTCTCCGGGGAGGCCTGGAAGACCATCCGCATGGCCGTCGCCAGCCGCACGCCCTCTTCGAAGGCTTCCTGCTTGGTCTTGGCCTTGCTGGGGTCGTAGCCGACGATGTCTTCATCCATCAGCCACTCGGCGAAGCGCTTCTGGAGGTCGGTGGGAGCCTTCTCCAGGTAGACGGTGTAGTCGCGCTCTTCCTCGGTCGCCTCGGGCTCCGGCTGGGGCTTCTTGGGCACTTCTGCTCTCCTCGTTTTTTGTTGACGATTTCTCTTGATCGTATTGCTAAACTGAAACTGGCGAAAGAAGGCTTACCGCCTGACTCTTGTCCTTTTCAGCCTGACTCCCTGCTTGGGAGTCTTCCTCACCCGGTTAACTTCCTCATACCGCATCTGCCTCCCGCGCTCGCGTCTGACCCCCAGGTGAAAGGCCAGACACGAGCAAAGAGCTACAGCCCCGAGGCTTAGCAAGAACTCACCCATTTGGATGCACGGCCTCCAGAACTCTGCGGAAGTACTCTACTCCACGACGCTCGTCCATCAGTCGCCTACCACGAGCAGCGCGCTCAGCGTTTACCACAGCCGTGCCGACGTCCACCGTCCCGAGTGACCGAAGGTAGTAGTAGAACACAGGTCGGGGGTTAGACACTCGGTGAATCCGGTCCTCCACCTGGGTCATGGTATCCGGGTCCGCCTCGTCCAGCAACACCATGTGGTCGGCCGAGTCAATCGTGATCGCGACTCCTCCGGCCTCTACCTGAAGGAACATGATGTGCGGGGAGTCTGTCCCCACCGGCTGGTTGAAAGCGTCGATGATCGCCTTCCGCTTAGCTCCGGAGATATCTCCGGTGAGCATGCACGACATCCCGCCCTGCGCGGCAGTGAGCCCGAAAGAGAGCATTTTCAGCAACCGAGTAAAGCGCGACACAATCACAACCTTACCGGTCGGCTCGCCAGGGAAACCCATCTCCTCCAGGAACTGCTCGACCCAATCCATCTTGTTGCTGGGCGGGTTCGGCATGAAGTCACCGGTGCTCACCGAGCCGTACGCGGAAGCGAACTGAGCCAGTCGCGTGAGCTCAGCCAGGACGCCATTGGCGTTCACCGTACCGCCCTCGATGGCTGCGGCGCTCTCCCGAGCCATCTGCTCGTAAGCTTTCTTCTGCTTGCTATCCATGGGAAGCCAGATCCCCACCGGCGAGGTCTCGTCACTCGGATCCAGCGGCGTGCCCACGTAAGCCTTGGGCGGAAGGTCGGCAGCCACCTCGGCCTTGGTCCGGCGAAGGACGATGGAGCTAAGCTCGTCCCACAGCATCTGCTCGCGCTCGGGGATGAACTCACCAACCTCATAACCGGAATACCCGCCCAGCCGCCAGTACTGGCCGATCCAGCGCCACTTGCTGGAGTAGACCTTCGGGTTAAGCCAGTTGAGCGTCCCCCAGAGCTGTTGCGGCTTACTTCTCCACGGCGTTCCAGAGACCGCGACGCGCAGCCCGCCCTCGCGAAGTTGAAGCAGGTCCATCCCACGCCTACGCTGGGTCGGGGTACCCGACTTCATAACCAGGCTCTCGTGACTCTCGTCAACGACGATCGCGCCCCACTTGATGCCGAATAGCTGGGGGAAGGTGTGCTCATTCCGGACCTTGATCGATTTTGGCTTATCGTGGCCACATCCTAGGACGCTAGTTGGCTTCCTCGTGTATGGGGTCGGCTCGCCACACTCGGGGCAGTCCCAGAAGCTCTTGGTGAGTACCGCCTCGGGGTGGACGCTGACCCAGGTTTCCTCCAGGGTGAACCCCTGTGCCCCACCCCGGTTCTGCCGCTCCACCTCGGCCAGACCGCTCAGGAGCGCGTTGCGCTTGGCGCGCCCCTCAGGGAGCTGCAGCACCTGGTGTCCAGGGAGCCAGCGCGGGATCTCATAGGGCCAGACGGTGGTGGCAGCGGTCTTCGGGCTCACGACCAGATACGGTCCCGGCACGCCGCTCTCGACCACGCCCGCGAGGGTTTCCAGGGTCTTTCCCAGCCCAGGGTCATCGGCAATCAGGACGCTCCGGCCATCCACAATGAACTGGGCTCCGAATGCCTGATAGGGACGCGCGGCCGTCACAGCCGCGTGGAGAGCGGGAAAGCGCTTACCCAATTCCTTCAGTTCCGGGCTCGCGGTCCGGCCCGCAGCGAGCGCGCTCATTTGGCTTCTCCGGCCAGTTTCCTCCCGGTACCACCCGGAGAGACCGGCATGGACTTTCAGCGCGCCTCCGAACTCCTGGCGCAGCCGGAGGCAGCTCTCGATCGTCAGCGGGAACGTCCATGCCGACGCGGTCTTACTCCAATTAGCCCCGGCCACCCGCTTGCAGCGAGCGATCGTCAACGGGTCATACGGAGACGTCAAGTGGATACGGTTCTCCACCCGGCTGATCTGGATCACGGCCCTCACCCTTCCCTTGGGGTGACCCTCCGGCGAACCGGAGGGCCAACTTCTTACTGCTTCCCGCCCAGCGGACGGTTCGACCAGTAGAGGATCACTCCGCAGACCGCAATCACGATCGCTATGATCAGGAGCGTTCCACCCTCGATGGTGTCGGCTCCCGGAAGGGGCTGGGGGCTGGGGCTCGGGTTCATCTGCTTGCCTCTCTCACTAGGCGACCAATACTGCAACTCTATCCTATGGATCTGCATATGGAAAGAGGGGGAGGGCTCTCACCCCCTCCCCCTCTTTGGGTTAGGCTGCCTTCAGCACCCGCACCCCGGGCTCCACCACCGGCTGCTCCAGCAGGCTCTCCAGGGCCTTCTCCTGAGCCTTCCGGACCCGGGCCTTCTTGGCGTTGGTCTTCTTCGCCTTCGCGGTGGCTGCAGTCTTGCTCGCGCAGCGCTCAGCTGTCCCGCACTTCGTCGGGTGGGAGCACGCGGCCTGCCAGGCGATCGCCTGCTGTGCCTGTGCTACCTCGTCCACCTCGCGGCCCTCGATCTGGTCCTTCAGCCACTCGGCGAAGACGAACAGACCCACGATCGCGATCCCGAAGAGCACCCCGAAGAGGCTGTGGGCCGCGTAGACGTTCATCGCCAGGCTCATCGCCCCCATCACGCACTGGACCCGGAAGCCGATCTTGTTAGTCCGGGTGCTGAACTCCTCGCCCCGCATCACCATTCCGATGATCGCGATTCCATCGATCATGAACGGGGTGGCGTACGCCTCGACTCCCGAGCCACCCAGCTTCTCGGCGGCAATCACGATGTGGATGAAGCTACCGGTGAGCGCTCCGGCGAAGTAGAGCTTCGTGATTCCCTTAACCATCTTGACCTTGTTCATTTCAGAACCCCTTCCCGAGTTCCCATCTTCCCTTATGTAGTAATCGTAACCTACAAGATGGGAATTGCAAAACAGAAAATGGGGGAATTCTGCAAGATTTTTCACAAATTCAATTGTAATCGGAAAGCGCTTTCCCACAGCCATTCATAAAGCAAATGCCCGCCTCCTTTTAGCAGGTAGCGGGCAGTGCATTTGCTATTGGAGTGCTCTATTCGAGGCTGTCCCAGTCAGCCTGCTCCTCCTCCACGTCAGAAACGAAAGCCGATTGGGCCTCCTGCCTACCCATAAGAGCTATCTGTGCGTCACTCGTAGTTCCCATTGCGTGAGCTATCTCCGCTCCGAGCAGCGTGCCGTCTGTGGAGAACTCCCGGCAAGGAGGTCCACTCGGCCAGCGACACCATTTGGCGTGGCCTGGCTCCTCCGATCCCTCCAGCGGAGCCCGAAGTAGATAGATCTCTTGACTCCCCTCCATGGCTTAAGCCTCCTCCAGCTCCACAGTAGCCGAACGAGCCCCCTTCGTGATGGGCTTCGCCTTTCCGCTCACCCGAGTCAGCGCGGCGAGCCGGAAGGCGCGGTGGCCGGTAGCCGGGCAGATGAAGTTGAAGATTCGCTCACCAGCGAACTCGGTGAAGTAGATCTTCCGGGGGTTCTTCCCCACCTGCGCGGTCTCGGGAATCTCGCGGAGCCGGTTGTGCCAGGCCACGGCTTTCCCCATCAGAGCTTCGATGATCTCCGCCTCGGTGGCAGTCTCGGGATCGAAGGGAAGCTTGCTCGCTTTCGGCTCGGTCGGCCGACGCTTGAAGAACTTGTTGGAGGAGACCTTCTCCAGCTCTCGCGTCCCAGCGTCGGGGGTCCGCTCCGCGTACTGCTTCACCGCACTCGCGTTCCGCAGTCGGATCGTACGCTCTGCGATGGTATACGTGGGCATGGGCTCGGTCGTCAGCACCCCAGCCGTCCAGGAGATCCACAGCGTCTCGTGGCCCCGCCGGAGCGTCAGCTCACAGACGTCTCCCTCCAGAAGCTCCGGAGTGGCGTCCCAGCCGTGCTGCAGCGCGATAGAGATACACGCCTCAGCCTTCCCCCATGACTTCGAGCCCGCTGGCGGCTGCCCCCATCCATCTCCCCGTCGCTTCATCGTCTGCTGCTTCGCGATAGCGGCAGCTTCCTCTGCCTCGGCACGCTGGGCGCGCTCCTTCTTCAGCAAGACCTCCAGGAGCTTGCCCTTCGGACAGTCGTTAGCACTCTGCACACCGAACCTCTCCTTGAGCGCCTTGCGGAGCTGTGGCTGGGTCATCCGGCCGTACTCCTCCGCGTACTCCGGCAGTTCGATCTTCTCCGCCCCATCCTTGGGTGGGAGCTGGGTGCGCTGAGCGTGTCGGTTCCGGCGCTCGGTCGCTGCCGCGCGGAGCCCTTGCCTGCTGGCCGTGGTAGTCATGATCTCACCTCTCACTGTGAAGGCGGGGAGAGCCGGAGCCCTCCCCACCCGTTGGTTAGTTACCGGGGATGGGAATCTCCGGTACGGGGACGTTCTCCGTGTTCTGGTCGAAGATCAACTCGGCGAGCCAGGCCCCGTCATTCCGCAGCCAGTAGATGAACGCGAGTATCAATGCGATGAGGACGAATCCCCAAAACTTTCCCATTGCCAGCCCTTCCCTTCCCGGCTACCCCTATCTGAGGTGCCTGGGCCGAGCCGGGTCCCCGCTACCCGGCTCGGCCCTCCGGCCTCAGCGGAGCACCGTCTCCGACGTCTTCCCGGGGCAGTGGATCTTCCGCTTCCCGCCTCCGAGGTAATTCTGCAGGAGAATCGTGTAGTCGTGGGCCGGATGGATCGTCCACTGACCGCCGTAGCAGCTCTCGACCTCACCTGTGCAGGCGCTATCCTCGCAAAGATCCTTGGCGCGGGCAATCAAGACTCCATTGCTCGTCCGGCAGTCTTTCCGGCCTTCGGAACGCTTCTGGTTCATTTTCTTCTCCGCTCTCACTCGGTGATACTGCAACTCTATCCTATCGGCACTGCAGAAGTAAAGCCGGGGGAGGGCCGAAGCCCTCCCTCTTTTGGCTACTTACTTCCGATGATCCGAAGAGCCTCGGCCACGTTCCGCACGGCCTTCTTCTTGCCATCCGCGTTCACGAAAGCCTCTGCGTAGTCGTACCGGCCGTCAGCATCCCAGGCCAGGTGCAGCGTGGCGTGCCCGAGGTTGACGTCCAGCACCGCCACCATCCCACCCAGGATTCGGAGCGTGGCCTTATCCTCGCCAGCGGCCTTGATGACCACAGCGGCCTTGACCTCGCCAGGCGCGCGGAGCGGGACGTTGATCTTCTGTCCCTTACGGCTCGGACGCTCGCCATCAGTGGCCTTGCGGGTCTTCTTGGTCTTCTGGGCCTCGTTCAGCTCCGGGTGGCAGATCCAGCAGCCGTCCTTCTCCGCTTCGATCGCCTCGCGGATCTTCTGACGAAGCTCAACGCTCTTGAACTTGGAGGCATTCTTGACCTTGATGTGGGGGTTTCCGGCGAGCTTCCGCAGGGCCACCGCCCCGGTCTCGTCCAGAGTCTCCAGGATTGCCTGCAGCCCGTCGTGGTCGCCGTCGGTGTGCGCGTTCTCCCAGCCGCCTTCGTCGTAGCAGGGGTGGCAGGCACCTTCGATGCCCGCGCTCGGGTCCACCGGACGGATGTTGCAGATGTTGCAGATTTTCTTCGCCATTTTCCTCACCGCTCTCACTCGGTCGGGATGTCTTAGATGTACTTCTTCACCAGGTTGTAACGGCGGAGCGTACGGGCCTCAAGGAAGCTACCCTCCGGGCTCCAGACCTTCCAAAGCTGGTACTTGCGGCCCGTCTTCGCCTCGGTGATGATTCCCATTTCGATCTCCTTCGCTCGCTCCGCTTTCCCTTACAAGATCCATCTTACCTGACTGCAGTGCAGATGGCTACAGAAAACTGCAAAAATCTTGAATAAATACAATCTAGAAGTTAGGGGCGCTCTCAAGCTCAATCAGCAGGTTGGCGATCCGGCGACGGTAACCGACTCGGTCGGCCTGGGAGCGGCTACGCTCGGCGCGCTCGCGGATCTGCTTGATCTCCTTGCGGATCTGTGGCTTGGTCTTCATCTTCTCGCTCCTTCAGTCTTGGCCTTCCCCTTACAAAGATCAGTTTACGCCAACTGCAGAATGATGGCTACAGGAAACTGCAGAAATCTTGAAAGAGAGATGGGGCTCAAGCGAGCGTGACCCTAAGTCTGCGCTCACCCCAGCCCCTAGCTCTCAATCCCCCAGCGCGATCCCGTTTGACTGCGCCGCCTCTACCCGCTGTGCCCTCTTCGACGTACGGGTTATCTCCACCCGGTCGGCTGCATCTTTTCCGGCCACTCTACCGGCCACGGCCGCTGCCGAGAAGTTTCGGCGCTCCCAAGCGTCCTGATCTCGCTTAGTCCATCTGGCTTCGCGCTTCGCCACCTTCTTCCCGGGGGTCTTCGCCTCTTCCGCGAGCCGCGCGGCGAATTCTGCTGCAGCGGCTGCCTTCGCGTCGGGGTGCTCCTCGGGAAACTCTTTCCAAAAGGCTTCCTTCACCCGCTGCTCGCGTCCGGCAAGAACCAACGTCCCACCCGTCGAGTCGGTAGCGTCCCTCGCGAATCGAAGCCGGTTAGCGAAGCTCCTAGCGAACTCCTCTCCGTAGAGTTCGCGGTAGACCTTCTTGTTCACACCGCGACCGGCCACTATGGGGTCTTCGCCCCGGGCGCGGCACGCCTCCGCGTAGAGCTTCCCTACCTTCGCGTGGGCGGAGTGCCCGGCCTTCCCGAGGTCAGCTCCCCACAGCATCTGCGCGACTCGGTTACGTTCGATCCCCGCGCCACGGAGTACATAGACGTTATCCGCGTCCGAGAGCTTCGGGTCCACCTTAGGCTCCAGCTTACCAGCCATCATCATCCAGGCGGCCTGATAAAGGCCCTCCGCGTGCTGGATGTCGGAGGTATAACCAACCACCGTCGCCACGATGTCATAGCCGACGAATTCCGCCTTGGACATAACCCCAGCGAAGGCTGCGGTGTGGTTCCACATGTAGAGGTGATCGTTCCAGAAAGGGGAGTGCCAGCTGCTGATGACGATCTTGGTGACCGCAACATCCGCACTGAACTGGTCGGTAGCGATGAGCCCTTCTTCTGCGATCTTGTACTTACGGCGCAGCTCCTCAGCCTTGTTGAAGAAGGCTTGGCGCTCCTCCTCGTGCTCCAAGCGCGGGTCCTCCGCGCGAGTCAGGAGGTTGCGAATCCTAGCCGCCATCTTAGAAAGCGTCTCAGGACTCACGC